>Ga0182027_10000150_pt1 | contig 109789 bp, 88 predicted proteins | sample 712E1DmetaG_FD_121300 | JGI IMG/M metagenome (GOLD analysis project Ga0182027, IMG submission 121300) | Permafrost microbial communities from Stordalen Mire, Sweden - 712E1D metaG (Illumina Assembly) | ecosystem: Environmental > Terrestrial > Soil > Wetlands > Permafrost | place: Sweden...
TCGGAAGCGGAAAATTTCGCCTATTTTCTTTCCATTCCCGAAACCGACCCGAAACTGTTTAAAATCGACTCCGTCAAGGGAAGTCAACTTCTTAAACCCTTGTTTGAGTTTTCCGGCGCGTGCGCGGGCTGCGGCGAAACGGCCTACGTCAAGCTCGTAAGCCAGCTCTTCGGCGACCGGGCCATCATCACCAACGCAACGGGCTGCTCATCAATTTATGGCGGTAATTTACCCACCACGCCCTATACAACGCGCGCCGACGGCCGCGGGCCCACGTGGATGAATTCCCTGTTCGAAGACAATGCCGAGGCTGCTATGGGCGCGCGGTTGACGGTCGACAAATTCAGCGAATACGCCAAGGAACTCGCCGCTAAAATCATGGCCGACGGTCAGTGCGAGGCGTCGGTGAAAACGGCCCTCGGCGAAATTCTGGCAGCCTCCCAAGCAAATTCCCAGGAAATCGAGGCTGTCCGGGCCAAGATCGCCGTTGCTAAAGCCGGTCTTTCAAAAGCCCCCGGCGAAGAAAGCAAGGCGCTTATATCGGTCATCGATTATCTTGTCAAGAAATCGGTATGGGCGTTCGGCGGCGACGGCTGGGCCTACGACATCGGCTACGGAGGCTTGGACCATGTTTTGGCTTCCGGTAAAAACGTCAACATTCTGGTGCTCGACACTGAAGTGTATTCGAATACCGGCGGTCAATCGTCGAAGTCCACGCCCATGGGCGCGGTGGCCAAGTTCGCCGCGAGCGGCAAACCGGTCAGCAAGAAAGACCTTGGGCTCATGGCCATAAGCTACGGCTATATTTACGTGGCCAAAATCGCCCTTGGCGCGAACCAGAACCAGGCAATCAAGGCAATCGTCGAGGCCGAGGCGTATAACGGCCCGTCGCTTGTTATTGCCTACAGCCACTGCATAGCCCATGGTATCGATATGACGACCGGCTATGGAGAACAGAAAAAGGCCGTTGAGTCGGGGCATTGGCCGCTCTATCGGTTTAATCCGGACCTTGAAGCCGCGGGTAAAAATCCCTTGCTGCTCGACAGTAAAGATCCAAGCATTCAGCTTGCGGATTTTGAAGCCGGAGAGAACAGGTTCCAGATCCTCAAGAGGTCCAAGCCCGAAATTTCGCAAAAACTTCTGGAAATTTCCCAGAAGAACGTAACAGCGAAATTCAAGCTCTTGAAGCAGCTCGCTTCGCGGGAAATGTAGTCGAAGCGGCATTTAAATAAAAACGGCGGGTGATTGTTTTTTTATTAATACGCCACCCGCCGTTTTTTTATTAAAGTTTTTGGTTTTTTCTTGCTATATTTAAAGAATTTTGTTTATATTACAGTATTAAAAATTAGAATTTCTGGGGTACTTAATCGATTAATTTGTATTGGAAATATTTAAATTTAAGCAATTTAATGAACCTTTTTAAATATATTAGCGACAATACTGGCAAAATATTTTTTTTCTACCGTGCTTTAGGGGGTTGATTATGCCGATTTTTTCCGCAGCAAGGTTTTTAATTGTATTTGCATTATTGGCACTGCCGTTTTCCGGGGCAAACGCTCAAACTAAAACTTACCCGCCAACAATCCAAGTAAAAGTGACCTTTTTTGATTTTCACGCTGATGGAAGTAATCCTGAATTTGAAAAGACCCCCGCCGCCTCAGCAACTCATACCGGAATGGTCGCTCCAACGCTTGGCCCGAATGGATTGCCTACGGTTGGCCCGAATCCTTATTGGGACTGCGATATTGCAAAATGGTTTGTTCCTTGGCAAGCTGGTGACTTTACAATACCCAATTATAATAATCCAACCACAACCGCCTGTGGTAATCCGTTCCAAACGGTTAATTACGATACTGCTTTTAAAAATATGGAAATCGACACTTTTCTTGTTTTTACGCTCATCGACGCGGTTAGAGGCACTTACCAGTTTAATGATTCAACGTTTTTTCCTCTTGACGGCAGAGGTTTCGGCGCTGATGAAACTAATGCCGCTTGGCGCAACCATAATTATTCCTTTTCCATGAAACTTCACACCGCATTTACTAAAGTGGCAGGTTTAACATTTCAATTTGCCGGCGACGATGATTGTTGGGCTTTTATAAACAACAACCTTGTCATGGATCTTGGAGGAATACACAATACTACGCCGGGGACCCTAAATGTTGACAACCTTGGACTTCAGAATCTTTCACAATGCACCTTTGATTTTTTCTACTGCGAACGACATGCAACGGGCTCCGATATTGAAATAACGACGAACTTACTGAGCGCGATTGATACGGGTATTTCCTTGAGCCAGTACCCCAATAATGATACTATTCCGGCAGGAAGCACTATCGTTTACACGGCAACGGTTAAAACCGATTTCGGAACAAATGATACTACATCCGTTAATCAAGTGACCTGGCAACTCGTTCCAACGGTCACTACGCCCGTTTCCCAAAGCACTTTAAGCTCCGCACAAGGAAAAACATCAACTTTTAATGGCATTACGGCCTTATATAATCCGTCAAACGGCGCGTTGTTGCCTTATTTAGTCATTGCCAGCGTGTCGAATCCAAGGAACCCGCTGGTTCCTCTTCGCGATACTTCTATCGTTTATGTAAAGGCTGGCCCTGCTGCTCAAATTGTCATTGTCAGGGACACGGCAATAAGCAATTTATACACTCCGATCCGGCTCTCATTAGTTTCCATGGATTCCGCGACAAACTTTGATACATTATATGCGGTAACGTATGACATTTATAAGAATTATAACGGCCTCGGAAATTATTCCGGATTCGCGACAAATGCGGTATGGACAAGCCGGGACACTACGAGCGTAAAAGCAAATTCCGCCGCGGGCATAGCGTATGAAGGCATTTTGCAACGCAACACTAGAAATCTTGCATCGACCATAGTACAGGCGAGCCAAACGGGGCTTTCACCCGATTCCGTTACGGTCCAGCTCCAATCCGGGTCTCCTATCGGTATCCAATTAGTCAACAGTTTAGGTGTTGTGATAACTAAAGACAGCATGAATACGGACCATGACACGACCCTCATTGTGCAAGTCCAGTGGTCAAACGCTCCGGGCGTCTGGGTCAATGGGACCGGCACTTGGTCGATTACTCCAAGTCCTGATCTCATTACCTGGAGAAATCCTTTACCTTCCGGACTAGTGGGATCATGGACTTTGAGCCCGCAAAATCCCGGCAATGATAACTTGACCGTAACGGCAGGCGCGCAATCCGTTACGATTCCTCTCATAATTACCCCTGCGCCGCCGTCGAGCGTTACCATTCAACTGGCAAACCCTAACGATTCGATTATCGCGGGAAGACCGTTTAAAGTAGTCGTGTCAATCTATAATTCCGACGGTCTCGTACCCGGTTCTTTTTGCAGCCCTTCGGCAACTTATTCGGATTCTCTTGTTAACGGCACTAAAACCGCCCAGCCGACGGTTCTTATTAGCGGCGTTCCTACGCCGGTTCAGCTCGGACAGTCAAGCGGTGAATGTTTTAATAATGGTCTCGACACGGTCACGGTAACACTCTATAATGCGCCATGGAGCCTGGATACCAACCAGAAAATTTCCCTTTTGCTAAACAATCAAACAATAAATTTGCCCATCTCATCCACCGCCCCATTTCACGTTTATCCGGGACCGCTCGACTCTTTGGCCCTTGAGGACGCTCTCCAAAACCCCATGCCGGGACTGGTTACATTAAACGTTGCCAGTAACAATCAATTAAGCATTTTCTCCTGGGGCTATGATCAATACGGAAATTTGATCGGTAAAATACCGAGTTCATGGTCCGATTCCGGGACTCTGGACCCATTACCTTCTCCGACCACTAATATTTCCAGCACATTTATAGATGCGAGTTCCGTTATACGGAACGAAAACGGCATTGTCACCGCGCAAGCCCCTAGCGGCGTCAACCCGGGAACAAATGTTTCCGCGAGCATGCAATTAGCCATTGTTGCCGCGGAAGCAAGCTTTTCCTCGGCAGTTACCAAAGACCTTAACGGCAACGGAATTCTCGACCAGATTTGGGTGACGCTCAATAAGCCCGTTTCCGATTCGTCAAATTTAAATATTCCCGCCTCAAATGTTTCCGTTATCTATACCGACCCCGCTACTTCGGCCAAAACCTCGCTCTTAGTAGATAGTATTAAGCCGGTCAAGGTCAACGCCGCCGCGGACACCACGTCAAGCTTCATTATTTACTTGCACGACGTCAATGTTTCCCAAAACGGCATCTTGGAACCCGCGGGCGCCGTACCGCAAACCGCCTGGAAACCTCTGGTTTCCATTTTCGGAATATATGGGGCGAACACGATCAGTAATAAGCAATGCAAGGACGGCGCGGGACCCGTCGTCTGGAGCGTAACCGTCAACAAATCAAATCCGTATAATCGAAGTACGGACCTTGTTACCGTTACATTCAGCGAACCCATTCAAGACACTGACGGCACGGACTTTTCAATTAATAATGTTCCGGGCTTGGTTTTCAATGTTTGGAAAAAAACAAATAACGGCCTCGTACTTGACACAACCGTTTTAGCGTGCGATTCTACGCTGTGCATTAACGGTTTTATTAAACCCGCCGTGACCAATCCAAGCATCGTGCAGTTTACCATGGGTAATGGACGAACGGTCTTTGACTACGATTATTTCAACATTCGGGTCCCCTTTAAAGTCACCGATAAAGCATCCTCGGCGGGCCCCGGCAATTTCCCCGATACCAACAATCAAAGGGTCCTTGCCCAAATTATCGGCAACCCGATTGCCATGCAGGTCGGCCCGAATCCGACCCATCCTACCTATTCAAAACCGTCAACTCCCGGATATAATAACAATCCGTTAGCTTCAGTTATTGATTTTGTAAACAATCCTACTGCCGCGGCATATGCCCAAGCCAATGGCGGGGCGGTATTCCGTTTTACCGTTAGTCCCGGAGATTCCGGCCAGGGAAGAGTCACGGCATATATTAAAATTTATGACGTCGTGGGCAACCTGGTGAATTCGGCGTCTAAAAACGGCCCCAACGATAACTTGGTGACGGAAATAAAAAACCTTGTCGGTTCCGGCCCCCAGGCTGACACCTCAGCCAGTTATAATTATGACGTTTATTGGGACGGAGTCAATGCAAAAGGCATGAAAGTCTCCACGGGAGTGTATCAAGCTTTTGCATATTTAACAACCTACGATCGCAACGGCGCGATCATCGCCCAATCGAGGCAGCAGGCTGTTCTCGGCATGAAGCGATAAAAACTTAGTAAAATTTCCCCTTTTGAGGGCGTCCGACCGGACGTCCTCTTTATTTTTTACCCCTCTGCCAATTTCAGTGACAGCTCCCCTCTCAGTGGAGCCTTCCGGAAAGCCCTACTTTTATTGAACCTTTTTATTGCCTTTTCCGACTATATGTGGGGGTTTATTTTTCCGTTTCTACAAAATATTGTAGATTAATTTTTTCCTTTTCCGAAAATATTTTAACGCAATTTTAATAAAAAAGCGGGTATTTAAAACCGCAAAATGATATAATAAAATATAATGGGGTTTAATTTTCAGTTGAAATGACGGACCGATTGCGTTATTTTAGTTCTTTCCTTTTTTGGAACGGAAAGAAAAAGGAGCGGTGCATCATGGATGCGCGAAAAATACAAATTTACGAAAGGACCATTGAAGTGGGGAAACTCGCCAGGACAAGGGAAGATTCATGGACCGTCGCGGGATTTAAAACAGGGCTTAGGTTCTCGTTATTTTTATTTTTCTTCGCGGTTGTTTCTTTACTTATTGGTAATTCTGCTTTTGCGCAAGGATACCCCGCTACGCTTAAAGTCCCGGTCACGTTCTACGATTTTCATTCGGACGGAAGCAACCCGGAGTTTGAAAAAAATCCGGATGCGATAGGAACGACGGGGACGCATCGTGGAATGGTCGCCGCGACCCTTGGCCCAAACGGGACCCCGACGCTCGGTCCCACACCGTATTGGGATTGCGATATCGCAAAATGGTTTGTCGATTGGACTCCGGGCGATTCTACAATTCCTAACTATATTCCTCCCGCTATTCCGGCTACTCCAGGCATGTATAATTGCAGCAACGGCTTTAAAAAAGTCAATTATGATACCGCCTTTAAGAACGTCGAAATCGACACGTTTCTTATTTTCACTTACGTGCCGGGCAGCCAAGGCTCTTACCAATTTCAAAGCGCGGCCTTTTTTCCTCTTGACGGAAGAGGCTTCGGCGCCGACGAGACCAACACCGCCTGGCGAAACCATAATTACTCCTTTTCAATGAAATTACATTGGCAATTCACCTATGTCAGCGGTTTGACCTTTCAATTTGCCGGTGATGACGATTTGTGGGCCTTTATCAACAACAAACTCGCGCTGGACATCGGAGGTATACATAATACCACTCTTGGATCACTTGATGTCGACACGCTAGGATTAACGCCCGGTAACCAATACAACTTTGACTTGTTTTATTGCGAACGGCATGCCACAGGTTCCGATATAGAGATAACCACTAATATCATTACGGCAAAGCCCACATCGATAAATATGGTCGTTGTCCCCGCCGCGGACACCATTTCAGCCGGTGATTCAATCATGTACCTGGCGCGAATACTTGACCAAAACGGGGTCCCGGCGCCGCAATTTAATAAATCCATTAAATGGACGTTGTGGACATTGCCCGGCCCCGCGCTTAATACAACTAATAGTTTTTTACGGTTTGCGAATGATTCGATCAATACCTTTAAAGCAGTTACCGCATATACGAAATATGTCATTCAATCCAACTTGGACACGATTGCGACGGGAGGAGCCCAGATCCATCTTTCCTGGGCTGATACAGTTTATGTCAAACCCGGTCCGGCCACTCATCTAAATATCGAAGCTAGTCCAATGGTCAGCCTTTTTAGCAATTCTCGCTTGGTAAGCATTACGATGTCCGGAACAACGCAATTGGACAGCGTTTATGCTGTTCTAAGAGACCAATTCGGCAATTGGGTAAGCGATGCGACTTCCGCTTCATGGCTGACGCGCAATCAGGCGGACGTGACCGTAACGGTGGGAAACGCCCAGATCGGTCAAGGGGTCATTCAACGTCAAACACCGAACAATGCAACAACCTATATCACCGCTACCCAAGGCAGCTTTACGGATTCCCTGCAAGTCTCGTTAACCAATGTCACGTATTCAGCTCTTCAAATTTATGTTATTTCGGGCGGCGTCAAGCCGATAGATACTTTGCGAATGCGGACCGACCAGGACACCGTTTTGCATGCGCGCGGCCTTCGCGCCGACGGCAGCGGGACATTCGACGACTTGCTTGTTCAATGGGGTAATACCTCTGGACTAACCTTTAATAATAGCGCCCCGACCACGGGAGCGTTTACCTGGGAATTTGTTCCGCAAGCACCGGGGACTGGAATTATTTACGCGTTTTTCAATTCGGCCGGAAAAATTTTGAATGATACAATTCAGGTAATTTTTACCAACGGCCTGCCCAACAGTATGCGACTCTATCCGCAAGCGGGAAAACCCGATACTTTAACGAATGTCGCGTTTAACGCAGGCGCGACAATCACGGTGACCGCTGGCGTTCCATTCTCAATAGTGGCTAACCTCTTTGACAATAAAGGACAATGGCTCAGTAGCTACGAACGCGCGGGCGCCCCTTTTTCGTGGACCAACGGCTCCCCAACGGTCGGATCACTAGATTCTCTTCATGGATTTATAACTAATTTTACCGGACGAAAAGCCTATTCAATTTCAACGATAACCGCAACTTTCGTTGAAAACGGGATTACACTGACCCAAAGCATAAATATCTATGTAAATCCGGGTCCGCCAAATCACCTGACCCTTGAGGCCGATACGTCGCGCGCCACGAGCCCGAATTCCGACAACCGCGCCGTCCGTGTCACTATCGACAGTTCGGCGACAACCGCGCAGGTCTATGCGATTCTTCGCGATCAATTCGGTAACTGGGTCGGCTATTCGTCGTCGACCGCCTGGTCGACTTCGGATTCTTCAAGAGCCACGGCCGCCGCCGGTAACGCATCCATAGGTCAAGGCATTATCACGCGGATCGCCAATACCGGACAAGCGACAATTTATGCAAACGACCTTAATCATCCCGGGTTTATGGATTCCGTGCTGGTCGTGCTGAGCACCGTTACTTATGATTCATTGCGGATCGTAGTGAACGATTCCGTTCAGATCAATAGCCTCACCATGCGCACCGACCAGGACACCAGTTTGCAAGTGTTAGGTCGGCGCTCAGACACTAAAACCTGGGAATCCGTGCCGGGAAATTGGGCAATAGCGCCATCGGTTTCGATAACGCCAAGCCCGGCCCAAAACTCGAACTATTGGGGGCCTTTTACGCCTAATGATACCGGGCACGGTACAATCACGGTGTCTTTTGCAAAGGCGGCCCCCGCAAGCATCACCTTTGCTTTCACCCATGGCCTTCCCGCCCGCATAGCGATTTACCCAAGCGACGGCGCGCCGTCCGCGTCCAACGCCCCATACCCAGGCCCAACGACCGCTCTAATCGACACGGCAGGCAGGCCGCTTACCATGGTCATTAAAGTTTTTGACAAAAACAACATTTGGCTCAGTAGCTACCAGGGCGATTCCTTGACAACATTCAAATGGAACATCCAGGAGCTCATTGGAAACCCGCCCACGGGGACCATGAGCGGCGTCATCGGTTACAAAAGTTCGTTTAATCCGGTCCGCGCCTATAATTCGGTGTATATAATTGCCACATTCGACACGGCGGGGGCCAAATATTACGATACCGTTCAAGTGCAAGTTGTTCCCGGCGCTCCCGGGCAATTGGTCATCGAGGCGGACCAGAACTGGCAAAATAGCCCCAATAAGGCAAATCCGGTCGACAGCATTCAAATCAACAGCAGTGAAACCTACCGCGACGTCTATGCGATCGTACGCGACAGCCTCGGCAATTTCATTAAATATTCCCTACAAACCAACTGGACCAGCATCAATAATTCCAAGGTGTTCGACACCTCGGTGGTGAGCGCCCAAAACGGGCTTAATAGCATCGGTCAAGGAGTCGTAAAACGGGTCGGCGCGCAAGGGACCGCTTGGGTGGTCGCGTCGAGCGGAGAATATTCGGGGCTCACCGACACCATAAAGGCAACCGTACTCGCCTACTATTACACGCAGCTTCGCATCATTAGCCGCGATACCACTCGAATGGGAACGCTTACCATGTCGACCAACGACGACACCACCCTATCGGCCATTGGCCTTCGTTCCGACACGGCCAAATGGGAGCCCGTGAGCGTTGAGTGGGACACTTCGTCCGGCGTGCATGTGGCGCCATCAGCCCCTGAACGTTCCATTAATTGGGCTTTTTCGCCGGTTACTCCCGGAAGCGGTTGGATTCGAATTACCGTGGGCAGTGACGCGACAACCAAGCCGGACACCGTCTTCGTTACCTTTACTCGCGGCGCGCCCACGTCTATTTCGATCCAGCTCATTACGCCGCCTTCGCAGATTATTGCCGGCGATACGGTGACTGCGGTCGTTTCCATCAGAAATAAGGACGGGCTCGTCCCCGATACACTCTGCGATACGACCTCATACCAGGAACTGCTCGGCAGCGGCGGAGGCGGCAGACCTAATCCGATTATCACTGTCGACGGCACAACCTCCGGCCTCAAACAAGCCCCTTCGTATTCCACGCCAACCTATGAGTGTTTCAATAACGGCCTTGACACGGTCAAATATGTTTTCTATTACGCCCCTGTCAATAAAGACAGCCTGCAGCAGATTTTTGTCGACTTCCATAATCTTTCGGCTTCCACGCCGGGATTTAACGTGCTGCCCGGAGCGCTGAGTTCCCTGGCCATTCAAAACGTTAGCGGCAAGAACCTTGATACGGTCGATCTGACCTATCCAAACGGCGCCCAGACCATGGTTGCCGTGGGCTTCGACGCATTCGGCAATATTGTTTCATTGGACAATGGGGCGAATTGGACGCAAACCAACACCCTTCATTCAATCGACAAACCAACCGGCGTTACCCGCATTTACTATGACGCAAGCGACGTTAAAAGCGATGAACAAGGATACATTAAAGCCCTGGTCGTCGACGCCAAAGGCGCTATCGTCCAAGACAGCGTTTATGTTTCAATCATCGGCCAACCCACGTCTTTGAAGGCGGCCGTGACCCAGGACCTTAACGGCAATGGCTATCTCGACGCCATCGTGCTGCACTTTGACAAGCTAACCACGATTCCCGCCGGTTATAATTTCGACAGTTTGATTTCCGTTTCTTACAATTACGGCGAACAAAACATCCTCTTTCCCATCGACAGTATCGCCGGTGTTCCAAGCGATAGCGGCATTACCTCGCAAGCGCGGACGGATTCGGTATTCACGATTTATTTGGATGAAAAGAACAGTATCAAAATGCACCTTCCGCAAACGGCATGGACCCCTTCCATTTCCATAAGCGGCCTGAATGCAACAACCCCCGTCAATAACAAGGTGACTATCGACGGCGCCGGCCCCGTTGTCTGGACGGTCGTAAAAAGCATTACCCAACTCACCAACAGAAAAAGCGATCTCGTTACTATTACCTTCAGCGAACCGATTCAGCAGTCCAATGGAAGCGCATTCAACCTAAAGACGCCGCCGGACAGCGTTTTTAACGTCTGGAGAGACTCTTCCGGTGTTCTTTTGCTTGATACAAATTTACTATCCGGAATTGCATCTTTCGCCTCAATCAGTAGCGACGGCAAAACAGTGACCTTTTATATGGACAATGGCGCGGACCTTACCGGGCTGGACTTTATTTCCCTAAAATCCGACTCTAGCAAGATAGTCGACCAGGCAAACCAGCCCAATGCCCCCTCAAAAATCAACCAGAAAATGCCGGTTGTTGTCATATCGCACACTCCGAATATCATTACTGTTATCCCAAATCCAGCCGCACCATCCAACAATCCTGGTACCTTGTCAATAGATTATAATTCGAACGCCAAGCAATTAGTGCAGACCCAAGGGGGAGTGGCATTAGACTTCTTGGTGCCATTATCTTCTGATTCTACAAATAGCATTACTGGATATTTAAAGATTTTTGACATAGTGGGCAATTTGGTATGCGAAGCAGGAGATAATCATAAAAACTTGCTATCGACAGCAGAATTTACACAAACAACATCAGTTCAACATTACTATATCTATTGGAACGGCCAAAATGCAAAACAGAGAAAAGTCGCGCCGGGAGTATACCGGGCCATTCTCTATTTAACAACGACTTCAACGGGGTCCACGGAAAGGCTTATCGCCACCATCGGTATCAGGAGGTAAATTCCCGACAAGGGACGCACCAAATAAAAAAGGCGCTGAAAAGCGCCTTTTTTATTGAGTGCGAAGTAGCTTCAATTTTTAAGCATTTGATTAAAAACCCTTCCGCCTTCGGCACCTCCCCTCTCTCAGGGGAGGCTTTTCAGAAGGCTCCCCTGAGAGGGGAGCTGTCACTGAAAGTGACTAAGGGGTTTCTGAAGGAGGACGCCTCTATAATTTTTCAATAAAGCTTCCGCTATCCATGCATGTTTCGAGCTCGATCCTGAGGTTAACGATATCGTCTTGTGAAATAAAATCGATGTTTGATTTAATCATGGGAATAAACTTATTTCGCGAGCGGCCTACTTCGGCCCGGTAATTCCCGGCCTTATTATGGTGCAAACACCGGACTTTTGTCTCCTGGCCGGTTATTCGGTGAAGTATTTTAAGCACGCTGGATTCCTGCTTGCACTTTTTGATCCGGTCTATCTGGCTTTTTGACAGGGAAAAGCTCCTGCTTTTATAGAAAATGATCGACGAGCAGCATGTCGGGCAATCCAGAATGACCATTGACGTATCGATCGATAAATACAGCGTGAAATTCTGGGAGCACGAAGGGCATTTGATATCGAGTGTTTTTACCATGGCTTTTCCTTTTATTTTCGCTTAGTGCGCCGGATGATCTCAATGTCTGTATACAAATTGTACCAGCTTTTTCGATGCAAGTCAAGTCTTAGATGATGTTTCGGCCACCAAACGGAATTTTGCGGGAAATGAACGAAGAACAAAAAGAGCGGTTGCAACGCTGCCGGACGCTCTGCGCCAAAGCGCTCGAACACGCCCGCCTGAAACTTGGCAAACAAGAAATAGAATTCACCGAAGCGAATAAGTATTCATGGTACCGGGAAATCGGCGATTCGCTCATCGCCCACCCCGACGCCTATCCGAAAGGCTTGTCCCAGTGCGTCATCGAAAACATTCATTCCCGCTTGAGGGAGCCTATTTCACTTAACCCGAAATGCACTGCATTTGAAAATGCCCAGTTGTTTTACAAGAAAGCCCGCAAAGGACAGCGGGGCCTTGAAATCGTTTCAAAAAAAGTGGACGAATCCAAGGCCGCGATACAACGTTTTGAAGGCCTGCGCGAGGAAATCGAGGGATTGAATGGTCCGGCGAATACACAGGAAGAAATTGAAAAAGGGCTTGAAAAACTCACGGTAACCCTTAACGGGCTTGGTCTCCTCCCCAAAGAAATCCTCCGTCTTCCGGGCGGCCAAATGCCTGAAGCCGTCCCATATCGTCATTACACGCTGGAAGGTTGGGACATTTATATCGGCAAAACCGACGTCCAAAACGACGAGCTGACCACGCGGTTCGCCAAACCGTCGGACATCTGGATGCATGTGGCCTCCCATTCCGGATCGCACGTCGTGGTCCGTCGGCCGAAAAACGCGCAGTGGCCGCCTAAAAATATTCTTGTCGTCGCCGCATCGTTCGCCGTTTGGTTCTCCAAGGCAAAGCATACTTCCTCCTGCGAAGTCCACTATACCGAGGCCCGCTATGTGCATAAAAGAAGAAAATCCCCCGCGGGCCAAGTTATCATGCAACAATTTAAATCCATTCGCGTCGCCCCAAAATCCCCGCAGGAATATTTTCCGGGCGTCTACGATTAGATTGCCAAATCCCCGGGCGTGCTATATAATAGTAAGTAAATTCTCCGGTTGGCCCGCTCAAGGGCGTAAATCGGCATTTGTTCCACGACCTTTCCTTTTAATCAACTCCGCCGTATGGACATTGTCTTTGTCAACCCGGAATACCCTTCTCCCTCTGGTTACGACCAGGGCGGCATAGCCACCTATACGTATGGCATGGCCAACGCTTGCTCCCGGAGCGGTTGCCGAACGTACGTGATGATAAAAAAGGGGACCATTCCCAAACAGCTTGACCCTTCGGTCATCGTGGAGGAATTCGATTACGCCCCGCTTCCTTCGGTTGCCCGGCTGACAAGCCGTTTTATAAACGGAGATACTGCTTGGGAACGAGGGTTTTCATGGGGACTTCGCCAAAAACTTTTGGCGATCCACAAGACCCGGCCGCTTGACATAGTCGAGGTGCCGGAGTATAACGGCCTTGCTTTTGAATTGTTTTCCCCGCTGCCTTTTCCGGTCGTCATTCATTTTCATACCCCAACGATTTTGGTGGACCTCTATAACGCCCAAAAAATAACCCCACAGCACAAACGCCGCCATGCATTTGAGGCAAAGGCCCTTATGCATGCGACAGCGCTTAGGTGTCCAAGCATTGCGCTTAAAACGGAACTCTGCGATCGATATGGGCTTAAAAACGACGCCATCGCGCTTCTCAGGCACCCATTCGACACTTCGTTTTTCGATTGCATTAAAAAAAATCCGAGCGGGCGCGAATATATCGACATTCTGTTCGTCGGCAGGCTCGAACGAAGAAAGGGAGCGGAAATCCTGCGCGACACGCTGGGCCGGATCCTTTCCCTCGACCAAAGGGTCCGTTTTACGTTCGCGGGGGAATCGACAATCGGCGACATGGGCAATTACCGCAATTCCATTGAACGCAGTTTAAACGGAAATGACCGTGAGCGGGTGTTTTTTTTAGGCCCTACAAAACGGGACAAATTATCGGCGCTCTATTGCAGTTCTGACATTTTCTGCATCCCGTCACTTTTTGAAAATGCCCCTTTTTCCCTTCTTGAAGCCATGGCCGCGAAAATTCCCGTCGTAGGCTCGATAGCGGGCGGGATACCGGAACTTATCCGGCACGAAGAAAACGGACTTCTGTTCGACCCAAATAACCCGGAAGAACTGATCGAATGCATTCGTCTGCTCATTGCTGACAAAACCCGCGGGGCCGAATTTGCGCTAAGCGCGTATGCTTTGATTAAAAGCGTCTGCGATCCGCTGGTCGTCGCGCGGGCCGTTATTGATTTTTTCGAATCGACCATATCGGATTTCAATTCCAAGGCCGTTTCATGAATATTCTCTATATTTCCAATGAATATCCTCCCGAAACGGGCTTTGGAGGGATCGGCACCTATACTCTACTAAGCGCGGAAGGCCTGGCCAAGCGCGGCCATGGCGTGCATGTTATTTGCCGCTCGCCCGAAGGGACGCCATTGACAAGGGTCAAAAACGGGGTCACGGTGCACCGTATCCCGCCGGGAACATACCCCTTGCCGTCGTGGAGGGCGCTCTACCCTTTTCGTAAATTTTGCTACGCTCAAGCTCCTCATGCTCTTTCACGGCTGGCATGGGCGCGAGAAGCATTTAAGGAATATCAGGCGCTTTCCGAAAGTGTCCGGTTCGACCTTATAGAGTATCCTGAATGCGGCGGCGAGGGTTATTATTTCCTTAAAGCGGACGCCGTAGCGCGCATTGCCCGCCTTCATACTCCGTGGGAAATGGTGCGCTTACTGAATGGGACCCGCGAAACGACGATAGACCGGGTCCTGCTTTCCCATATCGAACGCTCATCGGTACTCAAAGCCGACGCCGTTACCTCGCCGACCAAGGCGCTCGCGGAGATTGTCCGGAAGAAATGGCATGTAAAAAACATATCGGTATTCCCGAACCCCGCGCCGGGGACCGGTCCAAACAGGCGGTCCGGAAATGATTGGATCTTTACGGGACGCGTTGAATTTCGAAAAGGCGTACATCTTTTAATTGAAGCGTATGCGCGGCTTTGCCGATCGGAATCCCCGCCGCTCCTTCGAATAGTAGGTAAACCGTATGGCCGCCTTCAAAGTGGCGCCGATTATGGCGACTTCATCGATAAAATGATAGCCTCCCTTGGACTGGGCGATAAAATTAAATGGATTAAAGGGGTGCCGCTCTCTTCAATCGCCGGGCTTTTAGGGCAATCCTCCGTGGCCGTTTTCCCCTCGCTTTGGGAAAACCAGTCCTATAGCTGCCTTGAAGCCATGTCGCTTGGATGCGCGGTCGTTACTTCCCGCATCGGCGGCTTTACGGAGATTATCGAAGACGGCCGAAACGGCCTCATGTTCGAACCGAACAGCGTCGACCAACTCACGGAAAAACTTATGTCTTTGCTCAAGGACCCGGCGCTAGCGCGTTCATTAGGCGCGGCCGCGATAAAAACGATTGAAACGGTTTTTGACCCGTTAATCATTTTCGACGCCATGGAAAAATTCTATGGTTCGGTCGCACAAGGCAAGGCGCATGGAAAACACTAAAGGCGGCCGCCTTATAAAAAACTCGGCCCTTAATCTGTTCAATACGTTTTTCATGTTGGCCACATCCTGGGTCATTTCCATTTGGGTCGCCCGCCAATTAGGCCCGTCAAATTACGGCATTTTCAATTTGGTGTTGTGGTTTACCGACAGCGTAACGTGGGTCATAGGCATGGGGCTTATCCATGCGGTCACGAAATTCACCGCCGAATTCAACGGACGCGACAAAAACGATTTTATCGGCGCCATCGTCGTATTCGTATTGAAAATAGAAGTCGTTTTCGCCGTCGTCGCGACGGCGGTGCTCCTGCTGCTCAGGGTCCCCATCGCGCACTATTTTTTCACTCCCCGGCAATCGATTTTTTTCCTCTTGGCCTTTATCGGGATCCTACCGGGCATCACCACGTCGATTTTATCGGCGGCCATCGACGGTCTGCAAAAATTCGAATATTTCACCTACGCCAACCTCTGCATTTCCCCGCTGTCCTTTATCAGTAAAATAGTCGTCCTGACGCTCGGCAAAGGCATCATCGGCCTTCTTGTCGTGATGCTCGTATTTTCTTTTGTCAACGTTTTGTTCTACCTCTTTATTTTATATAAGGAAGGGGCCCTGAAAGCGTCGAGTTTTACCGCATCGATCGACCCCTCGGTGAAAAAACGAATCCTCAAGTACAATCGAAGCGTCCTTGCGATTTTGCTGTGCGATAAAATAGTTTGGGACAAAAGCGAAAACTTTTTCCTCGGGCGTCTCTGCACATCCATAGAAGTCGCGTATTATAATCTCGGGTTCAATATCGCCCAAAAAATAATTTCCGTGCTGCCGTTTACCTTTTGGCGCGTCCTTTTCCCGGCCATGTCTAATTTTTACGGTTCGGGCGACAGCGACAAAATGAAAAGGCTCTTTTATTTGTCGACGCGGTATCTCGCTTTCGCGGTCATTCCGACCGGAATCGCGGGAATGATCCTCGCCTACCCCATCATACATTACTTGTACGGGCACGATTACATAGGCGCACAGCGGGTCTTGCAGATTATTTTCCTTTCATCCATCGTCAGCAGCCTGGCAAACCCGGGGTCGGCAATTTTATACGGTTATGAAAAGCAGGCGTTTATCTATAAATTCGGGGCCTTCCTCGCGGTCATCAATATCGCGCTCGACGTATTGTTCATCAAACGTTATGGCGCGCTTGGGGCGGCCGTCGCCTATACCGTGACCACGTTTTTGGCGTCGGTCGTGGGCCTTATTTACACGTGCAAAACCATGAAGCTCAGCTACCCGTTTGTTTCCATTTTTAAAGTGGCGTTTTCGACCATCATCATGGGAATAGTCATGGAAATCATCATTTTGCATAACCGGGAATTGTTCGGGTTTATCGCCGCATTGGTATGCGGCGCCATGGCCTATTTGATAAGCGCCGTTGTGCTCGGCACTTTTGAAAAAGAAGATTTTTTAGTTCTGGAAAATCTCTCGCGCGTGCTGCCTAAAAAATCAAAGCCGTTTCTTGATAGTTTACTTGCTTTTGTCGGACATTTCAAACCGGGTAGGGAAAACGACAAATTTAGTTAGGTTCTGTAGGCGAATTATCTACGCGAAACGCGTAGATAATTACCTGTACAGAACTTTATCCACCTTGTGGGTTAGGACAATCGCGGCGCGCGATCATTGCCCTAAATCAAACCATTTCTTTATGACCCAAAGCGCGGAGTTTTGCGGATCGCGTTCGAGGTAAAACACCTGCTCTTTAATGTCGCCCAGTTCGTCAACATTTTGAAAAGAATAACCGTTTTCATCCACGACGTTTTCCGTAATATTCAAGCTTCCGCCGCGCAAAATAACCTCGACTTCGGTCGTTTCGCCGCTGCCGTTCGTTATATAGCGTATATCTTGATTATTAAGAGGACTTATCTTCAAATAAATTTCTTCGGCTTTCTCGAACATACTCGTATGACTTTCCATTTCCTGCGTATAAGTCCAATAATTCAAGCAGGTCAATCCTTCTTTTGATAAAATTTCATAACACGTACTGTCAACGATTTCGCACGATACTATGTGGGTACAGCTATCAAAAGTCGGCGCAATATAAAATCTGAAGTCCTGTTGTTGTGAAAAAAGATCTTTATAGAGATCGATGTCCAAATTGTTATAAGCGTTATTTAATTGTTGTATCACCCCCTGCGGAGTGCTTCTCAAAGTAGCTCCGTTATTACTCAAAGGTAAACCCATGGGAGGGAAAAACGGATTATAGCATGAGAGCAATGCAACAAACACGCATCCCATGAACAATACCGTGGCGCGAACCGGGAAGGACCGCGGCTCACGGTCAATTAATGCTCTTTCGCTACGCGATTCCATTATGGATGAAATATACTTCTCTGCAGGCCTTCTTCAGTCCAGCTTAAAATCGTCCAGGTATTTTCAGCGGAACGGACCACTTTAAATTGTGCTTTCCCGCTATCGACCGTCGCCCCCGAGGCGCTAAAAAACGTTACGGTAAATGAACGACACAAGGTATAAGAATTGTCTCCCGGAGCAATGCCGCAGGTGTCCCAAACGGTATTGATACTGTCGCATTTGCAGGAACCCAATACCGTTAAGGCCTGAATTTCCTGATCACGGGTATATTGTATGTTATTGACGTCGATATAAACAAAGCTGGAATCAAAAATGTCCTCATAATCCGTTTTTGAGAATTGCTCTCCCGTATACTCCAAAATTGTAGATAACCTGAACGGATCGTTTATCGAGGAGCTGTTTACAAGAGGGTTTTCGACCGTCCGCGGAGAAAACATCCCGCAAGTACTTAGAAAACCAGCAATAGCGACGCTTGTAAGAAGCCGAATAATTTTCATACTAACCTTCCTAAAGGCAGATACCGTACCTAAAACCCCGCCGTGAATAATAACGTGAAATCCCAGTAATCGTTATCAATCGTGTCGATGTACCGTTTTAATTTCAGGAGGACTGAACAATTATCGCCCACCTTTGCGCTCACGGCGACAAACGGAACGATAACGTATTTTGTGCCTTGTAAATCCGGGACGAACATTTGTTGCCCTGCATCAAATTTAGTCCGTATGATCCGCTCAAACGACGAGCCGCACTGCCACCGCACAAGTTTTTGGGCGGTATCGCCCACGGTCAACTCCGTCCGATAATTCCATTGTTTCCGTTGGATTCCATAGAAGGTTGCGACCGTTTCCCGGGTACTATCGGTTTTTTGACCGATCGTATCGATATACCAGGCCCCTTCATCTTGGTAATGTTCGGGAAGCTCAACGCATAAAAAAAGCGTCTTTGCTATTTTGAAATTCAGGGTCAGGTCCGAAGTTATGCCCCGCGAGTAATACGGCGGGATTGTTGAAACCTGGGCGTATTGAACGGGAAATTCGTATTCGGTCCTCTTTGCCGTGCCGGACAAGCCATAATGCAAATTAAAACTCTCGGAGGTTTTGGCCGTGGCCGACATTCCTAATGTGTAAATATAATCGACCGAATTGAAGGCGCTTTCCTGCGCTTTTAAATAATAGCGAAGATTGGTGGAATACGCTCCCGAAACGGTGAATTTCCCCTTATCGCCCGCCAGCGGCGTAATGTCCAGATGATGGCTTTGCACGATCCAATCCTGATCGTTGTAATTTCTATAGATGGAATCTTGATAATTATACGTGTTTGAAAATGTTTTTGAATAGCGCGAAATATCGAACGAATATACAACTCCCCTTCCGCTTTTTGATTGGACCGAAAGCGTATGGTCCATGGCGGCTTTGTATCCCGTATAATCGTTCAATTTGACTTTGAGCGTGTCAAGTTCCGATGAATCGGCGGGTCCGCTCATATTTATCGTGGAGCCGAATAGTTTTTCTTCCCGCTCCCAATCCACGCGAAGTCCGCCCGAATAATTGATATAAAAAGAAGGGTCGCTACCGAGCAAAAAAGCCACTGACTGGTCCGTATTTCGCCTTTCGCCCAGATTCGGCTGCTGGGTTGAAACGGCATTCAAGGACGGATACATGAGCGAATATCTCGAAAAAGAATAGACGAACGCGGGTTGGAAACTAAAGCGGTATTTTCCTTTAATCCCGCCTTTTATTTCATACGACCGTTCGATACGGTCGGGAACATTTAAATAAAACGACTTCCCGTATATTCCTTCTTCTCCCATCAAGGCGTCGCTTCCGTTTATCAACGAATCGGCATAGAGGACCGACAGGGTGTCTCCGGTAGGCAAATCCTTGTAAAAAAGCGCCCGTGCGGTCCCGGAAAGCAGGCTATAGGTTTTCATGGAACGAAAATACCCCTGGGCGTTTATGAACAGCGGAATCCGGCCTATCGGAATATCGTTTCTCCCAAGGTCAAAAGCGCCGTAATACCCATGGTCTTGGCCGAAATCGTCGGCATGCATGGACCGGAAATTTTCCATGGGCAAGCTATCGTTTTCGATTTTTCCGGAAACCCCGCCCCGCAAGGTTATCGGGACCCGCAATACATTAAATCGAGCGACGGGGCCAGCGTCCAAAGAGCCTAATGCGCCTTGACTTGCGTCCTGGGAATTAAGCAGGAATATGGGCGTCCAGTCGACCCCCAAGGACATTCCCGGAAAGACGTTTTTTTTAAGCGCCGTTCCCGACAAATCGAAATATTGTTTCCTTGAACCGAACAATTCGTTTTTCTCGAGCGAATAAGCCGCGAGCTGGCGAAACGCATGGAGGGAATCGTTTTGATTGATCCTCAGCGTATCGGCGTTGTCGAAAGTGTTCAAATACTGCCGTTGCCCGGAAACAAACGTAACGGCGCTTGTTTCAGGAAGGGTGAGCGCGGTGTCCCGGGAAACTTTTAAATCGGGGGGCCATTGGTTTACTTGACAATAAGCGGCCCCGACCGCGAGGCGCAGCAAAACGCCCAAGGCCATTTGCTGCGTTATTGTTCGCATGATCTTTTATACACCGAAAGCCATTGGTCGACGCCCAAATCCTCCGGCCTTACTTTCGGGTCGATGCGTAGATCTTCGAGCATGCCGATAAAAGCGTCTTTGTCCCCTTCGCGCGTCATGGCATTGACCAGGGTTTTTCGCCTCATTTTGAATCCCGTATCGAGAAAAGTGAAAAAATTCTCCCATGCTTCCCGGGGCAACCGCGAAATAAGATCTTTACGAACCGTAAGATTGAAAACCGAAGAGTCTATTTTCGGCTTTGGAAAAAATGCACCCGGCGGCACATGGAATAAAATGCGGGGTTGTCCGAAAAATTGGCAAAATATCGACAAAAACCCGTTTTGTTTGGTATGGGGCGAAGCAATAATGCGCCGGGCCACTTCGCGCTGGACCATGAACGTACATGATAGTATGTTTGTCCCGTAAAGAAGCGTTTTTTTAATGATCATCGCGCCGACCGAGTACGGAAGATTGCCGATGACATGCAAGGGAAACCCGGCTTTTGAAAAATCAAAGCGCAGCGCATTGCACTCGTGCAAGACCCAATCACCGGGTCCTAATTTCTCGGAAAGCTTTGCCACGACGTCCCGGTCTACTTCCACGCAATGGAAATGTGGAAACCTTTTTTTCAAATGAACGCTCAAGGCGCCCTTGCCGGGGCCGATTTCCAATACATGATCTTCAGGCGCCGCGGAAATGGAATCCACGATCCTCTTGGCGATCGTTGGCGCGGTTAAAAAGTGCTGTCCGAGTTCTTTTTTCGGCCGCATGGCCCCCTTCACATAAACGAATTATTTTAAAATTGACAACAACCGTTATACAAGGTAAATTTAATGCGTACGGGCCGCCTGTGCGCGGGAAACCGGTTGATCTCCCGAAACAAAAGCACACGCGTCTCGTTCTTTTTGAAAATATACTATCAAAGGAGCGCTTCATGCGCATGATTCTGCCGGTTTATATGCTTATCGTCGTCAGCATTTTCATCGGATGCCAAAAAAAACATTCGACGCCGCAATCGGTCGCGCGTTCGGAAACCAATAAATTAAATTTCGTCCCCTCCGCCGATTCCTCGGAAACAATTGACCAAATAATAAAGATGAACGCGTGCAATCTCCTCTTGGATTCCCTGAGCATCTTTTACCAAGACTCTTTTAAAACCAAGGACGCCGCCCTCCTTACGCGGTATCAGGAGGATTTCTCCCGCGCCCAAGACGGACTCTGTTCTCGCGCGGGGCTTCCGGGAGGTTACACTGAATATCTGTGGCTTCTCAAAAACCTGGGCAATCCCAAAAACGCCAAGCTCCTCGATTCCTTAAAAATGACTGTTTATCAGTAAAGCCGCTCCATTAATTTTTCTTTTTTATAGGAACATCGTCCCTATTTTTATTTTTTAACTTCGTATTTTTCATGGATTTCCGCAATAAATTTAAGCTGTTTTCTTACGTTTTGTATTTTGCGAATGCGTTCCGGGAGGGCCATCGATAGCGCTTTTTCGGAAGTTTCCTTGCATTCCTTTTTCATTCCAAGTTTATCGAAAGCCAAAAGCATCGCCTGATACCCTGAACAAATATCGGACCAATTCACGGGGTCGCGCTTGGTCGACAATCCAATGAGCCGCCGCGCTTGTTCGATTGAGGCGTCCCATTGACAACATGCCAGTGCAATACGGACCTTCGCCCTGACAAACATCGTGTTCTCGGGATATCGAAGCAAAACATGCGAAGCAAGGGAATCGGCCTTCCGAAAATCGCCTTGCGCTATTAAAATCCAACAAAACGAATTGCTGGCCGCATAATTATAGGGGAACGGGGCCTGCGTGGCCAATTGTAGTTGTTCCATGGCTTCTTGGCGTTTATCGATAAAAAAAGGGACCCATCGTAAACTTTCGCTGAGGTAATAATTAAAAACGCCGATGCCGAGGTAAGCCGCCTTAAATTCGGGGTCCGACTTTATGACCTGTTTAAAGCAGCCGACCGAAGCCATCGCGTTTCGGGCGCCAAAGGGCACATTGCCCAGCTTTGATTGGATTATTCCGATTCCGCCAAGCGTGCTCCCCAAAAAAAACAAACATTTAATCGAATCTTTGCCGTTTTCCAGCGGTAGGCGAAAACTCAGCATCTTCGATACGGAATCGGCATGCTTGATGAACGCATCACCCTGTTCGGCGTAGGATTCATAATCGAGCATCTCGGTTTGCATGATCGCGCACTTTAAATAGTGCGCTTCCTGGATATCGGGCCGTTTTAGCAAGACGGCGTCGACCGTGCGTCGCGCTTTTGCATAATTCTGGGTCATGAGATAAACCTTTGCGGAATCCAATAACGCAGGAGTTGAAACAGGTGAAAATGCTTGTGGGCCTTGAACTACGATAATAGTTGCAAAAAACAAATTCCGCAATTTGGTGAATGAAATATTACTTGCCAAGGAAGCGTTTTCTTTCTTAAAATTTATTTTTAAGTTCGCCTTATATTTTGCATAATATATTATATATTCTACTATCTATTGAAAAAGCGTCCCCGCTTATCGAAGCGCTTAAAATATTTAATTCTTTTTTTTCAATTTCTAATTTTGTTTTTGTTATATTATATAAAATGTCATTTATACGCCAAGTTGCATTGTTCGATTTAAAATACTGGAAAGGAGCAATGTTAATGATAAAAAAAATAAATCCTGCTCTTTCAGCGACAAGCGCGTTTTTCTGCATAATAGGCATCTTATGCTTCTCTATATTTGGGCAAACTTCCTATCCGCCAACGCTTAAGGTTCCCGTTACCTTTTACGATTTTCATTCCGATGGAAGCAATCCCGAATTTGAAAAAAATCCGGGCACCGGCGCCACCCATCTTGGAATGGTAGCCGATACGCTTGATGCTCAAAGAAAACCTCTTCTGGGAAGCACGCCCTACTGGAATTGCTATATCGCAAAATGGTTTAGGCCGTGGCAACCGGGAGATTCCACAATTCCCAACTATACCAATCCGGCGACCACCACGTGCAGCAATGGCATTACTAAAGTAGCGTACGATACGGCATTTAAAAATGTCGTCATCCAAGACACCCTTCTTTTTGCCCTAGTCCCAGGCTCGCAAGGTACTTACTCCTTTAATAGCCAGGCTTTCTTTCCCCTCGATAATATGGGTTTCGGCGCTGATGAGCCGCGCGCCTTTAAAACGGCCAATCCTGCGGATTCCGGCCACAATTATTCATTTTCGATGGAACTGCATTGGGAATTTGTTAAAGTGCCCGGCTTGAGCTTTCAGTTCGCCGGCGATGACGATATGTGGGCTTTTATCGATAATAAGCTCGTTATGGACATCGGAGGCATTCACAACACCACGGTCGGCACGCTGAATGTCGATTCCTTAACAAACTTAACTAACGGAAATTCATATAAGTTTGACGTGTTTTACTGCGAACGGCATGCGACCGGCTCCGACATTCGCATTGAAACGAACATTTTCACTCCCCCTGCCGCAATTCGAATATTCAGTGTAAAGCCCCCTAATTTCTCCGATACTTCGAATCCCGTAGGCGCCTTGGACACGGCTTTTTCGGGAAGCCCTTTTAACCTTGCCGCTCATGTGTTCGACAGCACCGGAACATTACGCCCCCAATACGATAGCCTGATTACCTGGACCATGACCGAATCGACTCCGCTTGGAACGAAAATAACCAAGCTCACCGGCGATTCAACGGCTTTACTGCCCAGCAAGGCCTATGGCACGGTCACCTTGACAGCTACGTATAAGAACCCGAATGATCCGCAATCCCTACCGGTTGTTCGAACCATAACCGTGTTCATCGGTCCGGGCAAGCCTTTTTCATTGGAAATCGATACGTCGTCCGCGATTAATCTGGCGGCCGACACGGCAGTAAAATCCATTCTTATCGACACGAACAGAAACCAGGCAAACCTCTATGCCATTATCCGTGATAGCGTGGGAAATTTCGTGGATTCGGCGAAAGCCGCTAGTTGGATTTCCTCCGACCCAACCCTTGGGACCGTTACCGCCCCCGGCAAAAAATGGCAAAGCACCGTTACCAAAGTCAAACCGGGACAGATTATTGTAACCGTATCATCCGCGGGATTAATCCCGGCGTCAATCACCGTGACGCTTTTGACCGTGCATATCAATAATGTAATATTTTCAGGCCCAGCTAAAAACCCGGTCGGACCCAGTAATCCGATTACCACCAATGCAACACTCGTTTTTTACCAAAATGTCATTAGCAAGGCGGGAGGATCCACTGCCGGCGGCAGCGTTTCCGGGGCGATAATCGGAATCGAAACGCTGCGACAGTTGGTGCCGAACCCAAACGGCTCGTTCGGCGAAGCCGCGGTCTATGACGCTCTCGGGAACCTGGTTGTCAAGGGACTACGCGTTGATAAAGCGGAGGGCCAATCCAGCGGCGACCATCATTTGAGCTATGGGATTTACTGGGACTGTCATAATCGCGATCACCGCTGGGTCGGAAACGGAACGTATCTGATCGTCGCGTCGATCACCACCACCGACGGCGTTACGCTCACGACAAGCACCTTAAGGGAAAAAATCGGTTTTACCCGTTAACCATGGACCCTTCTTTTATGGAGAAATTGCACTATGCTTCAGACACGATTGCTTAAGCGGTTTTATAGTTCGGCATTTTTTTGTTTAATGCTCGCCGGAATGGTGATGAGTCAAGCCCTTCCCGGCGAATACCTTCTGACATCGCGATGGCGTGACCTTTTTGCACAATATTCTCCACTGACGAACCCCGCGCTTTTAACCGAAGAGAATTATGCTTCATTCCGCGGCGCATTTTCAGATATAGAGCCCGGCGGGTTCAAGTTCTGGGAAATGGGCCTAACCTATCCTATCGGTCTTGACCAATCGGTCGGGTTTACCTGGCTTGCCGAAGACGACGGGAACATCAGCCAATATAGCACCGACGCGCAGGGCGAGGTGGTTTTAAACGGCGCGCCGACGACCTCCAGCAGCAATTTGAATTCTTTTTTCACCGGGACTTACGCCTACAATATTTGGGACGGTTTGTCCATTGGCGCCAACGTTAATTTCGCGTACCAGAGCAATTTCAGCGACGGAGCTTCCGGCGCTAAACCGCTGATAGGATTGGGGCTCGACCTCGGACTTACGTACCGTGCGATTCTGGACCCGCTTTTAGGTACGCACCTCTTAGGGCTCGCAATGCAAAACGTTATCGCCCCCGGAATGAGTTCCACCAACATTTTGGATTTGTCGAACCAAAACGCCTATTCGCGCAACCTGCGGCTATCGTGGTATTCAACGTACTGGGAGCACCGGATCGAAAGCGGTCTTGATTTCAACATCAAGGACATTCTTGCTAATGTCAATGAATTTCGGTCCTCCGACTCCGTTAATTTACAATACGATTTGAACTACAGGCTTGGGTTTTACATTCTTCGGTTCATCAATATTTACGGACTCGCCGGTTTTTCCAAATACGGCTTTGACTATTGGGGGTTTGCCGCCGGCGTCAACGTGCCGCAGGTAAATAACGGACGAGATTTCGCTTTTATTTACCAATTCCTTTCCTTGTCCAATCCTCAAACGGAAATCGTGACGCCGATGTCCCATTCCTTTTATTTGCGCGTTCAATTCGGGCAACACCGCGAGGAAACCTATGCCGAACACATGGCCCGTTCCATCGACCTCGCCCCGAGCGACCTCTATAATAAGGCATGCAAGCTTTTTTACGGCGGCAAGTATTGGGACGCGTTTTTCGTGTTCAGCCAAATCTCCGTGCAATATCCGAGTTTCTTCAAGTCGGACTGGGTAAAATATTATCAGGCGGCGTGCCTTGAGAATCTTGATATGCGTGAGGCGGCATCCGACGGCTACGACAAGGCCAAACAGGAATATCCCCGCAGCGCGATACTCCCCTATGTTAATCTTGGACAAATGCGCGTTTTCTACCGGGACGAATCCGACAATTCGGTCTATAACCAGTTTTCACTTCTGAACAGGCCCGAAACAGCCGATTCGCTCAAATATCATGCCTATTATCTCATGGCCGAAACATATTTGAAGCAAAAGAATTACCAGCCCGCCATCGAGCTTTTTTCACAAATTCCCGAAACGCACCCGGACTACATTTATTCGCAGCACTCCTTGGGTATTTCCCAAATTCTATCGCTTAAAATGGATGACGCCCTCAATGCCCTGGGTAATTGCATCGAAGCAAAGGCGCAAACGGACGCGCAAAAAGAGATCGTCAACCGGTCATATGTCCTTCTCGGGTACATTTTTTATGAACAAATGGCGCTCTCAAAAGCGGTGACCGCGCTTCGAATGGTCCCCAAATCAAGCTATTATTATGAAGACGCGCTTCTGGGCCTATGCTGGACCGCTCTTCGTGCGCGCCAGTGGAACGATTGTATCTCCATGGCGCAATCGCTTCAAAAATCAACGGCAAAAATCCCTTTGCAATGCGACGCCGGTCTTATTGAAGGGTACGCGCTATTGATGCTCAAGAATTATAAAGAGGCCTTCGACGTGTTGCAAAACGCGCAAAACAAGGCGCAAAATTATCATCTTTTGTCGGCGGATTCGCTCGACGTTCAGAAAAACGCCTATAAAGCCAATCGTAAAAATTATGCGACCCTTTCAGACAATGTCGATAATATCGGCAAGGAGCTGCAATCGTCCTACGTATTGCAACAAATAGACAGTTTGCATAAGATCCAGGAAACCGATAAAAGAAAGCTCGACGATTATTATCGGTTTACGGGGGAATTCAACCGTCAGAAATTCTTTTCACGGAATGTGGACGTCATAAAAGGGGACATCGATTACGCAATGGCGATTTCTCAAAAGCTGTCGCAACAATCCAACAAGTCCGAAGTCCAGGAACAGATGCAAAATAAGCAAAAAGAAATCGACGATCAAATCGATAAATTGAAAAAAGAGATGAACAAACTCAATGACAAGAAATAATGCCTTGACCTCTCCGCGCGCTCTTTTGCCAACGAAAGGGCGCGTTTTTTTGTCCCAAAGAACCAATGTCGGCATATTTTAAAAGTTTCTCTTCGTTATCCATTTCCATTTTTTTCGTAGCGCTTTCAGGCGTTTTTTCCCACGCACGTTCCGACGGATTTTCCGGTGAATATCTCGCTACGCAGCGATGGCGCGACGCGCAAAGCCGCTATTCCCCGCTCACTAACCCGGCCTTTCTTACCGAGGAAAACTATGTGTCGGTGCGCGCATGCGACGCGCTTATCATGGAAACGTTTAATTTGCTCGAAACCGGCGTCACCATCCCCGTGGGGCCGTATCAAGCCTTAGGTTTGTCATATTTTTCCGAAAACACCGGAAAAATCCAAGGCATGACCTGGGGCGGCTTGACGGGAGATTCGATGGTAAACCTTCCCAATAATTGGGACCCGTCCAATTCAAATAATCTGGTAATGTTCTCTTACGCGAATTCGATCTGGAAAAACCTCAGCGTCGGCGCGAATTTGTCGGTTTCATATCAAAGCAATTTCGATACGCTTTTCGATAGCGCAGCCATTTCCGACGCGATTGACGTAGGACTTTCCTACCGATTGAACTTCAACCCTCTTTTGGGCGAACATCTGCTGGGGCTCTCCGTTCAAAATATCCTGCCCCAGCGCGACGTGGGCAAGCGGTGCTATCCGAGCGGGGCCAAATTTTCGTGGCTTTCCTATTTTTTTGACCGGCAAATCGAAATGGGGCTTGACGTGAGCGCAATAAACGCCTTTTCATTCCCTTTTTCAAATGCCGCTGCAGGCCCCGTTGAATACGATTTTTCATTCAGGGCCGGCGTTTGGCTTCTGAGGTTTTTAAATTTATTCCTGGTCACCGGAACGAATTACTACGGGTTTTGCGGCGGAGTGAATTTCCCCGGAGCGAATAACGGCCGTGATTTTTCGTTCCTGTACCAATTTTTAACCATGACCCAAACCGAAGCGGTAACGTCCCATTCCGCCTATATACGCATGCAATTCGGCCGTCATCGTGAAGACGTTTACGCGCAGCGTAGCGCCCGGGTCGCCGAGCAAACGCCCGTCGAGCTTTTCGACCAGGCCTCAAAACTCGTGGCAGAAGGGAAATATTGGGACGCTTTTTTCGTTTATGGGGGTATCGAAAGTCAGCATCCTTCCTTTATCGACAAGGATTGGGTGGCGTATTACAAGGCCGGTTGTATGGAAAAACTTGACATGCGCGACGCGGCCCTGTCCGCCTACAATAAAGTCAAGCATGATTTCGCCAAAAGTCCGGTCGCTCCCCGGGCCGCCTTGGGCGTCATGCGGCTCTGCTATTTAGACCGGTCGGATTCCATGCTGGCCGTGCAATTCGACGCGCTTACGAAACCCGAAATCCAGGACTCCTTGAAGTTTCACGCGGATTACCTGATGGCGGAAACACTGCTGAGGCAAAAAGCGCTTGCGCGGGCGATTGCCCTATTTTCAAAGATACCTGAAACACACCCCGATTATGCGTTCGCCCGTCATTCATTGGCAATCGCCTACGGTATGGACAATAAAACCGACAGCATGAAAAGCGCGCTTGGCGCGTGTATTGAAACGGAACCCCGGTCCGAAGCCGAACGGGAGATTTCCAACCGGTCATATCTGTTTCTGAGGCTTTTGTTTTATGAAGAAAAGTCGCTTTCCAAATCAGTGACTGCCCTTCGGATGGTCCAAAAAAACAGCATGTTTTATGAAGACGCACAGCTTGCACTCTGCTGGGCGGCGCTTCGGGCGCGTCAATGGAACGATTGCCTGGCCTTGTCTCAAGCGCTCCAAAAAATGGCGCAAAAGCCGTCGATGCAATGCGAAGGCGCTTTGATCGAAGGGTACGCAAACCTGATGTTGAAAAATTATAAGCAGGCGTTCGAGGTCCTGCAAAGCGCGCAAATAAAGGTCAAAAACCTGCGCCCGCAGTTTGCAGACTCGATCAAATCCAGGCGCTTAGGGTTTCTCACGGCCAGGAAGGGTTATGATTCCCTCGCGCAGGAGATAAGTACATTGGCCGGGGTTTTCCCCTCATCGACCATTTTGGCGAAAATCGACAGCCTCCATGCCGTGCAAACCGCCCAGGAGGCGCTTTTGAGGGATTATTACTCATTTACCGACGAGGTCAAGGTCGAAGGGGTTTTTTCACGGAGCGCCGAGGCAATCGGAAGCGATATAGACTACGCGCTCGCCACCGCGCAAAAACTCGTTCAACAATCTCCAAAAGCGGAAATCCAACAAAAAATGGAAACAAAACAAAAAGAACTCGACGACCAAATCGATAAATTAAAAAATGAAATGAACAAACTCAACGACAAGAAATGACGGGGAAACTACTTGCCCGTCCGGTTCTTGACAATCGCGGACTCCTCGGCGTCGGGACACGACGTAAGCAGCTTTTGCCAGACCATTTTCCTTTTTTCAATTTGTTTTTTGTTCTCAAAAACAAGACCCAATTTATAGAGCGACGCGCACACTTTTTTCCCTTCGCGATATTTACGCAAATAGTCGGAATATGCCTGTTCCGCCTTGTCGAATTCCCGCTTCCCATAAAAGCATTCCGCATACCAATACGAGGACTCGTCCGCCAGCGGAGAGTCGGGGAATTGTTTTATAAAATCGGCGAACCCGGTCGCGGCAAGGTCGAACCTTCCGGCGTTAAAATCGCCATAGGCGATTTGAAAGAGCTTGTCAACTTGCGCATTTTTCTTGGTGGAGGCCTGGGAATCGGCTTGGGCTTTGGCCTTCCACTGTTCCTGGATTTCCTCGGTCTTTTTGTCGATTTGGGAAAGCTTGTACTTGTTTTCGGAAAGAGCGCCCTCCAAGGAGGATATTTTCTGTCCTAATTCGTCGAAGCGCACCTGCTGGTCGGCGCGCATCAGGCGCAGAACGTCGCTTTGGTTCGTTTGTTCCTTGATGATTTGTTGCTGTAACGCGGTCATTTCGGTTTTAAGGGAGTCGACATGCGCCTCGACTTGCTTAAGCTCCTGGATGCGAAGCAGGGTTATGGATGAACATCCCGCGAGGAAATTTATTGAAACACCGGCCAACAAACAAGAGACCATCGATTTAATTTTCATGGCTTCCCCCACTCAATAAAAATTTGACCAATCGGGCATTTTCGCGTTGCCGCTCGTGGTTATTTTCCGTAAACGCGTTCCGTCGGCTTTTATCGCGTAAATATCGGTTTTTGTTCCACTATGACAAGAGAATGCGATGTGCGATCCGTCCGGAGACCAGGCCGGATATTCGTTACTGCCGGGATTAGTGGTGATTTGCGTCGGGTCCGATCCGTCGACGCTTATCGTCCAGATCTCGAACACGCCCCCCGTCATCGACATATACGCGATTTTGTCGCCCTGGGGCGACCATGCCGGGGAATCCTGATAGTTCCCTTCGAAGGTCAACCGGCGCGTATTGGCGCCGTCGGCGTCCATTACGTAAATTTGCGGGGACCCGCCTCTATCGGATGTAAAGGCTATCTGGTAACCGTTGGGCGACCAGCAGGGCGAGGTGTCGATCGCCTTGGTGAAGGTCAGCCGTTTTAAGCCGGTCCCGTCGGCGTCGCAGGAATATATTTCCATGTTGCCGTCGCGGTTCGACGCAAAAACCACTTTCCCGTCCACCGCAGACACCGCCGGAGAGGTTTGCACGTTTCTGCTGGAAACGAGCGCGAAACACTTTCCCGTCAAAAGAGACCCTTTGAACAGCTCGGGATGGCCGCGGGAAAAAGAAGTCCAAATAAAGGCCATGGAATCGACGAAGGCCGGAAAGATATTGATGCTTTTATTCGAAGTCACCGCCCGCTGGTTGGACCCATCGTAATCCATGACGACGATATTTTTTACATCGCCCTCGTCTTTGACGATCAGCATCTTGCTCAGAAAAATACCTTTGGTGTTAAACAGCATTTCGACCATGGTGTTTGAAAATTCGTGCATCATGGTACGCACGGACTTTGTCGCGCCGTCAAAGCGTTTTTCCATGAGTTGTTCGTGGGTCTTGGCGTCGCGCAGCTCACCGGTGATTGCGATAAGCGACCCTTGCAGCAAATAGGAGCCGGTTATGTATATCGGCGTGTTTTTTTGCGCGAAAACCGCGCTGTCGCCTTTTTGGGCGCGCAGGACCGAAAATTTCCCGGAAAAATCCAGATCGTCGGCGATGATCTTCCAGGGCTCGTTTGTTTTGACGATTTGTTCGGATTGGGCGGTAAACGGAAGCACCCCGATTGCAATGCTGTCGGGATTGGTCGCATAGGCTTCCAAATGCACCTTTTCTCCCCATGAAAAGGAAACGACGGCCAACATAATAAAGGCTGCGACGCTAAAGCGCTTCATGACAATGCCCATGTTGGGATTAAGCGGTCGACAACGGCCGTTTTGCCCTTATTTGTCGTAATGCAAAGTGTAGACAAGGTCAAGCTTGTTGTCGCCGAATCCGATGGGCAGTTGACCGAACGGAGCGGAGGCCTGGATTGCTTTAAGAGCGATATTGTCAAGTGTTGAATTTCCCGATGACTGGGTGACCGCGACTTTTGAAATGTTACCATCTTGAAAAATAGTAAATGACACGACGACCGAAACGTCCTTTTTTTCAATGAGCCCCGCCGGGGGCTTCCAATTGTCCTCCACGCGCGATTGGACATTTTGAATATACCAGTTGTATTTGAAATTCTGGGCCGAGGCTATTTCGGAAACCGGCGTTGCCGGAATTGAGCTTAAGAGTTCGGAGAGGTCTTGGTCGTTTTCCTGAGGTTTCGTTTCCTGTTTTTCCGCGGCTTTCAGTTTGTGCGTTTTGGGGACCGGCGTCGTTAGTTTCTTGGGAATGGTTTTTAAGGGTTGGGTTTTGGCGGTCATTTTTCTTTGCTGCACCATGGCTTGGGCGGCTTTTAGGGAAACCAGTTGGAAGGTAGGCGGACGTTGATATTTTTCCGAATGATAAAACAGCACGGTCAACAGGGGAATTCCGACGAAAACAACTGCATGAAAAATGAGCGAAACCGCAATTCCCCGCGCGAGCGAAGGCTCAGGCGACGCGCTTCCATTAACCGGTATGGCAAGCGAAGCGGCCATGGGTTAGGATCCGCCAGTTTCCTTGGCGGGCAGGGTAAGGAACCCAAGCTTGACGACTCCGGCGTTTTGAACGTCGGCGATGAGTCTGATGACCAAGCCATAGGGGACTTTTTTATCGGCGTTGATGAAAACGGGTGACGATTTTTTTCCGGAAAAAACCTGTTTGAACCTCCGGGGAAAATCGACGAGGTTGACACGCTCCTGATCGATGAAAACCTCGTTTCTGCCGTTGATTGAAACTTGAATATAATCGCTGACCTCGACGTTTTGGGCCTCCGCTTTCGGCAGGTCTACCTGTACGCCCTGGGTCATCATGGGCGCGGTGATCATGAAAATGATGAGCAGCGTGAAAACCACGTCGACCAAGTTCGTTATGTTAAGGTCGGCAATGACCTGTCTTCGTCGGGACTTCATTGTTCCTTGCTTTTTCCGTAAAGCACGTTGAAAATATCGCGTTTAATATGCGCTTGCAAAAGGTTTCTGAATTCGTCCATTTCATTTTCGATCAGTTCAACACGGTGCACGAAATAATTATAAAAAAGGACGGCCGGAATGGCCACAGCCAAGCCGATGATCGTGGTTATGAGCGCTTCGGCTATGCCCGGCGCTACGACCGGCAAGCTGGCCGAGCCCTGGTTGCCTATTTGATAAAACGCGTTCATAATGCCCCAAACGGTCCCTAAAAGCCCTAGAAAGGGGGCCACGCTGCTTGAGATTGCCAGATAAATAAGGCCTTTGTCAAGCTTTCGCACCAGCTCGGAAAATGTGGTGTTTACCCGTTCTAAGGCCATGCCGAACTGGTTCTGCAAAATAAACGACCAATCCCGCACCCCCGTCATGGCGTGCGAGTCTTCCAAAATGCGTTTATATTCGACGACCCCGAGTTTTCCCAAGATGCCGACGGGTGAGCCGACGTCTTTTTTATCGAGTTTTTCGATTTCGCCCAATGTTTTCATGCCGGCATACTTTCGCATGAACAGCCGATTGCCCTTTGAAGCTTTTCCTAAGAATATCATCCGATTGAAAATAATGGCCCAGGTCATGATTGAAAAAAGCCCGAGCAGGGCCAATATCAAACGGGCAACCCAACCTGCCCTCGAAATCATTTCTACGACGGGAATGTCCATTGTGCGTCCTTTAATACAGAATATTATCCGCCTTTAGGCGGGTTAGCGATAATGTAGTGGAATTGTAAATTAATTTTTCGAAGACAGGCAAGTCAATTCAATTTAATGCCCGGCGATAAACTGCGCGTCGTTTTTCCACCGCGCAAAATCTTCCATTGCCCTTTTACACAGCAGCTCGTGCTTTTCCCGCTTCCCTATTTTTTTTTGGCCCTTCTGCAATGCGGGCAATAATCCGAAATTAAAACTACTGGGAGAAAACGGTTTGACCTCGGAGGCGGTTACGTGCCGCATAAGCGCACCGCACGCGGTGGTAACGGGAATTTGAGCAAGCGTTTTTCCTTGCAAACGCGCTACAACGAAAAGAGCCGCTAAATGCCCTGTTGCAATGCTTTCGGTATACCCCTCGCTACCGCATAATTGCCCGGCGCAAAAAACATCCGGCATTTTTTTAAACGACAAGTCGGCCGACAGCAATTCTGGGGAGTTTATATAGGAATTCCGGTGGCAACTTCCGTACCGCAAAAACTCGGCGTTTTCCAGACCCGGAATAAGCCTCACCACCGATTGCTGGGCGCTTATGGTCAGACGCGTTTGGAATGCGACCATGCTATAGCCGTCGCCGTCGGCCGTTTCGCGCCGTAGTTGACATACAGCATAGGGCATTCTCCCGGTGCGAGGGTCTTTAAAACCTATGGGCTTAAGCGGACCGAATGCCAGGGACTCTTTTCCGCGCCGTGCAATGACCTCGATGGGCAGGCACGCTTCAAAAAAGCGCTCGTCCTCGAAATCGCGCTTCACGGCCGTGTCCGCCTCGATCAGGGCGCCGTAAAACCGGTTATATTCTTCTTCGGTAAATGGGCAATTCAAATAATCAAAAAGCTCCGGTTTCCAGCGCGACCCGTAAAATGCGACGTTTGTATTGATGGAATCAAGCGCTATGATCGGCGCGATGGCGTCATAAAAATGAAGGGCCTCGGTTGAAAAATTCTCCCCGATCCATCCCATGAGGGGTTGCGAGGCGAGCGGGCCCGCGGCGATGATCGTTATTGCATGCCGGGATTGCGGCCCTGATAATTCCCGCTCCTGCCGGACTATTAAAGCGTTCTCGTGCAGTGCGCAGGCGACAAGTTCGGAGAATTTTTTCCGATCGACCGCAAGCGCGCTTCCGGCCGGGACCGCGCATTGTGCGGCGATGGCAAAAAGCGGGCTTGTAAGCTCGACAAGCTCCTTTTTTAAAAGCGCTTGCGCAGCGGGCAAATCGTTCGATTTGAAGGAATTCGAACACACGAGTTCCGCGGGCAGCGCCGTCTTGTGCGCGGGGGTCGTGACGCCGGGACGCATCTCGTAAAGAACAACGTCCACGCCGCTTCGCGCAAGCGTTATCGCCGCCTCGCAACCGGCCAAACCCGCGCCGATAATCCCCACCGAAAAAGCGGCGGTTTGCATCGATCAGGACTGCGCGGGGGCTTCCGCGTCGGGAAGCGGATATTCCGTGCGGCAATTAGGACAACGGTTCATGCGGCCCTTGCGCTTTGTTTCCTTATAAACAAGGATGGGGAAATTGCATTTTTCGCACTTCTGGGCAACCGGCTTGTCCCAGGTGGCGTAATTGCACTTCGGATAGGTATTGCATCCGTAAAAGATCTTGCCCCGTTTCGTGCGGCGCTCGATTAAAAATCCCTCGCACCCCTCGCGCGGACAGGCGATGCCCGTCGACAGCGACTTGGTATTGCGGCATTCCGGATACTTGGAGCACCCCAGGAAACGCTTGCCGTTTATGGTGAGAATGACCATGGGGGCGCCGCACTTGTCGCAAATTTCGGTGCTGGGCATGGGCGCTATTTTTTCGAGCGGTTCGGTATATTTGCAGGCCGGGAAACCTTGACAGGCAAAAAACCTTCCATTGCGGCTCCACTTGATGACCAAGGGATGCTCCTTGCATTCGGGGCAGACGCGGTCGGTCACTTCCTGGTTTTTCGCCTTTATTTCCTTGATGTTTTCCTTGACTTTTTCCATTACTTTTTTGAACGGGACGTAAAAATCCCGAAGAACCGACACCCATTCCGATTCGCCCATTTCGATTTTATCGAGAGAATTTTCAAGGTTCGCGGTAAAACCCACCTCGAACACGTCGGCGAATTGCTTGACGAGGATCTCCTTTACCATGAACCCCACTTCCGTGGGAAAAAACCGCTTGGCGTCTACGGTGACGTACTTGCGGCGTTTTAACGTGTCGATGATTTGCGCGTAAGTGCTGGGGCGGCCGATGCCTTTGTCTTCCAGTTCGCGCACGAGCGTGGCTTCGGTATAGCGCGGAGGGGGCTGGGTAAAATGCTGTTTGTCAAGCAGCTTTTGCAGGGGGCAGCGGCCGCCCACGGCGATTTCGGGCAATCGGCCATTGCCTTCCCCGTCGCCATTTTCCTGACCGTCTTCAACGGCCTCGTCGTACAGGGCCAGAAACCCGTCGAATTTCATGATCGAGCCCGTCGCCCGGAACACGCAGTTATCAACCGAAACGTCGATCCTGGTGGCGTCGAACAAGGCGTTTGACATCTGAGAGGCCAAAAACCTTTTCCATATAAGTTCATAAAGGCCGTATTGGTCATTTGAAAGATACTCTTTTACTTTGTCGGGTGCGAAATCGACGGACACTTGCGACGGCCGGATCGCCTCATGGGCGTCTTGGGCGTTTTTGCTTTTTGCGTAAACGCGCGGCGCGTCGGGAATATACGCTTTTCCGTAGAGCGCGGTCACCACGCTACGGGAGCTTGTGATGGCCTCGTCGGCAATGCGCGTTGAATCGGTACGCATATAGGTGATAAGACCCATGCTGCCAAGCGCCCCTAACTCCAACCCTTCGTAGAGCTGCTGGGCTATAATCATGGTTTTCGTGGCCGAGTAATTGAGTTTACGCGCCGCTTCTTGCTGCAAAGTGCTGGTAATAAACGGCGCAAAGGGTTTCCGGGATTTTTCGGTCCGCTGAATATCGGAAACGACGAAGTCTTTCGTGGCGACGCGCTCCATGATTGCCTTGACGACCTCGCCATTGGGAAGAACGGCCTTTTTACCGTTGACGTGCAAAAGCTTGGTCCAAAATTGGGAACCGTTATATTCAAGCAGCGCTTCCAAAGACCAATATTCTTCTTGCTTGAACGCTTTTATTTCGTCTTCGCGATTACAGATGAGCCGTAAAGCGACCGACTGCACGCGTCCCGCCGACAATCCGCGAAACACCGTCCTCCATAAAATAGGCGAAACTTGGTAACCGACGATCCTATCGAGGATCCTCCGGGCTTGCTGGGCATTTACCTTGTTCATATCGATCTCGCCCGGATTTTCGATGGCCGAAAGGACCGCCTTTTTGGTAATTTCATTAAAGAGCACGCGCTTGATATTCGAATTCGATTTTGAAATCGATTCGGCCACATGCCATGCTATGGCCTCTCCTTCGCGGTCGGGATCGGGTGCGAGAAACACGGTCTGCGCGTCGGCAGCCTCGTCTTTCAAGGTTTTTAAAACACGGCTTTTTCCCTTTGAAACGGTATATTTCGGTTTGAAATTATCTTCCAGATCAACGCCGAATTCCTTTTCGGGCAAATCGATGATATGCCCCATGGTTGCCATGACGGAATAATCTTTTCCTAAATATTTGGAAATAGTTTTACATTTCGCGGGAGACTCGACGATCACGAGATTATGTGCCATATTCGTAACTCTTAACCTTTGCTGTTTCGTTGATGATTATAATCGATCCAATCAAAACTATATCATTCTGGCATAAAATTCTACAGCTCTAATGTTTAAAATGTCGCGTTCCGGTAAAAATCATGGAAATTCCGTATCGATTACAGGCCTCGATGACCTCCGGGTCGCGCTTAGACCCGCCGGGTTGGACTATATAGCGGATCCCCGCTTTATAGGCCTCTTCAATATTGTCGGGGAATGGGAAATATGCGTCGGAACCTAAAACAAGCTCCCCGAATTTTCCGGCATAATCCGGCGCATCGGATTCCATTTTAAAATTTTCCAGGGCCTTGGTAGCGGCAAGTTTCCTGAGCGAGTCGACCCGGTTAGGCTGTCCCGCGCCCATGCCAATGAGCCTGAACATTCCCGGCTCATACTCTTGCGCAAGGGTAATGGCGTTTGATTTGACCTGTTTACAAGCTTTCCATGCAAAGCGCGCAAGCGGCTCCTTGTTGGCGGGGAAGCCGGCTGTCGTAACGGTTTCCCATTTTTCAAAGTCGACCAAATCGCGGTCCTGCAGCAAAATCCCGCCTACTACATGTTTCAGAACATTTTTTTCCTTGACAATTCCGCTCAATTCCCCTACCTTAAGGAGCCGTATCATGGAGCTTTTTTCCTTAAGAAATTTTAAGGCGTCGTTATCAAAATCCGGCGCAATCAGCATCTCAACGAACCGGCCCGAAAGGACCTGCGCGGTTTTTAAATCGACGGTTTTCGATACCGCGATCACGCTTCCGAATGCTGAAACCTGGTCGCCGCTCCAGGCCGCGGCAAGCGCTTTATCGAGGGAGGCCCCCGTTGCGAACCCGCACGGGTTCATGTGCTTGATGACCGCGGCAGCCGGCACACCCGCCAATTCTTTCACCGCCTCAAGCGCCGCGTCTCCGTCTACAATATTATTGAAGGACAATTCTTTACCATGAAGTTGCTCTGATGTTGCTATGCTCGGCTCTTTGCGGTCTTTGTTTTTAAAAAAGCAGGCCTTCTGATGCGGATTTTCACCATATCGGAGGGAGACGCCCTTAACATAAGACAATCGAAGCGTTTCTTCATTGCACAATGCCTTTGAAAGGTACTGGTCGATCGCGCCGTCATAATCCGCCGTATGACGGAATGCTTTAAGCGCGAACAACTTTCTCGTGGAGAGATCGGTCCCGTTATTTTTTTGAATCCGGTCGAGAACGGCATTATAATCCGCCGGATCGACAATGACCGTCACATACGCATGGTTTTTTGCGGCGCTTCTGAGCATGGCAGGGCCGCCGATATCGATGTTTTCGATGGCTTCTTCAGCCGTGACATTCGGTTTTGCAATGGTTTCTTTAAAGGGGTAAAGATTAACGACCACGAGATCTATGGGAACAATGCCGTTTTTTTCCATCTGCGATGCATGCATGGCGTTTTCGCGCACGGCAAGTATGCCGCCGTGGATTTTCGGATGCAAGGTTTTTACCCTGCCATCCATGATTTCGGGAAACCCGGTATGCGAATCCACGGTTTTTACCGCAACGCCATTGTCCGATAATAGCTTTGCCGTACCGCCCGTCGAGAGGATTTCAATGCCGAACTTGGTAAGTTTTTGGGCGAAGGGTACAATTCCTGTTTTATCGGAAACGCTGATAAGCGCCCGCTGGATTTTTACGAGGTCTTTCATGGGTTTCTCCGGGAAACATGATCAAAAGGATTAAAAGAGACATAGAAAATGATTGATTGTATCCAGGAAAGCAAAAAATGTTAACCGGTGATCTGATTTTCAGGATGGAGGGAAGTAATATAAATTATTTTTAAACCTAACCCATTTCACGAACTTTAGTATGGAGAGAACTCATGATTGGCTGTCACTTCGGAAGATTTTTTCAAGCAACTGTGGCTGGTGGATCATATCAGGAAGGTCTTACCTCGGTCATTCAGGGCGTTCCGCCCGGACTTTCGCTTTCCGAAAAAGATATTTATGCCGACTTGCTTTTAAGAAAACCGGGGGCGGACGAGCTTTCCTCTCCGCGAAAAGAACCCGATCTTCCGGTTATTTATACGGGTGTTAATGCAGCCGATACTATAGAGAACGCCGGAAATAAAAATCATACCAACGGAACGCCGGTAACGATATTGATTCCTAATCTCGACCGGCATTTTATTCATATTAAACAATATCAGGACACAAACCGGACCCCCCGGCCCGGACATGCCTCATTCGCCTCATTTATAAAATACGGCCCGGATGACGATGCCATCGGCGCGGGCATCTTTAGCGGTCGATACACGGCCACCATTGTCGCGGTAGGCTCCATCGCCAAGAAAATCCTTGAAAAATGCGGTATCCATGTTTTTTCCTATGTCAAAGAAGCGGCAGGCGTTGCTTGCGGGGACGTCGACTATGCCGTTGCGCGGGAAAAAGCCGGGGCTTATAAGAAAATGCGCTGCGACCACGACCCGTTTTATCAGGAAATATATGAAAAAGGCCGAATCAATGCGGACATGCATTTCCTTGAAAAAATGGCGATTTTCGCGAACATTGAAAATGAAATCGACGCGATCCGTGATAAAGCCCCGGCGTTTATTCCCGGGGAAATTCAAGAAAAATACGGCGTGCATCCGGTAATTAATTGTCCGGATATAATCGCGGCAGAGGAAATGGTCCAGGCGATCAATAAAATTACCGCAACCGGAGACTCTTCCGGGGGCGTTGTTGAAGTGGTGGCTTTGGGACTTCCTATAGGCGTTGGCGAGCCGGTATTCGACAAATTGGACGCCGATTTAGGCAAAATGCTTGGGATCGGGGCCGTAAAATCCGTTGAAGTGGGCGCAGGCCTCAGCGTCAAAGACATGACGGGAATCCGGAGCAATGACCCCATGCATATTGAAAATAACAAGGTGGTGTTCGACTCGAACAACGCCGGGGGAATTACCGGCGGACTCTCGAACGGTGCGCCCATCATAGCGCGGCTTGGCGTCAAACCCACGCCGACCATCGATAAAAAGCAGCATACTATCGACAAATACACACTCGAAAATAAAGAACTTGCGGCCATCACAAGGCGCGACCCGACGATTGTCGCCCGGATTTGGCCGGTTGCCGAAGCTTATACGGCAATGGTCATTCTCGATAATCTGATTGCCCACTATGGGTATCAAAAATTAAGGGAAAAAGTTGATGGGTTGATGGGTTGATGGGTTAATAATTTAAAAATTGTAAAGCAAAAAAAAATGAATTTTTTCGATCGAAATAATGAATTATTTAAAGAGATCTTTTTTAAAACAACCATTCTGCGTAGACCTATAACGGGCATTGTTTCGGGATATCACCAGCTCCCGTATATATTTGTGGCGCCCGATGAAAATAATGATTCCCACGCCATTGAAATAAATGGTAAAATCAATGTGTCGCCGAAATTTATCATCACTTCAAACATGCTCAGTGAAAGCTTTGGGGAAGTGTTTGATCCGGAAACATTCGATAAAGACTTGCAGGGCCGGGTCTTTTCATTCGCCTATGGCAATAAAAAGGGGATTAAAATCGAGAGCGAATATTTCTCGATAAAGAATGTTGAGGAAAAAGCCGAAGAATATTCACATAAGGTGCTTGACCAGCTCATGGGACAGGAAAACATCAATACCGGACTGATTTTCGGGCCGCATAGCAAATATTATCCGGTATCGCTCGACCGATTCATCAACGATATATTAGAACGCGAGTTTAACGTATAATCATGTACGAAAAACCCCAATATTTCACGAAAGACGGTTTTAAACGACTTGCGAAAAACCCGCATAAGGATGGCGGAAAATCGCCCTTGTCGCTTGTTCAAAAGTCCAAACAATTGCCATCTCAAGCCGTTCTTCATAAAAAAAACCTAAAAGGTCCGGGGATAAGCGATGATGCCGCGCTTTTAATCGCCAATGTCCTTAAAGGAATGCTTAAATAGCTTTTCACGCCATGTTCCTTTTAAATTTCTACAGATTCTACGCTTCGCTATGCTTAGGCGCCGCATTTTACTTTCTTGCCGTGCATTCGGTATGGCTTTCATTGGCAATTGCGCTGGCCGTGCGCGTTATCTGGTTTGCAACTGAGAGGGCCCTCGATTCCATCAGGGTAGATAAACTGTTCAAGCGCCACATCTACGAATTCAAACAACAGCTCGGTCCCTATGGCATTCGCCTGGCCAATAAAGCCGAAACCGATAAAGCCTTGAAAAAAAGTCTCGCCGAGGTTTTCGTGACCGACATGGGCGTCTTGAAAAAAAATGTTGAGCAATTGGAAATGTTCGACACACTTTTTAAGGCGGGAATGCAGCCCGACGCCGAGACCTATCAAGTGCATGATTGCAAATTGAAATATGGAAAATATCGCCTCGAAAAGCTGCAAAAGTAGTAGCGCTCAAAAGTATTGATTTAATTGCAAATATTCCTCATGCAACTCGCAATCGTGCATTTACGCCTCACTCTTTAATGGTAATATTCTTGGTCCGATCGACACATTTTATTTGTAATCAACCATTTATTATTTATATTGATATTTGGTACTGATTTTGCTTTAATTTTCCATAACAAGGTTAATTATTATTAATAATTTAAAAACCGGGGAGCAATCGCTCCCCGTAAAATTAAAAGCATTGTACGGATGCGGCGATTTGGCTTCGGGTTTGGCCTTTAATGCGCTGAACTTCTTTTATCTCTATTTTTTAAATACTATTGTCGGCATGCCGGGCTACCTCGCGGGAGCGGTCCTTCTTATCGGACGTGTTTGGGACGCCTTTATGGACCCTGTCATGGGTATGGTAATCGACAGCACGACCGCAAAACTCGGCAAACACCGTTTTTGGATGATCGTGTCCATCGGCCCCTTTGCAATGACATTTTTTTTACTCTGGACGACGTTTGCCGGACCGCCGTGGATGCAATGCACGCTCTATTCTTTTTTGTTCCTGGTTTTTTCCACGGCGTTTACAATGTATAATGTTCCCTTCGGAAGCATGACGGCGGACCTTACGCATGATTATAACGAACGCACGAGCGTGACCGGAATTCGCATGGTTTTTTCACTTATTGCAATGGTAATCGGCGCGGGACTGACGCAACTGATCGCGGGAAAATCGCCCGGAGGCTTTCGGCTCATGGCCGCGCTCTATGGCGCCGTTATGCTGGGGGCGGGCCTTACGGCGTTTCGGGCCACTAAAGGTCGCGACCGGGTCGTGAAAACCTCCCACGGCATTCATGTGAGGATTTGGCTGATGGCCCTGCGCAACAGGCCATTTATGATACTCGTGACTTCATACTTTTTTTTGACCATTGCCACAACGGGCGTTTCGGGTATTTTTATTTATTACGTAAAATATTCTTTACAAATTCATAGCGATTTCCAGGCCAGCCTCATTATGGCCATTGTGGTCGTCTCAGCCATTGCCGCTTTGCCCGCGTGGGGGGCGATTTCAAAAAAGTCCGGTAAAAAATCCGCCCTGTTTTCAGGCATGGCCGTTTTTTTAATCGGCATTGTCCTCATCGCACATTTCGGCAAATCCCTCGGCGCTTCGTTTTTCTTCGCGTTTATAATCTTCACGGGATTCGGCCTTTCGTCATTTTTTATCGTACTCTGGTCGATGGTCCCCGATGTTGTTGAATACGGACAGCTCGAATCGGGAAAGCGCTCCGAAGGAATTTACTATGGGCTCTGGTTTTTCGCGCAAAAACTGGGTATGGGAATAAGCGCGGCATTAAGCGGCGTCGTACTGTCGATGACCGAATTTAAACGGCCCATCGGCGATGCGTATGCCCATCAGACTCCGCGGGCCATTTCGGGCCTTGGCTTTTTGCTTGCCGGTCTTCCCTCCGCCTTTATTATACTTGGACTTTTCGTCTTGTTTTTTTATCCCATAAATCAAAACCGTCACGCGGAGATCCGGGAAAAACTTAAACTTTTGGAAACCATTCAATAGAAACACGTGCAAGCCCATGAACAAAATCTTTTCACGCATTATTCATTCCGAAACCGTCCTGATGCTGCTTACGTGCGTCGCCTATGTCGTCTATGCATTGATACTAGGCTTGGCCCTGACACCTTCAATGGGCCTCATCGCTTATGCATACAGCAAATTTCAACCGAGCGTGTCAATCATGCCGATACTCGGCATTTCAATGGCCTGCGGCATGGGCTTCGTCCTTTTTATTATTATCGGGGTCTTTGTTTTCGCGCTATTCATTCGTTTTTTTTCATGGGGAATTAAACCGGGCAATTATCCGGCAAGGTCCTTTACCATGATGCGTTGGCTATTCTATAGCGGCCTTTACAATATGGCCGGAAGGCTGGTGCTTTCGTTTGTCCCCATGAGCTTTTTTATCAATATTTTTTTTAAAATCGTGGGGGCGAAAATCGGAAAAAACGTCAGGATCAATTCATGGTTTCTCAACGACGCCTATTTGCTTGAAATCGGGGACAATGTTTTTATCGGCGGTAAAACCGACGTATCATGCCATACTTTCGAAAACAACGTTTTGATCTTGAAAAACGTGAAAATTGGGGCGAATTCCACCATCGGGCAACGTTGCTATATAAGCCCCGGAGCCACAATCGGAGATCATAGCGTCATCGGTCAATACTGTTTTATACGGAAGAACAAAACCATTCCCCCCCATTCGGTCCTTTCCACGCTTGCCGCCATGCCGATTCGGGCCGTGGCGCGATTGGAAAAAGCCTGACTCCGGTGCGTGCACTCTTTTCAATGAGCGTAAAGTAGAATCTTTATCTCCAATTGCAATTCCTGTTGATGAAGCTGTAAGAACATTGTTCTTACAATAAATATACCCCTATAGTCTTTTTTATACAACTCTTTTTTGGTTTTATTCATTTGACATTATTTTACAGGATATTTCAAAAATTGAAGTGTTACAGTAGTCCTTTTTATTTTTTCTGGTAACCCATGCGAGTAAAATGTTGTCATCCATAATGTTGAAATCCGCTGGAAAGGAACCTCCTTTTATTGCTTGAACCGGAATGGCTTTAATTTTAAATTGGTCATTTTTATAATTCCAGAAAGCAATTTTCGGTTTATCTGTACTATCTGCACAGACGACAACAAAATAATCTTTATATTTTTTAATTTGAGTCGCATGCGCATAATCTTGAATTGTAAAATCCGGATAAGGGTGGCGAGGTTTGGATGATAGCGCAATAGCTTTTAATTTAACACAATCAGAATTACCCATTAAAGTTCGAAAAATATAGAGTGTATCATGATCTGGGCAGGATAGTGTTCCAACTACATTTTTCCCATCAATGAATAGATTGCTTCTTTGAAAATCAAATTGATCACGACACCAATTCAAATTGATTTGTCTGGCCGAATTAAACCGATCTTTAATTTCCAAAAATGGATTTATAATTTTATCAGGAATAGAAGGTCCTAAAATCGAATATAAAATTGAATCTTTGTAAAAACAAATTGAAAGGGCTTTTGGAATTCTATAATTTCCAAGCGGGCTGGATTTGCCAGAAGGGATACCACCTGAAAATCCTTGATTTATTCTTTTATTCGAGATACTGTCGGGAACATTGTTTCGTTTGTGGATAAGCTCGCCGTTAATTTTAAATTTATCTTCTAAAAACTTCCCGGTTTTTATATTGTGATACTGAACAACAAAGCAATTACCCTCTAAATAAACTTCCGGATCTACATCTCCACAGGGAAATTCATTTGCTTTAACGTGCCCTATAATGAAAAAGAGGATAATTAAAATTTGAATGGAATTGATATTTAAGAATAAAATATTCATTTAATATTTTTATTTCAGTGGCGACTTTAATGTCTTCATGTGCCCGGTTATTGCCCGCAACGTTTGCCGCATAGCGCGAAGGCCCGGCCTACAAAAACACTCAACAATCCTACAGGGCTGCAGAGCTTTTACGCTACGGTTGTTGGATGTCTGAATGATCGGCCATGACTTCTATGACAATAAGCTCTATTTTATTCTGATAAATCTGGATGGTTTTGTTTGAGCCAGCCTAAAACTTCAATTTTAAGTTTCATGACATATGCTATTAGTTCATCTGCATCGGAATTTGTGGCTCCTCCGACATAATCATACTCAACGGTATTTCTCTTTGTTCTGCAGGTATCAAGATAATCCGCGTTGTCATCCTTTTCAGAACCAAGGATAAGCGGAAGGGCTTGCAAGGTGCGATAATGGGCAAGCGTTTTTTCGGGACGGAATCCTTCGCCATACAAAAGGATGGTGCATAGCTTGAGTGCGGCATTGTATGCAATCCCAAAACGCCAATCCGCTGAGACGCCTTTTTGGCGCGCGTCTTTTAGATCGCGATCGACGATTGCCATGAGCTGCCGGACCTCTTGCTTGCTTGTTTTATGCGAACGCAGCCATCCGCTATTCGCCCAATCTTGTAAGCTCATTTTCGGTTCCAATTATCATTAATTTAGGTGAATCCATTACATTCTTGACAAAATGCTCTTTTTCCGATTTTCGAGTAACAAATTCCTTTGCCGTCATTACATGCGGATTGATTTCCCGCCCAATTTTCAGACTTGGTTCTTTCATTACCTTGCTCACTGTCCTAAGGCTTATATCTCCAATAATAAAAACATCAATGTCGCTATCTGATTTTTCCGTCCCGCTGGCAAAGGATCCGAAAACAAAGGCAATTTTAATGGCGTCAATTGAGAGGGCTGTTCTCAGGATTTCAGTTAGACCAATGGTTTTTAGAACCAGATTATGAATCTCGCGATATAATGGGTGTGCAATATTTGCCTTATAGTAAGTTCGGTTGCCGTCCTGTTGCCTAATTATTAATTCCAATTCTTCTAATTTTGCCGTCTCTTGTTGGACCGTTCCGATTGCCAATTTAGCGCGTCGTTGGATTTCCCTCAAATGGTATTCCTGCACATCGGTTCCAAATAGAATCCGAAAGATTTCAGAGCGTACTCTTGAAGACAAAATTTCGGCGAGAATATTCATTGCAGTCCTTTTGTATGCCTATAACATACAATTGTGCGGTATTAACATACAATAAAAATCTTGATTTTTGCCTGGCCGCATTTAATTTCAGGTCTTTCTTAAACATGGCCAAATCATTTTACATTCCAACTACTTCAAGAGCGTCTCTTCCCAAAACACACCGCGGCATACTTCATACCAGCCCTTACCAGATTTTGCGCCATGTTCAGGGCGTCCTTTACTTACTAAGGACTTAAACAATCTCAATATAAATAAAAGCATTTACCGCACGGTTAAAAAATATTCTAAAAATCGAAATTGAATCACGCTTTATTCCGCATGGCCGGATAATATTCCATTAAGAAAACCGGCGCAATAACCGATATATTTAATAGATCATTTATTTTTGCAAAAATCAATATCATGAACCCTGTTTCAATCTATTCGTCCCTCCAAAACTCGCCGGCTTTGATGCAAAACCGGATCAACAGCATTCTCGGCAGCCTTGGAAACGCCTCCCCTACCTCGGCCCTTTTGCAAAACACTCCGACTAACGGTTCCAATGGTAGCTCGGTTTCCAATGGCTCTACTGGTTTGGTCTCCCAATTTCTAAGCAATAACGTCCACATCAATACGGACGCCATCCGAAAAAACCTCTGGAGCCAACTTGACAAGAAAGTAAATGCTTTTGAATCGAAAAACCCCGACATGAAGGGCAACTATGTAGTGGCCGTTAGACAGGACCAAACGGGAAATTTGCCGACCTATAAAATAGTGAACAAAACCGACGTTTTGGCCCAACTCGGCGCCAATAACCAAAAGCTCGCCGAACAAACCATCAAGGACCATCCGGTGCAAGTGTTTTCCATCTCAAATATCGATAATTTAAAACCCGTCAATTTGCCGGGCCTGGATAAAGTCGTTTCCGACTTTATGACAAAAAATCAAAGCGTATTCCAATTTCTAAATTCGATGAGTTAGCGTTTTTTTTACCACTCGCGAGGCCCCAACAAACCCGTCCCATTAAAGGCGCTCCCTACATTTTATTTCCTCGTATTTCATAAAAATCACAATAATTTTTTTAGTTTCTTTATATTATATTAATTTACCTGATTAACTTTCTTTTTTCCCAGGGCCCTGATGTTTTTAAAAATATCCGTTGTTTTTTTGTTTTTTTGCGCGTCAATCGAGGCCATGGTATACACCTGCATCAACCAATCGGGCTTTGACGTTGGCGTCGGAAACAATACCATCGACGCGGTCATTAATGGAAATTTCTGCTATTTGTCCATGGACAATAACTTTAAGGCTTACGCAGCGACCTTCGGACTTAATATCGAACGAAGGGTCGTCAATATTCCTTATTTTAAAATGTATGGAATGTGCGGAGCATTCGTCGAATACGGCAACACCTCCTCGGCCTTATTATCGTCGCTTGGCAACAACCCCGGACAAGAGGCCGTTTTCGGAATTACCGTTCTTGCTCTCAGGCCCGAAGCCGTGATTTCGCCGAGGATTTCAATTTATTCCAATATCACTTTGATCAAGTATGAAACCACGACCCAACTCGGCAATAATGTGTGGATATTCGGTTTTGTTTCCGGTTCAACTTTTCTCAACAACGACGCGGTCCCGCAGATAGGGATTAAATTCTATTTCTGACCGTAAACCCCATCGGATTTTCATGATAAAATCCTCAATGGTCAAATTAGCGATTTCAGCGATAATTTTTATCGCATCGGCCAAAGCCGGGGATTTTGAAAACCCTTATGTCGCCCCGAATCTTCGCATTGCCGACCTTCTGTCGAGAATGAGCCCCTTGGAAAAAATTTCCCAAATGGGAAGTTCGGCCCCCGCGCTTCCCAACCTCGGACTGAAAGCCTATGAATACCGAAACGAAGCGCTCCATGGCGTGGTAGCGAATGGGACCACGGTATTTCCCCAAGCAATCGCTCTTTCATCAACATGGGACACCCTCTTGGAATACGAAGTGGCCAGCGCCATTTCCGACGAAGCCCGTGCGCTTTACAACCAATCGGGCAAGGGCCTTACCTATTTCTCGCCTACCGCGAACATGGCGCGCGACCCGCGATGGGGCAGGACCGAGGAAACCTACGGCGAGGACGTTTATCTCGCAAAAAAATTCATCACGAATTTCATCCACGGGATGCAAGGCTTCGACCCCATCTATTTGAAAACGATTGCCACGGTAAAGCATTTCGCGTGTAACAATATCGAAACCAACCGTACCGGTATCTCCTCAAATGTCGATGAACGCAGTCTTCGCGAGTATTATTTGCCGGTATTTAAAGCCGCGGTCACCCTTGGCGGTGCATGGTCCGTCATGGGCGCCTATAACGCCCTCAATGGAACGCCCTGTTGCGCCGACAATCTTCTTTTGACCGACATTTTAAGGAAAGAATGGGGGTTTTCCGGGTACGTGGTTTCTGATTGCGAGGCAATCGACTATATCAGCAAAGGCCACCACTACGTTTCATCATACCCCGAAGCGGCTGTCGCGGCGGTCAAGGCCGGATGCGACCTGTGTTGCGGACTTACCTACCAACAATACCTTCCACTTGCCCTGGCCGACAGGCTCTGGCTTTTCGGCCGCACGGACATCGATACCGCATTGTCAAGAGTCTTGACCGCCCGGACGCGTTTGGGCGATTTCGACCCCCCGGCAATCGTGCCGTATTCAACCATATCCTCCTCGAACATCAATAGTCAAAACCATCAAGACCTCGCGCTTCGGGCGGCGCTTGAATCGCTGGTGTTACTCAAAAACGCGGGCCCTATTTTGCCGCTCAACGCTTCGGTCTTAAAATCGGTCGCCGTTATCGGGCCTAACGCAAATACCGTCTCCTTGGGCGGCTACAGCGGCTCTCCGGCATCGTCGGTTTCACCCTTACAGGGCATTCAAAATCGCCTGGGCGATTCCACGGGGGCCATTGTAAAATTCGCCGCCGGGTGCTCGATAAGCGGTCCAAAGAACGCGGCGGAATTCAGCGAGGCGGTTTCTCTTGCCGCCGCGTCGGACGTCGCGATCATGTTCATGGGGACCGACACCTCGTATGTCCATGAAGGGATGGACCTTGACAGTTTAGGACTGCCGGGGGCGCAATTGGAATTGGTCCAAGCGGTTTTTCAGGCCAATCCGAAGACCATCGTGGTGCTTATTAACGGCAACCCGCTGTCCATAAGCTGGGTCCAGGCGCATGTTCCGGGCATTTTAGAATCCTGGTACGACGGACAAGGCCAGGGAACGGCAATAGCCCAGGCCCTTTTCGGGGACTATAATCCGGGCGGAAAACTGACGTCTACGTGGGTTTCGTCGGTGGGCGATCTGCCTGACATGGGCGATTATTCGATTTTCAATAACCGTACCTATATGTACTTTACCGGAACGCCGCTCTTTCCGTTTGGGTTCGGACTCAGTTATACGACCTTTTTAATCGCCGATCTTCATATCAGCCCCGGCGTAATCGGACCGGGGCAGGCCGCCATAATCAGCGTTGACATAGAGAATACGGGCATTCGCCCTGGCGACGACGTCCTCCAGCTCTATATTCACGATAGGGGGACCGCCCAACAAAAGCCCGCCAAGCAACTTAAGGGATTTGAGCGCGTTAATTTACAGCCCGGAGAAATCAAGTCCGTGTCCTTTACCTTACCCTTTGATGAACTTTCGTTTTGGGACGCTTCAATCCATTCTTTTCGCGTTGAGGCGGGGACGTTCGACGTCATGGTGGGAAGTTCGTCGATTGACACGGCAGTTTCCGGCCAAATAACGGCCTCTGCCGCCGTCATCGGTTTAAACAAACGCGTGGCGGCAAGTTCGCCGCTTATTTCGCGGACCGCCTCCAACCGGTTTCGGTTCCTTTTCAGCGACAATGGCCCGCATACGGCCCAAGTATTCGCCGTTAACGGCCGAGAGTTGTATTCTTTCGGAAATAACGGGCCCGGAGCGTTTGAGTGGCGCGCGCCTTCACCGGGGGTTTATGTGATAAAACTGTCCGGCCCCAATTACATGCGTATTGCTACGGCCATTTCTTTCCGATAAACGCCCGTGATTTTTTTGTGGAAGAACGTCTTTTTATTTGGTATTATATAAGGAAGCTTGCCAATTTTCCTAACCCACAAAGTGGATAGGTTCTGTAGGCAAATTATCTACGCTCAACGCGTATATAATTTGCCTACAGAACCTAAAGGAGACCGCGTGAAGGTGAATTTTGAAAAAAACCGCCAGGAATTGCTCGAAAAACTGAACCGGATTCGTCAAGCTCCACACCCGGAACAGTCCGGCAAGGAAGCGGCAAAAGCGGACATCGTGCTCTTCGGCGAGAAAACCCCATTTTTAGACAGTCTTGTGGAAATATTGGACCCGAAATGCGCGTTGAAGTCCTTTTCCGATTCCGAAGAGGCCATTGCCTATTGCCTGGAAAATTCGCTGCAAAAAATAATCCTTGATATGGACCCTCCCACGGACTGGAAAATGGCGACCGACGTATTCACGACCGTTCGAATGATGAGTTCGGGCGCGCAATTCATCCTATGCACGAAATCTCCTCAGTCAACGCCCGTAGAAACCCTGCGCGCCCAGCACGCGGAAGTGCTGTGCAAACCCTTCGGGGTCGACGCTTTGTTTCAAAAATTAAAGTTGGAATAAAGAGGGTGTAGCCGCGCACATACGGCAACGATTAATCGTTTTCAAGAAGATCAAGTATCATCGCAAGTGATCATCATCGAGAATGACCGGCTTACCGATTCTTGCGGAATCCAACAACGCTTTTATGACCGCAACATTTCCGCGGCTGTCTTCGAGGGAAACTCGTTGCGGTTTACCATCGAGAACAGACGTTTCCATGTCTTCTATCTCGCCTTGGTATAAGTCCTGCTCAGGGGCTTTGATCGACTCAATAGCGTCTGCGCGATGAAGTTCTATATGATTGTCGCTCTCGGGTTTAAACGGTTTTCCGATAAGTATTGAGCCCTCGGTTCCCACGATCTCCATGCCGGTACGGTACGGAGATCGAAAACCTGATTCAAATTGAGCTAGTAGGTCGCCTTTAAAACGCATCTGCCCGGCAAATACCTCGTCTATTCCGGTGGGACCGAGCGCGTACGAACCGAAAACCTCGATCGGCTCAGCAGCGGCTATAAGGCGTGCGAAGCTTATCGGATAGCAACCCACGTCCCAGATGGAGCCTCCTCCCATTTCAGGATATAAACGGACGTCCTTCGGCCGGGTCAACTTAAAGGTGAACGTTCCCTTGACAACTAATAAATCTCCTATCGCGCCCCGACCCGCCAGTTCGACGATCTTCAGGGTCTGCGGATGGTGCCTATACATGAAGGCTTCGGCGATAACCACGCGGTGTTTTTGGGATGCCTCGATTATACGGTCTACTTCGACCACCGACAGCGCAAGAGGTTTTTCACACAGAACATGTTTGCCGGCCACGGCGCATTTGACGGCCCACTCCGCATGTAAATGGTTCGGCAGGCTGACGTATACCGCGTTGATATCCGGATCGTCAAGCATCGCCTCATACGAAGCGAATGCGCGGGGAATGTCCCATTTTTTTACATACGCTTCCGCCGTTGCCGGGCTACGGCTGGCCACCGCAACCAATTCGGAGCGCTTTGAGAGCCGTATCGGCCCAATCACCGCGCGGTTGATGCGCGCCGTACTGAGCAGCCCCCACTTCAATTTTTCCATACGATACCTCCAGCGGCTAAACCATAAGGAAGCCAAAAAATGCGGTTTCTATTTGAATATCTTATGAAAAACGTCGGAGATTTTTCCGTACCACGTATCTTGCTTGGGTTTTCTCGCCTCGATCCGCCGCTTGACTTCAGCGTCAAGATCATTCATTAAGTGCGGAAAAATGATCCGGGCGGCCAAGCGCACGAGCCATTCCGGCATCCTTTCGCTCACCAACCCCTGGGCAATGACGCCCATTCGGCAGGAATCGCGCCCGGTTGAAACGACAAACGCGGCGAAGTGTATGCCGTTTGTCCGGAAATTCAGCCATCCGCGCTCCTGTTTCGCCCATTTCGCCTCAAGCACTGGATCTTCATTTTGCGAAGCAAAGAAACGAAAATGCGTCGAATCCGTCCTCTTGATCGTGTCGATATTGCCGATCGACCATACGCGGGCCAATGCGGCCCGCCCCTCGACAAACCATGTCCCAAGCGGTCTTATGCGGTTTATCGGTTCCGCTATCCTTTCACAACGATGCACATGACCGAATATGGTTGAATAATGCCCAAAATCAAGCGCTACGTCGACCACGTCGGAGGCCGGATACTTGAAATTCCAAACGCCCCAGGCCCGATAAGCGATGGGCGAATCGGCAATTTTCTTAAACTCAACATAATCGGCGATATTGAGCTTTAATTCGTTTTCGATGAAAGCATAATCAAAAGGCAACGGCAAAGGACGGCCCGCTCCGACTGCGCAAAAAATCAGCAATAACAGATTTACTGCGGCGCGCATCATTCGGTTTGAGGTTAAAACCATGAGAATTTTCCACGATAAAGTCACTATGAAAAAGGCCCTTTTCAGGGCCTTGCGTTACCATCCATTCACGCGAATGCGTACTATTTCGCGCCGGACGCCGGGGTCGCTCCGCCCTCGCTTTGTATTTCCTTACTGTCGGGCGCCAAGGCTTTTGCCCTACTCATATGGTCTTGATATTCGCCCGTTTTGTTCTGGGCCTTCGCCACGCGCGCCAAGCCTAGTTCTGCCGGGGCGTATTTGGGGTCAAGCTGCAACGCCTTGCGAAAATACGATTCGGCGCGCTCGACATTTCCCTGCTTGCGATACGCTTCGCCGCGTTCATACTGCGCCGGGGCGTAATTTTCATTGACAAAAGACACAGTTTTGAAGGTCTCTATCGCTTCGTCAAGTTTGTTCTGCAAGCTCTGGATCCTGCCCTTAATCATAAGGCCTTCGATATTCATCGGGTCCGACTTCTCGATCTCGCCTTCAATGACCAATGCTTCGTCGAAGCGTTTTTGGCCCACGAGGTCTTCGGCATACATGACCCGGAATTTATTGTCCTTCTTAAGCGCGATAAGCTGCTTGATGACCTCTTCGGCGTCCTTGGTCTTGCCGGTTTCCTTGTAAAGGTCATAGAGCCTGGCCATTAATTCGGGATCGTCCCTCTTAAGCGTCTGGGCCTTTGCCAATAGCTCGATGCCTCGGTCCTGACGACCGGTTTTCAAATACGCTTCCGAAAGCATCAGCATCACTTCCGCGTCTTGCGGATTTACGGTCTGCACCATTTCAAGGTTTTCAATGGCCTTGGAATACTGCTTCTTTTTAATGAGTATCTCTCCGGCATGGCGACTGGCGTCGATATTTTGCGGATCGAGAGCAAGGAGCTTTTTATAGGCCTCAAGCTCCCGGTCCTCATTTTTCAAGCTACCCCATACCTGCGCGAGCTTTAACAATACCGTCGCGTCCTTCGGACTGAGCGCCGAGGCCTGGGTAAGAGGCTGCGTTGCTTTCGAGTAGGTGGCGGGAGAAGCGGCATACATCATCCCGAGCCTCACGAAGCTGCGGGCGTCGCTCGGGTAGGCCTTTATATTTCCCTGGTACAGAATCTCTGCCGTTTTAGGATCGGTTTTTTCCCGTAAAAACGCTTTAAGATACGACGCGTCCACGTCTGACACGCCGGGAATGGCCGTGTAGGCTTCATAAGCGTCGGCGGCCTTGACGGCGTCGCCGTTTTTCTCATAGCATTCGCCCAAAGGCCTGAGGATCTTTTTCAACATTGTTTCCGGGGTCTTTTTAGACCGAAGTTGACTGAAAACAATACAGGTCTTTGGGCAATTGCCCTGCTGGTAATATGAATCTCCCAGCGCGAAAAGGTATTCCTCGTTTTGAAGGGCAGGGGTTTTGACCATTTCGAGGTAGGTAATTGCCTCGGGATAGGTTTTTTTCGAATACTTGTATAAACCCACGATTTTCGCCGCCTTTTCATCCGACGACGCCTTTTCAAGATACTTTTGGTATGCCTTTATCGCCTCATCGGTTTTACCTTGACGTATCTGTAAATCTCCAAGCGCCTTATACTCGGCCGACGCCTGCGGGTTCAAAAGCACCACCTGTTCGTAAGTTAGAACGGCGCCGGCGATATCGCCGCTTCCGGCCATGCACTCCGCCAAAAAAGAAAGCACTTCTATGTTTTTCGGGTCATTGTTGGACACCTTCTTAAATAAGGCGATCGCCGCCGCGTATTGCTTTTTCTTTTGGTAAATTTTACCGAGCGTCATGTACATCTTCATGTCGGCTTCGCCGCTTTTGATCGCCGCGTTAAGCACCGCCACCGCTTCCTCGTCGGCGCCCTTGGCCACCACGATTTCACCGAACCGTTGGAAATAGCCGTTAATCGTCGGATCGAGCTTCCAGACGGTCCGGTATTCATTCAAGGCCCCGTCCGTATTTTTCTGATCGAACAGCGTATTGCCGAGGTCCAAATGGGCCTTGGCATTGCTCGGGTCCAGAACAACGAACTGTTTCAAATACGTAAACACGTCGGCCGTTAGGCCTTTTTTCTGGGCAATTTCAACGAGCCGTTCGAACACTTCTTTTTCCTTCGGCGTCAGGGAAGCAAGTTCCTTGAAAACGGGATACGCGGCGTCGAAATCATTCTTGCTGAACAGATAATTCGCCAATCGCACCCTTGAGTCGATTGCCTTGGGGTCCTTTGCCGCGATTTTCTTGTCCAATTCCGCAAGCCCCGCCTTTGCTTGCGCAACCTTTTCATTTTGGGCCGCGTCTTCACAAGCGGCGATATATTCCAGCCAAATTTTCACGTTGTCGGGTTGGACGTCTTTTAATTTAGCGTAAATGTCGACCGCCTTTGCAGGGCTTTTGGTTTGCATATACGCGTCGGCGAGCATGAGCAACACCTCGGCCTCTTGCGGGGCGCTGGCGGCTATTTTTTCAAGATACGGCACGGCCTGGCCGTACTGTTTCTTTTTGTAAAGAATATGCGCGGCCCGGCGATTGGCGTCGATGTTGTTCGGGTCGAGCGCGGCCAATTTCACGGCCGCCGAAAGCTCCTTGACGGTGTTGCCCGCGGAATGATAGGCGTCGCAGAGTTTCTGCCATACCATCGGATCGGAGGGCGCGAGGACCGAGGCTTTTTGGAGCATCTCTATGGTTTTGGCTATCTGGGCCGGATCTTCGATCAAAAGAATGCCCAACCGCATGAAATTGCGGGCGTCTTGGGGAAATGCAAGAATGTTGGCTTCGTACATCACGATAGCGCCGATCTTGTCGGCCGCCTCGCGCAAAAACGCTTGTTTGTAAGATGCGTCGGGATCGCTGACGCCCGGAATTTTTACGTACGCTTCATAGGCCTTCGCCGCGTCAAGCGGACGATTGATCTTTTCGTAGCTGTCGGCAAGGGGCTTAAGCAGTTCTTTGAGCAGGGCGTGACCGGGCTGCTGCGAGCGGGCCTTTGCATAGGCCTCGGCCGCCTTGGAGTAATTTGCCGTTTGATAATAACAGTCGCCGAGCGCGATATGATAGGCGACGGTTTGCAGTTTCGGCTCTTTGATTTTTTCAAGGAACGTCAGGGCGTCTTTATATTGCTTTTTGCTTTGGTAATAGAGGCCTACCACGCTTGCGACATGTTCGTCGTCGGGGGATTTTTCGAGATATTTTCGGTAATTGTCCATCGCTTCATTCGGTTTTTTATCGCTCATGAGCAAATCGCCCAGGGTCTTGAATTCCGCATTTGCGTTGGGATTAAGCAAAACCACCTGCTGATAATTGATCAAGGCGTCCGCGGTTTTGCCCGTTTGCGCCTGGCACTCGGCCAAAGAGGACAGCGCGCCGAGGTTTTTCGGGTCTGCCTTGAGCGCGCTTTGGTACACTACGATTGCCTGAACGCATTGGTTTTTCTTTTTATAAATATTGCCGAGCGCCAACAGCGCGGGGCCGTCGATTTCACCCGAAGCGATGGCCTTGGGGGCGATAGTCAAGGCCTCGTCTTCAAGCTTTTCTTCAAGGACCATGGCCATGTATGCCTGATAAATTCCGGTCGTTGCCGGGGAAAGCTTAAGCGCCTTGCGAAAAGCTTCGAGCGCTTCGGGATAGTTTTTCTGTTCATATTCCAGGATGCCCATCGCTTTATACGACTCCGCGTCGGATGAATCCAGGGCAAGGAAATTGCGCAAATACAGGACTGCGTCTTTCTTTTGCCCGCGGTCGCTGCTTATTTGATAAAGGTGCTTGAAAACCTTGGGATCGTCGGGCGCGAGGACCGCAAGTTCGCGCAAAAGATTAAAAGCGGTGGTCTCGTCTTTTTTCTCGATTGAATAGTCGGAAAGCAATCGACGGGAGGCGATATCTTTTTTGTCAAGATCAACGATGTGCGAAGCCGCCACCATCAGCTTTTCGCGGTTTTTCAGCTCGTCGTAGCACCGGGCCAGCTTTTTCCAGTAATTGACGTCGTCCTTGACCTTCTCCACGATCGCCTCAAGCTGCACCGCTGCGCCGGCGTAGTCTTTATCGTTGAAATAAATGACGCTCAGGATCTTTCGGGATTCCAGGGTCGTGCTGTCGAGCCGGACGGCCGATTCCGCGGCGTCGCGCGCTTTGTCCCAAATTTTAAGCCTGGCCGCGCAAATGGCGATGCCTTCCGCGGCTTTGGCGGTACGGTCTAAAATGTAGCATTTCTGGTAGAATTTTATCGCTTCCTGATAATTTTTTTGGCGTCCGTAAAAATCCCCCATTGCGGCGTAAACTTTCGGATCGCTGGGGTTTATTTTTTGCGCTTCGGCCAACGCTGCCGCGGCTTTTTGCTTGTCGGCCTGGGTTTTATCGAGGGCCTCCGCGTAGGCCAACCAAACGTCGATGGTACGGGAAGCCGCCGGAATTTTTTGGTCGACGTACTCAACGGCCTTGGCAAATTTACCTTCGGACATAAGCGCCGTAAGCTGGTCCTCCGCGCTTATCACAGCAAGCGCCGCTAAGAAAACGAAACAACAGCTTATTGCCATGCGTTTAAAAAAGAAATCGACCATACATCCTCCCGAGAAACTGGTGAAAACCGTAAAATTTGTTATTGTGCGTTTTTTAGAACAGAATACAATATACTACAATATCCGTTCAAAATAAACAATGGTCTTATGCTTTATTAATCAAGGGAATACCGCGCATGCTTAAAAAAGACCGAAGCGCAAACGAAATCCGCATCTTCGACAGAGTTCCTCGACGACCATTCCCTTTGAAAATCCTTCATAAACGGCTTTTGCGCGCGGACCATGTACTATTTCCTCAACCGATTGAAGGCCGATATTCCCTAAGGCGATTTCTCCCTGCGCATCCAGGCAACAGGGCACGACCGTGCCATCAACCAGCACAGCCAATTGATCGCGCAGCCCGAGGCAAAAGCCTTTGCGTCCGTATTCTTTTTTGTCAAGTTCAGGCCAATCGAATTCAACGGCGCAATTAAGGAATATCCTGTCGGCGATCTTCACTCCGTTAAAAAGCTTCGCACGATCGGTTAGCGCCGCCACGCAATCGAACTCCCGGCTGATCCTTTCAAGAATATCGCCATTCGCCGAAACGTCGCCGTTTTCCTTTGCATTCCATAATCGCAGGCATATAATCGGTCCATTTTCGCGAAACGCCATTTTCGCGAAAGCGAATATATCATCAAGATATGCGCCCATCGATCCGCTCGACTCGTTGACTAAACAGCTATGAAGCGAAAAATTGATTTGGCGCAAGGCCGGTTTTTGGATAAGAGCCGTTCCCATCCGTTTAATAAGCGTTCCATTGGTGGTGATATTCACCTTTAAGCCATGTTCATGGCTTAAATCGAGCAAGACTTCAAGGTCGGGATGCATGAGCGGCTCGCCCATGACGTGGAAATACAGGTAGTCGGTATAGGGCTTGATTTTTTCAAGAACGCTTTGAAAAAATGCGGGCGTCATGATTTGCGCCGGACGGCTTGATTGAGGGCAAAAGTCGCACGATAAATTACAGCGGTTCGTGATCTCGACATATATTTTTTTATATCGTTTCATTATCGCCATTCATGCCGGGGATAGCGCCTTGCAAGGCTCGTTTTAAGCTTGGGGTAATGCACCACCCAAAAGTTGGCCAAATCGAGCGTAATTTGCACCGGACGATTATTGGGTGCAAGCACTTCGATAAGCACGGCCGCCCGACCGCCCGCCACGCGCGGCGTCGATTGCATGCCGTATAAATCCTGGATGCGCGTGCGCGCGCGGGGCCCGTCTTTCGGATCATAGAATATCCGCAATTTTCGCCCGGACGGCAGCTCTATATAGTGGGGCGCCATGTCTTCGATGAATCGCCGCTGCCGGGAGTCAAGAAGCGATTGCACGACCGGAAGCACAGGTTTTTCACAAACCGCTTTATAGCGATATTCTCCTTCGCAAATTTCATGCACGATCAAACGGCGGTCGCTATCGGTAAATTCCGGAAGTTTTTCGCCCGGAAATTGTTTCGCCAGCCATTGGACCTTTCCGATAAAATCGCCGACGCTTTGGTCCCAAAGCGGCAAAACAAGTTGTTTCGCGATAATTGTTTCGGCAAGTAAGGCCGATGCTTCTTCGGAGGTAACGGTTTTTTGCGCCGTTTCCTCAATCACGACGCCAAGACACGAAGTGCGCATTCTGTTTTCAACGTCCATGGAGCTTGGGTTCCATTCAAAATTCGATGTTTTCGTCCAGGAGTCTTTAAAATGCTCCTGAAGCCATTCGTCCTTAATTTCGGTTGCAAGGGACAAAATGGTTTTAAAATCACCACGCTTGTCTTTTGTTTCACGGATATCGGCGGCAACGATGACACGCGCGCTCCGGGCAATGCTTTTTTCATCCAGTACACCCTTTCGCCCTTCGCGCAGTGCGCAGATAAGCGTTCCCTTGTCCTTGCGAACCGCAAGATGGTCCGGATACGCCAAGAGCAAACACCGGCCAAGTTCAGTCGGAGCGCTTTGATCGTCGCGCGTATTGATGCCCGCGCGCCGGCAATGCTCTAGAAAAAGTGCTTGCATTCGGAGAATATTTTTCGCCGCCGAGGCGTTGACCGCATAACGCGCACATTGCAAAGGGTCGAACCCGCCGGCTTCGATTTTTTTAAGCAAACAGTATTGGCCGAAAAAATCGGAGGAAATATCATGTTGATAGGCTTCTTCCGGGAAATCGGGTTTTCCCGCCAAAGCCGAGCGCTCCGATACGATCGCCGCGCAAAACGCCGCTAAATGAGCGCATTTGCGCTTTCCGGCTTCTATAAGAAGTCTTGACAGTCGCGGGTGCATGGGAAAGCCGCTCATTTCATCGGCAAGGGGCGTCAGGGCGCCCGAAGCGTCGGTCGCCCCTAAAAGCTCCAGTGTCTCATTTGCCAAGGCGATTGCCGCGGGAGCTGGACGTTCGAACCACGGAAAATTTTCCAATGAATCGTAGCCGATTCGGCGGACGGCCAAGGCGATTTCGGCGAAATCGACGCGCAGAATTTCGGGCGTGGTTCGCGCCGCAAGCGCGGCCTGCCGGGAGTGGCTCCAAAGCCTCACGCATATGCCCGCGGCTTCCCGTCCCGCGCGACCGGCGCGCTGATCGGCCGAGTCGCGGCTTATGGACTCCGTAAAGAGCGTATTGAACCCTCGCGCCGAGTCGAACCTATTGACCCGCGCCAAGCCCGAATCGATCACGTGGCGCACGCCCGGAATGGTCAGTGACGTTTCGGCGATATTGGTTGCGACGATGATTTTTCGGCGTTCAATTGAATCCATGACCCGGTTTTGACGCTCGCCGGGAAGATCGCCGTATAAAGGGAGCACGGTTACCGGCTCTCCCCTAACGACACTTTCAACGGACTCAACCGTGCGCCTGATTTCGTACACGCCGGGCATGAATATTAAAATATCGCCTTCCTTGCCTTCGGAAACAAGGCCCGCGGCGGCCTTGGCCGCATGGTCCCATACGGCAACCGAAGGAACTGCCGGAGAATATCGTATGTCAATGGGGAAAACGCGGCCTTCGGAAGTTATAATTGCAGCAGGGTCCAAATACGTTTTCAGCGGCCCCACATCGATTGTTGCCGACATGACGACAATGCGGAGGTCCGGCCTGCGCGTGCGCTGAAGGTCCGCGGCAAGCGCAAGACCCACGTCGCTTGTGAGACTGCGTTCATGGAATTCGTCGAATATTATTGTCGAGACGGTCGGGATGTCGGCATTATTCAGAAGCATACGGGGCAAAATGCCCTCGGTTATAAAACAGGCGCGCGTTTTCTCGGAAACCGCGGATTCGAAACGGGTTTGAAACCCAATTTCCTCTCCTAAAACGCAGCCCCGTTCCATTGCCACGCGCGCGGCAAGCATGCGCGCGGCTAAGCGCCTGGGTTGCAGAATTAAAATCCTGCCTTTGGGCGCACTATCATCGAGAATAAATTGCGGGACTTGGGTGGATTTTCCCGATCCCGTGGGCGCGCGGATGATGAGCCGGTTTCCTGAAGCGAGAGCGCTTTTTATTTCACTGCGGAGTTCATTGATCGGGAGAACGGCATTGGTCATAGTAATTTTAAAGGAGCATCATCCGTCTTGTCGGTTAGATAGTTTTCGGATGATGGCTTTTCCGTATAAAACGGTTATTCTTTCGCCGACCTATTTTATTTGACCTATCCAAATAGGAAGGCTGCCAGTTCAAAGAAAGTTTTTTTTGTGTCAAAGCACAATCGCGCAAAAATAAGTTGATAAGCTTTTGATAAGGAATATCTGCTTCCAAAGCTGTTTTTTTAAAATATTCTATAGTATCCACTTCAATACGAATAGTAACGGGCTTCTTTAATTTTTTAATGTAAGGATTTCTGACACCTTGCGAAAAATCATATTCTTTTCTCATAACCATCTCCTCGCGTAGGTTGTTTCTTCTTTTCTGGTTGCCTTCCGTGCGGAAATAATGCGGATTGTCGAGTCGTTATCTTGATAGCAATGTACAACTACAAGTAATTTTAAACGAGCGCTTATCCCTATAAGCAGAAACCGTTCTTCGCTATTCGAATGATCAGGGTCGGAGATAACAATTGCATTTTCATCCCAGAAGGCCGTTTTAGCCTCTTCAAATAAAATGTTGTGTTTTTGCTTGTTCCCTAAAGCTTTCTTAAAATCCCAGGTAAATGATATGTAGTCCATGTGTACATTAAATATAAATAAAGTATAAATACAAAGCAAACGGACTTAATACACACATCCACTATAAAGTATATTTTCACAACCTTTATATGACTACTCGACTCTTCGACTTTATTCCTCCTCCAGGCGAGACCAACGGCAATAACCTGCTTGACCGGTTCCTCCGCTACGTCGATGCGCGAGCGCTGACGCTCTACCCGGCGCAGGAAAGTGCGATTCTTGAGCTGTTCGAAGACAAAAATGTAATTCTCAATACTCCCACGGGATCGGGCAAATCGCTGGTCGCCATGGCGGGGCATTTCAAAGCCATTGCCGAAGGAAAGCGCTCGGTGTACACGTGCCCCATCAAGGCGCTGGTCAATGAGAAATGGATGACGCTTTGCCGTGAGTTCGGGCCCGAAAACGTGGGTTTAAGCACCGGCGACGCATCTGTCAACCGCGACGCGCCGATACTATGCTGCACGGCCGAAATCCTGGCCAACATCGCTTTACGGGAAGGACCTCGCGCAAACGTCCAGGAAGTCATTATGGACGAATTTCATTATTACGCCGACCGTGAGCGCGGCGTTGCCTGGCAAGCGCCCATCCTTACTTTGCCGCAAGCGCGGTTTCTTTTGATGTCGGCCACGCTCGGAGACACGACTTTTTTCGAGAATGAACTGACGCGAGTGACCGGACGCCCTTCGGTGACCGTGTTCTCGGCCGAGCGGCCCGTGCCGCTTGCCTTTTCATACGCCGATACGCTCCTACCCGAAACCGTGCAGACGCTTATCGCCGAAGGCAAAAGTCCCATTTACATCGTGCATTTTACCCAGCTCGAAGCGGCCCAAAACGCGCAAAACTTCACGAGCATCAATCTGTGCACGCGCGAGGAAAAAGACGCCATTGCCGCGGCGCTCGTGGGTTTTAAATTCAATAGCCCCTACGGGCCGGATATTCAGCGATGGCTTAAGCAGGGAATCGGCATTCATCACGCGGGACTCCTGCCGAAATACCGCGTTTTAAACGAGCAGCTCGCCCAGAAAGGCTTCCTTAAAGTCATTTGCGGGACCGACACCTTGGGCGTGGGCATCAATGTTCCCATCCGCACGGTCCTTTTTACGAGGCTCTGTAAATACGACGGCCAAAAAACCGCGATATTAAGCGCGCGCGATTTTCATCAGATCAGCGGACGCGCGGGCCGTAAAGGGTTCGACGAGGTGGGATGGGTGGTGGCGCAGGCCCCGGAACACATCATCGAAAATAAACAACTCGACGCAAGAAAAGCTTCCGGGAAAAAAGTCGTCAAACGCAAACCGCCGGACAAGAACTTCGCGAATTGGGACAAAGATACGTTCAACCGGCTGATCGCGGCAAAACCCGAACAGCTCATTTCCCGGTTTCAGGTCTCGCATGGAATGCTGCTCAATGTGCTATCCAGACCCGACGACGGGTGCGCGGCGCTTCGCGAAATCATTCGCACCTGTCATGATTCCATTAAAAGCAAAGAGGCGCATTTAAGCCGCGCCTGGCAGCTCTTTCGGTCGCTCGTCGAACGAAAGTTGATCGAATTCGTGGGGCACGGACCGGGTGCGGCCAAACTCCGCGTGAATGTCGAGCTCCAGGAGGATTTCTCGCTCGACCAGGCGCTTTCGCTGTATTTGCTTGACACGATTAAACTAATCGATATACAGTCGCCGAACCACGCCTTGGACGTTTTGACCCTCGCCGAATCGATCGTCGAGGACCCGGACTTCATTTTGCGCAAGCAGCTTGACAAGATAAAAGACCGAAAGATGGCGGAAATGAAAATGGACGGCGTGCCGTTCGAGGAGCGCATCGAGGAACTTGAAAAACTCGAATACCCCAAGCCTAATCGAGAATTCATTTATGCGACGTTCAACGAATTTTCGGACAAGCATCCCTGGGTCGGGCAGGACAATATCATGCCTAAATCCATCGTCCGTGATATGTTCGAAACGTTCAGTTCCTTCGGCGACTATGTGCGCACCTATGATTTGCACCGGGCCGAAGGCCTGCTTCTTCGCCATTGCAACTACGTCTACCGCGTTTTAGCGCAAACTATTCCCGACGCGATCAAGACCGACGAGCTCCTCGAAATCGAACTGTATCTTGGGGCCATGATCAAACAGACGGATTCGAGCATTCTGGACGAATGGGAAAAAATGCGCGATCCGGCGTATATGCGGGCCGAAACCGCGCCCATCCGGCCTCCGGGCGCGGAAGAGGCCGACCGGGATATTGCGCGCGATCCGAAGATTTTTACGGCGGCAATACGCACCCGGATTTTCGCGTTTATGCGGGCGATTACCATGGTTAATTTCGAAGCGGCCCTTTGGGCGCTTTTTGCAAGCGAAGGGCCTCAAAGCGAATCGGGCGATACGCTCGCATGGACGCCCGAAATGCTTCGAGAAATTATAGATCGCTATAAACTCGAACATGGGCAAATCCGCCTCGACCCCGAAGCGCGTAATGTCCGGCATACCTATATAAAACCGTCGGACGACAAAAAGACCTGGCTCGTTGAGCAGGTTTTGATCGATACTCAAGAGCTTAACGATTGGATGGTAAAAATGGAAGTCGATTTAGCGGCTTCCCGGGCTGCGGGTGTTCCTAAAATAAGATTACTTAATATCAGCGCAATTGAGGCATAAGGAAGATTGTCCTCTGGGTATTGCAAAAACGGTGCATTTCACACAATCCGATTAAGCGCCGGAATTTTTGAAATAAGCAGGGTAATTCCCGTAGACGCAAGTAATACTACCGAAAAGGTCAGTAAGGTCCCGATAATAACCGAGCTATAGGTGGCCGTTAGACGTATGCCCAAATTCCCGCTTGCGAGCAACTCCAAAATCATCGGATGCACCGCGAAAATCCCCAGACTGCATGCACTGATTAGTTGGACCGATTTTTTAAAGGTGATACCATGGATTTTCTCTCCGAGCGCGCGTAGAAGACAAAAAAGTGCAATTGAACCGGCCATGACGTTGAGGTTAAGAAAGTCCAGGAAAAACCCGTCTTGCGTCCCTCCGTTATGAATCGTTTGAAACGTGAAGGCTGCGGCGGTTGCTATTCCATAAATCAAGAAAACCGCGCTTAAAATAAGCGCCAATCCTTTCTTAAGAATGGCGTCCTTCAGCAGATAGCCCATCACGAAATATCCGATATACGTCGGAAAAACGCTCCGGAAATTATTATTGAATGAAATCGGCGCGACTCTTGACAGGAAAAACATCCCCGGGCCGATAATGACCCAGACCAGCGCCACGTATCGTAAGATTTGTTTGTCGGCAAATTTGAAAAGCGGTGTTACAATATAAAGTCCGATAATGGCGTAAAAAAACCACAAGTGATAGTAAACCGGCCCCTGTAAAATTGTCAAAAAAGAACCGACCGACCATTGCACATTGCCGCGAACCGCCCGCAATATAAGGTACGCAACGCTCCATGCCAAAAACGGAACGACGATCCTGCTCATCCGTTTTACGAAAAAAGCTCCGACCGTGTCCCCTTTTATTTTATCGAGCAATAAAGCGCCGCTGCTCATGAAAAAAAGCGGCACGCCGCATCGGGCAAAGCTGCTTAAAAGGGCGGAAAACCACCAGGTAAATCGTCCCGATGCAGCGTAGCCCGTGTTAAGGACCGATCCGCAGACATGGATAATAATAACCAGGCAAATCGCGACTGCGCGAACAAGATCGGGCCATAATAACCGTGGGGGCTTGGGCATGCGGGGGTCCCTCGGGAAAAACCGCTATTGTCTAATAAAAATTCCGGTCAGTTTTTAACCAGAAAGTTTTGGAATTTCCAAATATTGCTTCGGTCAATCCGTCGAGGCGATTTTCCCGAAAAGCGGGCAGAAATGTTTTTAACCGGGGTCCAATCGAACTCCCGGGAAATGAATTCGCCGAGATAGGGTTTCGCGAAATTGAGAATATAATCGTGCGGCAAATCATCCGGCACGCAAAACCCGCTGCGCGGGTTTTTTAGCATCCACGATATACCGCTCACCACGCCGATGGCAACTTGAACGGTAGTGGCATTTTGATTGGGAACTAATCTTTTTGCCTCGGTAATGTCCAGAATGCTGCCGCACCACCAACTGGAATAACGGTGTCCCATTAATAAAGCGCCGAGAATGTCCTTGCCTGAAACGATTTCCGGGTCGCGCAAAATGCGTTTTGCGCCGGGAAGCCGGTAATTGTTTTCGCGAAGGTCTTTAAGCGATGCGATTGCGGCGTCGCACGGCATATATACATAATGGACCGTCGGACGGTAACCGGGACGCCCATGCACGTCAATTGAGGTCAAATGTTCCGAGATGGTAAATCCTTCCCCATGACGGATGGCCATGCCGGTGATTTCCTGGTTTGGAACAAAGGACCTGACGAAAGTATTGATGCCCATTTGCGGCAAAAATATTTGGTTTTGCGCTCCCTCTGGCGGCGTCGCCGCATTCTGAGGCAGCTCCGTTTCATGCGTGCCCCACCCCAGCTCCGTGGGCGAAATTCCCTCCTCATGAAGACCGTCGACGCTCCAGGTATTGACGAATTCGCCGGACAGGCGAGGATGGGCGGAAACCTGCGTGTCCCGTTCGGAACAGTGGATGACCTTGACGCCCAGTAAACGGGCCAGGTTGGGATAATCGCCTTTGGAAAGACGATCTTGGAGTTCATGACCATACCCGTTACGCTGGGGCTCATTCATTGCCTTACGGGCGATGTCGACAAGGCCCTGTTTTACAAAATGAGATATCAGCCCCGGATTTGCCCCATGGTCGACAACCGCGGTAATCGATTTTTTGGGCCAGGGGCCGGTCATGCGGCGAATGCGCTGGTGCCGGTAGTGGAGCGTTTTTTCGTAGAGCGGTTTTATGTCGAAATTATCGCGCGAGTTCCAAATTTCGACCGACGTATTGATATAGAATACCCCGTTCTCATGGCACCATGAAAGCAAGTCCTTCGTCGCCACGTCCCATGCCAAATCGACCAAAAGGTCGCCCGCCCGCAAAACCTTCGACAATTCCTCCGAATAATTGCCTTCAGTCAACTTGACCCGGACAAACCGGGCGCCCATGCTTTCAACTTCGGCTTTTTTGTCCTCAAAATCCATGACCGCCACGTTTGCGCGCTCAATACCGGTCCGCGCGAACAACAAGGGCAAAACGCAGCGCGCAACGGAACCGAATCCTATAATAAGCGCTTTCATTCGTGTTTTTGGGCCGCCTTACCGATAAATTTTTATGGAATAATCGCCATTATAAATTTAAAACCGGCACGCGAAAAATAAAAGACAAATAAATAAAATACCCATTGCGTCGTTACGGTTTGGACCGCATATTGATTCCTTGTGTTTTAATTGCATTTCTCTTTGGAAAATATTATTTTACGGTCGCTTTTGTAGTCACAAGCCCGCGTTTGTCCGAAGTGACCCGCGTAGAACCATGATCCCCGGTCCTTAATGCAAAGAGAGAGCAATGAACCCACGTTATATCCGCAATATCGCCATTATTGCCCACGTCGACCATGGAAAAACGACGCTCGTCGACGAATTGTTCAAACAAAGCGGCATGTTCCGCGATAACCAGGTCGTGGCCGAACGCATGATGGATTCCATGGACCTCGAACGTGAACGCGGCATCACCATTTCCGCCAAAAACGGCTCGTTTAAATACAAAAGCCATCTGGTCAACATCATCGACACGCCCGGACACGCCGATTTCGGCGGACAGGTCGAGCGTGTCCTTAAAATGGCCGACGGCGCTTTGCTCCTCGTCGACGCGCAGGAAGGGCCCATGCCGCAAACGTATTTCGTGTTAAAGAAAGCGCTCGCCCTGTCGCTGCCCATCATCGTGGTCATCAATAAAATCGACAAACCCTCCGCAAGGCCGGTGTGGACGGTCAACCAGGTTTTCGACCTCTTCGTCAAATTGGAAGCGCCCGACAATGTTCTTGACTTCCCGGTCATTTACGCTTCCGCGAAAGACGGTTACGCGCGCAACGATCCCGACGACGACAGCATGACCATGGGGCCGCTTTTCGCCAAAATTCTCGAATACATCCCGCACCCTAAAGGCGACCCGGAAGCTCCTTTACAGATGCTTGTCAACTCGATCGAGTATTCTTCGTACCTCGGACGGCTGGGTATCGGAAAAATCACCGACGGCACGCTCAACATCAATAAAGACATAGCCGTGGCGCTGCGCGACGGGTCGCTGGTGCCCGCCCGCATTACCAAAGTGTATCGCTTCGAGGGGATGCAAAAAGTCCCGACCGAAACCGCGTCGGTGGGCGAAATCGTGGCAGTGGCCGGCATGGAGGAAGTCACGGTGGGCGTTACCTTCACCGACCCGCTCAGGCCTAATCCCCTGCCGCCCATGCTCATCGACCCGCCCACGATTTCAATGCATTTCATTCCCAACGATTCCCCCTTTGCGGGAAAAGAAGGCAGGTTCGTGACGTCGCGTCATTTGCAGGAACGGCTCCAGCGAGAAACGCTTTCCGACGTGGCCCTCGTGGTGGAAAACCTTACCGACACCGTGGGCAACAAAGTGTCGGGACGCGGTGAACTGCATTTGTCGATCCTCATCGAACGCATGCGCCGTGAAGGATACGAGTTCCAGGTCACCCGTCCGCAGGTCATCATGAAAGAGGTCGAGGGCAAGCTTTTGGAGCCTTTTGAGGAATTGACGGTTGACGTAGACGAAAAATACGTCGGCGCGGTCATTGAAAAACTGGGCCGCAGAAAAGGCCATATGCTCTCCATGGACCAGCACGGCGGCATGACGCGGCTTAATTTCAGGATCCCCACGCGCGGCCTGTTAGGATATCGCTCCGAATTCATGACGGACACAAAAGGCATGGGCACGATGAACTATGTCTTCTTGGAATACGGCCCCTATGCCGGGGATTTCAGGACCCGCACCAACGGCGTCATGGTGACCAAGGACCCCTGCACGACCGTGGCGTTCGCGCTCTGGCATTTGCAGGACCGCGGCATTTTATTTCTCCCCCCGCAAATCAAGGTCTACCGCGGACAAATCGTGGGCGAACATGCGCGGGAAAACGACCTTATCGTCAATCCAGGCAAGGAAAAGAAGCTTTCCAACATGCGATCTTCCGGCGCCGACGAGGCCGCGGTGCTCACGCCGCACCGCAACATGAGCCTCGAAGACTGCATCGCCTATATCAATGAAGACGAATTGGTGGAGGTCACGCCGCTTTCAATCCGGCTTCGCAAGCGCCGCTGAAAAAACGCGCTTTTGCAAGCGGCGGCCCGCAAGTATTTTCCTGACATGCGTTTTACCGACGAACAGGAAACCATTCTCTCCAGCACCGGCAACATCAAAATCAACGCCGTTGCCGGGAGCGGAAAAACAACGACCCTGGTTGAATACGCCAAACGCCAGAAGCCGGGAAGCCGGATATTATACCTCGCGTTCAACCGCTCCGTACGCATGGAAGCGATTAAACGTTTCGGCGACCAGGGGCTGAAAAACGTCGACGTCCAAACTGCACATTCCCTCGCTTTCCGCCGCATCGCCGCGCCTTTAGGATACAAGATCGTTCCGGGATACAAAATCCCCGACCTCGCCGCGACGCTCGGAATAACGCAGGTCGGCCGCGATCTTCATTCCAAATACCTTATCGCCGGCCACATCCTTAAGTTCGCCGGCATGTTTTGCAATAGCGCAAAAAGTAAAGTCCAGGAATTGGACTATCGCGCGACGATTTCCGATCCCAGCGCCCGCGCGGCAGCATCCCGCTATTACGACCATATCGAGAAGGGAACGCGCCGCTTTCTTGCCTTGATGGACCGGAAAGAACTGGCGGCGACCCACGATTTCTACCTGAAAAAGTTCCAACTTTCCCGGCCCGTCCTCGGCTACGACGTGATTTTGTTCGACGAGGGCCAAGACGCTTCCTCGGCCATGCTTGACGTTTTTCTTTCGCAATCCGGGAAAAAAGTCATCGTCGGCGACGTCCACCAACAAATTTACGGATGGCGACATGCCGTCAACGCGCTCAAACAAGTGGATTTCTCAAATTTTACGCTTTCAACCAGCTTCAGGTTTAACGGCCACGTCGCCGAATTGGCCATGCAATGCCTTTCGTGGAAACGGCTCATCGGCGAAGAGGTCGCGGCGTGCATAAAAGGGGTCGGCAAGAATTCTAAGGTTGCGTCGAGGGCCACCATCGCCCGCACGAACCTTGCCTTGCTGAAAAGCGCCATCGACATGGTCCAAAACGACCGTTCGATGAAAAAAATTTACTTCGAAGGAAACTTCAATTCCTATACCTATGCCGCCGACGGCGCGTCGATTTACGACGTGCTTAATCTGTATATGGACAAAACAAACGCCGTCCGCGATCCGCTCATCGCCTCCATGGGGTCGTTTGACGAACTCGAAGAATACGCGGAAAAATCGGAAGATCAGGAACTCAAGATGCTGATCGACATCGTTGAAGAATACGGGCCCCGGATTCCGGCGCTTTTAAAGAAAATATCCGAGCGCCATGTAGCGGACGGCGAGCGGGGAAAAGCGAACATGATTTTTTCGACATTGCACCGCTGTAAAGGCATGGAATATGACGAGGTCACGCTGACCCAGGATTTCATCACCGAAGACCGCATAAAAAAACAGATCTCTTCCGGAGGGAAAAACCAACCGATCGACCGAAATAAAATCAACGAGGAAATCAATCTCGCTTATGTGGCGGTGACCCGATCAAGAAATTATTTGGATTTTCCCGAAGCGATGTTCCCAACAGCCGACAAAACGCTTTTTATGGAAAAAAGCGCTCGAAAGAGGGCATTGAAACGCGAACCCTGGGAGGAGTCGTGGTCCAGTCTCAAAAAGCGACAACCGTTCGGTAATGCGTATAAGCCCTGGTCGCCGGAAGACGACCAACGGCTTCTTTCTCTATTTGAAAAAGGGGCTTCGGTTAAAAAGCTATCGCAACTGTTGGACCGAAAGCCCGGCGCCATTGCCGCGCGTCTGCAAAAAGTCCGAATCATGGATTTTATTTGACATGCATGGTGGCGTAATTTATCTCTAAAGAGTCGGGCGTGAATTATTTTTACTATGGATAAAAGGTGTATACCGACGGGAGTTTTTTTATGGTATCTCGCGGGGACAAAAAGCCTTCCGCGCCCCTTCGCAAGCGCAAAACCGGGATTGTGGAAGCGCTTCTAGCGGATCCGGTCGATATTTCCACGACAAAGGCCGAAAAAGCGGCCATAAAAAATCTTCGTCCCCATCGCCGTTCGTCGGTAGTTTCGGCAATAGTTTATGATGAAAAGCCGGCCATGGGCTTTCCAAAAACCGCCCGCCCGGGCCATCATAAAACCATTACCCACACGCACACGGTCTCCGTTTTTCCTCAGGGACCGTCAAGCTTGACCTTTACGACAAAACTCCGCAATGTCATTCAATTCATCCTCGATAGCCTTCGCGAGATTATCGCGCTCTCCAAATCGCCCTCCGAGGAGATTGAAAAAAGCCTTCGGGAACTTCATGCCCTTAGCGCCGGCGTCAAAAACGAATTGGATGACGAAATGAAACGGCACTTGTCCGAACTCATCGAAGAAACCGAGGCCTTCATGCACGGCGAAAAAACGGGGCTTACCGGCGTTACCGACTATCAAAGCGCCATGCATTACCGTCATTATGTCCGCATTGCCTGGCTCTCGCATTGTATCCTCAACAATGCGCCGGGGCCGGTGTTCGGTCGGCGCGGCGACGGCGCGACTGATTTTCCCCCGAATTCGTGATCCGAAAAGTATTTTACCTCTCTTTTCTTTTTGAAAGCGTGTTCGGCAAATGCCCCAACCCGTCATTACCTTGGACAATGTCCACAAAAGCTTTACGAATATCAAGGCCGTCGACGGCGTGGGCTTCAGCGTTTCCGAGTCGAGTTGTTTCGGCCTTTTGGGGCCCAATGGGGCCGGCAAAACAACGATCCTAAAAATGCTCTATGGCGTTTGCCGACGCGACAAGGAGCCGCTCGGCTCGATTTCGGTTTTCGGGTTCGACCCGCACGAAAACGACCTAGCCATTAAATTCATTTCCGGCGTCGTTCCCCAAGACAACAATCTCGACGAAGAGCTTAATGTCAGGCAAAACCTCAACGTTTTCGCCCGGTTTTACAATATTCCCCAAAGCCGGGCGCAGGAACGAATCGTCGAGCTGCTGGATTTCATGGAACTGTCCGATAAGCAAACCGCTAAAATCCGCCAATTGTCGGGCGGGATGAAGCGGCGGCTCATCATCGCGCGGGCGCTCCTTAACAATCCAAGGCTTTTGGTCCTCGACGAGCCCACAACCGGGCTCGACCCGCAAGTTCGGCACAGCATTTGGGAAAAACTTCGCGATCTCAAAAGGCGCGGCATGACTATTATGCTGACCACCCACTATATGGAGGAAGCCTTCCAAATTTGCGACACCGTCATGATACTTGACAAAGGCAAGCGGGTCATGGAAGGAAACCCGCAAGCATTGGTGGCCGAGAACATCGAACCGTTTGTTTTGGAAATATTCTCAAAACCGGCCTTTAACGACCTTAAACGCCTGCTTCCCGACCGCTGCACACGTGTCGATGAATCGGCGGGCAGGGTCCGTGTTTACAGTTGCGATGAATCCGGCATCAATGCGCTGGCGGGAAAGCTTAGGCCCGGCGAATATTTCGTCCGTCCGTCGAACCTCGAAGACCTCTTTTTAAAAACGACGGGGAGCCTGCTCAATGAACAGCAATAATCCTGTTTTATTTCCACCGTTCGGCAAAAGAATCTCCGGCGTTTGGCTTCGGCACTTTCATGTTTATGCAAAAAGCCTTTTCAGCAACAGCATGCCGCCGTTTTTGGAACCGCTTATTTTCCTCGCGGGAATCGGTTTAGGAATGGCCGGATATTTGCCCAAAATGTCGGGCATGCCGTATTTGACTTTTTTAGCGACCGGCCTGCCGCTTACCGCCTCCATGTTCGTCGCGGCGTCGGAATGCTCCTATGGGGCGTATATACGCTTGGAATTCGACCATGTTTACGAAGGCATGCTTTCAGCACCGCTTTCGGTTTTCGATATCCTTATCGGCGAAATCCTATGGGCCGCCAGCCTCGCCGGGGTCTTTTCGATGATCGTCGTCGCGGTGGTTGCGTGCTTCGGATTGGCGCCCATGCCCGCAAGCCTGCTCACGGGGATCGCCGGGTTTCTTACCGGCTTCATGTTCGCGGCGATTTCCCTTTTGGTAACCTCTTTCGTACCGAATATCAATCAATTTAATTTTTACTTCACCGCGTTTTTGTCCCCGATGTTTTTCCTGTGCGGGGTCGTTTTTCCCATCGACAATCTTCCTCGCGCTCTGCAAATCGTTGCCGAAACTTTCCCCCTTACCCATTCGGTCAGGCTTGCGCGCGGATTCGACCAAATGACGTTTTCTCCCGTTATGCTTTGGGATTTGTTTTTTATCGTTGTTTTCTCGATTGTCGTCGGCTGGTTCGCCGTCAAACGGTTACGGACGCGACTCATCCAATAAATAAAATTAAATTCCTCGAAATTTGAAATACCGAGCGATAGAATATTTATATTAAACGATCCAAAATTACCCGTTTTAATAAAAAAAGGAGCCCTTGTAATGAGCATGAGGAAATTAGCGGCCCGTAAAAGAGCTTGTCACGTCGCGTTTTTTATGGCCGTCTTTTTGTTATCGGCTTCGGCCGTGTTCGGGCAAAATTCAACGCATAAAACATCGTCGAAAAAAAACGTCGATGCGAATGCCGAACAATTAAAACCATTAGCGCCGGATTCGTCAACTTCGTCCCCGCAACCGGCCAAAGCGCTTTCTCAGTCAGGCTTTTCCTCGTGCGCTTTGGATTCGATGCAACCTTTTTTAAAAACCATTAATTTCGATATCGCCACCGGAACGACCCAGGGAAATATTCCCATCACGATTCCGGAGGGAAAACGGCTGGTGATCGAATACGTTTCCGTGCGGGCGCAGGGCCCCACCGGGCAGAAATTCATCGCGCAAATCCAAACCAACGTCGCCCATACCGAAAGCCTCCGCGGAAAAATATGGCTCGTGTTTTTTCCTCAAGGGACTTTTTCGGGGATCGACGTTTTCACGGCCAGCCAACCCATGCATGTCTACGCCGAGCCGAGCGCGCCTCCGGCGCTTTTCGTTGCCACCCGATCGGACATCAGCGGCACCGCTTTTATCGAAGCCACGATTTCCGGCTACATAGTCAATATGCACCGATAGTAAAAGTCCCCGATCTTTTTTGCGGTCATGCGCTTAGGTGACCGCAAATTTATATAAAAGGGATTGCATATTTAATTTCATGCGAATTATCTTACAATCGTAAGGATTTTTTTTAATATTCGGTCCGGATGTTTGAAAGGCAGAGCGATGCGATATTTTATTTATTGCGGTATAGTGTGTTGTTTGTTTTATTTAAACGGTTTTTCTGAAAATAAAGTCGCCACCCAGCCCTGTGATCAGGAATCCGACACATCGCAAGGCGCGGGAATGCAGGAGGACGACTTTCAGAATAATATAAACGCGTTTTTTGACAGCACCGCCACCGCAATCGATACTTTTGCTTGGAACACCCAAAAAATCAATTCAGGACGCTTCGATTGGAGTTCCTGGAACGACACCGTTCGGATCGTTTTGGTTGATTCTTCTCTAGGAAAGAGATTTGTTCCGCCCTTTAAAAATTGCGTAACTTCCGATTTCGGTCCCCGAAAATGGCTCTTTCATTATGGAATAGATATCAGGCTTAAAAAAGGCGATCCGGTCAGTTGCGCGTTCGACGGCATCGTTCGGGTCATTGAAAACGACCGCCACGGCTACGGCAAGGTCGTGGTGGTGCGCCATAGCGGCGGTATGGAAACGATTTACGGGCACCTTTCCAAAACGCTTGTTTCCGTTAATCAAGCGATTAAAGCCGGTGAAACCGTCGGCCTTGGAGGAAATTCCGGCAGGTCAACCGGAAGTCATTTGCATTTTGAGGCCCGTTTTTACGGACAGGCCTTTGACCCGAACGACATAATTGATTTCGAAACATTCGACTTAAAAAGCGACACGCTTGTTCTTTCAAAAGCGAATTTTGAATATTTGTCGGACACGCATAAAGTCATCTGGCATATCGTCAAACGAGGGGAATCCTTGGGCCGTTTGGCCAGGCAGTTCCATACCACGGTGACGATGCTTCGCCAACTTAACGACCTATCGCCCAATCAGCCGATTAAAGCCGGCCGCAAAATCGCCATTAAAACGGCAAAGCGGGACGACGATACCTTTACTTTGCGGATTTCCCGCAAAGCGGACAAAAAGCTATAACCGGTACCAAGGCGCTATGTCTGAAATTCTTACCGACTTTCCAAAATTATCGTGCCCCTTTATCCGTCAAACGTTCCCCATCAATAAGGAGGATTTTAAAGCGCGGGGCGGCCCGCTCGGACTGCGGGGGCCTGAAGTTTATTTGGCCGTCGACCGGATTAATCCCGGATACGAATGGGTTTTTGAAGATCCCGACACCTTTGCCGTCGAAAAACTCAACGGCACCAATATCAAGCTTAAAACCGAAAAGGGACGGCTCGTCGCCTTGCAGAACCGCAAGAACGTCATCGACCCCCTGCAAATCATCGGCGGAAAAAACTTTATCGTCGAGGGGATCTTTCGCTCCATCGGTAAGGGATACGTCAAGGCCGACGGCGAGCAGGCGGGAGAGGTCATCGGGCCCAAAGTGCAAGGCAACCCCTATAAACTTGACTTTCACGAATGGTACCCTTTCGAAAAGGCCGTTTCCGACCTGCGCTATAATTCCTTTCATGAGCACGGACGGACGTTTGAAAATTGGAGTTCATGGTTTAAGGACTGGCTCCACTCGCGCTATTTCCAAAAAATCGCTTCCAAGAAAAAAATTGACGAAAAGGTTTTCGCCGAAGGCGTGGTATTTTACAATTTAAAACGGAAATCCGAAAACCAAACGTGGATGGCAAAGCTCAGACGCGACATGTTCGATTGGTTTTATGAGGGTATCGAAATTTTCGACTATTCAGTCCGTGGAAGGGAAGAGCCGGAAGACCAGGAAAAATTCGATTGAGCTGATTGTACGGCACGAAAGGTTTTACCATGGCCCCCCAACAGGCGACTTACTTTGCTTCAACCCGGCGCGAACCCCAAGAACAGGTTCTTCTGGAAAACGCCCAACTCAAAAATTCCACCTTCCTCAAGCATATCATCGATTCCCTGTCGGTTGCCGTGGTAGTTTTGAATTCCGACCGCCAAATCGTTTTTTCAAACGGGCCCTTTTTGGATTTGTTGGGCATTACCGACCTTGCGTCGGTTTTAGGAAAAAGACCCGGAGAGGCCATAGGATGTAACCATTCGGCGGACATGGCCAATGGGTGCGGGACCTCCGAAACCTGTAAAATGTGCGGCACGGTACAAGCCATCGTCGAATGTTTATCGAGCAATGCCAAAAGCGTACGGGAATGCCGTATTTCTTCCATTGGCGGCGCCGCGTACGACCTTTTAGTCACGGCCAATCCATTCGAATTTGAAGGATCAACGTATGCCATGGTATGCCTGGACGACATCAGCGACCTTAAACGAAGACGAATGCTTGAAAGGATTTTCTTTCACGATATTATCAACTCGGCCGGAAGCCTGCGGGCGCTGGTCGACTGCATTAAAATTTCGGAACCCGACAAGCTTTCGGAATTCATGCCGCATCTTGACCGCCAAAGCGAGATGATCATTGAAGAAATTCTTGCGCAAAAACTGGTTCTTGAGGCTGAAACGGGGGACCTTCGGCCTAATTTTACTCCGGTCCATGCCCGGGAAATCAGCGAAATCGTCATCGGGACCTTGGCATTCAGTCCGCTTGCCCTTGACAGGAAAATAGAACTCGATCCGCGTTCAACGGATTTTGAATTACAGAGCGATTTCGTGTTGCTTAAACGGATTTTATTAAACATGCTTAAAAACGCCGTGGAATCTTCAAATGAAAGCGACTTGATCACCCTGGGTTTTTTCTATCACGGTAACGACTGCGTTTTTGAAGTGCGAAATACCGGTTTCATCCCCCGCGAAACGCAACTCCAGCTTTTTCAACGTTCATTTTCAACAAAAGGCGCGGGGCGTGGAATTGGGACTTACAGCATGAAGCTGCTTGGAGAAAAATATTTAAAAGGCTCGGTTGGATTTGAATCTTCGGAAAAAACAGGGACAAAATTTTTTATTACCTTGCCGAAAAGCCTTTAATGATGGACCGCGCGACCCCGGCATGCTCCCCCGCGGGTTCCAAGACTTTTACCATTGCCCTTGAAACGCCCGACGGGAAGCTCCCGCCGGTAGCGATAACCGTGCCCGACATTCCCTTAGGCTTGGCTGACATGGTCCCGTTTATTTTCGGGCTCGACGACAGGGTGGTTGACCTTGCCGTGCGCCAAGCGGCGAAGGCCGGAGGGGGCGTTTCGTGCAAAAGCGGCTGCGGACAATGTTGCCGCCAGTTAGTGCCGGTCAGCGCGCCCGAAGCAATTTACATTATGGAAACGGTTTTTTCCGAAGGAAATTCGCGCTCCGGCGTTTATAAAGACCGGTTTTCGGAAATTCGCGATAGGCTTGAAAAGGACGGTTTTTGGCCGAAGCTCATGCACATCGACCCGGCAAAAGACCAGTCGGCCCTCGCGGCCGAATATTGGCTTCGCCGTATTCCGTGTCCGTTTCTATTGAACGACTCTTGTTCCATTTATTCGGCCCGTCCCTGCATTTGCCGGGAATATAACGTGACTTCGAGCCCGAAACTCTGCGCGGACCTTCTTTCGGCGGGCGTTCGGCGGATAAAAATCCATCAAAAAATGACGACCGCTCTCGCCAAAACCGCGGGGCTTCTGCTTTCCTGCCCGCCCGAGCTAATTCCCTTGACGATAATTCCGCAGTGGTATGAAGAACATCGCGACCTGGCCGAGATGAGCTGGATGGGAGTCGGACTATTCGATCTTTTGCTTGAGTGCATTTCTGGACCGCAATAAAATCCTTCGAGCGTGACTATCTGCTTGATACACCATCGCTCCACGGCGGGCAGAAATAAAGGCTTCGAGGCAGAAAAAACGCAAACGCACAAGATTTGGGGGTGCTTGAAGAATATAATACGGTATATAGAGCGAAATAACTATTTTAAAACATTAAAACCATGCCATTAAAGACTGCCCGCCTGGGGATACCGTATAATTTGTTCAGAAGGAGCTTTTCATGAAAACCATCGATGAAATAAAAAGGCAGCTTTCGCTTTTAAAAGAAATAATTCATAAGGACTATGGCGTTTCAAATATCGAGCTTTTCGGTTCATATGTTCGCGGGGAACAACGCATGGATAGCGACATAGACGTGCTTGTAGAGTTTGACCGCAATGTCTCTTTGCTGGATGTCTCCGGACTTCAGATATATTTAACCGATGAACTTGGAATCAAAACGGATGTCGTTCTTAAACGTAGCGTGAGAAAAGAACTCAAAGATATTATTTTCGCTGAAGCGATACCTGTATGAAACGAAAAGTCAAATTCTTTATCGGCGATATTATCCAGAATATGCGACTTGCTAAAAAAGTAGTGGCCGATATCGATTTCCAAGCATTTGTTTCCATGGAAGAAAAAAATTATACTGTCGTCCGGTGCATCGAAATAATCGGAGAAGCCGTTAAAAATATCCCGGAAGATCTTCGTATGGAAAATCCCGAAGTTCCCTGGAAAGCCCTGGCGGGAATGCGAGACCTGGCTATTCATTTTTATATGGGGATCGATTATAAAATTATTTGGGAAGCGGTTAAAATCGATTATCCGGCCTTATTGCCTCACATTGAAAAAATCTACAGCGAAGTGAAAGATTAAAGCATATTTCTTAAAAATTATCAAATAAAAGTCGTTAATACGCTCAAACAATTTTACCAATCCGCGCGGGATTTGAAGCCGTTCAACGCGTGCTGGCCATGCACATCTGAAGTTTTCTATCGACCCAAGAAACTCCGTCTTCGGAAACCAAAATCGCCCCGTAGTCCCCAACCGTCACCAATTGTTTTCCTGTCCAGGTTATGGCATTGAGATATTTGCCGTTATCGGAAAACCGGTCCATCCAGCTAACGCCATCGCGCGACGTCATGATGCCGCCTTCACCGGCTGCAATAAATTGCTTGCCCGTCCAGGTTATTGACTGCAGGTCCTTAATCGCGGTGTTGGGGAAACAGGATTTCCATGTTAAGCCATCGGAAGATAAATACACCATCGTCGAGCTGATTGTCGCTAGCGTGCTTCCGGTCCATATAATATTATTCAACGTGGATTGGGTAAACGGCGCGATTGCAGTCCAATTGCCGCCATCGGTTGATGATACCATTGTTCCGAAATTTCCTACGGCAATGAATTTTTTGCCTGTCCACGTTATGCTTTTTAGACCGCTCTTGGTTCCCGCGAAATGCGGCGCCCATGTTTTCGCATCGGAAGATGTATAAACTTTTCCCGAGTCTCCGACGATAACAAAATTCGTTCCCGATGAAGCGATGCCATAGAAATCGGTCGTTGCTCCTGTTTGGCAAATATTCCACGCGACTCCGTCCGACGATTGAAGCATGGTTCCGTTAAGGCCCACGGCCATGAATTGGGCGCCGGTCCAAATAATGCCGGTAAGATGACTGTTCGTGCCCGACGACCGTTGTTTCCAGGAAATTCCATCGGGAGAGGAAAGTATCGAGCCTGAATTGCCGACCGCCACGATAATCGCACCGTTCGAGGTACAACAATTTAAATATGAAGTACCGGAAAAATTTGTCGGATTGGAAGATTGTCCCAAACAATTCATTGAATAAACAAGGATTATCGGCAATGTAAAAAAACTCTTGAAAAGGCGCGTTACGGTTCCCATAACACCTCCACAATAAAATCGACTGAAATGTTTTAATGCCCAATAATCTTATCAGGAAAGCGCGTTATTTTCAAGAGGAAAATATTAAGGGAAGGCGTAACCTGGCATCAAGCCTGCGCTTTTGGCAGGCTGAAATTAAATGTCGTTCCTTTTCCCGGTTCCGATTCGGCCCAGATTTCTCCATTATGGGCAAGAACGATTGATTTAGCGATATATAAACCCAAACCGCTCCCGCTTTTTTTACGAGTGTCTTCGTTTCGGACCCTAAAGCCTTTTTCGAAAATTCTTCGAAGCGCTTCTTTTTCTATGCCCGGCCCCTCATCGCTGACGCTGATGTATACCAACGTCGGTTTTTCCTGCGCGGAAAGAACGATCCTTGAACCGGGGTACCCATACTTTATGGCATTGTCGACGAGGTTTTCCAAAACTTGCATTACCCGCTGCTCGTCGACGAAAACGGGAGACAAGTCGGCGGGAACGCCGTTGCAAAACACATTTTCCTTAAAAACTTTGTATTTATCGATGACTTTATCGACCATGGATTGCAGCCGGGCCGGGGCCGGGCTCAGGGTAAATTCTCCGAGTTCGATTTTTGCGTTATCAAGATACTCGTCGATGATCCCCGAAAGCCTTCGGCCTTCGGACTCTATGATTTCCAAATATCGCGAATGTTGTTCATCGGTCAATGGCACCGTGCGAAGCGTCCGGGAAAATCCGATAATCGACGTCAGCGGCGTGCGCAGTTCATGGGAAACCATGGCCACGAACTCCGATTTGAGCCGGTTAAGCTCCTGAAGTTTTGCGTTGGATTCGTCAAGGGCGTTCATTGCCATGCTGATCCGTTCCTCCATGTGTTTGCGCTCTATGGCATACCGGATCGCCCGTGCGACCAATTTCCCGTCGGTGCCGCCTTTTGCCAAATAGTCCTGGACGCCCAGGCGAATGGCTTCGACGCCAATGGCCTCGTCCTCGTTTCCCGTCAAGACGACAATGGGAAGTTTGGGAAACTCCGATTGGACCCGTGTAAACGTGGAAAAACCCGTGCTATCGGGCAAGTTCAAATCTAAAATGACGACGTCAAAGTTCTTCTCGCGCAATTTTCCCAGGGCAACGTCCAAACGCTCCGCAACGCTTATTTCCAAGGGAAAATTCTTTACGGTGGCCAAATCATAGCGGAGAAGACGCACATACGCCGCGCTGTCTTCGACAAAAAGGGCCTTAATGCTTTTGTTTTCCATGTCCGCGCTGTTAGCCCCTGTAGCTGAATTATAGACGCCCCCGGCGTTTATAATTCCTGCGTACGGAGACTTATCCGCCTTGTGCTTACATCATTTTTTTTCCAACTTGACCGCACAATCTATTTTAAAATAGTCTTTTCCTTTTGTTTCAGTATATAATATAAACAATCGAAAGTGCGCATACATCATATGGAACAGATTTTATCGGGCCACGAAATCAGGGCCCTTGGTTGTCTCATTGAAAAAGAGCTTTCAACGCCCGAGTATTACCCGCTTACCATTAATGCGCTAATGGCGGCATGCAACCAAAAATCAAACCGCGACCCCGTCCTGACGCTTACCGAGAAGGAAGTTTATACGGCGATAGAGCAGCTCAAGGGAAAAACCCTTGCTTGGCAAATGAACCTCACGGGCAGTCGCGTCCCAAAATTCGAACACAATCTCGGTCCTAAGTTCGGGTTGACTCAACAGGAAATTTCCGTTTTATGCGCCCTCATGCTGCATGGTCCGCTGACTCCCGGAGAAATTAGAGGTTGTTCCGGCCGCCTTTATCCTTTTGCCAACCCCGAGGAAGTTCAAACCACCCTGCAAGCGCTTATCGACAACCCCAAAGGCCCTTTTGTCGTCAAACTCCCCAAAGTCCCCGGCAGAAAAGAACATCGATTTGCACACCTTTTTTCACGAAATTATGATCTTTCTCAAATCTCCCCTATTTCCAACGCGGAAATAAACAGCTTAAATGAAACCTCGCCCGTAATAAATGACCCGATTTCGAGTATGCAGGAAAAAATCGACCGGTTATCAGCGGAACTGGCCGATCTTAAGCAAGCATTTTTAAATTTTAAAAATTCATTCGATTAATTTATCCTTATTGGTCCTCGTTATCATGAAAAAGCTTGTTTTTCATTGATGCGAAAGACATTTTCAATTTTATGGAAAATATGGCCTTTTTCTCGTCGCAATTATTTCACGCGATTTTGTTTCTTGCCTTGATTTTGGCCGTCGTATTCGGCATGATCGTTTCTTCGTATTTTTTAGGCCAACGCCGAAAGCACGGGAAAAGGGAACTTCAGTATGAATCAGGTATGAACGCGACCGGTTCCGCGAAAGCCCGTTTGTCCATACCTTACTATCTTGTCCCGATTTTTTTCCTTATTTTCCATTTGGAAGCGATTTTCATTTTCGCATGGGCCGTTTCGCTTAAAGCCGGCGGTTGGAAAGCATACATCGAGATGGCGATTTTCATCGCGGTCCTTATGGTCGGGCTCGTCTATATCTGGCGGCAAGACGCACTGGGGGCCGCCGCCAGACCTTCAAAAGCAAGTTTAAAAGCTAACCCGCCCAAAGGCGGATAAGTTACTGATAATCAGGCAAAGGCCGATTAATGAAACAAAAACTTGGCGCTTTATCGGGAGAAAAATCTGCTGGTAGCGGCGTCATATTGTCCCGATTGGAGCAGCTCCTTGCATGGGGCAGGAAAAATTCCCTCTGGCCTTTTAATTTCGGCCTTTCTTGTTGTTACGTTGAAATGGCCACAAGCCTTACCAGTAAATACGATATCGCGCGGTTCGGCGCGGAAGTCATTCGAGGGAGCCCTCGCGAAGCCGACGTCATGATCGTCGCGGGAACGGTTTTCATTAAAATAGCGCCCATCATAAAACGCCTCTACGATCAAATGATGGAGCCGCGATGGGTCATTTCAATGGGGTCATGCGCCAATTCCGGGGGCATGTACAATATTTATAGCGTCGTGCAAGGCGTGGACAGCTTTTTGCCCGTCGACGTTTACATTCCCGGATGCCCGCCGAGGCCTGAGGCGTTCATGGAAGGGCTTCTGATGCTTCGCGACCGGGTTGGCATGGAACGGCGGCCTTTAAGCTGGATTTACGATAAGGGAACAGCCGCGGGCCCGGAGCTTCCGTGCAGGCGCGACCAAAAACGTGACGGGCGAATGGGCGTGACAACGCTTCGACCGCCCGAATCGCCCGTCGGGACAAAACCATGACAAGCGCCCCTGAAATAATCGAAGAGGTGAGGCGCGAATTCAGCGACGCCGTTATCGGCTTCGAGCGGCCGTGCGACGATATCCCCACGTTTTGGGTCACGCCCTCGCGTATACGGGACGTGCTGAGTTTCCTGAAAAATAAAACTACCGGGCCCTTCCCCATGCTCTACGATTTATTCGCGATCGACGAACGGTTGCGGGAAAATAAAATCGCGGGGGTCACGGCCGATTTTACCGTCGTGTATCAGTTGACTTCCTTCGAGCGAAACGCGGACGTTCGGATCAAAGCGCCGCTGGCTTTTGACAATTTGCAAATCGACACCGTTACCGGCGTGTGGCAAGCGGCCAATTGGTATGAACGCGAAGCGTTTGACATGTTCGGAATAACCTTTACGGGCCATCCGCATTTGAAACGGCTCATCATGCCGCCGACCTGGAAAGGCCACCCGCTCAGAAAGGACCATCCGGCGCGCGCGACCGAAATGCCCCCGTTCGAACTGTCCGACGCGCGGGAAGATGATGAAATCGAAGCGCTCAGGTTTTCCCCGGAATCCTGGGGCCTTAAACGCCGCGGGGAACACACGGATTTCATGTTTCTCAATATCGGCCCGCACCATCCGGGGACCCACGGTCTTCTGAGGATCGTCCTGCAACTTGACGGAGAGGTCATCCTCGACGCGGTCCCCGAAATCGGCTTTCACCATCGCGGCGCGGAGAAGATGGCCGAGCGCCAAACCTGGCACAAATTTTTGCCCTATACCGACCGCATCGATTATTTGGGCGGCGTGATGAATAATTTGGCCTACGTGCTCGCGGTGGAAAAGCTCGCGAACATACGGGTCCCCGACCGTGTCAAGGTCACGCGCATCATGCTCGCGGAGCTTTTTCGCATATCGAGCCATCTGGTATTTTACGGGACCATGGCCCAGGACGTTGGGGCCATGTCGCCGGTATTCTATATGTTTAACGACCGCGAACGCGTGCTCGAAATCATCGAGGCCGTGTGCGGCGCCCGCATGCACCCGAATTGGCTTCGCATCGGCGGCATGGCCCAGGACCTTCCCGCGGGTTGGCAAAGCTTGGTCGCGGATTTCATCCGATGGTTCCCCCATCGCCTGCGCGACTACGACGTCATGGTCATGCAAAACCCGATTTTTAAAAAACGCACGAAAAATATCGGCGTTTTTTCTACGAAAGAAGCCATTGAATGGGGGGTAAGCGGGCCGGGACTCAGGGCGTGCGGCATGGATTGGGACCTGCGCAAAAAAAGGCCGTACGGCGGCTATGAACAATTCGAGTTCGACGTTCCAACCGCATCCGGCGGCGATTGCTTCGACCGGACCCTTGTTCACGTCGAGGAAATGCGGCAAAGCCTGCGCATCGTGGAGCAGTGCATGCGCATGATGCCCGAAGGAAACTATAAATCCGACAACCCACTGGCTTCGCCTCCTGTCAAGGAGCGTACCATGCTCGACATCGAAACGCTGATCAACCACTTTTTATCGGTCAGTTGGGGCCCGATCATGCCCCGGGGCGAGGCCCACTGCTGCGTCGAGGCGGCCAAAGGAATGAGCGGCTATTATATTGTGGGCGATGGCGGGACAACATCGTACCGGACGCGCATTCGAACGCCGTCGTTTCCGCACGTTCAAATGCTCCCCGTCATCGCCAGAGGGGCCATGATTTCAGACCTGATCGCCATTTTGGGCGCCGTGGATTTCGTTCTCGCGGACGTGGACCGATAACCGGGGTATGCTATGCTGACGGAATTAGAAACCAACGCCATCGACGCGGCCGCAAAGGCCTTCGGCAAAGAGCGCCGCGGCGCGGCCGACGCGCTTTCCATTGTTCAAAAGTCAAGGGGCTGGATTTCAGACCAAACGCTTGCGGACCTCGCCGCTTATTTAAATATGACAACGGCCGAACTCGACGAAACGGCCACTTTTTACAACCGCATCTACCGGCGTCCCGTGGGAAAACACGTGATTTTACTCTGCGACAGCGTCAGTTGCTGGATATGCGGATACGGGCCTTTGCAGGAACATTTGCTTAAAACGCTTGGGCTTTCGCGCCTGTGCGAAACGACAACGGACGGAATGTTTACCGTTCTTCCCGCGGCTTGTCTCGGCGCCTGCGACCATGCTCCGGCGATGATGGTCGACGATGAACTCTTCGGTGATTTAACCGCGGAAAAGATCGACCAAATTTTACAAAAGATTCGAACTGCGCCGGATATCGGCGTTAAACGCAGTTGAGGTAACGGTGGAATCTCCGCTTACAAAATATATAACAAACGGCAATGGGCCCCTCTCGTGTGAAGCCTATGAAAGCTTGGGAGGCTACGGGGCCTTTAAAAAAGCCCTCACTGCCTTGACTCCCGCGCAGGTCCGGGAAGCGGTGACCGAGTCGAATCTGCGCGGCCGAGGCGGCGCGGGATTTCCTACCGGCGTAAAGTGGGCCGCGGTCCCCACAGCGGCGCAAGCTATCAAGCCGAAGTATGTTGTGATTAATGCCGATGAAATGGAGCCCGGAACGTTTAAAGACCGGGTTTTGCTTGAAAAAAGCCCGCATTTGGCGCTTGAAGGCGCGCTTCTTACCGCGTATGCGGTGAATGCCGACACCCTGTACTTTTTTGTCCGCTCGGAATACCCGCTTGCTCACGCCGCGCTCAATCAAGCCATAAGTGAAGCAGGCCGGCGCGGGTACATCGGCGAAAACGTTTTAGGGTCCGGCTGGACCGTCGACTGCCACGTCCACGTAAGCATCGGGCGCTATATATGCGGCGAGGAAACCGGTCTATTAAACGCACTCGAAGGAAAACGCGCCCATCCCCGGAGCAAACCTCCTTTCCCGCAAGTCGCGGGCCTTTTCGGAAAGCCGACCGTGGTCAATAACGTGGAAACGGTCTGCAACATTCCCGGAATCGTTTCCTTCGGCCCTGCATGGTTTAAGCAATTAGGGAGCGGCAAGGACGCGGGGACCAAGCTCTATGGCGTAAGCGGCCGCGTTAAAAAACCGGGCATTTGGGAACTTCCCATGGGCGCGACCGCGCGAGAAATCATCGAAAACAAAGCAGGCGGAATGCTTGACGGATATAAACTTCGCGGCTTTCTTCCCGGGGGCGCCTCGACCGATTTCCTGACGACCGAGCATCTCGACGTACGCATGGATTTCTCCTCGGTCCAGGCCGCGGGAAGCCGCCTCGGCACCGGCACCATGATCGTGCTCGACGACCAGACTTGTCCGGTGGGAATGGTTTTAAATCTCATCCGGTTCTTCGCGCGGGAATCGTGCGGTTTTTGCACTCCTTGCCGCGATGGGCTTCCATGGACGCAAAACATCCTGCAGGCTATCGAGGAGGGAAATGGCGGGCCGGACGATCCGGAACGTTTGGCATTGCATTGCAGGCTTCTGGGCCCGGGCCGGACATTTTGCGCGCTTGCTCCCGGGGCAATGGAGCCCCTTCAAAGCGCTCTGAAATATTTTCGCGAGGATTTCGAACGACATATCAAAGAAAAAAAGTGTCCGTATGGAAATTAGATAGGTGCACATGGCAACGCTCTATATCGACAACCGACCGTATGAATTCAAGGAAGGTCAAAACCTTCTCCACACCTGCATTGGCCTGGGCATGGACTTGCCCTACTTTTGCTGGCACCCGGCGCTGCATTCGGTCGGCGCATGCAGACAATGCGCGGTCAAGCTTCTGCGCGATGAAAACGACCAACACGGCATGATCGTCATGTCGTGCATGACCCCCGCAAAAGACGGCATGCGTATTTCCATCGACGATCCCGAGGCCCGGCGCATGCGTTCGGGCGTCATCGAATTTCTCATGGCCAATCATCCGCACGATTGCCCGGTGTGCGACGAGGGCGGCGAATGCCATTTGCAAGACATGACGGTCATGACCGGGCACGCGTATCGGGAGCACCGCTTTAAAAAACGCACGCACCGAAACCAGGACTTAGGACCTTTTGTCAACCATGAAATGAACCGTTGCATCGCCTGTTTCCGGTGCGTGCGTTTTTACCGGGACCGCGCGGGCGGCAGGGACTTGGGCGTGTTCGGTTCCGCCGAAGGGCTCTTTTTCGGCCGCGCCGAAAGCGGCGCTTTGGAAAGCGATTTGAGCGGCAACCTGATTGAAATCTGCCCGACGGGCGTTTTTACCGATAAAATCTTTAAAAAACATTTTACGCGCAAATGGGACCTTGAATCCGCGCCCTCGATATGCGTGCATTGCGGCGTCGGATGCAACATATTCGCCGAAGCGCGCTACGACCGGCTGCGGCGGATCCGAAACCGCTATAATTTTGAAATCAACGGATATTTCATCTGCGACCGGGGCAGGTTCGGATTTGATTTTGTCAATTCTCCGGCTCGCATAGCCAAACCGCTCGCAAGGCCCCACATCGAAAAGCCGCTTGCCCCGCTTGACAAAAAAACGGCGATCGACCGGGCGGCGGCAATCATGCGGTCTTCGCGGGGCGTTATCGGAATCGGCTCCCCGCGCGCTTCCCTCGAATCCAATTTCGCGCTCCAAACGCTGGTGGGGCCCGAACGCTTTTTCCAGGGAATTTCATCCGGACAAAAGCGGGTCGTCGACACGGCGCTTTCGGTCCTCAAACAGGAACGTGCGCGCGTCGCTTCCTTAAGCGATATCGCACACGCGGACGCCATTTTTGTTTTGGGGGAAGACGTCGGTAACACGGCACCCATGCTCAGCTATTCGATACGCCAGGCGGTTTCGCAAAAACAATTCGACATGGCGCGTGCAAACTCCATTGATTCATGGAACGACGCTGCCGCCCGAAACGCTTTCCGAGACCATCGCTACCCGCTTTTCATCATTTCCCCCTGCGCATCCAAGCTCGCCGACTGCGCGTTGGCCCAGTATATTGCGGCGCCGCATGACTGCGCCCGCATCGGGTTTATGGTCGCGCATTTATTAAATAACGCAAGCCCCTTGCCCGATAACATGGGGCCCGAAGCCGTGGACCTTGCGAAAAGCATTGCCGAGGTCCTCCGGCAAGCCAAGCGGCCCGCCATAATTTCAGGCGTTTGCTTCGGCAGCAACTCCATCGTTAAAGCGGCTGCCAATATTGCCTCGGCTTTAAATGCGATAAACCCCGAAACCACGCTGCATGTGGCGCTTCCCGAGTGTAATAGCCTCGGATTGTCCTGTTTGGGCGGAGGGGACATCGGCGTAGCCGTGGAACTCCTTAAAAACAAGCAGGCCGATACGGTTTTTGTCGTTGAAAACGATCTTTTTTGCCGCATGGACGCCGACTTTGCCCACGCGCTTCTTGACAATGCCGACACAGTGATCGTGTTCGACCACGTGCATACCCCAGTGACCGACTATGCGGACATTGTTTTTCCCGCTTCGACGTTCGCGGAATCAACCGGCACGCTTATAAACGCGGAGGCGCGCGCCCAGCGATATTTCAAAGCGCTTGAGCCTTCCCCCGGCGTCCGGGAAAGCTGGCGCTGGATCCGCGACATTATGCGCGCTTCGGACCGCTCGGAAGCCCTGCGCTGGAACAACCTTAATGACCTTTTGCAGGCCCTGGCCGACAAATTTCCCTTTTTATCAAAGTCGATCGACGCAGCCCCATCGGCCGACTTTCGTTTGAATGGCATGAAAATCCCGCGTTTATCGCCTCGGTCAAGCGGTAAGACCGCAACCATTGAAGGTAAAGCTTTGGAGCGAAAAGACCTTGACGCTCCCCTTTCCTGTTCAATGGAGGGAGCGCATAAAAATGTTCCCCCGGCGCTTAACACACGCTATTGGTCGGCCGGATGGAATTCGGTCCAGGCGCTTAACAAATACCAAGAAGCGCCCGGCGCCGCCCTTAAAGGGGGCGATCCGGGCGTTAAATTATTCGGACCGCAGATACCCGCTGAAACCGAATATTTTAGGCCCCCACCCGGTCCGTTTATCGCCCGCGACGACATGCTCCTGGCGCTGCCGCGTCACCATGTTTTCGGTTCAGAGGAATTAAGCGCCGCAACTGAGGCAATTAGCCGAATATGCCCGAAACCTTATGTGGCGCTTCATCCGGCGGACGCCCTGCATTATTCCGTTAGGGAAACGGAAACTATTGAATTAAGCGACAGTTCGACTTCCTACACGTTTCCGGTGGTCATCGATCTCGGTTTACCGAAAGGAACGGTCGCGATTCCCGCGGGCGTTCCGGGCGCGCGCGGCATGGACTTGCCACGGTGGTTTTTGGTCCGGAAGGGCGGCGCCGGTGAATAATCCCATCATTGCGTCCTTGATAATCTTGGCCATTTTGGTGGCCGTGCTTACCGCGGCGTCGGGCCTTATCATGCTTGAGCGCCGCTTGCTTGCCTTATGGCAGGAGAGGCTTGGGCCCAATAGGGTCGGGCCATGGGGACTTTTGCAGGTCGTGGCCGACACGCTTAAAATTCTCTTTAAGGAAGACTGGGTCCCGCCGTTCGCCGACAAACCGCTTTTCGTCATGGCGCCCATGGTCATCATGATCGCCACGCTCATGTCGTTTGCCGTCATTCCCTTCGCTCCCGGCGTCGCGGTCATTAATTGCAATATCGGGCTTTTGTTCTTTTTAGGCATGTCTTCGAGCGGCGTTTACAGTATCGTACTCGCGGGCTGGTAGTGAAACAGCATGGATTCGCTCTTTGGGGCCCTGCGCGCGGCGGGACAAATGTTCGGCTACGAAGTGTTCATGGGGCTTTCGCTCATGGGGGTCGTCATGATCGCGGGATCGTTTAATTTGCAGGACATCGTGGAAGCCCAGCGGCACGTGTGGTTTTGCGTCTCGCAACCCGTGGGCCTTATTATTTTCATTCTTGCGGGGCTTGCCGAAACGCGGCGCATGCCGTTTGATCTGCCGGAAAGCGAAAACGAACTCGTGGCTGGTTTTCATACCGAATATTCAGGAATGAAATTCGGCATGTTTTTCGTGGGGGAATACATGGGCGTCATTTTAATTTCCTCGCTCATTACCGCGCTTTATTTCGGCGGGTGGCTTGGCCCGTTTGCCCCGGGATTGCACTGGTTCGCGCTCAAGACTTTTTTCTTCATCTGCATGTTCATCCTGTGCCGCGCGGCTTTTCCCCGGCCCCGCTGGGACCAACTCATGATGTTCGGGTGGAAACTTCTGCTTCCAGTTTCCTTGGTAAATTTGCTCGTCACCGGCGCGGTTATGCTCATTATGGAGGTTAAATAGCGATGATCGACGCAATCAAGGTCTTGCTGCACGTTCTGGCGCACATGTTCGTGAAAAGGGTCACGGTGCCATATCCCGAAAAAAGATCGACGCTTCCGCCCCGCTCGCGCGGACGGATCATTTTGTCGCGCGGTCCGGACGGCGAAGAGCGCTGCGTTGCCTGCTATTTATGCGCCGCGGCTTGCCCCGTGGATTGCATTTCGCTTGAAGCGACCGAAAACGCCGACGGCCGAAGGCGGCCTGAGTTTTTCCGTATTAATTTTTCACGGTGCATTTTCTGCGGATACTGCGAAGACGCATGCCCGACGTATGCCATTCAACTGACGCCGGATTACGAAATGGGAGAATACGACCGGAAAAATTTAGTGTATGAAAAGGAAGACTTATTGATAAGCGGCATGGGGAAATATCCGGGCTATAATTTTTACCATGTTGCGGGCGTTGCCATCAAAGGCAAGGACAAGGGCCAGGGCCTTCGGGAAAACGCGCCGATTGACGTGAGAGGGTTAAAGGGTTGATTGGTTAATGAGTTTATGAGTTAATGAGTTTATGAGTTTATGGGTTAATGGGTCGATGGGTTAAGGACGGATTTTATGAACATAATTTTATTCGTTGCCGCATTGATTGCCGTACTGTCGGGGATTATCGCCGTGACCCGTTCACATATCATTCACGCGGTTTTATTCCTGGACGTATCGTTTTTCTCGTTGGCAATCGTCATGTACGCGTTAGGCGCGCCGTTTGCGGCGATTTTGGAGGTCATAACCTACGCGGGGGCCATTATGGTGGTCTTCATGTATGCCATTATGCTCCTTAATCCGGGACGAAGTTCCATGAAACGCGAGCGAAGATGGCAGCCGATAGTTTCATGGACCGGCCCCGTCGCCATTGGCGCGCTTGTTTTGGCCGAAATCGGCCATGCCATTTACACCGGAGAACAAGGCCGCCATGTCATGCAGGCAATAGGACCGGCGGCGGTGGGAGAAAAGCTTTTCCGATTTTATTTGCCGGCAATTGAAATGGCCTCCGTGCTTTTACTGGCGGCCCTGGTCGCGGCCTGTTACCTCGGAAAACAACCAGGCCCTTCTTCGACTGAAAAGGACGGCCCCCTATGAACGCTTTATTGTTTGGAGACGCTACCACCGGTGCGCTTTTCATAGCGGCAATCATTTTCGTGACCGGGCTCATGGGCGTTCTCGCCCGGCGAAACACCGTCGTGTCGCTTTTAAGCATCGAGATCATGCTTAACGCGGCGGGTTTGGCTTTTATCGCGGCCGGTTCAAAGTGGCGTCAAAGCGACGGCCAAATCATGTTTCTGTTCATTTTGACCGCCTCGGCCGCCGAAGGCGCCCTAGGGTTGGCCTTGATTTTACGGCAAAGGTATTGGGTAAAAAACCTCGATATCGACGCAATGGATACACTAGGAGACTAAAGCATGTTCGATGTACTTTGGACCGCTATTGCGCTGCCTTTCGCGGGTTTTGCCGCGCTTTTTCTATTCGGCGGCCGAATGAACAAACGCGTTATCGCGCTTACGGGCGCGGGCGCGGCGGGCCTATCGCTTCTTTTGGCGTCGATTTCATGCTCGCGGTTTCTCATAAATCCTCCTCCCGGCGGATCAGTCACGCAAATTCTTGGCCCCTGGATATCGGTCCAGGGCTTTACAAGCTCATTCTCGCTTCGTCTCGACGGCCTTTCGCTTATCATGATGATGGTCATTCTATTCGTGGGATTTCTTATTTTGCTGTATTCCTCCGACGTCATGGCCGAGGAAGAAGGTTATTGCAGGTTTTTTGCCATCATGGACCTTTTTATCGGATTCATGCTGATCGTTGTTTTGGCTGGCGACCTGCTTCTGCTCTTCGCGGGATGGGAAGGCGTGGGGCTGTGCAGTTATTTGCTTATCGGCTTTCATTATAAAAATCAGGATGCGATCCGGGCGTCTAAAAAGGCCTTTATCGTCACGCGAATCGGCGACGTTGCATTCATGATAGGCCTGTTTTTTCTGGCAAACCATTTGGGGACCCTTGATATTGCAGCGCTCTTACATAATGCCGAAGGGCTTTGGCGCACGGGCTCGCTATTTCCCGCAATAGCCGCGTTTTTGCTTTTGATCGGCGCGCTGGGGAAATCCGCGCAAATTCCCCTTCAAATTTGGCTTCCCGACGCCATGGCCGGACCAACGCCCGTAAGCGCCCTTATACATTCGGCGACCATGGTCGTTGCGGGCGTATACCTTATCGCGCGGATGCATCCGCTGTTTCTTTTGGCCCCCCGCGTCCTTTTTTTGGTCGCAATCATAGGGGCGGCAACGCTCCTCTTGGCGGGATGCGCGGCGCTCGCGCAGCGCGACATAAAACGCGTTTTGGCCTACTCTACCATAAGTCAAATCGGTTACATGTTTCTTGCCTTGGGCGTCGGCGCTTTTTCGGCGGCGATTTTCCATTTCCTGACCCATGCGTTTTTCAAGTCACTGCTGTTTTTATGCGCGGGCGTGGTCATTCGCTATTGCAACGAAGAGCACGACATATTCAAAATGCACGGACTGCGTAAAAACATGCCCTTTGTTTTTATCGCGTTTCTCATCGGTTCATGCGCGCTTTCGGCCCTGCCGTTCATTACGGCGGGCTTTTTCAGCAAAGACGAAATAATGCTCAGCGTCTGGTCGTCGGGCTTGGGCGGCAAATGGCTTTGGCTCTGCGCGGAAGCGGGCGCTTTTCTTACCGCGCTCTATACGTTTCGGCTTTTGTTCAAGGTCTTTTTCGGAGCGCCCCATGCGGGCCTGCCTGACACATCGGGACTACGCATGAGAATTCCTTTGCTCGTTCTTTCGATTGCGTGCCTAATAGGCGGGCTCATGCTTGTCCCAATGCCAAGCGCACCGAACGGCCTATTCGCGCTTTTAATCGACGGGGTTTTCGCGCGCGCTCCCGCTTTTAGCCTTTCGCAGCATCTCCAAGGGGCGCTTCGCATGGTTTCCGGGGCGCTTTCGTGCATGGGCATATTCATCGCGTGGGCCCTGTTCCGGCAAAAATCGCGCCTGATGTTCTCTTTTGTCGAGCGCGCTCCCGTAAGCGAGCTGGTCGGATTTTTCAGGTCGGGCGCCTTGTTCGATAGATTGTATGAAACGGTCTTTACGGGGCCTTTCATGCGTTTTCTCCAAAACAACCGGCGGGATTTCACGCTTTTTTACGTTAAAGCGTGCGAGTTCCCGCTTGCTTCGCTTCACTATGCGCTAAGCCTCGCGCAAACGGGAAAGCTTCGCTGGTATGCGACGACGATCGCAGTCGGGGCCGTGGCGATCATGGCGATAGGAGCGCTCCACTAATGCTGCTTGCGCTTATTCTGCTTCCGCTTGCGGGCGGGCTGGTTTCTTGGGCACTAGGCCCCGTCAATAAGGCCGCGCCCAAATGGGCCTCTTTGCTTTGCATGGCGCTTCAAGTCATTCTGGTCATTGCCGAGGGCATGACGCGCGCCCACGGAACCGTTGCGGCGGGCCAAACGACGTGGGCTTCGTCGATTCGCCTCGATTGGGTACCAGCCATGGGGATTTCATTTCATTTGGCACTTGACAACATGGGGTTACTGTTCGTCATGCTCGCCGCGGTCCTGGGGCTGGTCTCGGTGCTTGCGTCATGGAAAGAATCCAATGCCGATTCCGGCGCGTTTTATTTCGCGATGCTCTGCGCGATAGCGGCGATTACGGGCGTTTTCCTGGCCGTCGATCTTTTCCTCTTTTATGTTTTTTGGGAGATCATGATCGTCCCCATGTATTTCCTGATCGTTCTGTGGGGCGGCGCGAACAGGGCCCGGGCGGCAATGAAGTTTTTCCTGTTTACCCAGGCCGGGGCGGTGCTCTTGCTTTTTTCCCTGCTCGGCCTTTACTTTGTCAATGGCGCCGCAACGGGCCATTACACCTTCGATTACGCCGAACTGCTGCGCGCCCCCTTGGCCGCAAAAGCGTCGCCCTGGCTCATGCTCGGCTTTTTCCTGGCCTTCGCCGTTAAACTCGGCATCGTCCCCTTTCACGGGTGGGTGCCCGACGCCTACGATCAAGCGCCGGCGTCGGTGGTCATTATACTATCGGGCGTCATGGCCAAAACCGGGGCTTATGGGCTCATCAGGTTTTGCATTCCGCTGTTTGCTCCCGCGGCAAGGTCATTTTCATCGATTGCCCTTGTCATAGGCATCGTGAGCGTTCTTTACGGCGCAATCATGGCTTTTTCAAGGTCCGACATTAAGCGTACCATTGCTTATGGCAGCGTGAGCCATATGGGCTTTGTGGTAATCGGAATTTTCATTTCAAGCTCCATTTCCCTGCAAGGCGTCATGCTTCAAGTGCTATGCCATGGAATTGCAGTTGCCGGAATTTTTATGCTTGCTGGACTTCTCAGCGATCGATTGCACGGCAACACTTTTGCCGGCTTAGGAGGATTATGGGCCGATGCGCCCATGCTCTGCAGCGCCTTCATGGTTTTTGTTCTGGCGCTCATGGGAATTCCCGGATTCGGCAATTTCATGGGAGAATTTCTGATTCTGCTCGATACGTTCCGCGTGTCCCCCATTATTGCAGGACTCGGAGCATTGGCCGCGGTTTTCTCAGCGCTCTATGGCCTAAAGCTTATCGAAGGAGTTGTGCAAGGTAAAAAGCGCGCTACGGCGCCCTGCGTGGATTTATGCGCGCGGGAAATGGCCACTGTTTTTGTGATGGCGCTTTTATTGATTGCGCTTGGCCTGTTTCCGTCAACGTTTTTCAAAGCCGATAAAGCTGCCTCCGATTCGTCCGCTGTAAACATGCCGAGCACACCGGTTTTCTCTTTATTTTCCAAAGGAGACAGTCCTTGACTATGTTGAGCTTTCGCCTGGCGTCTCCATGGTGCATTATCGGGTGCGCCATCATGGCAATCGTTATTCTCGCCACCTTCAAGCGTAACCGTACAATGACCCTTGTTTTAGGGTGCGTCGCAATCCTTTCATCCTTGGCCGCGCTTTATTGTTTGGCCGCCCCGCTTGCGCCTTGCGTAGCGTTCGGGGCAATGGTGATCGACGGACAATCGGTCCTTTTCATAACGATTATTTTACTCGCAAGCCTTGCCATACTGCTCATTGCGCACGGTTTTTTACTGGACATAAAGGAACCACAGGAAGAATTTCTGCTCGCCCTGCTTATGGGGACCATGGGGGCCATGACCGTATGCGCGGCGGACCATTTCGCGCTCTTTTTCATGGGCCTTGAGACCCTGAGTATTTCAATGTATTTGATGATCGCCTATGGAAAAAACCGGTATTTCGGCATCGAAGCAGCCATCAAATACCTGATTCAAGCGTCGATCGCCGCCGCTTTTCTGCTTTTCGGCATGGCGCTTTTATATGCTGAAACCGGGTTTTTAGAGTTTTCGAAAATTGCATCGGCGCTGTCCAGCGGCGCGGCGATATCGCCGTTGTCCTCAATCGGACTTATCATGATGCTCGTTGGGATCGGCTATAAACTTGCGCTTGTTCCTTTCCATTTTTGGGCCCCCGATACGTATCAAGGCGCCTTAACCCCCGCAACGACGTTTATCGTCACGATTTCCAAGACCGCCGTTTTCGCGTTCCTTCTGCGATTTTATTTAGGATTCGGCGAACATCCCGCTGTGACCTTAAAACTCGCTTTATGGACCATGGCCATCGCCTCGATGTTCATTGGAAACCTACTGGCGCTTTTTCAGCAAAACATAAAGCGCATTCTCGCCTATTCCTCGGTGGCGCACGTGGGATATTTTCTTTCCGGAATGCTCTGCGGGGGCTTCGGAGGTTTTGCCGCCGTCTTTTACCTTACCGTGTATATGATATCTTCGCTCTGCGCGCTGGGGGCCATTAGTTTACCGAAGGCAAAAGGAGACGATCCGAGCGTTTCGGATGTCAAAGGATTGATTTTCATTCGACCGTTTTTAGCTTCAGCCCTGGCGATTTCGTTTCTTTCATTCGCGGGACTGCCACTTTTAGCGGGGTTTTTCGGTAAAATATGGATCGTAACGGCGGCAATCAAGTCAAATGCCTGGCCCTTGGCAATAAGCGTGATGGCGGCGAGCCTGATCGGGATCTTCTATTATCTACGAATTGTGGGGGCGCTTTTTCAGAAGCGCGCCGGACTTGACGCCGATTCAAACTTTTCCGCCCATAATAAATTTTTGCCTGTTATTTTCAAACAACCCGGATATATTGTCGTTGCGCTCAGCGCATTCCTGATTGTCTACGTCGGCGTTTTTCCCGCTCATCTTTTTGCAATAATTCATTCTGTTATGATGAAATAATTCTCAAAACCATTACGGAACAAGAACGATCTTGCCGTAAGCGCCGGGCCTCATAACCGATTCATGGGCCTCCGGGGCGCTTTTCAGCGGAAACTCTTTTCCAATAACAGGCCTCAGCGTTTTATTCGCGAGTCCGGCCCCAAGCATGGCATGTACCGAACGCAGTTCCGGTTCGCTTGCATTAAAAAGCACCATGCCCATGACCTGTGCGTTGCGCGACATAATTTCGCGCGGGTTAATGACCACGGGCCCTCTGCTTCCGATTACCACGACCCTGCCTTTGGGGGCAAGCGCTTCAAGGTCGGCGGGCAAATTCACATTCGCCAGCATTTCAATCACGACGTCCACTCCTCGCCCGCCGGTGAATGTTTTTAATTCGTCAAGATACCCCTGGGCCGAGTGATCTAAAACAAGGTTTGCGCCTTGTTCTGCCACAAGTTTTCGTCCTTTTTCAGAACCGGCAGTGCCGACAACAATCATTCCGATGGTTTTTGCCAATTGGATTGCCGCTATTCCGACTCCCCCGCTTGCGCCGTGGATTAAAACGGTTTCGCCGGGTTTGCCTTTGGCCAGATAAAACAAACCATAGCAGGCCGTTGCATAGGGCACGCCAAGTGCGGCCCCTTGCGAAAAGCCTACGGCATCAGGCAAATGATGCACCTGGTTTTCCATACAAAGAGCCTTCTCAGCATACGTGCCCGTAAGCGAGCCGGAAAGATATACTCTGTTGCCGGGTTTTAATTGTGAAACGCCTTCGCCCACTGCCTCCACAAGGCCTGCGCCATCGCCGCCGGGCGTATAGGGCAAATTAGGTTTTCGTGCGTATCCGCCCGACCGGATATAGGTTTCAACGGGATTTACCCCGGCAGCCTTGATTTTTACCAATATCTGTCCCAACGCCGGTTTGGGCTCATTAACTTCCTCAAGTTTTAAAACTTCCGGCCCGCCAAATTCATTGACTCGTATTGCTTTCATTATATGCCTCCTCGGTATGGAGTTGATGGTAGATTTTCGGTGGATTCGTTTTTCTCAACAAGTATTGAAATAAGCCTCAAAAAGCATGCCAATTAAACTTCGCTCATGAGCTTTTCAAGTCTAAGTTTCCGGCTTTCCCAGTCAGGCATGACTTGGTTAAGAATGTCGAAGAATTTTTTTCCATGATGAGGCTGTTTGAGGTGGCATAGTTCATGGATAATTACATATTCTATGCACGGAAGCGGGGCTTTAATAAGTTCAAGGTTTAGCGTCAATTTTCCGCCTGAAGTGCAACTTCCCCAACGCTTTTCCATAGTCTTGATTTCCAATACCGGATGAGGAATTCCAAGCTTTTGAAGAAATTTATAGCAGTTAGAAAGAACAATTGGGAATCGCAGCCTGGCATGTTCACGATACCACGAATCAAGGAGGGATTTTATTCTCGTCCGATTGTTTTTTTCTTTGGTTCGGACCATCAAATAACCGCCGATTAGCTTAACGCTATTTGGGTCGGTTTCTATGATTTTAAGCCGGTATTGTTTTCCCAAATATCGATGAGTTTCTCCGCTCACATAACGCCGCTTTGGAAAAACGGCATTGTATGACGCAAAGTGCCATTTCTGACGTAGAATCCAAGCGGCCTTTTTTTTGACTTTTTCTTTAATTTTATCGATAGGAGCGGTTTCAGGCGCAATTAATTCGACTTCCCCGCCGGGCAAAACATTAATGGCAAGGGATTTTCTTTTGCTGAAATTGACATTAAAGAATATCGTTTCGGAGCCGAAAGCGATTGAATATTGTTCGATCATGGGTTACTTTTTGAATCTGCTTTTGGCGATTTGCATGGAATCTTCAAGAATCTCATTAATCCGGTCAAAATCGAGATCGATTCCACGATTATCTTTCAAATGATAAAGGTAATCTTCTATTTCGTTTATCATCCGGTTTTGGATGTCTTTTTTAACGTGCCAATCGACGACGATATTGTTCTCGATTATTTCGTCGATCTTAAGCCCCGTGTCAACCGCAAGAGCATCTTTGTCGGTTTCCGGAATGTCGAGTGATTTAAGAATTTCCTTTACCGCACCATAAAATGCCCGTGCATGCTCCTTTTCGCGCAACGCTTCAGGCATGCCGTCGGCGGATTTGTTCCTCACGGATTCCATTATGTTTTGGACATTTTTAAGGTATTGCAATTCGGAAATTCTTTTTTGCCTGAATTCTTCGATGACTTCTTCAAGCATTTTGGAGAATTTTTTATAAAATGCCGGGTCTTCTCCCATCTTCTCATGGATGGTTTTCTTGGTCCTATGGGCAATGACATCGGCCCGTGCCGCCGCGCCTTCAATTTTAGCGAGTTCCTGTTCGAAGGCGTCCTTGTCGAAGATATTGACCAGAGGAATAATTCTCTCAACCTTGTCGGAAACGATATGGGTATCGAGCAGTTTTTGGATTTTCGTTTCGTATTCTTTATAGTCAATTGATTCGGCATACCGCTTTCTGACCGATATGCGTAACTTTGAAAAGAATTTAAGGTCTTCCTTGTATTTAAAAACCGTTTTTTCGGGCGTTTCATTGATGAATTTGATCGTCGAAAGCGCAAGATCGAGATTTTTGGCATATTCGCAAAGCCGGACATAAAATTTTTCGCGCAACGCATCGTCGCCCAAAAGCCGTTCATACGCTTCTTCGTCATATTTGTTGAATATGACTTTAAAAATATCCCAAAGATCGGAATAGCGTTGGGAAAGCTTTTTTACTTCTTCTTCTACCGGGGCCAAACAACCGAAAATATCCTGTTCGTCGAACTCTGCAAAGCTGGTATACATCGTCAAAGTTTTATCCAGCTCGCCGAGAAGTCCGTAGTAATCGATGATATACCCGAAATCCTTGCCGGGATAAAGCCTGTTGACGCGGGCTATGGCTTGCAAAAGATTGTGGCCTCCGAGATTTTTAACGATATATAAAACGGTATTTCGCGGAGCGTCAAACCCAGTAAGCAGTTTATCGACGACGATGATTATTTCGGGATCCTCGTCATTGAGAAACTGATTTATCGTCGATTCAACGTATTTTTTTTCCGACCCGTAGCGGTTCATCATTTTCTTCCAAAAAGCCTGGACATCGCTATTGGATTCCTCGTCGATATCAAAATGACCTTCGCGCATATCCGGCGCGGAAATGACGATTTCCGAAGTAACTTTACCGATTTCATCGAGATATTTTTTTATTTTAATGGCTGAGGATTTTAAATCCGCAGTCAATTGCGCCTTTAATCCCGTGCCTTTCCAGTGGTTTGCATAATGCTCGCTAACATCCCATGCAATGGAACGCAGCCGCTGCTCAGAACGATTCAACTGGTCCGCATGGGAAAATTTCTTCTTTAAATCCACCTTTTGATATTCGGTAAGAGGTTCGGCGACGCGGTCGAACCAAGTGTCTATCGGCGTTTTATTGACCATTTGCTCAACATGCCGTCCTTCATACAATAAAGGCACAACGGCTTTGTCGGCGACCGCCTGATCAATGGTATATTTATCAATAAGGCCGCCGAATTTAGCGACTGTGTTCTTGTTCTTTTTCATGATGGGTGTTCCGGTAAAGCCAAGAAAACAAGCATTGGGAAAAACCTTATGCATCATGGTATGAAAAGAACCGTATTGCGTCCGGTGGCTTTCATCGACAAGCACAAAAATATTGGGCGACGAATCGGCATATTTTCGGCTTTTAACGGCGGAGTCGAATTTGTGGATGACCGATGTAATGATTTGTTTATTATCTTTGATAAGTTCCACAAGATGCGTGCCGGTCGTTGCCTTTTCAGGGTCTTTTCCGCAGCGATGAAACGTTTTCCATATTTGTTCGTCGAGGTCTAATCTGTCGGATACCAGAACGATTCGCGGGTCTTTAATATTTTTGTCAAGGGATATAGTTTTGCCGAGCATGACCATAGCGAGAGATTTACCGCTTCCCTGCGTATGCCATACGATTCCGCCCGGACGCTTTCCGTCGACGCCGATTTCCGAAATCCGTTTATGGATTCTTTTCACCGCAAAATATTGTTGGTATCGGGCGATTTTTTTTACTCCCGCATCAAAAACAAGATATTGGAAGGAGAACTCAAGCAATCGCTCGGGGCGCAAGAGGCTATAAATGGCGCGGTCTTGCCCGGTTATCATTCTACCGCCTTGCTTTTCCGATTCTTCGAAATATGAACGTAAATACCGGTATTTTCCCTTAAAGAGCTTATCCTTTTTTGATTCCGGCAATATCTTGTTTACGGTCCCCTCAATTTCTTTGTCAGTGTCGAACTGTTCTTTCCAATGCGCCCAGTATTTTTCTCCCGTGCCGGTTGTGGCGTATTTTGCTTCATTTTTATTAACGCCAAGCAGAATCTGTGAAAAAACAAAAAGATCAACGATACCGTCTTCTTTTTGGTTTCGAATTTGTTGGGAAATCGCCTGGTCCAAGGAATCTTTTATATCCGGGGTTTTGCACTCGATAACCGCCAAAGGAATTCCATTGACAAATAAAACTAAGTCCGGGCGATAGGTATCGTTCATGCCTTTTCGTTCGACTTCGAACTCATCCGAAACATGGAAAACATTGTTTTCAATATTTTCCCAATCGATGTATTTGATCGGATAGCTTTTTGTATTGCCGTCTATGGTCTGTTCAAAGGCCTTTCCAAGACATAATAGGTCATAGATTTTTTCATTGGTTCGAACCAAACCGTCAAAGGGTATTTCCTTTAGGGCCAAAATGGCGTTACGGATATTTGCATCGGAAAATTGGTGCGTTTTGCTTCTAAAGGTAATTTTGTTTAATTCCCGTATTTTTTGCTCAAGAATTTCTTCGAGCAATACGCTAGAAAGTTTGCTATGTCTTTCATCGAGAGCGTCTTCAGGAGAAATGTATTCGTATCCTGTGTTTTGCAAAAGAAGGAGCGCGGGAAGTTGGGAAATGTGGTCTTCTTTAAATGAGGGCGTTTGCATGGTTGGTCTCGATTAGTTTAGGATAAAATTCGATTAGTTCGAGTTTTATCTACTTTATGGTTTTGTTCCTATTTTTGAAAGATCAAAATATTCTATTGGGTTTGCTAAAAATCCTGCTGGCCAAAAATTATGAAATGCAGAATTTCGGTGAGTAAACAGCTCAATAAATTTTGAATCATCATGAAATCCACAAGTTTCAGAAATAATGTGCAAAAGTTTTTTGCTTTCTAACATTAAAATGAATCTAGGAGCTTTTTGTAGCCAGACGCAACTATGAGGCCGCCAAGTATTAGAAAGGCGTTCGAGGTTATCTTCATAGCATAATGATTTTAAAAATAAAAAGTAATCTGCACTCATAAATTCAAAATGTGTAAGGTAGTTTGAGAGCTCACTTTTTTCCCATCTATTTTGGAGAACATCCGCAAGGACAGATGTTCTCTGAAGACCCAATCTTCCATTTCTATATTGATCTAAAGCTCTGTTATAACAACTAAGGCGGGGAAAACCGATATAGCCATTTTTAAATGTCCCATCGATAAGAATTTCTGATGATAAAATTGTTTTTAATATTGACCATTTTGAGAACTTAAGGAGTGAACCGACTAAAACTACCATCATTTCATAGCCAAGAAATCGGAATCCGTCGAAATGCAATTTATTATATGATCCGCTAAATCCTTCTGGAACATCATATAGTTTGTAAACAGAGCTAAAATTTTCATAAAAAGATTCAATTGTAATTTTATTTTCAAATCTACTTGCAAGACAACATGTCTCAGAAAAACGCGAAATTGCTGGAATTGAATTTTCAATTTGTCTTAAAATTGCTTCATCTGGTTCAGCGTATTGAGAAAAGTCAGGCCTATTTTTATCAATTTCATCAACTATCCCATGAAAAAACTCGGAAGCTAATGCTCCAACTGATGGATTATTGGATTCAAAGGCTTGCTTTAAATCAAAAATATTGGGCTGATCTGATTTTGTCGAAACAAAATCCTTTAGTCGGTCTTGAATTTTAATAAAATCCGTAAAAAAACTGGATGCACTTTTGCAGGGAAGATAGGTAGATTCGCATTTGGAGAGGAAAGTATTAGCGCTTTCTGAGGGACTATTCGGATCAACCCAAAATACTTGATATAAATGCTTTTTACGTTTATCAAGCATTTTCATTATACCGGGGTCTCTACCAGAATAACCAATCACTAAAAGACCATGTTCACTTACAACACGTACCAATTCTTCTTCCATTAATGGCGATAAAGAATCAATGTCAAAAGGTGTATTTCTAAGAGCACCTTTGCCAAGCGTGCCATGTGGCTTATAAATTCGGACATATTTGCAATGAATTAATGGTTCGGAATTGTTCAAATCATCATCTGTGGAAATTGTTTGAATTTCTATTCCTTTTCCAATTAGCGCTTCTTCAATAAAGCAATCAAAATTAGTCGTGATAATTGCTCGAATTATTCCTCTACGAGCTAATTCAGCAATCCGATCATGGGCGAATTTGCTATTTTTTGAGCTTAAATATTTCTTTAAAAAATCTTGCTGTTCAGGGGATTGCGGATAGAATTCTTTCATCAATTCTGAAAAAGATAATTTTGAATATTTGCTTTCTATAAACCATTTTTCTAAATCTTCTCTATTGGGGTTGCCCTCATTTTCATGAACATAGAGTAGTTTTGCTATTTCAAGCATCAAATCCCATGCAGTCGGAATACCTGCATCCTTTGAAATTCCAGCGCCAGCAAACAAAACATATTTTTTTTCTCCCGGCAAAGCACTTGCGCAAAGTTTAACAATTGGATTCATAGAGAAATTATCCTTTAGCGGTTATTAACGTATTTAGCGGCTAGTTTTCCCGCTCAGCAAACCGCTGAGCAAACCTGTCTTTTGTTTTTTTATTTGCCCTAAAAGGTTTTCACTTAATAATATTTCTTTTTCGGCATTTTTCAACATTAAAGCGATGTGTTTTTGTTCGTCAATGGATGGAAGAATCCATTTTAGCTCAAGAAAGGATTTTTTATTCAAAACCCTGTTACGCCCTGCACCGCCAGGAGAAACATCTCCAAGCAATTTTACGAAGCGTTTAGTCAGGATTACCTGAGAAAAGAAATCAGGATTTATTATATTTTCATTGAATTTAAAAGTAGGGAAACGATGAGAAACAAAAGCCCCAACGTCTGTTTCTTTAACAATTGCTATTGCACCTTCCCAGGCAAAAGTGATATTGACAATTAATTCGCCTTTTCGAACTTGGAATAATGTTTCCATGTCGACTGATAAAGGATCATCAACTTGACGTGTAAAAGTGCCTTTCCCGTGGCAACGTATGCTTAAAGCCGTATATGATTTTGAAGGTTTTGAAACGGGGTAAGAAGTAGAAATTAGAAAATCTTTTAAATGGTATTCTTTCCATTTGAAGGAAAACTGAGAAAATCGTAAACATCCTGAAACAAGAGAACTCTGAAGAGTTTTTTTAACACTTTTTAGCTTTTGGACATTGTTATTTATATTCTCAATCGCCCTGTCCCAGCATGAAAGGATTTCGGCGATTTTTCGTTGTTCAGGAAGGGGGGGAAAGGGAATTTTGATTTTTCCAACTTCTTCACTGTTCATCGCAGGATAGTTCGATCCCGTGATTAATGATTCAATCTGTTGGGTAACTATCGAACTGTAAAGAATCTGATATAGGTATTTAGGAACTACATTCTTGTTAGGTGAGAGTAAAGCAAACCCAGTAGAACAGACTACATTCATGGGTTCATTTTCAATAAATGCAAATGCTTGCAGGTTCGGACGTACCATTGCCATCATTATATCATTTTTTCTAACAACTCTTTGTGCGCGTGACGGCGCCGTTCCAAACTGAACCTTCATTTTTGGCCAACTAATTCGACCTTTATCTATACAAGATAAGTCCAAATATGTAAATTCAAAGTCAGAAGCTGTTTTTGCCGATAATGCCTTCTCATTAATTGAAGCTATGTTTTTTATTTCAACCAAATCCCATTTTCCCATTTTAAATTCTGAATTCCTTCCAATATGCCCCGTTGCATTGTCCGAACCTTGATTCACATGATTTAAGGATTACCATGATGTTTTGAAAAGCATTTTATCAGGGCAATCTTCTAATTCTAAAAATCAAGGTTCAGACATTTGCATTCAAGCTGTTATTATGCACCCTTTTAAACTGCAAACTCTTTGCCCCGAAATTTATCAGCAACCCAATTTCCATTTTATACGCTTCAAGGTAATTCATTGCCTGGGCCAGATGAACGTCTTCGAGTATAATAATCGCCTTGAGCTCGACCATGATTTTATTATCCACGAAAAAATCAACCCTACGAGTACCGATATTCTCACCACGGTAGAAAATGGGCAGCTCTTTTTCCCGTTCAAAAACTAACCCCGCATATCGCATTTCAATTTCCAATGCGCGTTGGTAAATGACTTCCTGAAATCCATTTCCAAGAGTCGAGTGCACTTGCATTGCGCATCCGATGATTTTCTCGGTGATTTCCTTGTATTTCAAAATAAGCTTCCTTTCACATTGCCTGAACCGCCTGTCTGAGCCGCTTTGGCAGGCAGGTGATTTGCCGGATTAAAGGATTATTCTGACGATTCAAAAAGCATTTTAATCAAGGCAATCTTTTAATCCTTAAAATCAAGGTTCAGACATTTTTCCAAATCGGACATCTCTTCCAATTTTCCGAAAATTACATCAGATAAAAAAAATATTGCTATGCCTTTGTACGTATATTATAATAAGTGTAGCTCATCCACCATGTGTGTGAAGGAGTAACGGTGCCGTTTCTTAGGAGGCGGCACTTGCTTTATATGCCCGATATTCCTTTTCAAGTTTCCGCTTTTGATGCTCTCGGGAAACCAGATAAGCTGTCCAAAACAACGTATATGTTGGTCTCTCATCGAGAATAACCAAATATTCGTCTGGTTCGCACCATAAGCAAATCCGAGTTTTTCCACTACGCTTGTTTTTCCACATTTTTAATTTTTTTAACCTGCAAAGCTCGATAACCGGTTTTGGCCAGCGAATTCGCTCGCAGCGTCTTAAATCCGGAAGACGTTCTTCTTCTACCGAACCTTCCGCAATGATGTGCCAAAATGTAGCTTCCTTTCCTTTAACCATAGGATGCTTTTTTAATGCTAACCGTTGACCGTAGAAAAAAGGACATGAATCAAGAAAATCTATTTTGAAAAATCCGTAAAGAGCATCAAGATATTTGCCCCAATTTCCATCATAATTTTCAAAGAGAACCAGGTCTGGAAGCCAATCCGATTTAGGACACATGACAATTATTCCTTTTTGCCGAGTGCCAACGGAACAGATTGAATTTCATTTCTTTAAGCAGGGTGGATTTTGTTAATGTATATCCTGTTTGCCTTTTTATCAAATCAATAAGTGATAATTTTGCCGTGCTCCCTAATTCTTCACGATTTACATAGCTAACCGCACCAATCAGCAAATCGACGAGTTGAAGCAATTCGATTTCGCATGAATGAACCTGCTGAATTCTTTTAATGATTTGCTTATTGAAATCAAGGGAATTATTCGATAGTACATCGTGAAGTTTGGCAACTTTTTCCGTTCCTCTGGTATCCTTAATGTCAAGATATATCCAATAATTTGAATTTGGAGTAATAATCGCTTTAAGCATATCGAAATACATTTTATAATACCAATCATCATGCGTCTGGTTAAAATCAGCGTGACGTAAAATTGATTTATCAGGAACAATTAACGCTCTAAACCAAAGACACTCTTCAGCAAAGAAAAATTCAATTAAATCACGATAGAAGGCAATCTTTGCCGGAGACACTTTTGTCCATTTCACTTCAAGAGATTGGGAGAGATTGTTTGCGGCCTTTATCAATCGGATTTGTTTAGATATTTCTTTAACTTTGGCTTTTTCACAACAAATCGCCCCGAGTACCATGGCCTTTTGGTGGTCATTTTCCAAATGGCACGACTCATCACAATAGATGTTATATTCCATAGGTCAACCCTTTAAAAATAAAGGTTATTCGGATATTCATATCACCACCAAAATGTGATATGGTGAAAAAAAGCCTTTTATTGGGGGAATTTTAGAAAGAGAGGGGTATAAAAAAGAAGACCCGCCCTGGTCCGCGGTACTCCGAAGATCCCTAAGCGTGGCGGGTACTGTTATATGTAATGTACGACAAAATAGGCAAAAAAACAATGATTTTTTTTGATAAAAAAACCCACCAGAATTGAGCATGCTTTCGCAGAGGCTTGGCGGGTATGCTAATAAAAATATAATAATTAAACCAATGTAATTCAATATCATAATTTTAAACCAAATTGGTTTAATAATAAAAGCAGTGGTTTTCGGTTCATTTCACAAATCCCAATTCCTTCAAATACCCGCGCATTTCCTTCCTGACCTTTTCAAGGTCTTTTTCCAACACTTCAATTTCCTTCTGCGTTGCTGCAATGTCGATTTCCTCTTCTTCCACGAAGGTGTCCACATAACGGGGAATATTGAGGTTGAATTCGTTTTCCTTTATTTCTTCAAACTTCGCGCGATAAGCATATTTGTCAATGGTCTTGAAATCCTTAAACGTCTTGACGATTTTGGCGATATCGAAATCACGCAGCTTGTTCTGGTTTTTTCCCGGTTCAAACTCATGACTTGCGTCGATGAAAAGAACGTCTTTCGTTTTTTTGCCTTTATTAAAAATCATGATGCAAGCCGGAATAGGAGTTCCGAAAAAGAGATTGCCCGGCAAGCCAATCACGGCTTCAAGAAGGTTTTCCTCAATCATTCGCTGCCTAATCGCTCCTTCGCCCGCGCCCCTGAAAAGAACGCCATGCGGAAGAATGACGCCGACCTTCCCATGGTCGGCAAGGGCTGTTTCAACCATATGGCTGATAAACGCATAATCGCCTTTGCTTTTAGGCGGCACGCCCCTAAAGAAACGATTGTAAGGATCGGCGCTTGCGCTTTCGGCGCCCCATTTATCCAATGAAAAAGGCGGATTGGCTATGACTACATCGAACTTCATGAGCGTGTCTTTTTCAATGAGCTTAGGATTATTCAACGTATCACCCCACTCAATCCTGGCGGCCTGGATATTATGAAGAAACATATTCATTTTGCAAAGCGACCACGTATCGCCGTTTAATTCCTGGCCATATAAAGAATAATCCTCATTTCCGATTTCATGCGCTACTTTGATAAGCAGTGAGCCTGAACCACAGGCAGGATCACATATCCGGCTTCCGGGTTTTGGCGCAACTAATTTTGCAAGGAGAGTAGCCACCTCGCCGGGCGTATAAAACTCGCCCCCTTTTTTACCTGAATCACTGGCAAATCTGCCGATGAGATATTCATAGGTATTGCCGATGATGTCGACTTTACCGATACGGGAAGGCCTTAGATCCAAGGCAGGATGGGCAAAATCCTCAAGAAGATGCTTAAGACGCTTGTTGCGGTCCTTGGTGTCGCCCAAGGCGGTTTCCGAATTAAAATCTATGCCGCGAAAGATATTTTCGAGCTTGTCCCTGTTGGCTTCTTCAATATGTTCTAGAGCGATATTAATAAGTTCACCCACATTATTGGCGTTGCGATTTTCATAGAGATAATCGAACGTGCATTTTTCCGGAAGTTTATAGCTTTCCCGCTCAAGACGACGATTGATACGTTCTTTGTCGCCTTTATACATTTCTGAATATTGCGCTTTTTTATCGTTCCAAGCGTCGCTAAGATATTTAACAAACAAGAAAGTCAGAATGTAATTTTTATATTGCGCCGGGTCGATCAAGCCCCTGAATGTGTCGCATGCGGCCCATGCAACGCTGTTTATTTCATCCTGCGAAACCGCGCTCGAATTTTTATTCATGTAGCGTTCCTTCCAAAGCATTTTCAATAGTCGTGTTAATCAGGTATTCCCGTTTTATTTGAAGTTGTTTAAAAATCGTTTTTTCCGCTTGCTGAAGATTGAATATTTTTGCAATTATTTGCTGAATTTCTAATTTCGGCAATGGAATCGGAATTTCTCCTAAGGCTTTGCTGTTTAAAATTTGCGTTGCCGTTCCCCCGCGAAGCGATGCAATGAGCCGCTGTGTTTTAGGATGATTAAGAAAAGCCGCGACAAATCCCGGAAAAACATTACCTTTAAAGTTCCGAAGGATGTAAAACTGAGAAGCAGCGATAGTATCATTCAAATCTTTTTCCATAATCATGGCAAAGTTATTTGATCCTCTTGCGCAAAGGAGAACATCGTTTTTACGGATCAAATACTTTGCTGAAAAATTGATTTCTTTTATTTGGGTTAAATTTTCCTTATTCAGAAATATTCTTTCTTCGGTTGAAAAATCTTTCATTTGAATAACCATAACTTTGCCGTTTCGGTCGGATTCAACTTTTCCCCGGAATTGAAAACCTGTAAGTATTTCGCAAATTTGATTTAAAGTTGAAACTTTGATTTCCATAAATCACATTTAATTTTAAAGTAAAAGCATTTCTCAAACTTAGTTTTAACAAATATAATATAATTTTAACTAAAAAACTAAATTATTATTGAAGAAATGTAATTAATCAACAATAACAAGGATGGCGCTCCCAGCATCGGTGATTTCTTTTGGTCGTCCGATAATATTCTTAAAATGGTCCTACCAAAACAATTTTCAAAAGTTTATATTTCTTTCTGGAAAGAAATTAACTCGACAGAGTATATAATGTCATCACAAGAAAGGATGATTCTCATGTCAAGACCCGATTGGAACGAACGATACAAAACAAACGAGCTGCCCTGGGACACAAATGAACCTGATGACAATCTTGTCAATTTGATAGAAAACAAAACTATTTCACCCTGCAAGGCTTTGGAAATAGGGTGTGGAACCGGTACCAATTCTCTGTGGCTTGCACGTCAGGGGTTTTCTATGCTTGGTGTCGACATTTCTCAAGAGGCAGTAGCCCGGGCAAACGGGAAAAGGGGAAACCAGTCAATTCTCTGTGATTTTGCCCAAATAGATTTCCTTCACGATGAGAGTCTGCCTCAATCCTTCGATTTTGTATTTGACAGAGGATGCTTTCATGTTTTTGATCAGGAAGAGGAGCGCATTCTTTTTGCCCGTCAGGTTAGTCGGGTCCTCAAAATGAATGGAAGGTGGGTTAGTCTGATCGGCAGCACCGAAGGGAGTCCGAGGGACGCCGGTCCTCCGCGCCGTACGGCGATTGAAGTCGTAAAAGCAATTGAACCATACTTGGAAATTGTGGAATTGCGCTCTGTATTGTTTCAGACGAATTTTCCTTCCGCGGTAAGGGCATGGCTTTGTATATCGAAACAGAGAGCGGAGGCCGCTCAGCCATCAACGCGGAGATAGAGGGCATTCCAGGTTTTATTATTTCTCCAATATCCTCAGGCATAATAATTGCTTCATTATATCGTATACTAGGGTAAAGAAAATGCGCCATATACTTATACCCATCTTCGACAGTCACTTGTCAACTTTTAGCGAAATCATGCAAATTTAGCCACTTTTTTGACTCGGAGGTCGAAATGTAGTGCCACATTTAACTTTGTTTAAATGCTAAAATAGATTGCA
>Ga0182027_10000151_pt1 | contig 109468 bp, 88 predicted proteins | sample 712E1DmetaG_FD_121300 | JGI IMG/M metagenome (GOLD analysis project Ga0182027, IMG submission 121300) | Permafrost microbial communities from Stordalen Mire, Sweden - 712E1D metaG (Illumina Assembly) | ecosystem: Environmental > Terrestrial > Soil > Wetlands > Permafrost | place: Sweden...
GCGCCTGCCTTGGGCGCAGGAGGTCGCTGGTTCAAATCCAGTCGCCCCGACCAATCCTTTAAATAACTTTGGTTTATGCCATGTCCACGAAAAGGAACGAAACAATGACCCCGCGCATCGGCTGGATCGGCACCGGCGTGATGGGCGCGGCCATGTGCGGCCACATTCTCGACCGCGGTTACACCGTCACCGTTTTCAACCGCACGAAGGCAAAGGCACAACCGCTACTGGAACGTGGCGCGGCATGGGCACAATCACCACGCGCCGTCGCGGAACGTTCTGAAATCGTTTTCACCATGGTCGGATTCCCACGCGATGTGCGCGAAGTTTATTTCGGAGACCATGGCCTGCTCAACGGTGCGCGCATGGGAATTGTGTTCGTGGATATGACCAGCACTGAGCCGAGCCTGGCGCGAGAGATTTATACTGCAGCAAAGGCCAGAGGTGTTGCGGCTGTGGATGCGCCGGTCTCCGGCGGCGATATCGGCGCGCGCAACGCCACGCTGTCCATCATGGTTGGAGGCGATGCCGACGTCGTTGAGAAGTTGCGTACATTGTTTGAGTCGATGGGCAAGACCATCGTCCATCAAGGCGGCCCGGGCAGCGGCCAGCACACCAAGTTGTGCAACCAAATCGTTATTGCGGGAACGATGATCGGCATCTGCGAAAGTCTGCTTTACGGCTACAAGGCAGGCTTGGACCTGGAGACGATGCTGCGGTCGGTCGGCAGCGGCGCGGCTGGGGGCCGATTGCTCGACACGTTGGCGCCTCGCATCCTGCGGCGCGATTTCGCCCCGGGCTTCTACGCCGAACATTTACTCAAAGACCTCGGCATCGCGGTGGCGGAAGCGGAACGAATGAAATTGCGGTTGCCTGGCCTGCAATTGGCGCACGAGCTTTACAGCGCCGTGCAGGAGCAAGGCCATGGTAAATGCGGCACACAGGCGCTGATGCTGGCACTGGAGAAGATGTCAGGTGTGGAGATCAAGCGTCCATGTACCGACACATCGCCGCGCACAAAATCATGAGCTGGCGCCAGACAACTGCTGATGGCGTGGTCCTGAACATTCGCGTCGTGCCGCGCGCTTCAAAGACCGGAGTGCAAGGCGTGCTCGGTAACGCACTGAAGATCCGACTCCAAGCGCCGCCCGTGGACGGTAAAGCGAACGCGGCTCTAGTGAAGTTCCTCGCAGACACGCTCGGCATCGCCAAGTCCAACATCACCTTGTTGTCTGGCGAAACCGGCCGCGTCAAACGCATTCTCATCCGCAGCTTGGAGGAAGACGGGGTTCGTCGGCTCTGGTCGCAGTAACCGGCTCAGGCGGTCTGGAGTTCGTGGTGCAGAATGCTCAACGCGTACAGTGCGGCGGTCTCGGCGCGAAGGACGAGTGGACCGAGGGAAAGCGGGACACAACCAGCCGACCTGGCGAGATCGAGTTCGGCTGTGGTAAAATCGCCTTCGGGGCCGACGATGAGCAGGACGGATGGGAGCGAATCGGCGAGTTGGCGAATGGGTGAGTCAGCGAGAATGGTCTTGAGCAGTTTGGCGTCTGGTTGCAGAGAAGCGATGAGTTTGAGATTGAACTGACCAACCGAGCGCAGGAAGACGTCGTATTTCTGTGGCGGATGAACTTCGGGCAACCAGTTGTTGCCGCATTGCTTGCACGCTTCCAACGCGATGTCGCCCCAGCGATCCGCCCTGCCCGTTTTGCCGTCGAGTTTCGCCACCGTGCGCTCCGAAATCAGAGGCACGATGGCCGACACGCCGAGTTCGGTCGCTTTCTGGACAATCAAATCCATCGTTTTCTTCGGCATGGCTTGGGCGAGCGTGATCCGACAACGAAGTTGTGCGGTAGTGGAATGTTGGAGTGCGGTCAACCGCACTGTGTCACGGGCGATCTCGGAAATCGTGCACCGGGCTTCGTGACCGCGCCCGTCAAATACCGTCACCTCGTCACCGACCTTCAGCCGCAGAACGTGAAGCGCGTGGTGAGCTTCACCGCCTGCCAGCGCGAGCGTTTGCAGATTCGTCAGGTAGAACCGGTGCATGACGGGATTGTAGAGAGGTCGCGCTGCGCCGACAAGCCCTGAAGGTCTTTGGGGTGAGAGATTATTTGCCGAAGAATCGCCTGGCCTTCGCGAGCCAGGATTTCAATTGAGGATAGGCATCGTCGCCCGCAATGGCGGCGAATTCCTGCAACTTATCCCGCTGTTCCCTTGAAAGGCGCGTTGGCACTTCGACAACGACATGGACGAGTTGGTCGCCGTGACCGCGGCCGTGGACGTCGGGCATGCCCTTGCCACGCAAACGGAACATCGTATCGTTCTGCGTACCGGCCGGGATTTTTAGAATCGCGGGACCGCTCAACGTCGGCACCTCGATCTCGCCGCCGAGAGCCGCAACGGAGAAACTGATCGGCACGTCGCACAACAGATCCTCACCCTGGCGGACGAACAACTCGTGCGGCTTGACATGCACGACGACGTAAAGGTCACCGCTCGACCCACCGCGGAAACCGGCTTCGCCATGGCCCGAACTGCGCAGCCGAGAGCCGTCCTCGACCCCCGCCGGGATGTGCACCTTGATCTTGCGGCGTTGCTGGATGCGTCCGTCGCCGCCGCATTTCTTGCATGGATTGCTGATAATCTGGCCCGCGCCGTTGCAGCGCGGACAGGTCGAGGCGATGGTCAGGAATCCATGGCTTCGCGCCACTTGGCCGTGCCCGTGACAAGTCGGACAGGTATCGCTCGTTGCGCCTTCGGCCGCGCCGCGACCGCCGCACTCTGGACACGTGTCGAGCACATTAAAACCAATCTCCTTCTCGGCGCCATGCGCGGCCTCTTCAAACTCGATCTCAATGGCGTAGCGCAGGTCGTTGCCATGCTGCGCGCCGCCACGCCGGCCGCCGCGCTGCTGGTGGCCGAACGCCTGCTCGAAGAAATCGTCGAAAACCCCGCCGCCACCGCCGGCGAACACCTCGCGGAAAATCTCGAACGGGTCATGGAACCCCCCCCATTGCGGCCCGGCTCCGGGACCGCGTCCAAACCCCGCGCCCGCGCCACCGGGTGCGAATGCGGCATGACCAAAACTATCGTACGCAGCGCGTTTCTGCTCGTCGCTGAGCACCTCGTAAGCCTCGCCGACTTCCTTGAATTTCTCCTCGGCCGACTTGTCGCCGGGATTCTTGTCGGGATGATATTTCAGCGCCAGTTTACGGTAGGCCTTCTTGATCTCCTCCGCGTTCGCCTCGCGGCCGACGCCGAGAACCTCGTAGTAATCACGTTTGGCCATGGACATAAATATTTCTGGTTCTCGGTTCAGGGTTCAGAATTATCGTCTGCAGTAGATGCCCCTTGCGGCGCTGCTGGCAAGCCCTCCACGGCAGGCGAGCCCTTGCTTACGATGACGCGAGCGGGTCGGAGCAACCGCTTCGAGAGGTTGTAGCCGCGTTGTAGTTGCTCAACTATGACTCCTTCGGGGTGTTCCGCCGACTCAACGTGGCCGATGGCTTCATGAAAATTGGGATCAAATGGATGGCCTGCATGTGCAACGACTTCTTCGAGGCCAAACTCCGCCAGCACGCTCTGAAACCGGGAATGAATCTGGCGTAAGCCATCGAGAAGTGCGTCATCAGACTGGGGCGTGGCTGGGGCCTCGCCCTCCACCGGGTTCCCAGCATGGGTGATGGCGCGTTCCAGGTTGTCGAGCACCGGAAGCAACGCGGCAACGACCTGTTCGCGCGTCGCGCGGGCGAGTTCCTCTTTCTCGCGTAGAACGCGTTTCCTGTAGTTCTCCAATTCCGCCGCGGCGCGGAGAAACCGGTCCAAATTCTCGTCGGCCTTTGCCGCCTTTTCCCTGAGCGCAGCGAGTTCCTGTTCGCTCATGGCCGGTTGCGGCACCGGCGCAGCCTGCGCTGGGTGATGTTTTTTGTCCTTGCTCATCCGATTTTCAAATCCACGAGCAACCTACACGCCGCGACTGCACATCGTCAAGACAACGCCCGCCGTCACAAGGCCGAAGCGGCGTGTCGCACATTTCCAGAACAACACGCCGCCTCGAACGATTTAGTGCGCGCCGGCGGGCGCGACATCTCCTCGCCGGCGCGCACTCACGAGGAGTTTAGTAGTCCATGCCGCCGCCCATGCCGCCCATGCCGCCGCCTGGAGGGCCTCCGTGAGATTTCTCCTTCTCAGGCATCTCGGTGACGCAGCACTCGGTGGTCAGCAACAGACCCGCGATGCTCGACGCATTCTGCAAGGCGAAGCGCGTGACCTTGGTTGGGTCAATGATGCCCGCCTTGCCCATGTCGACATACTCCATCTTGTCGCAGTCGAAGCCTTCCCAGCCCTTGCGAGCCTTGATTTCCTGAACGACGAGCGAGCCTTCCGCACCGGCGTTCTGGGCCAATTGCCGCGCTGGCTCTTCCAGCGACCGTCTGACAATCGCGGCGCCAATGGCCTCGTCGCCCTTGAGCCTGATTTCCTCCAGTGCCGGCAAGCACCGGATCAGCGCCACGCCGCCGCCCGGCACGATGCCTTCCTCGACTGCCGCGCGGGTCGCGTGCAATGCGTCCTCGACGCGTGCCTTCTTTTCCTTCATCTCGGTCTCAGTCGCCGCGCCGACGCGCACCACTGCCACGCCACCGGCTAACTTCGCCAACCGCTCCTGCAGTTTCTCGCGGTCGTAGTCGCTGGTAGTTTCCTCAATGGCCTTGCGGATCTGGTTGATCCGGCCCTGCACTTCGCTATGCTTACCGTTGCCTTCGACGATTGTGGTGTTTTCCTTGTCCACAACGATCTTCTTGGCGCGACCGAGTTCATCAAGCGGGACGTTCTCCAGTTTGATGCCGAGGTCTTCGCTGAGGAACTTGCCACCCGTGAGGATGGCGATGTCTTCCATCATCGCCTTGCGGCGATCACCGAACCCAGGAGCCTTGACCGCGCAGACCTGAAGCGTGCCGCGCAGTTTATTGACCACCAAGGTGGCCAGTGCTTCGCCTTCGACTTCCTCGGCAATGATCAACAACGGCTTGCTGAGCTTGGCGACCTTCTCCAACAACGGGAGCAAGTCCTTAAGGCTGCTGATTTTCTTTTCGTGGATCAGGACATAAGCATCTTCGAGCACGGCTTCCATCGTCTCGGCGCTCGTCACGAAGTAGGGCGAAAGATAACCCTTGTCGAACTGCATGCCTTCGACGACGTCGAGCGTGGTCTCGATGCTCTTGGCTTCCTCGACGGTGATCGTGCCGTCCTTGCCCACTTTGTCCATCGCGTCGGCGATGATGTCGCCGATGTTCGTGTCGCCGTTGGCGGAAATCATGGCGACCTGCGCGATCTCGGTGCGGTCCTTAACCTTTTTGCTGATCTTGTTCAAGTGCGCAACCGCCGCGTCCACGGCCGCCTGGATGCCGCGCTGCAATGCCATCGGGTTCGCGCCTGCCGTCACGTTGCGCAAGCCTTCGCGGTAAATCGCCTCGGCGAGCACGGTCGCCGTGGTTGTGCCGTCGCCCGCCACATCGCTGGTCTTGCTGGCGACTTCACGCACCATCTGGGCGCCCATGTTCTCGTACGGATCCTCCAGCTCAATCTCCTTGGCGACGCTTACGCCGTCCTTGGTGATCGTCGGGGAACCGAATTTCCTGTCAAGGACCACGTTGCGGCCCTTCGGGCCGAGCGTGACCTTGACGGCCCGGCTCAGTTTCTCGATGCCGCGCAAAAGCGACTTGCGGGCATCCTCGTCAAAAATCAATTGTTTAGCAGCCATGATGAATTATTCCTTTATCTGGTTTGTTACTTGATGATGCCGAGTATGTCTTCCTCGCGCATGATCAGGAGGTCTTTGCCGTCAATTTTGATTTCCGTGCCGCCGTACTTGCTGATCAGCACGCGATCGCCCACTTTCACCTCGAACGGGATGAGCTTGCCATCGTCGTCCCGTTTGCCCGTGCCGAGGGCAACAACCTTGCCCTCCTGTGGCTTTTCCTTGGCGGTATCGGGAATGATGATCCCGCCCTTCTTCACTTCATCCTGTTCAATCGGATGCACCAGCACCCGATCGCCCAATGGTTTTACGTTCATATGTCTTCTGACTCCTTCTGGTTTTAGTTTTACTATTTACATCCACGCCGCGAAAGCTGATCCCGCGACAGCGGGAGAGACATGCGCAGCAAACGTTTCACGGAGGATCACTTCTTCTTGTCGTCGTCCACCATCTCAAAATCGGCGTCCACGACTTCGCCTTCCTTGCCGCCAGACTTCTTCGCACCCGCTCCTGTGTCCGTCTTCGCCTCACCGCCTGCGTTCGCACCCGCACCGGACTTCTCGCGCGCTTTCGCGTAGATGTCCGCCGAAACTCCGTGCCATACCTCTGTCAATTTCTCTTCAGCGTCCTTCATCGCATCAAAATCTTCGCGCTTCAAGGCGTCCTTGACCTTTTCAATTGCCGTCTCCAATTTCGATTTCTGGTCGGCGCTGATGATGTCCTTGTGTTCCTTCATCAGCTTTTCCGTCTCGTACACCCGTGCATCGCACCGATTGTGCAACTCCACCTTCTCGCGCAACTTCTTGTCCTCATCGGCATGCGACTCGGCTTCGTGGCGCATCTTCTCGACTTCGTCCTTGTTCAGGCCGCTCGATGCCGTGATGGTGATCTTCTGAGATTTGCCCGTGCCTAGGTCCTTTGCCGAAACGTGCAGAATGCCGTTGGCATCGATGTCGAACGTCACCTCGACCTGCGGCACACCGCGCGGCGCCGGCGGAATATCGGTCAGATGAAACTTGCCAATCGTTTTGTTATCGCGCGCCATCGAGCGCTCGCCTTGTAGGACATGGACTTCAACGCTCGTCTGGCTGTCCGCCGCAGTTGAGAAAATCTCGCTCTTGCGGGTCGGAATCGTCGTGTTGCGCGGGATCAGCACGGTAAACACATTGCCGAGCGTCTCGATGCCGAGCGACAGCGGCGTCACATCGAGCAACACGATGTCCTGTTTGACCTGGCCGGTGAGGACGCCACCCTGAATGGCTGCGCCGACCGCGACGACTTCGTCGGGATTGACGCCTTGATGCGGCGCTTTGCCGATGAGCTTGCGCGCGGTTTCGATGACCTTCGGCATGCGCGTCATGCCGCCGACCAAGACCAGCTCGTTCACCTTCGATATATCGAGTTTGCCGTCGCGCAAACAGTTCTCGACCGGCTTGATCGTGCGTTCGACCAGTTCGTCACAAAGTTGTTCCAGTTTGGCACGCGTCAACTTCTTGACGATGTGCTTCGGCCCGGTGGCATCGGCAGTGATGAACGGCAGATTGATCTCGTATTCCATCGCGCTCGACAACGCGATCTTGGCTTTCTCGCTTTCCTCCTTGATGCGCTGAAGGGCATCGGCCTGCTTCTTAAGGTCAACACCATACTCCTTCTTGAAATCGTCAATGATCCAGTTCATCACACGCTCGTCGAAATCGTCGCCGCCGAGATGCGTGTCGCCGTTGGTGGCCAACACTTCAAACACGCCGTCGCCAATGTTCAATACCGAGATATCGAACGTGCCACCGCCGAGGTCATAGACGGCGATGTGCTCGTCCTTCTTCTTGTCGAGACCATAAGCCAGCGAGGAAGCGGTTGGCTCGTTGATGATGCGAAGGACTTCAAGGCCGGCGATCTTGCCCGCATCCTTGGTCGCCTGACGTTGCGAGTCGTTAAAATAAGCGGGAACAGTGACGACAGCCTGAGTGATTTTCTCGCCGAGATACGCTTCGGCATCGGCCTTCATCTTGGCCAAAATCATCGCGGAAATCTCCGGCGGCGAGAGCGTCTTCTCTTCGTCACCGATCCTCACGCTGACGTTTGCATCGCCGTTGGATGCGCGCACGACTTCGAACGGCACGCGTTTGCGTTCCAGTTCGACCTCGTCGTACTTCCGTCCCATGAATCGTTTGATGGAATAAACCGTGTTCTTCGGATTGACCACGGCCTGCCGCTTGGCCGCTTGGCCAACCAACCGCTCGCCTGATTTCGTGAACGCGACGACAGACGGAGTAGTCCGACCGCCTTCCGCGTTCGGGACAACCACCGGCTCGCCGCCTTCCATTACAGCCATGCACGAGTTAGTCGTGCCCAAATCGATTCCTAAAACCTTTGCCATATTATTAAGTGCTCCTCTCGATGAGCATGAACTTGCCACGCTCATAGCGTGGTTGTGCTACCTCACTTAGCAATGCCAATGCCAAGCTTTTGGTTTACTGCGCAACCAACACACTGCCAACGCGTTCGGGAAGTTAGACGTTACGTCAACACCTGTGCCATGTCCCGCCGCCTGTCACACTTCCACCAAGAAACCGTGCCACCAGCGCCAACGTGTCACACCTGTCCACGAAGGAAACTTAGAGGATTTTGGAGCAAAAAACCGGGCAACAAGGCAGTTGCCCAAGTGGAGCTATTGATGAATGACAAGATGGGTTCCAGTGGAATCCATTCATGCCGCTGACACGCATGATACCTAGTACTACTAGGTATCGCCCCATCTAAGCTTGGGTGGTGGATCCCTCTCTGAGCTCTCTGCGGCTCTGCGAGAAATCCGGGTGGTTGTTCTCACAGAGAGCACAGAGAACGCTGAGGCTTCAGTCGCTGCGATTGACAGACTTCTCCTACAATCCTATCCTCCGGCGCTTGGCCGCACCATTTCGCCGGGGTTAACTCTCCACTCTTCACACAAGGCATTTCCTCGCCACGCCCGAATTCTCAACGCGATCCGCCATGATGGGTGCCACTGGGGATGGGGAATTGACCTCTCGCAGAGACGCAGAGGACGCGGAGAGAGAAAGGCAGTTGCTGAATCGTCCACTCAACGATTCAGCATGTGTTCTCTGTGACTCGGCGAGCTCTGCGAGAAATCCGGGTGGTTGTTCTCACAGAGAGCACAGAGAACGCCGAGCAACCGTCTTCGCGGCTACAACCGGAACCCCAAAGCCGCAAACTTCTGTCGTAGCGATCCGCCGGCGCCGCGCAGCGTCAGCTTCGTATTGAAGAACTCGCGACGGATACCATACTCATTGCGCAGTTTGTCGAAGTTTCCTCCGATTCCATCGGGGGCGCCGACGATCTTCCGCAGGGCGGCATCATCGGCGGTGATGTCGTAAATCTGCCGGATCACGCGCCGCAACACGTCTTCGTCGTCCTCGCCCGCGCCGATCCCGCAGTCGCAGAACGGCACTGGCGGCGGCGGCAAAGCCGGTTCCCACGCCGGTTTGATCCCGAAAAAGCCGCACACTGCCCGATAAATCATCCGCGTGCCGTTGATTTTGCCATCAAAGCTGTAACCCGCGATATGCGCCGTGCCGAGGTCAACGGCTGCCAGCAGGTCGGCCGAAATGTTCGGCTCGCCTTCCCAAACATCCAGCACAACGCCGCCGAGTTTCTTCGCCTCGATGGCTTCCAGCAGCGCCTTGTTGTCCACAACCGCGCCGCGCGAGGAGTTGATAAGGATTGGCTGCCGTTTTACTGTCGCAAGGCGTCTCGTGTCGAACATGTGGAACGTCACGTCGAGGCCGCTCTTTGTGAGCGGGACGTGAATGGTGATGATGTCAGACTCTGCTAAAACGCGGTCGAGCGGAACGAAGTACGGCAGATTCTCGTCGCGTTCGCGTGGCGGATCGTTTTGCAGGACGCGCATCCCGAGCGCCTCGGCGTACCGGACGACGCGGGAACCGACATTGCCAACGCCGACGACACCAAGCGTTTTCCCGCGGAGGTTGGACCCGCGGCGATGTGCCAACTCCAACATCGCCGCCACGATGTATTCCGCGACGGAATTAGCGTTGCTCCCCGCTGCGCTGGCAAAGCCGATGCTCCGTTTGGCGAGATCGGTCATTGTCACATGATCGGTGCCGATTGTGGCGGTGGCAACGAACTTCACTTTGCTGCCATCCAGCAGCGCGGCGTTGATGGGCGTGACGGAGCGGATGAGGAGCAGTTCGGCATCGCGTACCGACGCCGCGGTGATTTGGCGGCCGGGTATGAATTGGACGTCACCCAGTGCCGCGAACGCCTCGCGCACGAACGGAATGTTGTGGTCGGCAACAATCTTCATCCTAGCATCGCAATCTAACAGATATTTTAGCGTTTGACGACAGGAACCGCGCTGTTTATTGTGCGAGACCGTTACGGAGAGATTGATCCATGTTTATTTCTCATCACGCGTGGCTGAATAAGTACAAGACCTGGATTTTCACGGCCATCCTGTTTCTGTTGATCCCCGGTTTCATCGCCATGTTTACTCCGTCTTTCGAAAGAGGCCGCGCCAACTCAGACCAGCCCACGATTCGGGGCAAACCGATCAGCGCAACCGATCTGGCTGCGGGACGGCGGACTGCCATCGCGCAGCTCTACCTCTCACGCGGTGAGATATCGCGCACGGCGACGGTCGACGACTATGTGAATCAACAGGCGGTCTATCACGTGGTGCTACTGCGCAAGGCCGCTGAACTGGGCGTCCGGGTCTCCGACAGCGATGTGATTGAGCAGATTCGCCGGTTGCCGCCGCAGTTCCACAGCACCGCTGACGGCAGATATGGCGAAGGTTTGTTGTACCTGAACAACTATGGCGTCTCGCCGTCGCAATTCGAACAGTTTATACGTGAGGAAGTGATCATCCGACGACTGCAGGCGCTCGTCACATCCGCCGCGAAAATCACGCCATTGGAGGTGCAACAAGCTTACACTCCGCGTTACGATAAGACGACGGTCGATCTGGCCGAGTTCGCCGTAACCCCGACATCCGAGGCCGGTGTTCCTGTCAGAGACGAGGACGCAAAGACCTTCTACGAAGGCAAACGAAACAACCGTCCCAACGCCGAGTTGTTCCGCAGGCCAGCGGTTGTCAAAGTTCGTTACGTACTGTTCTCATTTGATGAGGCGGAAAAGTCCGTCACTGTCACTGACCAGGATGGCGCCGACTTCTATGAGCGCGCCAAGATGAAGTATGCCGGTACCAACGCTGTTCCGCCGGCACTCGACGCCGTGAAGGGCCAAGTGCACGATGACTTGCTGACCATACGCGCCCAGCGCCTGGCCGCGGACAAAGCCACCCAGTTCTCAGTCAAGGTCGCGCCCGAGCAAGGGATGGCGCGTCCTGATTTTGCCAAGATCGCCGCCCAGTCCGGCGTGCAGGTTCAAGAAACCGGTTTCTTCAGTCAAAAGGAATCGGTGCCTGGCGTGCAGGCGGGCGTCCAGTTCAACAATGAGGCGTTTGCACTGATACTGCGGCCCGAGGTGCCAACCAGCGATCCCGTCGAAGGTAAAGACGGCTATTACGTGTTGGAGTTCATCGCGCAGAGAAAGAGCGAGATTCTGCCGTTTGATGACGTAAAGGACAAAATCATCCAGCGCCTCAAGAAGGAACGGGCGTTGGAGGCCGTGCGCAAACAGGGTCAGGAGGAGCTCGCCAAAGTCAAACAGTCCATTGCCGGCGGCAAGAGCTTCGCCGCCGCTTGTGCGGCACTCGATCTTAAGCTGAAGACGTCCGAGCCGTTTACCTTCTCCGATAAATCGCCCGCGTTGCCGCTGACGATGCCGCCGATTCAGGAACTTGCACTCGGCATGGCCGCCAACGCGATCAGCGAATTACTGCCCACGTTGGATGGCGGATTGTTTTTCCACGTGAAAGACCGGCAGCCGCCCGATACCGCGGCCTTCGAGTCCAACAAGGTAGCGTTTGCGGCGTCGCTCCTGCTGCAGAACCGCGAGGCGCTATTCATAGAATGGGTGCAGAGTGTGATGCAGCAGGAACAGGTAAAGCTCGGCGGCCGGCGCAGTCAACCGCAACGGGTGCAAGAGACCGAACCTGAGACTGAAACGGAACCAGTTCCCGAAGTACCGCAGTCATAAGGCTGACCCCACAGTCGCGGGGCTGGCGCTCAGAGCCCCTAACAAAAACCACCCACCGCTGTTGCCGCGGCGCTCTGTCGCCGCGCCAAGCTGACCTGTGAGGCTTTCCGCCCCACGCCGACAGAGCGGCGTGGCTACAAAACATGGTTTTGTTTGCGCTCTTAGGAAGCTCGCCGACTCACAGAGTCGGCCTACAACGAAAAGGGTCGGAATCATGGGTTTTTTAGCAGCTTGCTAAGAACTGCCTGCCGACATCCCATCTGTCTTCTGCTGGCGACGCTGGCACGCCTCGACAAACAATTCGAACAAGCGCAGGCATTGCGGCTCCGCGCGCAACAGCCGTTCGGGATGAAACTGTACACCCACGGCAAAGCCCGCACCTACCAACTCCATCGCCTCAACGATGCCGTCCGGCGCGCATGCTGCGACCTCGAACCCCGGCGCGATCCGATCCACCGCCTGATGATGATGACTGTTTACCGACTCGCAGCCGTGACCGAGCATGTCCCACAACCGCGACGTCCGCTCCCATTGAAGCTTATGAGCGAACGTCTCCGGATTGGAGTTCGCATGCGTCAAAGCCTTCGGCAACCTCGTTGGAATATCGGGAATGAGCGTCCCACCCATCGCCAGATTCATCATCTGGATGCCGCGACAGATGCCGAGCACGGGCAAATGCGCATCTAACGCCTCATGCACCAGATGAATCTCCATCTCGTCACGTACCTCGTCCACACCGGATAACTTTGCACGCTCGATGTCGGTCAACGCAGGACAGTAATATCTTTCCGACGGATCACCGCCGCCCGGCAACAACAGACCGTGACAATGCGCCAGCAGTTCATCGAGTACCGCCGTATCACGCGTCAGCGGCAACATGATCGGCGCGCCGCCTGCCGCCTCGATTGCCTGCGAGTACGACGCCCCGCAGAATGCGCCGCGACCGTCCAAGCGTGACGGCAGTGTGATGGCCTCCGGTGTGATGGCAATGATTGGTTTCATCAGGCTTCAGTCTATCGCAAGCACGCCGGCTCCGCGAAGCTTGCTTTGTTTCATCATCAGAAGGACGCAGTTGGCTTCGGCCAGTGGGAACGTTTCCACTTCGGTGCGCAACGGAATCTTACCAGCCAGTTCCATGAATTGACGGGCATCATCACGCGTGGCGTTGGCGACCGAACGGACAACACGCTCATGATAGAGCCATTCGTACTGCAACTCGGGGATCGGCGTCATGTAGATACCGGCTAGCACCAGAGTGCCGGCTTTGCGCAACGCACACAGGGCCCGCGGTACAAGCGCGCCCGCCGGTGCGAACATGATTGCCGCATCGAGCGATGCCGCCGGCACGTCCTCGGCGCGCCCGACCCATGTCGCGCCCAACTCCTGCGCCAGCCACTGATGCGCTGCACTCCGTGTCGCGATGACGACTTCGCAACCTTGTCGAACCGCCACCTGCAACACCAAATGCGCCGACGCGCCGAAACCATAGAAGCCGAGCCGTTGTCCAGCCTGCGCGCCGCTCAATCGCAACGCGCGGAATCCGACAATCCCCGCACACAACAGCGGCGCCGCTTCCGCATCGCCAAACCGCGCTGGAATCCTCACGGCATATTCCGCAAGCGCAACCGCGAACTCGGCGTAACCGCCGTTGACCTGCAGACCGGTAAACTCGGCCCGCTCGCAAAGGTTCTCGCGGCCGGCGCGGCAGAACTCGCATACGCCGCATGTCCGATGCAGCCACGGGATCCCGACACGGTCGCCGACGCGGAACGACGTCACGCCTGCGCCAACTTTCTCAACCACGCCTGCGATCTGGTGGCCGGGCACGACAGGCAGTCTGCCGGTGATTTCGCCTTCGGCCGTGTGCAAGTCCGTATGACACACCCCGCAGGCGCGGACGCGGACGAGAATTTCATTGCTGTGTGGTTCGGGCGTCGGCAACTCGACCATTTCAAGCGGTTTTTCTTCCGCAGGTCGCGGTCGGCGTAAAAGCATCGCCTTCATGACACCACGGAGTGCGGCGCTTAGCCGCGGATCAGCAGTACGGGCACCGAGGCTTTGCGGATCACGTGCGAGGTGGTGGAGCCGAGAATCAGTTCGCGTATGCGCGTATGACCGTACGCTCCCATGACGATGAGGTCGGCTTCCGTTTTCCCTGCGAATTCCAGAATCTCTTTTTCAGGAACGCCGTGCAGGAGCTGGGCGTCGCAGGTAAGATTTTGGGTGAGCGCTTTTTCGTGCGCTTCCTGAAGGAACCGCGCGGCGGTCTCTTCGTGTTCGCGTTGGCAGATGGTGATGATCGTCACTTTCGCGCCGAGATCGCCGGCAAGTTTAAGCCCGGCCCGCATAGCCTTGTGTGACTCCGTGCTACCATCATAGGCCAGCAACAGGTGACTGATATTACGGAACTTCTCGGGTGTGATAAGGCAAGGTTTGACGGATGCCCGCACCACACGCTCGACGCCGGAACCGAGATGGCCGGCGGACCATGGGGCGTGTTCACCGCGTTGGCCAAGCACGACGACGTCGGCCTGCCGCTCGTGGTTGAGCAAGGTTTGAACGAGATTGCCTGTTTCGTGGGTGACCTTGCAGACCACGTGATGGGTAGCGGCTTTCTTGGCAACAGCGGCCAGAATCATGTCCGCTTTCTCCTTCTGGATCTGCTGCAGCTTCGGAAGCAGCGCGGAATACTGTTGGGCGCCGAGCGCGCCCGACAAGTCGGACAGCAATGGGCCTTCGAGGATACGGATGTCAGTGACATACAAAGCCGCCAGGCGCGCCTTAAGTTTGTGCGCAAACCAGACGGCGTAGTCGGCGGCAATGTCGGCGGCGGGCGACCCGTCCGTGCCGAGCAGGATGTTCTTATACATGATTGTCTCCTTTCTCCGTATCTCTCTCGGACAATACTCCAAAACCCCGCCGAAACCAAGTATTCCATGCCCGAACCCGTTCCCAATCCGCAGCCTCGTTGCGCGTTGACAAGCCAGTGGTTTAACTGTAGAGAAAAGCACAGCGTGCAAGCGGGCGCTTAGCTCAGTTGGCTAGAGCACCTCGTTTACACCGAGGGGGTCAAAGGTTCGAGTCCTTTAGCGCCCACCATCCGCCGTCGCTTCGAAGCGTTTGGAGCTATGGAGGATACGCGCCGTAGTCCCGCGAATGCGGGGGTGTAGCTCAATTGGTTCAGAGCGCTGCCCTGTCACGGCAGAGGTTGCGGGTTCGAGCCCCGTCACTCCCGCCATTTTTCAGTCCCCGTGAGTGTCGTGATTTTCCTCTCCTAATATCTTGAAGGCCAAAAGCATGCGGTGAATGCCAGATGAGAATACGGTCGATTTTATCAGCACATCGATCAAGTTGAGTGACGTCTGAGTGACGCCTTTGGCACCTGCTAGTATCGTGGAATCAGTGGGGTGTCAAAACAACGGCCACGCGGGTAGTTCCAGCTTGTCCGTCGAAGCCATCCGGGCGAAGTCGGAAGCTTCTGGACGACTGGTTGGGAGTGGTTAGACATAGGTAGATTGCACCGGGTAGCCCAGTTCGCCGAGCCACGATAGCGCGGCCCGCTCGACGGTAGATTCGGTGAGCCTCACTTGGCTTGTTCCTGTCCCAACTTCCGCAATTTGGTAGGCAAATCAGGTGGCACAGTGAAAACCATCATCTTACCACGCCTCTTCATGTTCAGAAGCTCTTGCGCCTGTAATTGGAGCAGGTCAGTTCGCGCGGTCTGGTACACAACGCCATGACTTTTCTGGTGGCTCAAAATGTCATACTCCTGATGCGGATGCTTCAGTGCATGTCGAAGCAGATCGTTCTGTCGATGGTTAAACCTGCGCAACGCCTTGAGTTTGGATTCCAGTTCATGCACCTCGGTAGTCTTCTGGTCAATATAACCATGCAGATCTTGGACAGCGCGCCGAATCACCTGGGTTTGCGCGACGATGAAGTAGGTCAGGTCATTGTCGTCGGTTTCCGTGTATAAGAACGAGCGGGCATATTTGACCGGGGCTTTCCGCAGAATCGTGGAGATCGAGATAAACTCGAACAGCCAGGATCCGCGGTGAAGCATGGCCCAGTAAAACAGTGCGCGCGCCGTGCGCCCGTTGCCGTCCACGAACGGATGATCATACGCCAGCCAGAAGTGCAGAATGATTGCGCGTACCACGGGATGAATGAAATAATCCGGCGTCTTCTCGTTGGCGAAGTCGCACATTGCTTGGCAGTGTTCCTCCAATTGTTTCGCCGAAGGTGGCTCGTGGTACACTTCGCCCTCGATGTCGTCCACGACAACCATCTCGTCTGGCCTACGAAAACGCCCTGCTGCTGAAGGATCGTCCAAAGTCTTCTCTGTTACGAGCCGGTGAAGTTCCAGCACCAAGTCTCGTGTCATTGCTTGATCCTTAATCTCCAAGATGCGGCGCATCGTGATGTAGTTATTCAGGATCATCCGTTCGCTCTTGTCACGAGGCGGCCGCCCGGTGCGAATCATCTCCTTGGCGACTTGCCGTGTGGTGACTGCGCCTTCCAACTGGCTCGAAGTGATGGCCTCCTCGATCAACGAGCGAATCAAATACTGATCGCGGGTCTGTGGATTGGTGATTGGCTCTGGCACTCGCAGCGAACCGCCGGCCCCACAGTCTATGTTGTGCAGTTCCTCGTGAACGAAGTCAGGAACACAGAAACGGAAAGGGCTTTGCTTTTTGTCCTGCAGTGGCACCGGGCGCAATTGTCCCCTCCGCTGGAGTTTCAAGGCAAGCCACCATTCCTTAGGTGTCAGTCCTTTGGGGGGCGCAAGATGACGCAGCTTGTCCCAATGGAGATAATTGCGTGCCAAGCGACCATCCGGTGTGGACTCCAAGACCCTCTCGAACCTCATCGGGTCTCGAAGCTCTTGAATGATATCTCTGACCGACGGCGGTATCTGTGGTTTTCGTATTACCATAAGCTACCTACTAATTTCATACTAATGAATACTAAATTAGTTTTTGTAATTGTCAACTACTAAATTAGTAGATGTTAGTTTTCAATTAGCATTTGGATTGAACCACCTTCCAAGCCGCCTTCACCTCTGTCTCCCCCGACAGCAGCTTCGGCAGCAGCAGGTCGCGCCGTGCCCGCCACGCCGCCGGAATACGCGACGCACTTCCGCCGCAGCCGCGCACGAGAGACTCGAGTTGATCGAACTCTGCGTGCACGCGCGGATAGTATCGTGGAATCAGTGGGGTGTCAAAACAACGACCGCACAGATGTCATTCGTTGGTGATGGGCATGAATCGGCATTCGCTGGATGCGCTGTCAAGAGTCGAGAGTTGACCCTGCTGACTTCGGCTTGGACCACAGAGACCGCAGTCTGCCTGAAATCTGGTACACGCTTCTTCTTTGGCACGGAGGCAGTATCCCATAGCGCTTACTACTTCAACAAGCCCAAGTCCTCGACTGGTCTGATCAAGGTCGAATACCGGGTTTCTTTATCGAGTTTCTTCAACTCAAGTAGCTTGGGGACCAGCCCTGAGTCTTCGATCCGCTTGTTGAACAGCTCGACATCCTTTTCGAACTGGTTCATCTTGTCGGGGAACTTTTTCTGGGCGTCTTCGAAACTCTCCTCGCCCCCCCCAACAGCAAGACGCCTTCGATCTTCCTCAGTTCGAGGTCGGCGATCTAGCACATATTCGTTGCCGGTAACCCATGCCAACATACCGTAGTTGAGTCCATAATCTTTAGAGCCGTCCTCAAACAAGATATAGCTCCCCGGAATTTTATACCGGTAGGCGTGGAAGCTGTCCTCCTCGACATAATCCTCTTCTACCTGGCTGTCTCCAGTCACCAGCCGCAGTGGACGTGATGGTCTCTGGGGTACTGCTCCCAGCTTCTCTTTCAGATCGGCGGCAAGCAGCCTCGTCCTAGCCTGTCGAATTAAGTTGTGAGACATCCAGTCAAAATCAGCGGGCAGCAATTCTAGCGCTACACGTATTCTCTCTGTCGCCTCAAAGGAACTTTCCGGCATAAGTTCAAGAAGCTTGTCTTCGACTTTCTTGACGGCTTCTCTTGCGTTTGCTTCGGCTTCTATTTTTCCACCGGACTCCACTTTTCCAGAGAGCACAACTTGGTAAGTGCTATCTTGTTGATATCCCAAGTCCATCACTTGGAAGCCGGGCAAGAGCACCGCTTCGGCCTTACTCTCCACAGTGTCATACTTAACTTTGAAGTTCTCGATACGCGTGATCGACGAAATCTCAACACCAGCCCGCTCGATGGCCTGTAGCTTGGCGTTCATCACAGCTTCCATATAATCCTGCTGCTTCGTGCTTTTGACGCCGTCGTCCACGCCTTTGATAAGAACCTCAACCACTTCGGCGTGACACGGCAATGCCGCCATGCAAACCAATGCGCACCACGCAAGGATGTGCTTCCTCATAGCTAGTCCTCCCGTATCTGTTGTATGTTGTTCATCGCATCACCGACCTGATCTTGCTGTAAAACTGCTCGTCGAGATCGATCGAGCTTTCCACTTCAACCGTCTCTCCCAACCGACGAAGTCAACAGCGCTGCCTGACGCTGACAAAAACACCGAAGGAGCCACACAATGGTTATTAAAGCGGTCACTCCAAAAACCGATAGGGTGGCGTCCCCTGCGTCTCCCAGCATTGCCCCCGCGAACAGCACAAGCGGTGTCAGCATCAGCCGCGTCGTGAATCGCGCCCAGCGTCTTCCTGCAATATAATCCGCGACCGGTGGGCTCGTGCGGTAGTACCAGCTAACGAACCGTCTGCCGAGTGCGGTTGTTAGCAGGTATCGCTCGCGGAAGCATCGCAGCTTTACGACATTCTTCTGCCACGGCGTGCCGTACGCTGCGGTCGCGATGAAGCATAGAGGGCTACCGGGTGTGCCGCGATAACCGGCACCGAGAGATTGTGCTAAGGTGGGCCGGTTACAACACTGTGGCTCATGAATCTTTAAGTCTTCCCACCTATAGTTCGCTCCGCAACAGGGGCATTTAGTCCAATCATTGTACCCTGGACTACTTTTCATATGCATTGGGTATTGACCAAACACCTGTGTTGCCGCAGAGACAGACAAAATCACGGCCACGAAAATCACCCTAATTTCCTTCATGATAGCTATCCCCGGCATCTTGGGTTCACGCAGATTCACCAGTTAGCTTCGCATTTTCATTTATCAAACGGATCCGGTTTGGGAGGAATTGAGGCTTTGCCACCCTTTAATTTGATCGCATGTTTAATTGTGTTTTTCAGCCGTTTGCCGGTGGTCTCATCAGACACGTATATATCGACACCTCTCTTCACTGTTGTTTGATTGAACCAATCCCCGTTTGTACTCCGGCACGGAATAACCTCCCGTCCGTCTGTTGTACACAACTTAAGAATCCACCAGCCAGCCATGGGCTCTTCCAAATCTAGCTTATCGGGATCAAGTGTCGAGAAATCCACATCCCACGTGTCATCCGCCAGCTGGCCCCGGGTTCCATTCCATAGTCGCGGCTCCATTGTAATTTGCACGCCGTTCTCAATCACCTTTGCGTGGTGTCGGAAGATCCAGACTTACGTCGTTGCTCCGGCACCGTTCAGTTTCTCTACGATGTATTTCACGGTTTCTTCGTAACTCAGCCCGGTGTCCTTATCATCCGCTAGAAGGCGTTGCGGCAAAACGCCGCAAAGGATTGTAAATAAAAACAGACTAAGCGCGAAGTGGCGAAGATGTTTTGGAGCATTCATGGCTTCCATTCTGTTTCTCTTCTCGCTATTCAGCCGGCTTCCAAGTTTCGTCGGGATTGTATTCTTCGATCTCCTTCGCCAACTCGTCGGTCTTTTCGCCAAGGTTTTTCTGATAGACCTTGCCCTGCTGGTTCACGATGAAGGTCATCACCCCGGAGTTACCCCACTGGGCGGGATAGGCGAGCAACGCGAAACCCGCAACCATATGGCCGTTGATGACGTAGTCGAACTTCTCCCCGGGGGCGTTGTTACCCTGTTTCTTGAGAATTCTGAAAATGTAGCCATGGAAAGGGTCGTGTTTGTGGGGTCTTGCGCTCACGCTCTTTTCGCTGTAGCCTTCTCCGCACGCTTTGGCCACCAAGGGACCAAATGGGCTTTCCTCCTCGCCGGGTTTGGTTTCCCAGTACAACCCGTCTTTCTTTCCGGGTGTGCTTTGCATCCTCTGGGCGTATTCCATGACCCCGTTGCCGTCATAGTCCTTCTGCATGAATTCGCGTTGCGCTTTAACGTAGGCGTGGCAAACCTCCAAGGCGCTCAATTCGTTTCCTCCGATGCGCCGGTTGAGGATTTCTTCCTTGCCGGCTAGAGTATCAAAAACCCACTTATCGCCTTTCTTGGCCAGAGGGATCGGAAATGGCCAATGCTCATGGCCCAGACGGAGAACCACAGTTCCATTCTCCTGCGTCGCTACCTCACTGAACTCGGCCAAGTGTTTGGCAAAATTCGCAAGGTCAGCCGCGCGCTGGACCGGATCGGGGTTGGTTATCTCGCTCGACGCTGGGCCAAATACTCTCCGCAAGGCATTTGTGTCGCCGGCTTTCACTGCCTCCTGCAACACCGCAACGGCCTGTTCAGGGGACACAAAGATAGATTGTTCACCTTCCTCTGCTGCGCCGGTGACCACTGGGATCATCAAGGCGCAAGCCAACCCGGCCATAAGTGCCGTTTGCACTGTGAGCTTCGTTCCATTATTCACCTTAAACATGTTTTTCTCCTTTCAGACGTAAAACTCGCCTCAAGTGATGCAGATTATCGGTTCCGTCGATTCTTGGCGCCACCCCGGCTGGCATCGCCACGGTTACTGGCCTGACTTGTCATTGAACTATTTCCAGAACCTTGAAACGCACTTTGCTGAGCCCTCTGCTGTGCTGCCTGCTGTTGCTCCTGCTGTTGATGTTGGCGAGCCGCCGCTTCCTCAGCTTGCCGCTGGGCTTGCCACGCCCTCCGCTGCCCTTCCTGCTGGCGGGCCTGTTCTTGGGCGCGTTGCCGTTGCATCTCTTGCTGCCGGGCCTGTTCCTGAGCCCTCTGCTGCTGGTCCGCCTGCTGGCGGCTCAGTTCTTCAGCACGCCGTTGTTGCTCCTGCTGGCGGGTCAGTTCCGCAACACGTTGCTTTTGCTCCGCCTGCTGGCGGCTCAATTCCTCAGTACGCCGCCGCTGCTCTTCACGCTGGCGAGCAATCTCCTCGGCATTCCGCTTTTGCTCCTGTTGGCGGGTTAGGTTCGCAGCCTGCCGCCGTTGTTCTTCCTGCTGGCGCGCAAGCTCTTCACCATGCCGCCGCTGCTCCTCTTGTTGACTGGCTAGCACTTCGGCGTTCCGCTTTTGCTCCTGCTGGTGGGTAATCGCGTCAGTACGGCGCTGCTGCTCTTCACGTACGCGGGCAGTCTCCTCCTCAGCCTGCCGCTGGCGGGTGGCCGCATCGTTAATCTGCCGCTGGTTGATGACCGGAGGCACGGGAGGACGGGACGGGATGTGGGGCGTGGTGTCAGAATGGCCTGCCCCTAGGCTGGCTTTCCCGCGCTCTCCTGCGGCCTGCACCACGGGCCCGCTCTTGTAGGTGTCGAGGACTGAGACTTTGCGAACCTCTTCGTGCTTGATCCGCATGCTGGCCTCCTGCCGGGCGACGACAGCCTTGGGCGTTTCATGTGGCCTCGAAGCCACATTCGGGCGATAGATCTCTATCGATTCTCCGGAGATCGCGCCGCGCCGGATTGGCTGGCCGGGGTGGTTCTTCTGATCGACGATCTTTAGCTGCCTGATTTCTTGATGCGTCACTTCTTTGATGCGCGTGATGGATGGTCCGCGATTGATGATGCGGTTATTAATGTGGGTATAGTTGTTTTGGATGATGGTCGTCGTGTTGTAGATGCGAGTCACCTCGGTTCGCGGCAACCGCGACCTCACCAGCACCCGCTCACTGAAGTGCGCGACCGGCACGAAAGTGAAATGCCGAGATTCCAGACCAAATGCAAAATCTGCGCCCACCCGGTTTCCGTGGAAGCTAAACCCAATCCCGGCTTCGTACCGAGCTCCCGGTGGCAACGGCGCCCAGCCAATTGCCGCGTCAGAATGCCGCCAACTTACCCAGGCTGGTCCCCACTCGGTGTCCGGCAGCCAGATCCAGCCATATCTAGAATGGCGGCTCCAGCGGCCATAATGAAAGGGTGCCCAGCCCCAAGAATAGTCCGACTGCCACATCCAGCCGCAGTCGGTATAAACCCAGTGACCACGTTGACAGTACGGGCTCCAGCCACTGTCAACAACCATGGCTGTTGGCTGCCAGCACCACGTGCCATCGACATTGAGCCAACTGCCATAAGGCGACAGCGCCCCATAGAATGAGGAGACATCGACGTCATCTGACGGCGGGGCTGTGTCAACGGGAGCGTCCACTACGGTTTCCTGCACGGAGTCCTCTGCCGGTGGAAGACTGACAGCGGGCGGCGGCTCATCATCCGCCGATGCTATTTCTGGCGCTGGTGGTGGTGGTTCAACAGCAACCCCCGGCTGATGGTCCGCAACGGCCTTAATCATTTCCAAGGATAAGCCAAGGTCAGTGAGGAAAAAAATCTCATCTGCGGTTAGAGCATACGCCACCGGCGATGCGTTAACGAAGTCGGCCACTGCCTTGTCATCGGCGCCAGATTTCACAACTTTTACAAGATCTTCAAATCCTTCGGAGGCGTCTGCTTGGCGAGCCGTGATCTGCGCAACGAGCATGACGACACAGGCAACAATCAGCAGACTTTTCATTGGGCGCTCCCTTCTCAGTTATCGGCCGACATTTCTCATATGACCTACGCCTCGCGACCATCGCTGACCACTCAGTCTGACGAGCACTCATAGTATTACCTTTGACAATGCTGACAAGCCGATTCTAGGCCTTTGCCTTCGTTCCAAGATCGGATTCCTTGCTACACCCACAATTGCCGGTCGAGCGAGCGGTACTGGATGGCTTCCGAGATGTGCTGCGCTTCGGGTCGCCATAGAACCCGCACGGGCTGGGATTCAGAGGCGTTTTTTTGAGTGACGAAAAGTGACGCTTCGGTCGTCGCTTTGGAGTTTTAGGGTTGGTTTACGCAGGGGTAATTACGGTTATTCACGCACAATCACGGCGGGTTCGATGACCTCGACAATGTTTCTGTCGGGATCTAAACAGGTAAAAGAACGGAAGCTGCCAGAATGTGCTATCGGAGTCAAGAGCGTCACAAATTTCAGCCGTCGGGGGGCCTTCCGTGACACCATCCATCACTGAGCCTGTTGAGATGCATATCGACTCATGTCCAGTGTCAGCGGATTGTTCAGGCCGAAATGCCTCTCGGCACTCCAGCCCCCCAAACAGAAGCCCCTTCTACTCTACCGGAGCAAGGGTCACATAACCGGTTTCGTTCGTACCAGCAAAGAAACCGGCTCCGAAATCCTGTAACTGCAACACGGCCCCCTGGAATTTCACCGATTTGTGAGTCACGGGATGCAGGAAGCTACCGCTGAACGTCCCATTCTTCGGCACAAGCTTCAGCGTCAAATTGGTGACGCTTCCGGACAGGATTGTTACAGTGTTGTTGGTCGTAACCGTCACCGAATTCGACAATACGGCGCCAAGGTTTCCGCCGCCAAGCGCCAGCGTGACATTGCCGAAGGTATTGGTCAGGCTGAGCATCGGGCTGCCTTTGGCTGGGGCCACGTACTTAGAGCCGAGCAATATTGTGTTGGTCGCGAAGCCACCGGCATAATAGCCCTTGGCAGCCGCTGGCCTGATCCACTCCACTGTCGATTTGAGCGTGTCATTGGTGAAATTCAACCAACCAACACACGAACCTTTGTTCCCGTACAACAGGTTGTAAAGCGGCCCCGTACCGTATTTGGAAATTGGAACCGTGCCCGCCAGTTTCGTCCCATCTCCCAGTGTACCGGAGAGCTTCCCGATTCCCGTGGTCGCGATCTTCAACGTGCCGTAACCCCAGCCTTGTGGCAAACTGGAATCATTGTCCAAGGGCGGCATCACCACGAAGGTATACACGCCCGTCTGCGGACAAACGTTCGCCTTGCCGAAGACCGCCAGATCCGCGACCAATTCCGACTGGAACGTGCCATTAGAAATCGTGCCCGTGATTTCATCCGTGCCGTTGGTGAGATCGAGATGCAGAATCACTTTCCACGAACTCGAACCGCTCCCCGTGACCGTGTTCGTAACATTCCCACTTTGGTCAAATTGTCCTCCGAACGCGGCGCGCGTTCCGCCCATCGTCAGGTTTGCCGCAAACGAACCCGTTTCCGCCAGCACAAGCTTGAGAGACCCCGAACTCGCCTGCGAAGGCGCATTCGTCTGGATCGCCAAACCGTTATACGTACCTTGAAAAGGAACGAAAGTATCGGCCAACGCTAATCCTCGCCGAATTGTGTCGTTGTAGGTGTCCGCCACATACAGATTGCCGCTGCTGTCCGTCGTGACTCCCATCGGCCTGTTGAAGCGCGCGGAACTGCCAGTGCCGTTAGCGCTGCCGGACTTCCCGGCCGTCCCGGCAATGGTGGTCACCACCCAGTTCGTCCCTACTGGAATGATCTTACGAATGACATCATTTCCTACATCGGCGACATACAAGTTGTTATTGGCATCCACAGCTAACCCCGATGGCTGATGGAACCGCGCGGTGTTGTTGGCACCATCGATGCTGCCGGATTTTCCGGCTTGTCCCGCAATAGTGGTCACCACCCAGTTCGTCCCCGACGGCGTAATCTTGCGAATGGTGTCATTCCCATAGTCGGCGACATAAACATTGCCGGCGCTGTCCACTGCCACACCTGCGGGACTGTCAAACCGCGCGCTGCTGTTGGTGCCGTCAGCGCTGCCGGACTTCCCGGCCTTTCCCGCGATGGTCGTCACCACCCACGTCGACTCCACCATGGTAATCTGACGAATGGTGTTATTCCCATAGTCGGCGACATAAACATTGCCGGCGCTGTCCACTGCTACGCTTATGGGATAGTAGAATAGCGCCTCACTGCCAAGTCCGTCGTCGCTGCCGGTAGTTCCGGCCGTCCCGGCAACGGTGGTCACCACCCAGCTCCCCGCCAGAGGGACAATCGCGCGAATGGTACTATTCCCGTAATCGGCGACATAAAGGGTGCCACTGTCGTTGATCGCGATGCCCGTGGGATAGTTAAACAATGCATTGGTACCGGTGCCGTCGTCGCTGCCGGTAGTCCCAGCCGTCCCACTAATAGTGGTCACCACCCACTTCCCCGACAGAGGAATAATTTTGCGAATGGTGCTATTCCCGTAATCGGCGACATAGATGTTGCTGCTGTTGCCAGTCACCACCACGCTTGCGGGATAGTTAAACAACGCTACTGTGCCAAGCCCGTTCGTGCTGCCAGACGTACCGGCGGTCCCGGCAATCGTAGTGAAGTCGTATATTTGGGCGAAACCCGTAGTCAGGCACATACTTAGAATGCCCGCTGCCAACAGGAATGCTTTGCCGAGTTTCATAGGATTTCCTTTCAATTTGCGATTTTTATTATGCTTGGACGTCATTCATAGCGCAGGGCATCAATGGGATCGAGAGCGGCGGCCTTGCGGGCGGGATAAAAACCGAAGAAGACGCCGATCACAAAGCTGACGCCGAAGGCAAGAATGATTGAACCGACGGACACGATGGCTTTGAAATCGGCGAAGACCGCAACGAGTCTTGACACGCCCACGCCGAGGAGCACGCCGATGATCCCTCCCAACAGGCTCAACGTAATGGCTTCGATGAGGAACTGTAGCCGGATATCGCCGGGTTGCGCGCCGACGGCGATGCGGATGCCGATCTCGCGGGTGCGTTCGGTGACGCTCACCAGCATGATGTTCATGATGCCGATGCCGCCCACCACCAGTGAAATGCCGGAGATCGCCCCGAGCAACAGCGTAATGATTCGCGAGATGGAACTGACCGTGTCGGCAATTTCCTTTTGATTGAAGATGTTGAAATCATCGTCACGACCCGCAACGAGGCGATGACGCTGGCGGAGCAGGCTGGTGATTTGTTGCTGGGCGACTTCCATCCGATCCGCACTGACAATCTGAACGTTGACAGAGCGCAGGTATTTGTCCCCGGTGACGCGCTTCATGGCGGTGGTGTAGGGAATGATGATGCGGTCGTCCTGGTTTTGTCCGCCCATGCCTGCGCCCTTGCTTTCGAGCTGGCCGATGATGACGAAGGGGATGTTTTTCACCCGCACGGTCTGGCCGACCGGATCAAGCGGTCCGAAGAGTTCGTTCGCGGTTTTTGAACCGATGACAGCCACTTTCGCCGCGCTGCGAACCTCGCGTTCGGTGAACATCGAACCGGCGGCCAGTTTCCAATCGCGGATTTTCAGATAGTCGGGCGATTCGCCGACGATGCTGGTGGACCAGTTGCGTCCGTTGGCGATGGCCTGCGCGGAGGTGGAGGCTTCAGGACTGATGGCAACCACGTCGGTCACTTCACGACCGATGGCGTCGGCGTCGGCGAGGGTGATGGTGCTGGCGCTGCCGAGGCCGGTGTTTACCCCGCCAGAACGGCGGCTGCCCGCGAAGATGGTGAGCAGGTTCTGGCCAAGGGCGGAGACCTGGGATTCGATCCGGGCTTGCGCGCCGTTGCCCACGGCCACCATCGTCACGACGGAGGCGACACCGATGATGATGCCTAGCGCGGTGAGGATGGAGCGCATTTTGTTTCGCCGTAATGCGCGCAGGGCAATCATCGCCGTCAACAACGACCGGAGCAGGAATGTTCGGATATAATTGAAGATGTTCATGGGTCAGGCGAGTTGGGCTTTTTGCTCCACTTGGTCGAGCCGGGCGCGTTCCTGGTGGGCGTGCCGGCGGTTTTCATTCCGGCTGTCGCTGATGATCTGGCCGTCGCGCATGACGACGATGCGTTTGCAATAGGCGGCGATGTCCAGTTCGTGCGTGACCATGATGAGGGTGATGCCAGACTCGTTGAGTTCCTGAAACAGGCCCATGATTTCGATGCTCGTGCGGGTGTCTAGATTGCCGGTCGGCTCGTCGGCCAATACCAGTTCCGGCCGGTTTACCAAGGCGCGGGCGATGGCAATGCGCTGCTGCTGTCCGCCGGAAAGCTGGCTTGGGTGATGGGCAAGACGGTCGCCGAGGCCCACTTTCTCCAGCGCCTGCACGGCGCGTTGACGACGGGTGCGAAGCGAAACGAGGGGCTGACTGTAAAAAATGGGCAGTTCGACATTTTCTAAAGCCGACGTGCGGGCCAGGAGGTTGAAGCTTTGAAACACGAAGCCCAGTTTCCCATTACGAAGCATGGCCAGCTGTTTGCGGTTGAGTCCGGCGACCCCGACGCCATCGAGCAAATAGATTCCACTCGTGGGTTGGTCGAGGCAGCCGAGGATGTTCATGAGCGTTGATTTTCCCGAACCGCTCGCGCCCATGATGGCCACGAACTCGCCCCGCTGGATTTCCAGCGTGACGCCGCGTACGGCTTTCACCTCGACTTCGCCCGTCTCATACGTCTTGGCGAGGTCGTGGAGTTGGATGACGGGCGTGTTGCTGGTTTGCGTGCTCATGGTGTCTGGGGTGGCGGGCCGCCGAAGCTGCTGCCTTTTGCGCCGGATGACAGAGTTGAAGTGACGAGGGGCATGCCCTCGGTGACGCCTTCGAGGATTTCCGTGTCCACGCCGTCGGTGATTCCGGTTTTGACGATGACGGGTTTGAGTTTTATTCCGTCAGTTCCCGGCGTATAGACGAGGCGTTGGCTGCGTTCCAATTTCGCCGGCGGGGTCTGTTCAAAAGCCGCGTTTTCAGGCGGGGTGTAGCGCAGGGCGGTGTTGGGGATTTTCAAGACATTGGTGCGTTCGGCGACGAGGATGGAGACATCCGCTGTCATGCCGGGAAACAATTTCTGCTCCGGGTTGTCCACGGTAATGATGGTCTCGTAGGTGACAACGTTCTGCGTGGTCGTGGGCGATTTGCGAACTTGCACGACTTGGCCGTGGAAAACTTCATCAGGAAACGCGTCCACGGTGAAGTCCACCGGTTGCCCGGTCCGCACCTGGCCGATGTCCGCTTCGGACACCGAGGCGCTGATGTTCATCTTGGTGATGTCCTGCGCGATAGTGAACAGGACCGGCGTGCTCATCGCGGCGATCACTGTCTGGCCCTGATCCACCTTCCGCGAGATGACAATGCCGTCCACGGGCGCGGTGATCTTGCAGTAGCCAAGATTCGCCTGGGCGCTCTCGACCGCCGCCTGCTTGATGATGACCGCGGCTTCAGCCTGCGCCAGTTCAGCGGTGGCTTGATCTAAATCCAACTGCGAGGCGGCCCGCTGCGGGGCGAGAATTGTCTTTCGCTCCAAATTCTGGCGCTTGAGGGTGACACCGGCCTTGGCGCTCGCTAGTTCGCCCTCGGTCTGGCGCAGGGCGGCTTGATATACGGTGGGATCAATTTCCGCCACGAGCTGGCCTTTTTTCACCGGCGAGTTGAAGTCAACAGACATGGCGGAGATTTTTCCGGAAACCTGGCTGCCGACGTCCACGCTGACCACGGCGCTGAGCGAGCCGCTGGCGGTGGCATGCTGTACGATGTTTCCACGAGTGACGGGGGCGGTTTCGTATTTGTGCGAACCGCCGCCCGATGGTTTACAACCGGAGCAAATCGTGAGGGTGAATGCCGCGAGAGTTGCTGGCAACACGTGGGAAAGTTTCATGTTCAGTTTCATTGTTTTAATCCTAGGTAATTATTTCCAGCCGCCACCCAGCGCTTGGTAGAGCGAAATCTGGCTGGCGAGTTTGTTGAATTGAGCCTGAAGAAGGCCCTGTTGAGCACTGTAGAGGTCTTGCTGGGCGGAGAGGACGTTTAGGTAAGAGTCTTCTCCCTGGCGATAGCGGGCGTTGGCGAGATCGAAGCGAATTTGCTGGGCATTGATCAACGCCGCTTCCGCGTCAATCTGAGCCGCATAACTGCTGTTGGCGACGAGCGCATCCGCCACTTCGCGAAACGCGGTCTGGATGGCTTTCTCGTAATTAGCCACTTCGATGTGCGCGCTCACTTTGGCGGAATCCAAATCGGCGCGGTTCTGGCCGCCGGTGAAAATAGGCACGGTGACCTGCGGCGAAAAACTCCACACGCCCGTGCCTGCGCCGAAAAGTTTGGAGAATTCATCACTGGTGGTGCCAATCGAACCGGTGAATTTGATGCTGGGGAAGAACGCGGCGCGGGCCGCACCAATGTTCGCGTTCGCGGCCTTCAATGTGTGCTCGGCTTGCAGAATATCCGGGCGGCGTTGCACAAGTTCGGAAGGCAGTCCCGCCGGAATATCTGCCACCACGTTGGTGTCGCTCAACGACCGGGGCGCGGGCAGGTCGGTCGGAAGCGATTGGCCGACGAGCAACACGAGGGCGTTCTGCGCCTGGGCGAGCTGACGTTCATAAGTCAGAATATTGATCTTGGCGGTTTGCACCTGGCCTTCCGCCGTGCGCAGATCGAGTTCGTTGGCTGCTCCGGCATTGAAGGTGGCTTTGTTGAGATCGTAGGATTCCTGTACCGTCGCCAATGTCTGCCGCGCAAGCTGGAGTTGCTCCTCCGCCTGGCGCAGTGTGAAGTATTCATCGGCGACCTCGGCAACGAGAGAAATCTGCGCGCTACGCTGCGCCTCGGCCGTGGCGAGGTATTTCTCCAAAGCCTGTTTGTTCAGGCTGCGCACCCGACCAAATAAATCCAATTCATACGCGGTCGTGCCAAGACTCGCACTCCATTGGTCCGATGTGACGTCCGCGGCATGAGAGCGGGTGAAGCTGCCGCCGCCATTAACGCTGGGAAATGACGCCGACCGTGTAATGCGGTACTGGGCGCGGCTTTGTTCCACATTGAGTATGGCAACCCGGAGATCGCGGTTGTTGGCCAGGGCCAGTTCGATCAACTTTTTGAGACGTTCCTCGGCAAAAAAGTTCTGCCAGGCAATATCGGAGGCGGCTGGTCCAGCCTTGGCTTCAGTTGTCTCCGGATACTGCGCCGCCACCGGCATAGCCGGGCGTTCGTACTTGGGAATCATCGTGCAGCCGGATAACGCCAGGACCACAGCGAGCAGTGATAGCGGGAATTTTGACATGATGAAGTTGTTCATCTGCGTGGTGGTTTAGGTGGGTGTGGAATGGGTGGACGAGCGTTGGCGGGGCGAAAGCGGCGCATGAAGGTTTCAATGCAGAGCGCCTCCTTCGAGCTATAGTGATATATCGCCGCGCCCAAGTTGACTTTTGCCTCTTCCGCCAACGCCCGCATTCCCACACCATCGCAGCCATGCTCGTCAAAAAGCCGTTCCGCCGTGTCCAGCAGCCACTTCCACCCGGATTTGAGCCTGCGAGTTGTCATGACGTCTTTCAGATCCATTGATCTCCAACCTTTCTATTTATATAGAACCTCATCACCATGACAGCGACCGTACCGGTATCATTACAGGAATGTCATGGAGCACCGTCTCCATTGCGGCCCAGTTTGGCGAACTCGTTCGCTGGGTCCGGCAGATTTAGTGCTGCGTTGCCCCTCCGGCGGCCGGCCTGACGCGCCCAATTCATGGCACCGAGAGAAGTTCCACTTGGCCGCTCGCGTTGGTGCCCAGGAAACAGCCGCCACCGATGTCGTAGGGCTGCTGCAAAAGCAGACCTTTGAACTGAATCATCTGGTTGTTGGCGGGATGCACGAAATGGCCTGAGAACGCTCCCGTCGCCGGCACGATGTGCAATGTCAGCTTGTCGTCGCCCGCCGGCGTCGTTGTGGTCGCACCCGATGCGCTCACCGTTGCGTTTTTGACGATGTTACTCGGCAAATTGCCATCGCTCAACGTCAACTGCCAGTTGCCCGCCACCGCCGGGCCGCCCAGAGACGGTGAGACGTATTTCGCGCCTTCCAACGTCAGCGTTGTCGTGAACCCAGCCGGGTAATACGCGCTGGACGCCAGTGCCGGCTTGAACCAATCGACAACCGCCGCCAGCGCGTCGTTTGTCCCGAAGCTCACCCATCCAATGAACGAGCCTTGATTCGCATAGAGCACACTGTAGAACGGACAGGTGCCATACTTGGAAACGGGAACACTCGCCTTGAACTTCGTTCCATCGCCCAAGACACCGGCCACTTTGCCGGCGCCCTTGGTTGTCACTGTGACCGAACCATACCCGTATCCCTGCGGAACGCTCGGATCATTTTCGTCGGCCGGCACCAACACGAAGGTGTAACGGCCATTCCAAGGGCACGAGTTCGTCGTGCTGAACACGGCACGATCCGCCAAAAGCTCCGACGTGAAGACTCCGTCAGAAACTGTTCCCGCGATCTGATCAGTGCCCTGACTGACATCAAGGTGCAGGATGACCTGCAACGAATTCAGGCCATTGCGCGCCACCGTGTTTGTCGCGGCACCCGCCGCATCAAACTGCCCCTTGAACGAATAGCGCAGGCCACCCATACTCAGGTTTGCGGCAAACGACCCCGTCTTGGAGACGACGAACTTGATTGCACCGGAACTGGCGTGCGACGGGGTGTTGGTTTGCAGAACCAGGCCGCAATACCTGCCCTGCAACGGCGTGAATCTGACCGTCGGGTCGATTACCCGCAGCACAAAATCCTCCTCGGAGAACAGCAGGTTGGCATCGGTGACGCGGACGCGGAACGTGTTCGTCGTTTCTGCTCGCGGCGTGCCGCTGATCTCGCCGCTGGCGGCTTTGAGCGTCACGCCGTCGGGCAGGCTACCGGACGCGAGCGACCAGCGGTAGGGTGTCGAACCACCACTGGCTTCCAAGATCTGGCTGTAGAGCCGTCCGACCAGACCGTCCGGCAACGAACTCTTGGTGGTGATGGCCAGTCCCGAGATGCCGGCTTGCGCCACAGTGAAAGGCTGGCCCGCGATGGTCAGCGCTCCACTGCGCGAGGTGCTGCCAAGGTTGGCATCCACAGTGTAGTTTACCGTTCCGTTGCCGGTGCCGCTGTTGCCGGACGTAATCGCCAGCCAGTCGTTGTTTCGGGTCGCCGTCCAGGCACAACCGGCGTCGGCAATCACGCCAACGCTGCCTGCGGTGGCCTCCGCGCCAACAGCGACGGCACTGGTGGCGAGCGCGTAGGAGCAGGTAGAGGTCGTGATGTTCACCGTCAACACCGCGACAGCCGAGGTGGCGGTGTTATTGGCGGCATCGGAAGCCCGTGCGGTCCAGTTGTGCGTGCCGTTGTCTGCCCCGGTAAAGGTCCACGCATAGGTATAGGGCGCGACGGTATCGGTTCCTTCCAAGGTACCGGCGTCGTAGAATTCCACCTTGGTGACAGCGACGTTGTCGGTAGCGGCCGCCGTGATCGTCACGGTCTGGGCGTTGGTGTATGTCGTGCCGCTGGCGGGACTGGCGATGCTTACGGTGGGGGGTGAGGAATCAGCGGCCGTCAGCATGCGTAGCAGATTGAGGCGGCCGCTGGTCCTCACTTTGCCGCTAAGGCTGGAGACGCGGTCGACGTTGCCCAAGATACGCTCAATCCGCTGGGTGACGGTTTCGGCGGGGTAATTCATAGCCGCAAACGCCACTGCGCCGGCCACATGCGGTACGGCCATTGAGGTGCCTTCCATGAACTGATACAGTTGCGTCGGATCGTAGTTGTTGATGACCGTGGCGGTCGTGGGCAGAGCCGCCAGCAAGGCATGGCCGTCGGCCTGCGACAGCGAGACGGCGGGAATCCAGGAGCTGGGCCCGATCAACGTGCCGGAGAAATTGCCGGGCACGTTGTTGTAAATGATTGCCGCCTGCGCGCCTGCGGCCATGGCGTTGGCGACCTTGTTGGAGAACGTGAGTGTGCCACGCAGGATGAGCGCGATGTTGCCGCGAACAGCAGACGGGAAGTCTGCCGTATACCCTAGATTGCAATAGTAAACCGCCGCGGTGATGCCCGTCGTTATGCCGGCATAGGTCAAGCCGTTGGCGAGATACGCGGTGGAGGCTTGGTGCACTGACGCGGTCGTACCGGCAACCGAGAGCGGTTTGGTGGACAGGATGTTCACGCCGGGCGCCGTGAGGTCGACCGTGGTGACGCCATAATTTGAAAAACTGGCCAACGCATCATTCTGGTCGCTGGCAGCCGCCACGATCATGTTCGGCAGCCGGTAATTGGCTGGGTAGGTCGGCGTGGTGTCGTTATTGACGCTATCGTTTCCAGCCGCCGTGCAGAAAACAATGCCGGCGTCGCCAGCTTCCTGGATGGCGGCGCGTTCCGTGGTGCTGGAACCGCCGCCACCAAAGGACGCGTTAATGGCAACGATATTCACGCCTCGTTTCTTCATCATCGTGGCATACTGGATCGCTTCGATCACCGCCGCATCCGTGAACGCATCACCATTCCCAGAAGCCTTTAGCGCCATGATCTTGGCTCGGTAATTGACCCCGATAACGCCCAAGCCATTGTTGCCCGTGGCCGCAATAGTGCCGGCGACATGAGTGCCGTGATCGCTGGAATCGGCGGGGTCCGCCACGTCGTCGGCGAAGTCGTAGCCGAAGTAGTCGTCCGTGTAACCGTTGCCATCGTTGTCCAAGCCGTCGCCGGCGGTCTCGCCGGCGTTGTGCCACATGTTGCTGACAAGATCGGGGTGCGTGTAATCCACCCCGGTATCGATGACCGCCACGACAACCGTCGTGGTGGGCGACTGCACCAGATCCCACGCATCCACGAACTTGATGTCGTCGCCGGCGGTGCTCGTGGTGCCGTTGACGACCTGCCCCGTGTTTTGCAGGCCCCACAACTGTGGGAAAAGCGTGTCGTTGGGCGCGGCTGAAATCCAACGCAGGTAATTTGGCTCGGCGGTTTCAACCCTCGAATCCTGTTTCAATTCGTCAATTAACGCTGCTGTCGTTCGATTCTCGGCTCGCACCAAACCCGTGTGCTGTTGCCGTCGTCGGGAGAGCCAGTCGAAATGCTTCGCCCATCCCAGCCCATGCCCGCCGAGCACGGTTTTCGCCGTCGGCAAGTCGGTCGATTTCTTGAACGTCACGATGGCTTCGCCTTCCACGTACGCCGTGGCCGGGTGCGCGGGCGCTGCATCAACAGGAGCAGCAGACAGTCCCGTGACACAAACGCTGGCAAGGATGATTCGGGAAACCGCAATGGAGATGATCCTGCTTTTCCAGCGGGTGAGGACCTGCGCCCGACGGGGAGGTAACGAACGGCTGTCGACGGGCCGTGCTTGGCCCGCGTGCGTTTTAAAATACGTTGTTTGCATCAGGTCTCCCGCCAGCAACCGATCGCGTCCGCTTCACTTCCTTTCGGAGTTCTGGTCTGGAACGAAAGAATTCGCTCGGCAGTAGAGCCCAGCGACATGACGGAAAGACACGCGGCAGGATTACAGAAACGTCATCAAACCGCGGCGGGTTCGTGCGTGTTTAAGCGTCTGCCAATGGGAGGGTCAACGTAAAGGAGATCAGGCCATCGTGCGTGCGAGTGAGCACCAAGTCGCCATGGTGCGCACGGGCGATCTCTCGGGCCAAGCTCAAGCCCAAGCCCGCGCCACCAACCCGTCGGCTCCGGGATTTGTCCACGCGGTAGAACCGGTCGAACACTCGTTCCCGATCCTCTTCAGGAATCGGCGCGCCCGTATTGCTCAAAGTGAAGCGTGCGATCCCGCTGGCGGTCTCCAATGCAAATTGTACCCGGCCGCGCTCGCAGTTGTACTTCACGGCGTTACTCGTCATATTGCGGATCACTTGAGCCAGTAGATCGGCGTCGGCCATCACGCGAATGACGGCAGGAATGTGCTGTTGTACCTCCAACTCCGGCGCGATGGCTTTCACGTCCTCAATCGCATCTTCCAGTAAAGTGGTCAGGTCCACGCTTTCCAGATGCAGGGCCAACTGCCCAGCGTCGGCGCGCGCCAGGAGCAACAGTTTCTGGACGATCGCCTTAAGCCGCTGCACTTCTTCCAGCAGATCGCCATAGCGCTGCTGCTCGTCGGAATCCACCGCAGCCGTCTGGATGGCCTGCTCCAACTCGCCCTGCAACACGGTCAGCGGCGTCTGCAACTCGTGCGCGGCATCAGCGCTGAATCGCACCGCTTGTTGGAAGCTCTTTTCCAATCGATCCAGCATCCCATTGATCACCTCCACCAGACGCGCCAGATCGGCATCGGCAGTGGCGACGGGAATTCGCTTGTCGAGGCCGCGGGCGGTGATCCCTTTAGCAGTGCGCGTGATGAGCGCAACCGGCCGCAGCGCGCGTGTTGCCAGCAGCCAGCCGCCCGCCGCCAACACGAGTAATCCCAACGGCACAGCGATCAGAAATGCATTGAGGACGCGATCAGAGTCGCGATGATATTCCGCGAGGCTGACGCCGATGATCATGGTCACCGCCTCGTTGCCCAGAACACCCACGCGCCATTCACTGGTAGAGGCCTTCATGGTTTGGAAAACCGGCTTCTTCATCCGCGCCAACCGTGGCGGCTGTAGCCGGAGCATCGGCATCATCGGCTCGTGCCGCGGTCCATATTCGTCGAGTGGCTGGGGCATTCCCGACTCGTCGGGCGGTTCCGGTTCGCGCGGTGCAGGTCCCTCAAACTCTGGAGCCGGCAGAGACACCCCGGCAATCTCGCGTGGACACTGCGCCGAGCTATAAAGAACCTTGCGTCGCTCGTCCAATACACGGATGACAATTTGGCTGGACTGGTCATCGCCATAAATGGTCTGCATCAACTGGCCGACATTCTCCCAGAACTCAGACGGCATCAAGTGACGGAGTAGTGGGTCGCCAAGTCCCCGGATCTCGCGGTCAATGCGATCCATCTGCACCCGCGAGATGACGCTGAGGAAGCTCACTCCAAAACCGATCAACAGAGTGCCGGAAATAAGGAGCGATAGCAGCGTGATTTTAAGACGAAACTTCATCCTGTCTTACTCGAGATGGCGGAACCGGTACCCGACGCTGCGGACCGTTTCGATCCACGATTGCACTGACGGCGGATCAATCTTCGCGCGCAGCCGGCGGATATACACGTCCACGACATTTGTTTGCGGGTCAAAGTCGTAACCCCAGACGTGTTCGAGAATCTGCGTGCGTGTGAACACACGCCCGGGCGAGCGCATCAACAATTCCAGCAGGTTAAACTCCCGCGCGGTCAGTTCGATTCGCTGTTCCCCCTGCCTTACCTGACGGGTGATCAGGTTGACCGACAACTCACCGGCGGTTAGTTGGGTCAGTTGCTCGCCCGAAGCGCGCCGCGCTACCGCCTGAATGCGCGCGATCAGTTCTTCCACATAGAACGGCTTCGGGAGATAATCGTCAGCCCCGAGGTTCAATCCCTCGACGCGCTCGTTCAACCCGGAGCGCGCTGTTAACAAAATAACCGGTACAGTGTTTTTCTTTTCCCGCAACGCGCGCAGAATGCTCAGGCCATCGCGGCCCGGCAGCATGATGTCGAGCACGATCACATCATACGTTTGCCGGGTCGCACGGTTGTGCCCCTCATTGCCGTCCCCACAGACTTCAACGACGAAGCCGGCTTCCTTCAATCCCTTCTGGACAAAGGAAGCGATTTTCCGGTCATCCTCAACGACGAGCACTTTCACGCCAAACAGCATACAGCGGCGGAGGGCGAGCGCCAAGCGCAGCAGTATTACAGTTTTGTCATGCGCCTGCGCGACGTCTTGTCATGCACATGAAGTCTCATTGAGTAGAAGAAACAAACCTAGGTTTCGAACCGAGAACCAACGAAAGGAGAAACAAGATGATGAAGACCTCATGCACAATGCTGATGACAGCGCTCGCACTGAGTGCATCCGCATGGATGGCAAACGCCCAGGGAACAAATAGCCCGCCTCCTCAGGGTAAATGCCCCCAGCCACCTCCTTCGCCGCTCTTCGCGGCGCTGGATACAAACCATGATGGCGTGATCGACGCCACCGAAATCGCCAACGCGCCAGCGGCGTTGAAGACGCTCGACAAGAACGGCGACGGTAAATTGACGCCCGACGAGGTTCGCCCGCTGCCCGGACCTGGCGGCCCCGGCAGTGGGCCCGGTTGGCATGGTGGACCTAGCGGTCCCGGTGGCGAGGGTGCCCCGCCTCCACCCCCGGAAGGACAAGACGGAACCGATGCAAAGCACGGCCCGCCTCCCGATCCCATCATGAGTGCGTTGGATGTGAACCATGATGGCGTGATCGACGCCAGTGAGATCGCCAATGCGGCGGCGGCGTTGAAGACGCTCGACAAGAACGGCGACGGCAAATTGACCATGGATAAAATATATCCGCAACGTCCCGGTGGTCAGGGAGCCGGTTATCGGCCGCCACCTAAATAAACTCTCGCTAACGCGGCGTGAACCGAAAGGGCTTCCCTCCCCAGACCTCGCCAATGGCCCTTTCGGTTTCCCCGCGCCGCCGCAACTTACCGAACGACCCCGGCAATTCGTCGGGGCCGTTTGCATTCGCGGAAGCGCAATTGTTGGGGTACTGGTTTATTGATTTGTGAAATTTTTGAAGTCATAGCGCCGCACTCGCCGTCGTCCTGCATGCTGCGTGTCTCACTGCCACATGATGCCCGCAGCTATGCCGCCTCCTTTCTTGCGGGCCGGACGTCTCACGTCAACGGACGGACAATAAACATTTCAAAGAACTAATGGTTCATCGAGTCCGCAGTGCTTCTTGATGTCTTTCGGCGTCATCCGCGCATTGCAGGTGACGGAATCCCGTCCCGCAAACCGCCGGCGTTGAATCGCGCGCGCGTCCTCAACTCGCAGGCGAATCTTCTCCGACGGCTCACCGGTCGCCTCGCCTGCCATCTCTTTGTACTTCACCGCCGGCACTTCGATGTGGATGTCTATCCGGTCCAGAAGCGGCACGGAAATCTTGTTCCGGTATCGTTGAATCATCGATGGCGAACAACGACACTCGCGTTTCGGGTCGCCATAGAACCCACACGTACTGGGATTCAGAGGCGTTTTCTTTGAGTGACAAAAAGTGACGCTTTGATCGTCGCTTCGGAGTTTTAGGGTTGGTTTACGCAGGGGTAATGATGGTTTTTTACTCCTATTTACCCCTATTTACCCTTATTTACCCCTTTTCATGCCTCTCGTTGTCGGGTTCGAGCCCCGTCACTCCCGCCATCTTCATCTCCGTGCCCTAGCGCGCCAACTGGTGCCAAGAACGTGACTTTCGCCTGTGTTTACTGTGGCTTCCTCGCTGTCCGCTCTGTCTAGACCTGTGCCGAGCAGAGACACGACGGGGCCGCTCGCGACTGATATTTGTGACAGTCCTTGTAACAATCCCTGCATGTAGCTGGGCGGCATCTCAATCGCCGACGAGGTGCCGAGGAGCGTCTCAACCCAGAGCGGAACACTCTCAATAGTCTGACGGCAGTTGCCCGATGATGGTTTCGCAAGACTCAGTTCAACCAGCAGATTGTTCGACGGTTTTTAAGAGTCAGCTTTTCTGAAACGGCGTGCCGAGCGCCTTCGGAGAGCGCGAGCGGCCAACGAATCCGGCCAGCACCAGAATCGTCACGAGGTACGGAAGAATCTGGATGAACTGGACAGGAATCGGTTTGTCGCCCCAAACCGCGACACCTTGGAGTCGAATCTGCACGGCATCGGCAAAACCAAACAACAGGCACGCGAGTGCCGTCGGCAGCGGTTTCCACTTTCCAAAGATGAGCGCGGCCAACGCCATGAACCCGCGGCCTGCCGTCATGTTGCGCGAGAACGAGGACGAGAGAAAGATCGAAAGCGATGCGCCGCCCATCCCCGCCAGCGCGCCGCTCACCAACACCGCGCTCCAGCGCACCCGGTTGACGCGCACGCCGGCGGCGTCGAGCGCGGCGGGATGTTCGCCGGCAAAGCTCACCCAAAGCCCGGTCGGCGTGTATTTCAGCCACAGAAAACAAATCACCACGAGCACCCAACTCATGTAAATCGGCGCGGATTGAAACCGTTCGCCGATGGGAATCGCCGGCGTCGAGCCGGTCACATCGTAGAGAATCTTGCAGAGAAACGGCGTCAGCCCCATCGCGAGCATATTGATCCCCACGCCGGCCACGATTTGATTGGCGCGTAACCGAATCACAAACAGTCCGTAAATCGCCGCGAGTGTCAGACCGGCAGCCATTCCGCACGCCGAACCAAACCAGGGTGAGTGTGCGACAAGCGTTCCCACGGCGGCGGCGAACGAACCGATCAACATCATGCCTTCAAGCCCGATGTTGATCACGCCAGAGCGTTCGCTGAACATGCCGCCAAGCGCTGCGAAAATTAGCGGAGTCGAAACGCGCAGCGTAGAGGCGAGAAGTTGCGCCGTCATGGTTCACCTCGCCGCTTCATCCAGCTCCACAAGCCTTCCGCCGACACGGATAGAATGACCAGCGCCTGGAGAATCAGGGACACCTCGTGCGTCACGTGTTCCGTCTCCAGATCTAGATCCGCCGTTCCTTTGTGCAACGCGCCGAAGAGCAACGCCGCCGCGACCACGCCGGCCGGTTGATTCCGCCCGAGAAGCGCCACAGCGATGCCGATGAACCCGTACTCGGGCGAAAAGCCAAGCCTGAACTTGCCGGCGTTGCCCAGAACTTCTCCCACGCCGACCAGCCCGGCCAGTCCGCCCGCCAACGCCATCGCGAGGATTCGAATCTTGCCGGCATCGATGCCGGCGGCGCGTGCGGCGGATTCGCTTTGTCCTACGGCGCGCATCTCGTAGCCGATCACCGTTCGCCAAAGAAAAATCCAAACCAGCATCGCCGCCACGATGGCCAGCGGCAAGGCCGTGCTGACCGGCGCGCCGTCGAAGATTCCGAATTGGTGAATCAGATAACCGGTGCCAACGGGACGTGTTTCGGGATTCTGCGTATCCGGATTCTTCAGAAGATACAGCGTCACGTAACTTGCCAGCCCGGCTGCAATGAAATTGAGCATGATCGTGGTGATGACTTCGTGGCTACCGCGTTTGGCGCGCAGCCAGCCGGGAATCGCGCCCCAGAGGGTTCCCGCCAGAAGCGCCGCCACACCGGCCAGCAACGGCGCAACCGGCCACGGCAATCCCGGCCACAACGCGCCAACCACGCCCGCGGCGAGCGCGCCGAACGTGAGTTGCCCTTCCGCGCCGATGTTGAACAGCCCGGCATGAAACGCGACCGCGACCGCGAGGCCGGTGAAAATCAGCGGCGTCGTGTAAAACAACGTCATGCCAAAATCGTAGTTCGATCCGAATGCGCTCTTCCCGAGGATTTGAAGAACGTGCCACGGGCTTTCGCCCGCAAACCACGTGAAGCCGAGCCCGAGTGCCAGCCCGACAACAACGGCAAGGACAGGTTGCAGGAACCTTCTCATGACCCGGCCATCTTCAATCCCAATTCGCGTTCGGATACTTCGCCGCGGCGAAACTCCGCGACGATGCGGCCTTCATACATCACCAGAATCCGGTCGGGTAACGTCAGGACGTCATCAAGCTCGAAAGAAATGAGCAGAACGCCTGCGCCGTTGTCACGCGCACGGACGATCCGATTGTGTATGAACTCAATCGCGCCCACATCGACCCCGCGCGTCGGCTGCGCCGCGATCAACAGGCGTGGCCTCCGTTGAAACTCGCGCGCGATGATGAGCTTTTGCTGGTTGCCGCCGGAAAGGTTTCCTGCCGGAATCGTCAACTCGCGCGGTCGAACATCGTACTCCTCAATGGCCAGCGAAGCCGCTGCCTGCAGCTTCCTCGACGAGAGGAAGCCGGCACGGCTGAAGGCCGGACTTCGTTGCAGGCCCAACAGGAAATTCTCGCTGACAGGTCGCTCCAACAATAGTCCTTCCTGCTGCCGATCTTCCGGGATGACAGCCACACCGAGATCACGGATCCTCGAAGCGTGCCACGAGGTTACGTCATGACCCAACACTTTGACCGCGCCCGATGTTCTGCAGTGTGGATCGCGCGGATGAAGTATCGCCTGCAGAAATTCGGATTGCCCGTTGCCTTCGACGCCGGCAATGCCGACGATTTCGCCGCGTCTTACGGAGAAGCTCACATCCGAAAGTTTGTGCCGACCTCCCGGCGCGCCGGCGAGATTCAACCCAGCTGCTTCGAGCGCCATTTCATTGCGCGGCTGCACGGGCCGAACGGCAATACTCAGAACCACTTTGCGGCCGACCATGAGATTGGCGAGTTCTTGCGGATTGGTCTCCGTCGTCTGCAGTTCGCCGGTCACATGGCCGGCGCGAAGCACGGTCACGCGATCGGTGACCGACATGACTTCCTTAAGCTTGTGCGTGATGAGGATGATTGTCTTGCCTTCATCGCGTAGCTTTTTCAAATGTTGGAAGAGTCCATTTGTTTCCTGCGGTGTGAGCACCGCCGTCGGTTCGTCCAAAATCAGAATCGTCGCGTCGCGATAGAGCAGCTTCAGAATCTCGACCCGTTGCTGAATGCCGACGGGAAGCTGCTCGACCGGCTGGTTCAAATCGACCGGCAACCCGTATTGCTGCGCCAACGCATTGAGCCGGGCGCGGGCCTTTTTGCGGTCGATCACGCCGAGGCGTACCGGCTCCGCGCCGAGAAGAATGTTGTCGAGAACCGAATACGGGCCGGCGAGCATGAAATTTTGATGAACCATCCCGATTCCTGCCGCGATGGCGTCCGCCGGCGAAGCCCACACGCACTTCTTTCCGTGAACGACAATCTCGCCGGCATCGGGGGGGAAGATGCCGTACAGCATGTTCATCGCGGTGGATTTTCCCGCGCCATTTTCGCCGATGACCCCGTGGATCGTGCCGGGTTTGACCCTAAGATTTACTCCCGCGTTGGCGAGCACACTGCCGAACTGCTTGGTCAATCCGCGCAATTCAACCGTTGCGGTTGTCTCGGCTAGCATTTAGCTAGTGTCCGAGTTTGTCTCGTGAGAGTCAATGCTTCTGAGCGAATGGCATTAGAGGTCGCTCCTGACCGTCTTCCCAACCGAAGCTCGCGTGAATAGCCGCCCGTTTTCGATACAATTCTATTGAAACCCGACAAACTGTGTCAGTAGACTCCGTCTCTCTTTCTTGTTCTTACCCTAACGGCGGGATTGGGGTCGGAACACGCAATTGCTTGGTTGCAGGCTTTGGAATCAGAGTCGGTCGACCTCGTGTTTGCTGATCCTTCGTACAACATCAGGAAAGCCGGGTGGGACAACTGCTCACTGAATACCCTGCACTCGCCTCAGATTACTCTGCGCCTCCGCGAATCCCGGATCGATCCGCAACGCCTGCTCCCAATGAAGGATCGCTTCCTTCGCCCTGCCAGCCCGCTCCAACGCGATCCCGAGGTTGTAGTGCGCTCTCGCAAAATCCGGCTGGATCCGCACTGCCTGCTCGTAATGCTTGATCGCATCCTCGACCTCGCCCTCCAGCAGTAGAGCACCTGCTAGGTTGTTGTGCGCCGCTGCGTAATCCGGTTCAATCCGCAGCGCTTCTTCGTAATGTCTGATGGCGTCCTCGGGCTTGCCCAGCTTGATCAAGGCCACCCCCAGGTTGACGTGGGCCCTCGCGTAATCGGGCTTGAGCTGCAACGCCTGCTTGTATTGTTCGATCGCCTCGTTAAGTTTGCCAGCCTCTCGCAATCGCAGCCCTAGGTTGTTGTAAGCCATCCAGCAACCGGGATTCTTGGCGATGGTAGCGCGACAGACCGTTTCAATGTCCCGGTAAATCCTGGCCTCCCTCCAAGTAAGCGCGCCCAGCCCTGTGATCAAAACCGCCCCGGCCAGGATCGCAGCGTACCCGCTCCGTTCACGCATTCGTCTGCCAATGAGCCGGCCTGCGGCAACTGCCAACGCAATAGGGCCAATGATAGCAAAATACTGCCAGTAATCGGCCACCAGCGCGTACCGCATGAAATAGATGTTAAGAAATCCCAGGATGGGCAGGAGCATCACCACGAAGTACCCGAACCCAAACAGTAGGGGCCGTCCCCACTGACGGCGGTAGCGCCAGCACAGCAAGAGTCCCGTGACCACCAGCAGTGCCGGTATGTACGAAACGACACTCCTCGCATCAACCTGCCACCGCGGGTAAACAAAACTCAGATTCACTGGAAAGATTGCCTTGAACAGGTAGAACCACACGGCACACCCCGCAACCGCCAAGCGCGACCAAAAGCTTTCCTGCCGCACGATTTCTTTGCCGATGACCATATGATATTGAAACCAAACAGTGATCAAGCCGAGCACCCCCGCCACGGCGAAAAACGGGACGCTGCGCAAGAGGTCTCGACCTGCGATCTTCCCCCGTCGCCACCATGCCATGCCAAGCAGCACGAACGGCAACATCACCACTGCTGTCTTACTCAATAGCGCCAACACGAACGCCGTGAGGCTCGCCCAGTACCAAGCCCGCGGCCCCACGTCATCGAATCTTAAATAGAGAAGAAGTGTCAGAGCATAGAAGAACATCGACAGCGTATTCTTGCTCTCCGCAATCCATGCCACGGACTGCACGTTGACCGGATGCACGGCGAAAACCGCCGCCGCCAGCCAAGCCGCAGGAATCTCTAGTCTGGATAGCACACGCCACAACAAAACCGCGCTCAGCGCGTGCAAGGCCACGTTGACGAAGTGATATCCAAACGCGTGATTCCCCCACAGGCACCACTCCAGCCACCAAATCGTCGAGGTCACCGGATAGTAATCAGGCGTGGAAGCGGTGCACCAGAATCGATACAAGCCATCGCGCGCTTTAACGAGAGGGTTGTCTATTATCAGCCCGCCGTCATCCCAAATAAAACCCGCATGCCGCACCGGTTCGTAAGCCACGAAGGTGACGAGTACCAAGAGCAAAGCCAAGAGCCAGGGTCTGTTTGCGAAATACGGGTTCGTCGCCGGCTGCTGACGCGAGGCGTGATGGATTGGCTCCCCATTTGTCATCGGCCCAACCATAGGGTGTCCCGCATTCGCGGGCAAGCACAACCACCCCCGCCAGCAGTCCCTCTCTACCACTTTAGCTCTCGGCTGTCAGGGTGCCACGAAAACATCATCGCGGCGTCTCATCTAACTCGGCTTGGGTGAAATTCTGGAGGGGTAGGACTGAGATTCCTCGACAGGCTGGGAATGACAGGTTTGGGTGAACATCCTATGGATTCTTGACGTCTATTTCTTGTAGTAATCCGGTACGACAATTTTCCCGGCGATGATTTCGGCTTTCAATTCGTCGGCACGCCTGCGGACGGATTCGGGCAGGATCTTCTCATTGTACTGATCGACGGAGTAATCGACCCCTTTGTCGGCAAGGCCGAAGCGTTTGAAGCCGGCGGCGAACTTGCCGGCTTGCGACTCCTGGATCACGGAGAAGACGGCGAGGTCCACGCGCTTGAGCATGCTCGTGAGAATCAAACCCGGCTTCGTCCAGTCCTGATTGGAGTCAACGCCGATGGCAAATTTCTTCCGTTCCTCCGCGGCGTCGAAGACGCCGACGCCGGAGGCGCCCGCAGCGGAGAAGATAACGTCGGCGCCGGCATCGTACTGGGCGAGCGCAAGCTCCTTGCCCCTCGGCGGATTGTTCCACGCTTCGCCGGTGACGCCGCAGTAGTTGTCGAGCACGGTGATTTGCGGATTGATCTTCTTCGCGCCGGCCTCATAGCCCAGCTCGAATCGGCGGATGAGCGGGACGTCCATGCCGCCCACGAACCCGATCTTGCCGGTCTTGCTGGTCATGGCGGCGATGGCACCGATGATGTACGCGCCTTCGTGTTCCTCGAACATCAGAGAACGGACGTTGGGCGCATCTACCTGCGCGTCGACGAGGGCAAAGTGCGTTTTCGGAAATAGTGCGGCGACTTTTTTAATAGCTTCCTTCTGTGCGAAGCCGATGCCGATGATCAGGTCGAAGTCCTTTTGCGCGAAGGCCCGCATGAGCGGCTCGAACGCGTTGTCGTCGCTGGCCTCAACGTACTTCAGGTAAATCCCCAGCTTCTTCTTCGCCTCGTTCGCTCCTTCGTAGGCCGAAGCATTAAAGGACTTATCGTCCTTGCCGCCGCGATCCAAGACCAGGCCAACCTTGAATTCCGCCAGGGCCGGATGCCATGAGCATGAGATTGCCACTGTTGCAGCCAGCAGAAACTTCCTAGAGAGCCGTTGCATGATTCCCCACTTGTAGACCCAGACCCCTGCACCGTCAAGGTCCTGATGCGGGTGATGCCTCGGACAGCGGCGATGCCTATCCCACGCCGGCACGGCGATCCATTAAAAGGAAGCTTCTAATTATCAGGAAACCGTGTAGAATACAGAAGACATTTGAGAAATTGGGTTGTTTTCTTCCGGAGTTTGGGAAAAGCATGTTTTTCCAACCGTCGAGAGATTTTCCCGGATGTCGCGAGGAGTAAGAATGAATACAAACCTCAACACGATTACCGTCACGCTAAACGATGGCAGCCAGATTCAGTGCGCCGCTGGCACGTCTGTCCGTGATATCCTGCCCCAGCACCGCTCGCCGGAGGGGCTCGATTCCCTAGGCGCGCTGGTCAATAATGACGCGGTCTCCCTCTCTTATCCGCTGGAGGTGGACAGCAATGTCACGTTGCTGACGCGGGGTGACTCGCAGGGCTTCCAAATCTACCGCAGTTCGATGTGCTTCCTTCTGGCCAAGACGATCAAGGAACTGTTCCCCGATGTGCGTTTCGCAGTCGAGCACTCACTGGGCACCGGCGTTTTCTGCAGCTTCGAGATGGGTGGTAAGGCCGGCATCTCCGAGGAGCATTTGCAGAGTATCGACCGCCACATGCGGGCGATGGTCGAGCGCGACGTCCCCATCGAGCGGCGCAAGATCGCCTTCACCGAGGCCGTCCGGCGGTTCGAACAGGAGAAACAGTGGGATAAGTACAACCTGCTGCGGTTCCGGAACCCGCCCAAGATCGCCACGTATTGGTGCGAGAATTTTTTCGATCTCGCTCACGGACCGCTGGTGTCGAGCACGGGAGTGCTGGTTCTGTTCAAGCTGATTTCGTATCCGCCGGGTTTCGTTCTGCAAATCCCCGAGCGGGAGAACCCGCAAGAGTTGCCCCCATTCGAACCGCAGCCGCACCTGTTCCAGATTTTCAAGGAACACAAGGAATGGGGCCGCATCCTCGGGGTCAACACGGTGGGCCGGCTGAACGAGATCATCGCCAACCGGGAGATCAGCGATTTCATCAAGATCGCCGAGGCTTTCCACGAGAAGAAGATTGCGCAGATCGCCGACCACATCTATGAACGCCGGGATCAGATCAAATGGGCCCTGTTCGCCGGGCCATCCTCCTCGGGAAAGACCTCGGTCGTCAAGCGGCTGGCCGTGCAATTGCGCGTCAACGGCCTCCGGCCGGTGACCGTCTCGGTGGACAATTATTTCGTCAATCGCGAGCAGACGCCGCTGGACGAGAGTGGCAAGCCCGATTTCGAGAACATCGAGACCGTGGATCTCTCTCTTTTCCACGAACACCTGATACGGCTGGAAAAGGGGGAGGAGGTGGAACTCCCCAGTTTCAATTTCGAGAAGGGCTGCCGAGAATACCGTGGCCAGAAGCTGCGGATCGAACCCGATCAGATCGTCTTAATCGAGGGCATTCACGGGCTGAACCCGAGACTGACCCAGCCCGTCCCGTCTTCGCACAAATTAAGGGTCTACATCAGCGCCCTGACCCAGTTGAACCTGGATTCGAATAACCGCATCTCCACGACGGACAACCGCCTGGTACGACGGTTGATCCGCGACAACAACTATCGGGGCAACTCAGCCCTGGCAACGTTGAACATGTGGCCAGGCGTACGTCGTGGCGAGAAGACGTGGATATTCCCCTACCAACAGGAAGCCAACATTGCGTTCAATTCGGCACTGGACTATGAGCTGGCGGTCCTCAAGCCGTTCGTCGAGCCGCTGCTGGCCGAGGTCAAACCGCATCACCCGCAGTACGCGGAGGCGCGGCGCCTGCTGGACTTCATGTCCAGCTTCCTCAGCGTTTCCGATCACCTTGTGCCGCCGACTTCGATCCTGCGCGAGTTCATTGGGCACAGCAGCTTCCGTTACTGACCGAAGCGAATTGGGCTAAGCCCTGTGCCATGCAAGAACTCGCACCTTCCAATCCGGCTTGAGTTCCGCGTTAAGTCCCATCACCTGGGTAGTGGTTGGGAGAGCCGGCGGGCCACTGCGCGCCTGTTTTGCTTGATCTTTTACGCGGGGAGGCCCACCATGTGTGCACTGTGCACAGAGCGAACGGAAGCGGTTCCCATGAAAGGCCTATCTCGGCTGCGTTCATCCGTGCTATTCCGAAGACCGACCTGCACCTACACTTGGACGGCTCGCTGCGCATCCCGACGTTGATTGAGCTGGCGAAGGAACATCGGGTGAAGCTCCCGTCGTACACCGAGGACGGTCTGCGGCGGCTCGTGTTCAAGGACAAGTACGCCAGTCTGCCCCAGTACCTGCAAGGATTCGCCTACACGTGCGCGGTGATGCAGACCGCCGAAAGCCTGGAGCGCATCGCCTATGAGTTGGCAGAGGACAACCTCGCGGAAGGTGTCCGCTACATTGAGGTGCGGTATGCGCCACAGTTGCACATCAATGACCGCCTGAGCATTGAAGAGGTTGTCGACGCCGTCTGCCGCGGCTTGGAACGCGCGCGGAAACGGCACAACCACTCCAAAGCAGTGAACTCGGGCGTCGATGTTCCGTTTCACTTCGGTATCATCGTGTGCGCGCTGCGGTTCTTCGTGCCGCAGATGTCGCCGTACTATCGGTGGTTATTTGAGGTGATGTCCTACGCGACCCCGAAGCAGGTGTTCGCCGCCGCCTCGATGGAGTTGGCGCGTGCGGCTGCGGATCTGGCGCACAACAAGGGTTTACCCATCGTCGGATTCGACCTGGCGGGGAAGGAAGCGGGTTATCCCGCTGAGGATCACAGCCCTGCTTACCAGTATGCGCACTCGCATTTCATCAGGAAGACCGTACACGCTGGCGAAGCGTACGGGCCGGAGTCCATTTTCCAGGCGATCACCAAGTGCTATGCCAATCGCATTGGCCACGGGACCTGGCTGTTCGCGCACCAGATGATTCAGAACCCAAACATCCCAGATCCGGTGGCGTATACTCAGTATCTTGCCGAGTATGTTGCCAGCCAGCGCATCACCATGGAAGTATGCCTCACCAGCAACGCACAGACCCTGCCGCGGATGCGAAACTTCTCGCGCCATCCGCTTCGCCAAATGCTTGATCACGAGTTGTCCGTGTCCATATGCACCGACAACCGGCTGATGTCGCACACGACGGTTGCCGACGAGCTGTTGATCGCCATCGACAAGCTGAAAATGACTCCCCGCGAACTGCGCAACGTCGTCATCGCCGGTTTCAAAGGTAGTTTCTTCCCCGGCACTTATAGCGAGAAACGCCATTTTGTGCGACAGGTCATCGACCGATATGAGACTCTGTCGCGCGAATACCTTTAATGTTTAAAATACATTTGCGCGCAGAAGCCGTGGGCTTTACAACGCCTCTTCGACAGTGCTTTTCGGTGATGATCAGTCCCCCGCCACGATCAATCCACGATCAATTCTCGCCTTTGACATTCTTGCTGGAGAAGATGAGACATTAAAATCCGACCGATCTCCCAGTTCAACGGAAGGAAACGCCATGAAAACGACTTGGTCCGCCGAGGGTCTTTGGCTGAGAAAAACAAGGATTGTAGGAAGTGCTGCCGGGCTTCTTAGCCGCAATTGGGAGGTGGGAACTGTTGACTTATGTCAACTCGGACAGAACATGACCGTGCCTAATTGAAAAGGAGGACGAACAAGATCCGCAGCGCCGCAGCCAAAACAACCACGCCGGTCATCTGCCGAACCCACGCCTGCGACGCCCGGTGCGCCCCCAACCGGCTGCCGAGTTGACCACCGACGAACACCGCGCCCACCAGCGCCAGACATTGCCAGTCGTGAAAAGCGGCGGAGTTCTTCAGAAGTTGACCCGCAAGCCCGGACAGCGAGTTTAACAATATGAAGACCGCCGAGAATGCCGCCACCTGTTTCGGCGTGGCCCAACACAGCAGCAACAGCAGCGGCGCGAGAAAAATCCCGCCGCCAATCCCCACCATGCCGGACAGCAACCCTAGCCCGCCCCCGACCATGATGCTCCATGCATGATGCGGCGGTCGCGTCACTTCTTCCGCCCGTTTGTTTCCGACCGGCCAGATCAGCAACACGCCGGCCATGAGCAGCGACACCCCCAGCAGCAGCATAAAACTTTCGCGCGTCAGCGGCATTCGTCCGCCCACGAACGCCAGCGGCACCGAGCCCAACGCGAACGGCCAGAACTGCCGCCAGTTGAAGTGACCGGCCCGCACGAAGTGGTACGTGCCACCCACGGTCACCACTATGTTGCACACCAGCGCGATGACGGGAATGCGGTCATGCGCGAAGCCGGCCAACGTCAACAACGCGATGTAGGCCGAGCCGCCGCCAAAGCCGGCCATCGAGTAAATCGCGGCCGCCGTGAAAAACAACAACGCGATGAGCCAGATACTCATGAGCCAATCCACCGCCCGTCGCTCGGGCCGCAGAATTCCTTCTTCCAAATCGGCACGCGACGCTTCACCTCATCAATGACATACCGGCACGCCTGAAATGCCGCGTCGCGGTGCGCCGCCGTCACGCCGATCCACACGGCGAGGTCGCCCACCTGCAGATGCCCGACCCGATGGACGCAGCGGATGTCTAGAACGCCAAACTTCTGCCGCGCTTCCTCCAAAACCCGGTTGCCCTCGCGTGTCGCCATGTCGGCGTAAGCCTCGTATACCAACGACTGCACCGGCCGACCTTCGTTCTCATTGCGCACCCGGCCTTCGAACATGACGAACGCGCCTGCCGCCGGATTGCGCGGCGTTTCGGGGGTGATCGGCTTGTCGGAGAGACTGAACACGGTGTCAACCTCCAGCCACCGGCGGGATGAACACCACCGTGTCGCCATCCCGCAACGCGCGCTCTGGCGACACAAACTCCTCGTTCACCGCCACGCTCAACGCCGACAACGGCTCATCAAACCCATGCCGCTCCCGCAACTCCTCCCACAAAGCCGTCGGTGTAGCCGACGACGTGCGGATGGTCTCCTCGCTCACGCCCGTTTTCTCGCGAAGCATGGCGAAGTACTGGATGCGCAGGGTCATGATTTTAGCGTCGTTGCCGCCCGCTCGTACTCCAGCGGATCGTTCACATTATCGAGCGCCCGGTGGTCGGCGAGTTCAACCAGATGCACCGGCGAATTGATCAGCGCCCTGCGCGGACAATGGAGGCCCTGTGTAACAAATTCTAACAACCGCGCCCGTGCTATCGGCTCGTAAATCGCGCACAACGGCTCCGGCAAGCCATCATGAGCACTGCGAAACGCCGTCGCGATTCTTTGCGGATCACGCGCCGCGAACAATTGACGGAGCGTCTCACGATTCAGAAACGGCAAATCACACGCGACGACGAGCCACGCCGCTTTGCGATGCTTGTTCAGCGCCGTCAGGATACCGGCCATCGGCCCGATCTCCTCATACCGGTCAACAAGCTGCGGCCACTCGCTCAGCGTCTCTCGACGGGTGCACACGGACAAATACACGCGCCTGCAAAACTCCTGCAGCAGTTCATAAGCGACGACCGCCTGCGGTCGCCCGTCGCTGTAGGTCAATAACGCCTTGTCGTGCCCCATTCGTGCGCTCCGGCCACCGGCCAGCACAAGGCCGAACAGTTTACCGGGCGGCGTAATCACGCTTTCCTCCCGTCTTGTGGAGCAACCGCGTTCGTTCGATCACGATCTCTGGCGACACCGCCTTGCACATATCGTACACCGTCAATGCCGCCGCCGACACACCGACGAGTGCTTCCATCTCAACACCGGTCTTGTGCACCGCGCTCACCCAGCAACGGATCACAACCTTCCGCCCGGCAAGTTTAATGTCGAAATCGCAACCTTCGATTGGCAGCGGATGACAAAATGGAATCAGCGACACGGTGTTCTTCACCGCCATCGTGCCGGCCACGATGGCCGTCTGGATGACCGGCCCTTTCGGCCCGTGAATCTCGCCGCCGCGCAACAGTTTTGCCACCGCGGCGGGCAACTTCACCACGCTCTCCGCCACCGCTTCGCGCCGGGTCGCCGTTTTAGCGCCGACGTCCACCATGCGCGGCCGGTTCTTCGCGCTGACGTGCGAAAGTTTCTTCATGCGATCACTTTAGCAGACCAAAGCCACAACCGGCAAACCGTTCCGCCGCCTTCCTCGACCTGCACAAACCCGTCCGCCGCGACCAAGGCCGCGAGATCGCCCGATGTGTTCAAGTCCACCGGCTTCGCCCGCAGCCGTCCGTATTCGCACCGCACCCGTACCGGTACGAACTGCACGTTGACCGCGGATACCTTTTCATCAAGGCAAGCCGTCAGCGCCGGTACTGGCGCGAGCAACGGCAACACGTAACGATGCAGCGTCACCAGGGTTGACACCGGATTCCCCGGCAAGCCGAACACGAGTTGCCCGCGCGCCGTCTTGCCTGCCCACATTGGGCGACCGGGGCGCTGGCGTACGCGGTGAAAAAGCTTCTGTACACCGAGCGCTTCGAGCGTCTCCGGCACGAAATCAGACCTGCCTCGCGACACGCCACCGGTCACAACTACCACGTCCGCTGTTTCCAGCGCCGCCTGCAGGCCGGCGCGCAACGCGCCCTGTTCGTCGGGCAGATGCATCAGCGTCGCCTCGGCAATACCGGCCAGCGCGGCACGGATGGCATGCGCATTGGAGCACCGAATCTGGTGCGGCGCAGGCACGGCGTCCGCGTTCACGAGTTCATCGCCGGTGCTGATGACGGCAACCGTTGGCAACCGGCTCACGCGCAGTGTCGTCTTGCCGACGGTCGCCGCGACAGCGATCTCGGCGGTGGTGAGTCGCGTGCCGGCACGCACGAGCACGTCGCTGGGTTTCCGGTCGGAACCGGCAAGATGGATGTACTGGCGCAGCGCGACGTTGCCGGTAACGGTGGCGCGGCCATCGCGCATTTCAATGTCCTCGACCGGCACCACGCAGTCTGTGCCGACCGGCAGGACTGCGCCGGTCATGACTTCGAGGCAGGTGTCGGCGTCCGGCAGGGTCAGCGCAGGTCGGCCGGCGGCCTGGGTGCCGGTGATCTTGAATTCGCGGCGGCCGGACTGCCACGCGGCGAACGAGAGCGCGATGCCATCCATCGTTACGCGGTCGAACGGCGGAAAGGGGCGGTCGGCGATGAGATCCTCGCGCAAAACGCGGCCGTGGGCATTTGGCAACGCGACTGTGGTTTCTGGGAATTGCGGCGCGACGGCAGCGAGGCGGCGTTCGGCTTCGGCAACGGTGATTTCGTCAGCCACCGATCTGGGAGACGGTGCGGTTGGTCGCATAACGGCCCTCCTGGACTTCGTGCCCCCACGGCTTGCGGCGGACGCTGCCGGTAATGAGCGCGCGCAGTGCGTCATCGCTGGCACCCTCGCGGAGCGGGCCGAGCAGGTCTACTTCGTCAGCGCGCAGCAGGCAGAGCCGCAGGATGCCGTTGGCCATGAGCCGGACGCGGCCGCACTGGGCGCAGAATGGGCGGGTGACAGAGCTGATGAAACCGAGTTCTCCGCGCGCGCCGGGCAGCTTGAAGACCCGGGCTTCACCGTCGAGCGCGCCGCCGTAGAGCGGTACGGCCGCGCCGAGGGTGGCGGTGATGGAGGTGAGCATTTCGGCTTCAGTGACGAGCCGGTCGCGCTGGAATTCGTGGAGCGCGCCGAATGGCATTAGTTCGATGAACCGGACCTGCCACGGGCGCATGAGCGTGAGACGGGCGAGTGCGACGACATCGCGGCCGTCGTTGAGGCCGCGGACGACGACGGTGTTGAGTTTGATTCTCAAACCGGCCGCTGCGGCGACTTCGATGCCGCGCCAGACTTCCTGGAACCGGTCGCGGCAGGTGATGAGGTGAAAAGCTTCGGGGTCGGTGGAATCGAGCGAGACGTTGACGCGGCGCAGGCCGGCCGCCTTGAGCGGCGCGGCGAGTGCGGCAAGGCGGACGCCGTTGGTGGTGAGGCCGACATCGCGGATTCCGGGCACGGCGACGATGGCGCGGAGCAGGTCCACGAGGCCATCGCGCAGGGTCGGTTCGCCGCCGGTAAGGCGGACTTTATTGAATCCGAGCGAGGCGAAAAGCCGGACGAACCGCAGGATTTCATCGTCGCGCATCAGGTCCGCGGGCGGATAGAAGCGCATGTCTTCGGGCAGGCAGTAACGGCAGCGCAGGTTGCACGCGTCGGTCACCGCCACGCGCAGGTACTGGATCGGTCTGCCGAACTGGTCGTGAATCATGGTGTCAGGCGTCACGGTGCAGCGTGCCGCCATTGAGGCCTGCGCGGCCGCGGGCCGCCTCGGCCCCTGCGGCTGCGCCGCGCCGAATTATGGATGCGACAAATGTCCACGATGCTCTTTCGCCTTTTTGGTTTCCCTTGCCGGTTCGACCAATGGCCGGCCAGTCGGAAACAGCGTTGTTAGTATGTCGGTGTTCCGAAACCAATGCAAGCCCGCCGGCAGAAAAGCAATGTCCTATTTTGAACTGAGAGAGTCAACGCTGCGGAGCGGAGGGCGGCGGCGCAGGCGTACCGGCAGATTTTTCGTAAATGACAACTCGATGTCTCGCTGACTCGGCTTACCGGCAATCAATCACGGGCTTGTTCGCCGAAGGAGAGCTTGCCCCGACCGGCTCACGTTGGCATACTCCGTGCGCAGAAGTTTGCTTTACCCGATTTCCACTGCATGGTACGCTCACGTCCAGTTATGCGGAACATCTTCATGCTCTACATGCCGCCCGGTAACACTGAGGCAATGGTGCATTATGAAGATACCATCCGCCATAAAGTGTCATCGGAACGCATCTATTCGATTGTCTCCCGAGACGCCGTCCGCAAACTGCAGTCGTACTTTGGAGCGCGACCAATTGCCGTTTGGGGATCACGCGACACACCGGCTAACCGATCACGATTTGACCGGATGCAAGTAGGCGATGAAATCCTGATCGTCGAAGGTGATAACATAAAGTTGCTAGGGCGCGTGGCGTACAAGACCGTCAGCCCAGAGCTATCGCGAGAGTTATGGAAAAACATACGAGGGGACAGCACGGCTGGCTGGGATCTTATTTATTTCATCGCAAATCCCCGTGAGATCGATCTTCCATTCGCGCACTTCACCGAACTTTTCGGCTACGCGGCCAACTACCGCCTGCACGGGTTCACCAGCATTGCTGATGCGAAGCTTGAAAAGTTTTATGGCGTGTACGACGACCTGTATTCTGTGTTGCTGCGCATCAAACAGGGCGGAAAGCCCGTCAAGTATGCCGACCGAGAGAGCCTTGTTAATTTGGAGCAGGTACCAGTGGTCAAAGAGGAGGCTGCTGCACTTCTTCCTGACGAAGCGGTCGTTTCGGATCACGTGCGAATGCAGTGGAAGCTTCTCAGTTGGGGGCTAAAAGCGGGCAAAAAAGTTTGGGCACCCCGGGCGGACCAGTCACGAATCAATGAGGCATTCCATTTCACTTCGTTTGAGGAGACCTTTGCCGCCGGCCTTAATACCCAAGTGAAATACGTTGAGAATATCGATGTCGTGTGGAAGGAGGAGTTCCGGATTGATGCTGCCTTTGAGGTGGAAAACAGCACATCAATCTACTCCGGTCTGCTACGCTTCGCGGACTTGACGATGGTCGCCCCCAACACGGTATACCCGATGTTCATCGTTGCGCCGGGAGCGCGCCGAAGCAGGGTGGAGGAGCAACTCAGCCGACCCGTTTTTCGATATCTTCATCTCGGGGACAAGGTGCGCTATCTCAGTTACGAAGCTGTTGACGAAGTCGAGGAGTTCTTTGGAGAAAAAGGGAGTGGTGTCAACGTGGACGTCTTCGTGGGCAAATCAGAGAAATTCTGAACCTATTCCAAGTGGGTGTACTTCTTGGCTGAGCCTTTGGCCCTCTCGACAGGATACTTTGCTTCATTCTTGGCGAGCTTTGTATTGACAGCGGCCAGCAAGTCAATGCCAAGATTGTCGGCCAACTCAAAAAGATAGATTGCGACATCCGCAATCTCCTCCGCGATCTCGTTGCGTGCCGCTTTCGCGTGTGTCTCGCTCTCTTCCATCGATTTCCACTGGAAATGCTCAAGGAGTTCCGCCGCTTCCAAGTTGATCGAGATCGCAAGGTTCTTCGGATTATGAAACTGCATCCAGTCGCGGGCGTCTCGAAACGCGCGAATCTTGGCGATGGTCGAATCAAAGTTACTCATTGGCCTCCCTTCTTAGCATCAAACAATTGCAGTGCCGTCAGGAACGGCTCTTCCAAGTCCATGCTGACGTCATCTTCGGGGGCGAATCGCTTGAAGCCGGCGAACATCAGGCACATAAGGTGCAGCCCTGAGAAAGATTCCCCCGGTAAAGTTTGCAGGCGGTATTTCTTACTGGAATCGGCGTAGTCCAAACCACTTCGCCCTATCAACGCAATTTCTAACGCGACTTCCTTAATCTTCCGCAACGGCAACTGTTCGTATCTTTCCAGGGCGTCAAGTAAGAACCAAATAGCAGCCGGATGATTCTGCTTTAGCAGCTCCGGGTTCGTAGTTCCCTCGGGCTTCTCAGTTTGCGTCGCCTCTTGTGGGCCGGTATCTGGCTTCCACTCGTACCAACTGCGAAGACCAAGCATGTCGGCAAACTCATCGACCAGGTTGTATTCGTCTCCCGGTCCGAGTTGGCGACGCCGGGTGCGCCAGTGGGAAGCGAGCTTCTTGGACAAGGCAAAGGCGTCGTGCTTTTGATATACGGCGGTAAAGTTTGTTGCGCGTTCGTTGAACTCGTCCAAGAGGATCGCATACGCGCCGTTCAGCGCAGTTGTCGCTTCCAGAATTTTGCGGGGCGTGATTTTCCGGACTTCCGGATGCATGGTCGATTGGGCCGCATCGACGGCCATCTTGCCCAATGAGACAAACTGCGCGTGTTGGAGAGCGGAAATACGTTCTCGCAGGTAGTACTCGATGATCAGGTCGAGCGGACAGTTGAAAAGAAACCGACACGTCCCATCCACAAGCTGCAGCGTCACCTGTGTTATTGATTCGTGCGAGTAGCCCCCCCTCTCCAAACGACGAATGTCACTTGCGATGCTGCGGATTGCCGTTTCACGCGAGACAGCAGTCATTGTAAAGAGTTTGTTTTTTGATTCGCGTCGCGCCAGCGATTCGAGACGGATGTGCGTCAACTCATGCGCGATGAGATGCTGTGCGACATGGGGGGGGCAGACGGGGTATGCTTGATTACGTGGTGATCGCGTCCGTACTTCCATGCGATTTGAGCAACGCCTGTTGTGCCTTCCGGCATGTCTTCTGCGAAAACGCGAACGGGAAATCCTGATAGTGTTTCGACTTCGGCCCGGTAATTCTCCGCTTCCTTGAAAACATCCGACTCCAGCTTCTTCGCAAGTTTGTTTTCAACTTCGACAATCAATTGGCGAGCGGCCTCAAAGACGGGCGCAGAACGTGCGTCTTGAAATTCCCCCTGTCGAAAGAGCGTCTTCAAAAGGTCGGCAGCAGGAAGCAACTCGCCAAGACCCTGTAGAACCATGGCTTTACCATAAAGTGCATTAGCGAACTTCGGGTGCGCGGCAATGGCCGCGTCGAAACACTTAATCGCTTCTTGAGGTTGGCCTTGTTCCATCTTGACCGCAGCCAAGCCATTCAACGCCCACGGGTCATTGGGCGTTGCTTCCAAAGCGCGTTTGTGGAATTTCTCCGCGGTTGCAAAATCCTTGTCGTGTTTGCTGTAAAGATTCGCGAGCACAACCCAACTCCAGCAATCTTTCGGATCTAACCGGAGAACTTCAATCAAATGGTTCTTGGCCTCGTCGAACTCCTCCAGTTCCACACAAGCCATCGCGAGATCGCGCCTTGCGCCAAGCAATCCGGGATCGAGTTCAAGGGCGCGTTTGTAAATCTCGACTGCTTTCCGGTAGTTGCCTTCGCCGGCTCGCTTGCCACCGCGCTCGCAAAGCCGCACAGCTTCCGCCGCATCTGCTGCCGCCGCCTCCGGCAATTCGATGGTCACAATCTCGCCGTCCACATGAATGTTGGCTGATTTCGGGAAAAATGCGAAACATCGGCGCACCGCCGCTTCCACTTCGGCGGCGGACATCTTGCTTGCGTCGATATTCTCAAGCCCCGGCAAGTCTCGCACCCTGACTACGATTGCGTTCATCTATGAGTTTCAGTAGACCAAACGCGGATCAATGGGTCAAGGACAGTTACCCTGCCTGCGAAGGCCAGCGGAGGTGACGGATAAGCAGCGGGCGGCGGTGGAAGCGGCGGCGCAGGCGGTGTTGGACGCGCGGGCGCAGTATCCGACCTCGACGCTGGCCGATCTCTACGACCCGTTGATGATGCCGGCGGAGTTGTACAAGGCGCATCAAGAACTCGACCACGCCGTGGAGCAGTGAGATGGCGTCAACGAGTTTCGCTGTTGGATGATCTCGGCCGCGATGCTGATGGCGATTTCGGCCGGGGTGTGACTGGCAATCGGCAAGCCGACCGGGCTGTGCACGTTTCGCAGAACCCTGTCAGGACAACCTTCCGCGCGCAGCTTGCCCAGAAGCAACCGCGCCTTCCGGCGGCTGGCCATCAGACCCAGGTACCGGAGTCGCTTGTGCACGAGTTGACGCAGCACCAACTCGTCCGCTGCGTGTGAGGGCGTCATGATCACCGCGTAACTGCGAGTCCCCGCCGATATTGCTGGGCCAACTTCGGCGAACGGCATCACGCGCTTCTCATGCGCAAAAACGTTCTGAGCCAGCGTCCCCACATCCGGCCGCATGTCGAGGACCACGATTCTAAAATCCAGCGCCGACATGACACGGGACAGGGCAAGACCGACGTGTCCGCCGCCCACAATGTACAGCGTGTCCGGCGGGCGAATCTTTTCGGTATAAATCCACCGCCCGCGGAGTTGCCGAGCTGAGAGGGAAACACTGGCCCGTGAAATCCGCAGCGTGCCCGGTTTCTGATTGAGCAACGATTCGACCACCGACAGGTCGCCGGTCCGACACGGATAGATCAGCACAGTCTGCCGCCCGCCGCAGATCATGCCGGAGGTCTGCGGATGCTCCAAATGATGAACTTTGACCCGGACGACTGCGCGCGGAGACTTCCCGCGCAGCATTCGGCGCGCCTCTTCCACGGTGTCGTATTCGATCTTGCCGCCGCCGATTGTTCCGGCAAGCTTGCCATCAGCGCCGACCGCCATCTTGAAACCGGTCTTGCCCGGCGCCGAGCCCTTGCTCTCCACCACAACGAGAAGAGCAACGCCCTTCCGTCGCCTGAGCCGGTCGCAAACGAAGCGCCAGACATCAACTGAATCAGCGTGCATTGGTCGTCCGAGTGTAGGTCTGCAATCTCACTTGTAGAGCGTCATCAACACCTTTTCTGAAGTCAGCGGGGCGTTAAAGAATGGATCGAGTTGGGGCCGGTATGCATGCAAAGCGTTGAGGACGGCAAAGTATGCGCCGATGCCGTACATGAACGGCGGCTCACCCACGGTTTTCGCGCCGAGAATGCCAGCCGGACCAGTGGAGTTCTCCACGAAGTGCACGACCAACTCATCCGGGATAGAGTAGATGTCCGGCACTTTGTATGTGCTGAGCGTGTCGGTCCGCAGCCGGCCCTGATCATCGTGCTCGATCTCTTCCATCGTCATCCAGCCGATGCCTTGGAGAATCCCACCCTCCACCTGCCCGCGGTCAATCAGCGTATTGATGCTGCGACCGGCGTCGTGCACCACCCGCACGGCATCCACCCGGCACGTGCCGCGCAGACAATCCACGGTCGCTTCGACGACGGCTGTGCCGGTCGCGTGGTAAAGGAACGGCTCACCTTTCTCGGTGGCCTTGTCGAAATGGATCTTCGGTGTTGCATAGTGCGCGTGGGCGGAGAGATTGGTGCGACCCAGGTACGCCGCGCCCACGAGCTGCAGCCAATCCAAATCGGTCTGCTTACCGGCCAGCCAAACGCGTTCCTCGCGAATCTCAATGTGATCGGGCCGGTCGGCCTTTAGCGTGTGGGCGGCAACCTCTTTGAGCCGGCCCAGAATGCTGAGACACGCCAGCCGCGTCGCGTGGCCATTCAAGTCCGGCCCAGAACTGGCCGACGTCGGCGACGTGTTGGCGATGCGCCCGGTGTTGGTGCTCTCGATGTGGACACGATCAACGCCAATCGAGAGCGTGGTCGCCGCAACCTGCCGGATCTTCGTACTCGTGCCTTGCCCCATCTCGACCGCCGCGGTGCTCACCGACACGCTGCCATCGGTGTACACGTGGACGAGTGCGCTTGCCTGATTCAGGAAGGTTGTCGTGAACGAAATGCCGAAGCACACCGGCATCAGCGCCACGCCCTTTTTCTCCAGCCGGTGTTCGGTGTTGAACTTCGCGACGCGCTGCTTCAAACCGGCCACGTCGTAGTGCCGTTCCGCCTCCTCCCAACCCTGCCGGAGCGGATGATTCTGAAACCGCATGCCGTAGGGCAGCTCGTCGCCTTCCTTGAGCAGGTTTTTCCGCTGAACCTCGGACGGCTCGATGCCGAGCGCCGCTGCCGCCCTGTAAATGGCGCTCTCCATCACGAACATCGCCTGCGGCGAACCAAACCCACGGAACGCGGTGTTCGACGGCAGGTTCGTCCGGCAACACGCAGCCGTGGCGCGGACGTTCGGGACGAAATAGGCATTCGTCGTGTGGAACAGCGTGCGTTCGAGAATCGCAGTCGAGAGGTCGGCGCTGCAACCGGAGTTCTGGTAGAAAAACACTTCGTAGGCGACGATGCGGCCGTCCTTCTTCAGGCCGATCTTGAAATCCGACGAGTACGGATGGCGCTTGCCGGTCCAACGCATGTCTTCCTGCCGGCGCAACACCAGTTTGACCGGCTGATCCAACTTCCAGGCCGCAAGCGCCGTGAGCGCGGCCCAGCACACGGCTTGATCTTCCTTGCCGCCGAAACCGCCACCGAGCCGGCGCACGTCCACCTCGACCTTGTGCATCGGCAGAGCGAGCACGCGCGCGACGATGCGCTGGACGGCGGTCGGCGCTTGCGTTGATGACAACACGCGCAGGCCGCCGTCTTCAGTCGGCAACGACACTGCGCCTTGTGTTTCAAGATAAACGTGTTCCTGCGCGCCGGAATCGACGCGTCCGCTCACCACGACATCGCACTCTGTCCACACTCGATCCACGTCGCCGATAGCGAACGTGCGCTGCGGCGCGATGAGTTGGCCTTTGGCGTACGCCTCCCGGGGACAAAACACTGCCGGCATCGGCTCGATGTTGAGTTTGACCAAACGGGCTGCGCGCCGGGCAACTTCCTCGGTCGTCGCCACGACCAGCGCCACCGGCTGGCCGACACAATGGACGACTTCGGTGGCCAACAGCGGTTCATCTTGAATCACGTTGCCGATCTGGTTTGCGCCCGGGATGTCGCGGCTCGTGAACGCCGCGCGCACACCGTTAAGCTTGCCGGCTGCGGCGACCTCGATGGAGAGCAACCGACCGTGCGCTACCGGCGACGCCACGACCGCCGCATACAGGACATTCTCGGGTACCGGCTCGTCGTCCACAAACCGTGATTCGCCGCGCACGTGCAGAATGGCGTCGAGGTTCTTCACGGCAGCAACTCCTTCTCGCGTTCGGGCGCGAGCTTGAGAAAGTGCGTGATGAGCAGTTGCCGGAGTAGCAAGCGCTTGTAGTCCGCCGAGCCATGCACGTCGCTGATGGGCGAAACCTCCGTTTGTGCTACGTCGAGCGCCGCGCGCATGCCGACAGTCTTGAGCGCCTCGATGGTTCGGGTAAGGTAGAGTGGAATCGGCGCGACGCCGCCGGCAGAAATGTGGGCTGATACAACGCGGCCTTCCCGGACAATGGCCAACATCGCGGAGTTGACGCTGGCGCAGGCGAGGTGCGTGCGCCGGCAGACCTTTTCGAAGTTAAGGAGCGCATCCTTACCGGGCACCGGGAACGCAACTCTCAACACGAGTTCGTCCGGGCGCTTGTTGAGTTTTTTGTAGCCGAGGTAGAAGTCGCGCAACGGAATCTCACGGTCGGCGAGCACGACGCTGGCATCGAGCGCAAGCAGCAGAATCGTGAGGTCGCCGATGGGCGAGGCATTGACGATGTTGCCACCGATGGTGGCGCGGTGTCGGATCGGCCGGGAAGCAATCAGTTTGAAGTGGTCGGCGATGCCGGGAAACAATTTCTGGAACACGGGCGAGTCTTCAAGGTCAGCCCATGGCGTCGCCGCGCCGATGACGCACCGGCTGTTCTCGACACGGATGCCACGCAAATCCTCGCGACGGGACAGGAGGTTCAGGTTGGCGTGCGCCAGTTCCTCCGGTGGCTGGACAAACAGGCACGTGCCGCCGGCCACCGGAACGCCGCTCGATGGCGCAGCATCGTCGCGCAGCCGGCCCAGCACATCCAGAAAGTACGCAGGAATCCAACCTTGCTCGACAAGTCGCGGCAGACGTCGTGCCGGCATTTCGCCGAGAGTTGAGCAGATGCGTTCGACGGCGCGACGGATGGAGACGTAGCCGGTGCAACGGCAGATGTTGCCGCCCACCGCGTCCACGCCCGTATCCACATCCCACCTGGGGGACGACAGAAGGAAGCCGGCCAGCGAAACGATGAAGCCCGGCGTGCAGAACCCGCATTGTGTGGCGTTCTCCTCCACAAACGCCTGCTGAACGGGTGTGAGCGCCTCGCTGTTAAGACCTTCGATCGTCACAACGTGTCGGCCGGCGGCGGCGCCGAGCGGGAGCAGGCAGGAGTTCACGGGCCGGTAGAACACCTCGCCGTTGCGCGGCTCGCCGAGCAGGATCATGCACGCGCCGCAGTCGCCTTCCCGGCAGCCCTCCTTCGTGCCGGTCAGCTTGCGTTGCCGGCGCAGGAAATCCAACATCACCATGCCCCCGGGAAGCTCGGTCTCAATGTCGTCACGGTTGAGGATAAACCAGATCATGCCACTTGGTTGACAACTTAGGACGGAGTGAGCGCAGTGGCAACTCAGAAATAGTTGGCGTTGATTTCGGAGCGAGGGTGCCTATAGTGTGACACGATGATTACCCGCGAATTCATCCGCCGGATTCCGAAGACGGATCTGCACCTGCATTTGGGCGGTTCGCTGCGGCTCGGTACATTGATCGAACTCGCCCGTCAGGAGAAGGTTGAGTTGCCGTCGTATGAAGAGGCCGGACTGAAGGAGACTGTTTTCAAAGCACAGTACGGCAACCTTCAAGAATACCTCCACGGATTCCGATACACGTGCGCCGTGCTCAACAGTCCCGAGCATCTCGAGCGCGTCGCCTGCGAACTCGCCGAGGACAACATCGCGGAGGGGGTGCGCTACGTTGAAATTCGCTTTGCGCCTCAGATCTACATCCGGGAAGGCCTGACGGCGGAGCAGGTAGTGCGGGCCGTGGCCGAGGGGGCGCGGCGGGCGCAGAAATGCCATAACCAGAGCGACGCTGTGCGCAGCGGTCGGGACTTGCCGTTTGAGTTTGGCATCATCGTGTGTGCCATGCGCACGTTCAATGAGCAAACGGGCGAGTACTACCGGCATCTGTTTGGCTCTGCGGTTCGTGCTCCTAAAAAGGAGGTGTTCGCCGCAGCCTCACTGGAAATCGCGCGCGAGGCCGTCGCGTTGCGGGACGAACAAGGATTGCCCGTGGTGGGTTTCGACCTCGCCGGCGAAGAGGCCGGCTATCCGGCGGCCAACCACATGGCCGCCTACGCATATGCCCACCGGCACTTCCTCAAGAAGACCGTGCACGCCGGTGAAGCATACGGCCCGGAATCCATTTTTCAAGCGATCACCGACTGCCACGCCAATCGGATCGGGCACGGGACCTTTTTGTTTGCGACCGACCTGATTCACAATCCGTCCATCCGGAATCCGGCACGCTACGTGGAGCAGTTGGCCGAATACATCGCCAGCCAACGCATCGCGATCGAGGTCTGTCTGACAAGCAATTTGCAAACCTCCCCGAAACTCGTCAGTGTGGAACGGCACCCACTGGTGCACATGCTCGAACATGGGTTATCAGTCACGATCTGCACGGACAACCGGCTAGTGTCGAACACGAGCGTGTGCCGAGAATTGGGGTTGGTCGCCGAAAATTTCCCTGTCACAACGCACCAGTTCCGCAACGTCATCCTGGCCGGGTTCAAGGGGAGCTTTTTCCCCGGCAACTATACCGAGAAACGCGCCTACGTGCGCCAAGCCATTACTCTCTACGACTCTCTTGCGAGAGAGTTGACAGTGTGAACGGGCGTGGTTCGGCGCCGCAAGCGGGGGGACCGTTCAGATGTGGGCGCCGACCTGCTGGTTAAACGCCTCGATGAGTTGATCGAAATAGGCGACTTCGTCTTCAAAAAGTGCCCGCCAGTAATCCGGATGCCATTGCTCATTCAGCTCCTGCAAAGTTTTGCCCTGCTGTTCGACCCAGGTGTAATACTTGAGGTTGTGAATCGCCTTGCGCTCCGGATAGGTCAGCTCCTTGAAGTAATCCACGCTCTGGTGCGCCAGCGGTCCGCCAAAATCCTTTGCAGCGTCGAGCTCGCGGTATGCGCCGCGTTCGCCGCGCAGTTCTTCGACGCGTGACCCGTAGAGTTCAGTTGAGTCGGTGAATACGGTGAAGATCACGTCGCGCTCGGTCAGTTCGAAATACTTCGCCGTTTTGATGGCCGCAAGCAGGTTGCAGATGCTTGAGATGCCTAGGAGTGGAAGCGATTCCAATTCTTTTGCCTTCACTCCGAGCGATGCGAGGTGCCTGTGTCCGGTAACCTCGTTGAACAAACGGAGGATTCTCATGCAGTCCTCGTCGTCAATCGCGGCCACGGCGTCGGTGTTGCGCACGTTGTGAACCCACGGCACGTGCTTGTCGCCGATGCCTTCGATGCGGTGCGCGCCGAAGCCGTTCATCAGGAGTGTCGGGCATTGCAGCGCCTCGCTCGCCACGATCTTTAAAGCCGGGTGCTGCTTTTTCAGATAATCGCCAGCCGCAATGGTTCCCGCTGAGCCCGTCGCCGAAATGTACGCCGCCGCGCGCAAATCTTTGCCGAGCTTTGCGAAGACTTCGTCAATCGCCGGGCCGGTGATGCTGTAATGGAAAATCGGATTCCCGAACTCATCGAACTGGTTGAAGATGACATTCAGTGGGTCCTTCCTTAGTTCCCAACACTTGTCGTAGATTTCCTTGACGTTCGATTCGCACCCCGGCGTGGCGATGACCTCTGCGCCGATCTTCTTCAGCCATTCAAACCGCTCGCGGGACATTTGCTCCGGGAGAATCGCAATGGCCGTGCAATCCAGCAAGGCACAATCAAACGCGCCGCCGCGACAGTAATTGCCCGTGGACGGCCAGACGGCTTTGTGCTTCTCGGGGTCAAATTCGCCGCTTACCAAACGCGGCACTAGGCACCCGAACGCCGCGCCGACCTTGTGTGCGCCCGTCGGAAAGTATTGTCCCACCAGACCGATGATGCGCGCCTTCACGCCCGTGATCGCGGACGGAATTTCCAAATAATTCACGTCGCCATACAGGCCTGACTTCAAATCATTCTTCCACGTGATGCGGAACAGGTTCGCCGGGTTCACGTCCCAGAGCCCGACGCCTTTGAGCTTTGATTTGATCGAGTCGGGGATGAGTTCGGGATTCCGCAGTTGCTCGAACGTGGGGAGCAGAATGCCGTGTTTGCGGCAGCGGGCTGCAGTTCTCTTAACGACCTCGGGGTGAAGTTGTTTGATGATTTTGGATAAAGTGGTTCTCACTCCATCTCTCCGAGGATCAGCGCCAGCAGAGCCATGCGCATCACCACGCCATTGAACGCCTCCTGCCAGTAACGCGACCAGCGCGTGATGTCCACGTCGGCGGGGATTTCGTCCATGCGCGGCAGCGAGTGTAGCAGGATCGCGCCGGGCTTGGCTTTGGTCGCCAGGAGTTTGCGCGTGATCTTGTAATTCGCGGGGGTCAAGGCCACGCCCTTGCCGCTGCGCTCATCGCGCGACTTCGTGTAATCCGGTTGGACGACGGGCTCGACCAGAATCACGTCTGCTTTGGCGATGACCTGCTCGACATGTTCCGCTTCCGAAAAGTCCAGACTATACTGCTTCAGCTCTTCCTTGAACTCCTTTGTGAGCGTCATTCCCTTTGGGCCGACAAATGTGATTGGGCAATCGAACTGGGTCAGCGCGTATCCCAGCGAGTGCATGGTGCGCATTCGCATATCGCCAACGGCGAGCCAGTTCAGGCCGTCAATGCGGCCTTTTTCGCGGAGGACTGTATACAGGTCGGTCAAAATCTGTGTGGGATGTTCGCCCCAGCCATCGCCGCCGTTGATAATGGGGATGCTGGCCCATTTTGCGGCTTCGTGCGGCGCGCCCTGCTGGAAATGGCGCATCACGATCACATCGCCATAGTATTCCAGCATTTTGACCGTGTCCTTGATGGACTCCTGGTAGAAGTCGCCCGCGCGTGTCATCTTCGCGTCCGCAAAGCCCGTGACATGACCGCCCAAACGGTGCATGGCGGCCTCGTGCGCCAGGCGCGTGCGCGTACTTGGCTGATAGAACGCCGTCACGAGCGTCTTCTCTTTCAGCATGTCGCTGTTGCGGCGGTTTCTCGCGATAGGCTCCAATTTCTCCGCAATCTCGAACACGCGAAAGAACTCTTCGCGTTCGAAATCCTTAAGCGACAGAATGTCCCGTCCCATAAAACTACGCATAGCTCGTATCTCCCTTTCTTAGCGAATCTTCACCGGGTTTTTGTTTCTATTCACGTTGATTCACGCCATTTCCTCTTATCCCTTAGTGCCCCATTTCATAAATCCGCTCACATATCCGCGACGTACCCACTCCTTCCGAACCCGCACACGACAACGACTACGGCCACTTCTCCTCGGAGGGGATAGCCACCGCCGCGTCGAAGCCGCACTCTGGCGCGCCTCGAAGACGGGGGGTGGTGGGCGTCGTTTCCTTAGCGTAACTGTGAAAAGTTGTACTTAGGCTTCTTCTATTCTACCTCTCCACTAAACTGTGTCAACCCAACATTTCCCATATGACATACGCCCCACGACTATCGCTGGCCATTCAATCTGTCGTGCCAGCCAATCGGCTTGCGGAGCGAATCTGTGAAATCCGGGTCAATCCTTCGCCAGTCTATTCAACACGCCCGCGAAATCCTTCACACGCGCCATCAGAATCATCGCCGCGATGACAAACGGTTTGTACCCCGCTTCGCGGTAGGTCGGGATGCGATATTTGTCGAACACGGCCGCCGACACTTCGCCCTCGGCACAACTTACGCCCGAGATATCCGCCGGCAGGCAGTGCATGTAGAGCGCCTTGCCGCTCTTGGTGAGTTTCATTTTCTTTTCGTCGCACTCCCAGTTCTTGAACTTCGCGTTGTTGGCGAGGCACTCTTTCTCCAACGCCTTCAGCCCGTCCTTGTCGCCCTTCTGCAACAACGACGTGCGGCGCTGCATCACCTGGTAGGGCGCCCACGATTTCGGGTAGACCACGTCGGCATCGCGAAACGCTTCCTCCATGCTCGAAACAACAGCAAACGATCCGCCGCTCTTTTTGCCGTGCTGCCGGGCGATTTCAACGACCTCCGGCAATAATCCATAGCCTTCCGGGCAGGCGAGCGATACGTTCATCCCAAACCGCGTCATCAGCCCTATGATTCCCTGCGGCACGGAGAGCGGCTTGCCGTAACTCGGGGAATACGCCCAACTCATCGCGATCTTTTTACCTCGTAGACTTTCCAGCGATCCGAAATGACTCTTGAGATAGGTCAAATCCGCCATGCTCTGTGACGGATGGTCAATATCGCACTGGAGATTGATCACGTTCGGGCGTTGATGGAGAACGCCCGTGTCAAAACCCTCCTGCACCGCTGCCGCCACCTCGCGCATGTACTTGTTGCCCTCGCCGAGATACATGTCGTCGCGGATACCGATGACCTCGGCCAGGAACGAGATCATGTTCGCCGTCTCACGCACGGTTTCGCCGTGCGCGACCTGCGATTTCTCCTCGTCCATGTCGGCCAATCCCAGCCCCAATGCATTGACTGCCGACGCGAAACTAAACCGCGTCCGTGTTGACTTATCCCGGAAAATCGAGATCGCTAGACCCGTGTCGAACACGCGGAATGACTTCTTCGCCTTGTGCAACTCGGAGAGAGATTCGGTAACGAGCGTAAGTGCGCGGATTTCGTCATCCATTTTCTCCCATGTCAAAAGGAAGTCTTTCCCGTAAGTATTGGCTTTCAGTTTCGAAAGTTCATCGAGATGTTTTTGGAGTGTTTTCATATTGTTGGAATGGTTTCAGTTGGTAGCTAGTTCGGTTGGTCTGCGTGTTTCTCCTTTGCGACGGCAATGAACCGAGGCTTTCTCAACCGCATCAACGATCTGTTGATAGCCCGTACAGCGGCAGAGATTCCCGGAGATTGTCGTCCGGATTTGTGTTTCGGTCGGATGTGGATTTAGATCAAGCAGTGCTTTTGCGCTCATCAGCATTCCCGGGGTGCAGAATCCGCAGTGGACGGCGTCGCAGTCCATGAAGGACTCCTGCAAAGGGTGGAGCTTGCCGCGCTGCATGAGTCCCTCCACGGTTAGAACGTGCCGCCCGGCGATTTGTGGTGCGAGAACAAGACAGGAGTTCACCGGCTCGCCATCGAGCAGCACCGTGCACGCACCACACTCGCCAATCTCGCAACCGCATTTCGTGCCAGTAAACCCGAGATGGTCACGCAGTAGTTCGAGCAGCGTCCAATGAGCGGAAACCGCGAGTGTATGGGAGCGTCCGTTGATGTTCGTGACAATGGTGCATTGTTTGGATGCTCTCGCCGTTCCGTTCCCGTTCCGCGTGGAAACGGAATACGGATTTCCCATCGTCCCAGACAAAGGCGAGAGTTTGGGTGAGGCGGTGGAACCAAGAGCACATTGCTCCAGCGCTCTCTTCACCAACACGACAATGACGGGTTCCTTGTACTCCGTTGACCAGCGCCGCCCTGTCTCTTTTATCATTTGCTCGGAAACTTTCTTTCCGGCGGCAGCAAACAGCTTCTCCGCTGGCTTCTCGCCTACAAGCATCTCTTCGGCGTCCGTCACCCGTTTCCACGCCGGGAAGACCGACCCGGGAACGATGCGCGCATCACCGATTCTTCCGTCGTCACGAATTTGAAGAATGGCGGCAACACTCAGTCGAGAAATCGAGAGCGCATTGCGGCGACCGAGCTTGATGAATGCGCTTCGGACGTTCGATGGCGGCTTGCAGAAGCGGACAGCCGTCAGCAGTTCATCCGGTTTCGCCTTGGTTTGATATGGTTTGACGAACAGTTCCGCCAGATCCATCTCGCGGCGTCCGGTCTTCGATTGCAGGGTCACGATTGCGCCAAGAGCGATCAGCGGCGGGACCGTGTCAGCGCACGTGGCGGCGTTCATGATGTTTCCACCGATGGTTCCGCGATTTCTGATTTGCGGCGAACCGATGGTCGATGCTGCTGAAACGAGGAACGGAGCAAACGTTCGCAATACGTTCGAACACAGTAACTGGCTGTGCGTCGTGAGCGGCTTGATAAGAATGCCGTCATCGGATTCGATGATGCCGCCAAGTTCGTTCGCGCGGGAGATGTCGAGGAGAACCTCGGGCGATTTCGTTAATGCTCGCCGCAACTCGATCAATAAATCAGTTCCACCGGCAAGGACAGAAGCATCGGGACCATACTTGGAAAGGAGGCTGCACGCCTCAGCTATGGTCGCAACGGAGATGTAATCAAAAGGCTTCATTGCGCGCCTCGTCCAAGCTTGCACGAGTCGCCCCGCCATCAGGTCCTTCTGGAGCGAGCCGCGCTCGCCTTTCCGCGACAGCTTGTGCCCAAGCAGCACCCGCTCCAGTGTGGCCGGGATCTCGCAAATGCGTTTGCCGGTCGCGTTGTAGATCGCGTTCACGATGGCAGGCGCAGCGATCTCATTTGTCGGCTCGCCCACCGATTTCGCGCCGAATGGCCCCGCGGCGTCTTCGTTTTCGACGATAATGCCTCGGATCTTCGGAACGTCCAGCGCTGTCGGGATCAGGTATTCGTCAAAGTTGAGCTGCTTGGGAACGGCGCTCTCAAAATCGAACTCCTCCAGCAACCCATAGCCGAGTCCCATCGCCACGCCACCATAAAACTGCCCGAGCACCGTATTCCGGTTGATCGCTTTCCCAACGTCGTGACAGGAGACGAAATTGATGACGTCAACCTTCCCGGTCTCGGTATCGACTTCCACTTCTGCCACGTTGGCACCGTAGACGAAAGTGAAGTAGGCCTCGCCATTTCCTTCTCTTTCGTGCCAAGAGGTGATCGGTGCTTTATGCCAGCCAAAGCCATACATCGGCTCGCCACGACGGAAGCACTCGGCGGCTACTTCGGTAAATGACGCTATCCGTTTCCCGTTGCTTTTCTTGACGAGGTAATTGTCGGCAAATCCGCATTCTTCCTGATCAATTTTCAGCATGTTGGACGCAACTTCGAGCAGGGTTGTCCGAACGATTTCCGCCGCTTTTTTGGCCGCCGACCCACCCATGGTCGTTCCGCGCGAACCCACTGTCGGTCCCGAATCCGGTACCCGGCTGGTATTCGTGTTAAGGAAGCGAATGCGATCCATGGAAACGCCGAGCACTTCGGCGGCGATTTGCGACATCTGAGTTTGTGCACCCTGTCCCATATCAGTAATGCCGGAGGAAACGATCACGCTGCCGTCAGTCTGCACCGAAACGATCGTCCCCGCGGCGTCCACGCCTTCCGCGCCAAGCGACACGCCGCGGTAGCTGCATGCCAGTCCGATGCCGCGTTTCTTCGGAGCGTCCGCCGCCCGGCGATATTTCCTCCAATTTGGTTGAAAGTTCGCTGCCTCCGCGGCTTTCGTCAGCACTTCTCTCAGGCTCACGTTGTGCGCGAGTCGTTGTCCGGTGGCCGTCACCGCACCCGACTTGAAGCCGTTCTGTAATCGAATCTCCAGCGGATCTTTTCCGACTTTCTCAGCAAGCTCATCCATCATCGATTCGATGGCAAAATTCACCTGCGGTGAACCGAAGCCACGCATGGCACCGGTGTAGTTGTTGTTCGTGTAAACGGCGTACACGTCAGTTTTCACATTCTCGCAGTAGTACGGCCCCGTCGCCTGCACCACCGACCTCCACGTAACGAACGGACTCGTCGAGGCGTACGCGCCACCGTCCGCGATGCACCTGATTTCCATAGCCGTAATCGAGCCGTCGTTTTTCGCACCCCACCTGTAGTAGAGAACATATGGATGCCGCTTGTACGACTCAAGCATGGACTCCTCGCGGGAGTTGACCATCTTCACCGGTTTGCCGATCGCGAGGGCCAGCAGCGCGGCGCGGCAACACATCACCGTCATGACTTCGTCTTTTCCGCCGAACGAGCCCCCAAGGGTCGCCTGAACAATCTGAACCCGGTTGAGGTCGAGCCTGAGCGCGGCTGCGACCGAGCGTCGGCTGGAGAAAAGATTTTGAATGCTGCCGGTGACGATCACTCCGCCGTGCTCATCAGGTTCGGCAAGAACCGCCTCCGGTTCGAGGTACGAGTGCTCGATAAACTGCGTTTTGAACTTCCGCTCGATTAAGAAATCGGCCCGGGCAAATCCTTTCCCGATGTCTCCTTTGCGCACCTTGTGATGGACGAACGCGTTTTTATCGCCGTGGATTCTGGGTGCGCCCGGCTTGAGCGCATCTTCGGGATCACTCACGATGGGCAACGGTTCGTAATCAACAACGAGCCGCTTAACCGCTTCTTCAGCAATCTCCTCCGTTCTGGCAGCGACCAACGCAACGCCATCTCCGAGATAGCGGACTTTGTTCACAGCTAGGATTGCCTGATTCTTCACCACGATTCCGAAGGCCTTCTCGCCGGGAATATCGCGTGCCGTGAGAACAGCTTCGACACCCGCCAACAGTTTGGCTTTCGAGGTATCGATCCGTATGATACGTGCGTGAGGATACTTCGAGCGGAGCACTTTCCCGTAGAGTTGGTGGCCGACAATGCAATCGGCAGCGAACTTTGCCCGTCCGGTCACCTTGCCGAGGGCGTCAACTCGCCGCTCTCCCTTGCCGATGATCCTGGTCTTGCCCCTGCCCTTGGCGTCACCGTCCTTGCGCCAGCTTTTGAGCTCCAGCCTCGGCATGCACTCTAGCCTCGGCACGAACACGTTCCTTTCGAGGCGAGGCGGTCGGCAATTTGTTCAAAGGCGGCCAGTGTTGGCTCAATTGCCACGGGCATCCGGATGTTTTTCATCGCCGCATCCACGTCCTTCAAGCCGTGGCCGGTGATAAGCAGGACGATTTGGTCATTCGGCTTGAGCAGCGCGCCCGCCTGAATCTTCTTCAGTGCCGCCACTGCCGCTGCCGCCGCCGGCTCGGCGAACACGCCGGTCCTCGCAGCCAACGCGCGCTGGCCTTCAAGAATGTCTTCATCAGTGACGGTGAGCGAGAACCCGCCGCTGTCGAGCACCGCCTTCCTCGCCATGTGCGCATTCGACGGGATCGAAACTGAAATCGAATCCGCGATGGTTGACGGACGATGGGCATTCTGATACTTGCCGGTCACGATGTATCGATGGATTGCGTTGGAGCTCTCGGCTTGCGCGCAGACAAGGCGCGGCAGCCGGTCAATCAGCCCGGCGGCTTTCAGATCATAGAACGCCTTGTACACACCGCTGATGATCACGCCGTCGCCAACGGGAACGACGACGGCTTCCGGCACGCGCCATTCGTTCTGCTGCCAGATTTCCAGCCCGACCGTCTTCTTGCCCTCGATGGTCAGTGGATGGTACGCGGTATTGCGATTCAGCCCGCCCTTGACAGTCGTGTATTCGAGCGACAGCCGGAAAGCATCATCGTAAGTCCCTTTGACGGGCACAACGCTCGCGCCATAGAGGATCATCTGCACAAGCTTCGCCTTCGGCGCGCTCTCTGGCACAAAGATCAATGCCCGCTTGCCCGCGGCAGCGCAGACAGCAGCCAATGCGCTCGCGGCGTTGCCGGTCGAGGCGGTGACAATGGTTGGCTCGCCGAGTCGGTTGGCTTCGGCAACCACAAGGAACGATGCCCGATCCTTCAACGAGCCGCTGGGATTCAGCCCGTCGTTCTTGATCCACACGTTGGTAAAGCCGAATGCATCGCCCAGCGCCGCCGACCGAAAGAACGGCGTCGCCTCCATCGCATACGGCGGGAAGAATCCCGGCTCCACGGCTGAAAACAAACTCCAATCGGGCTTGGTCCGCTTGAATTGTTTACGAATGGCGTCGTAGTCAAATTCCGCCGTAAGCACGCCAACGAGCGGGATGCCCGGGCGATACTGCTTTGCGCAGTCCGGGCAGAGATAGCGCACCTCATCCCGCTGATAGCGCTTCCCGCAGTTGCTGCATTGGTAAACGAATTCGACCATTTAGACCTTGCCGTTCAATCACGCCACGAACGCGGTGTGGAATGCGACCGCGCTTTCCTACACCTTAAAAAAAGACGGAGTCCGCACAAGGTCGGCGAGAAACCGCACCGTCTAGCCCTCATGTTCCTTGGCCCGTTTCTGGATTGCCCGATACACCGTTGCCGTCTGACTCACAGCCTCTCCCACAATTCCGCGGCCAGTTCGCGCGCCCGCGCGTTGACCCGCGGTTCGTCGATGTCCAGCTTGAGTTGCCGGTTCTCCATCAGGACTCTCCCGCCAACGACGGTGGTATCCACCACGCTCTGCGAAATCCCAAACACCAAGTGACCAAGACAATTGCCGGACATCAACGGCGTGGGCGGATCGTAGTCCATGATCACCACGTCAGCCGCGCCTCCCTCGCGGAGTTCGCCCAGACCAAGACCGAAAATCCTCGTGGCGATCCTGGGATTGTTGACGAACAACGCGTTAACGACCTCCGAAAATCCGACGGAGGGATTCGCCTGCGACAAATGCTGCGCCCAAAGTGCCACGCGCAGTTCTTCCAGCATGTTGGTCGTCATGGCGTCCGTGCCGAGGCCGACAAGAACGCCGCGCTTTTTAAGCGAGATGAGATCGGCGACACCGACGGCGTTGTTCATGTTGGACTGCGGGTTGTGCGCAACCATCGTGTCCGTTTCCGCAAGCAGTTCCATCTCGTGCTCGTTCACATGAACGCAGTGCGCAGTGATGGTCTTCGGACCAAGAATCCCGAACTTGTTGAATCGCTCGATCACACGCATCTTGTGCTGTTTCTTGCAATGCTCCTGGTCAGATTTCGCTTCCGCCGCGTGGACATGAAACCCTACGCCGAGTTCTTTCCCAAGAGCAGCGGCTTTTTCCATGGTCCTGTCGCCTACGGTGAACGACGCATGGAGGCCGAACAACCCGTTGATCTTATCGCTCCCATTTTTCTTACACTGAGCGATGAAGTCGGCGTTTTCCTTCAACCCATCGTCTGCGATCGCCTGGCCGTCCCGGTCAGACACTTCATAGCACAACGAAGCGCGAAGCCCGACCTCTCTGACGGCATCGGCTATTCTTCCCAAAGACCCGCGCACCGCAAACGGGCTGGCATGGTGATCGATGAACGTGGTGGTGCCATGCCTGACGGCGTCAATGAGAGGAATCAGGGCGCTATAGTAGGAATCCTCCAGCGTCAGCTTCTTGTCCAGCTTCCACCAGAGATTCTGGAGAACCTCGTTGAAATCCTTTGACGGAGCCACCTTGCCAAACCCGCGCGCCATCGTCGAGTAGAAGTGCATGTGCACGTTGATGAATCCGGGCATCACAACCTTGCCCGCTGCATCGATTACCGCGTCATACGAGCCGTTAAATGATTTCGTCGGAGCGATCGTTTTGATCAACCCGCCATCGCACAGTACGCTGTGGTCATAGAGTACCCGGTTGTTTTCGCCGAGCGTGATGATAGTGCCGTTCTTGATGAGAAGCGTCATGTTAAGCCTCGTTAAGTATTGCAAGTTCTTGTCTAGTCCGCTTCCGCATGTACAACGCGCCGGAGAAGCACTTCTGGACGCAGATTGAGCAGCCGATACAGCGTGCAGGATCTGTAACCGGCACGTTCTTCGAGTCAAGCTCGATGGCAAGGTAAGGACAACGCGCGCAGTTACCGCAATGCTGACATAGTTCAGCACGGACGTCGGAGACTTTCTTAACCGGCGACAGTTCCATAAAGCCAGTGATCGGCGCAGGCAGCGCACAACCGATGAGCTCGCTTACCGACTTGATGCCGCGCTCCTGCATCAGGTAACTCAAGCCCGAGTGAAGCTCGTCAACGATCCCGTAGCCGCACTTCATCACGATTGTACAGAATTGCACGGTCCTCGCACCGAGTGCCAGGAAGTTTGCTGCTGCCTTGTAGTCCATCGGACCACCGTTACCTGAGACCGCCACACCCAGTCGTGAGACATTGGCCAGGGTCAGGTTAGAAATGGGAAGAACACCTTCGCCACTCATTCCAACGACGATTCCTTCCTCCCACGACGTTTTGTCACCTTTCCGGAACGCAAGCGTCGGAAACGTGTTGGCGAGCGTAACTCCAGCTTTCTTGTTGGGGTATCGCGCAAAGACCTGTTTGATGGCGCTCATGATGGGATAGATGGACGTGACAGCAGCCGTCAGCTTGAAAAGCTTCGGGACGTCGGCATTTCCGATTTCCATTATCCAACCAATGATCTTCGCGGTCAACTCAGCGTCCTGCGAGACAATGTCACCCTTTGTGCCATCCCCGCCCTGTGGACAGGATAGGCTGTACTCGATTCCCATGGTGCCCGCGGATTCCAGCTTCCGCGTGTTGGATTGCCAAGCGGCACAGTCGTGCTCGTCATCGCCCGTCATGGGGCCGCCTGTCGAGGCGGCAGTCAACCGGTCAGGGTATTCCCGTCGGAGCCGTTCGACTTCACGGCAAACGCGACCGAGTGAATGACCCGAGACGTTGTCGCAATTCGCGTAAGTCGATCTGGAGAACGCAAACATGTATTCCGACGGGATATGAATCGGAACATTGTCAAATGTGGTCTTCATGACGCCGCCAGCCCATCCCGCCTCGTACGCTTTCTTCATCTGCTTGTAACCGTCGGACGGCGGCGCCGCCGACAGCAAGAATGGCGAGAGAATCTTGCGTCCAAAGAAATCTGCCGTGATAGGAACCGGCACCATTACGCGCCCGGGCAGTACTGTGCGGTTCTTGGTCACTGGATCGTTCCTTGGTCTGAGCTGTTTCGAAGAGCGACCGTACACAAACGCATCTATGTCCAGCGCGGCATTCTTGCCGGCTGCGACCGCCTCGACCACGGTGGTTGGCCCGTTCATCAAGTCGCCGACATAGAACACACGTTTCGAGCTTTTTCGCTCAATGGAGGATCGAGCGCCCGCCGCAACAATGACGAAATCCACATCCGGGCGAGTCTGCTCAGTGCCTTTCAGATCGACCACGTTCCTCGGATGGAATTTCTTTCCTCTCGGTAACGTGACCTTAACCACGCTCAATCCAGTGATGCGGTTGCCTTTCTTGAGGATTTCTGCCACCCTAACGCGTCCAGTAACAGCAATACCAACTTCCTCGAGCGCACGACGCTCCTTGGCCGTGAGCGGCATTTCCGACCACGTCTCGAGCGCGAACATTTCCACGCTTCTCGCGCCGCGCACCAACGCCTCCTCCGCGCAGTCCAGCGCCACTGCCCCGCCGCCGATAATTGCCACGCGCTTCCCCTTCACACGGAATCGGGTGGGATTATCAAGATACTTCATCCAGTCCAAGGCCGCGTTGTCGTTCTTTATCTTTGGTATGAACGGCTCATCCAAACCCGTCGCCACGAGAATGGCGTCGTATCCGTTTCTGATTGCAGGCGACCATTTGCCCTTCTTGACAGAGATCCTCCCGAGCGACATCACAAAATCGATGTCGGTTTTCAAGACTTCCGGGGACAGCCTTGATTTCGGGATGGAGTTACACATCCCGCCAGGCTGTTTAGCTTTGTCGAACAAGTCGACCGCATAGCCCTCCTGTGCCAGCAATGCGGCAGCCCCAAGACCCGCGGGACCGGCGCCGAATATGGCAACCTTCTTCCCATTGGGCGCGGCTTTCGCAAACCGGGGCATCGTGCCAAGCATCTTCGCTCGCTCAATGATTGTCGCCTGCAGGGCAGGGATGTTCAGTGCGGAGTCGAATGTGCGGTGGACGCAGGCCTTCATGCAATGTCGGTCGGGGCAGACAACACCACACACGCCGCCCAGAGGGTTATTCCCCATGATGAGCGCCGCGGCTCGCCTGAAATCAGACCGATCACCCACCTTCGCTGCCATGATGAAGTCCGCGGGCGAACAGTCGGCCGGGCATGCCTCCTTGCACGGCTTCTCCTCGCAGTACTCGCATCGGCCCAATTCCGTCCGGAATTGGGCATCGGTAAGGAATCCGTCACTTCGTTTCATAGCGCTACGGCCTACGATGTTCCTCGATCCGCCGCCGGTAGCGAGGATACAACTTCAAGCCAGAAATCAAGACCACACTTTTTCATATTGGGAGATTTAACACACAAACGAGTCTTAATCCACCAAAAAGTGACATCCAGCGCATGCGATCCGGGTAATCCACTTTCGTCATTGACATATTTTTTCGCCGGGCTGATTAATAACCGTCCGTGAACGCGTTGGACCAAGAAGGCTTCTGCGTGTGTCCAACATAACAAACGAACCAAACAAACTTAGGAGACCAGATATAAAAATACTCATTGCCGATAAATTCTCGGAAGCTCATCTCGACCGGCTGAAAAAACTCGGCTGCGAAGTCACTTACAACCCCACGGTCAAGGCCGATGAATTGCCCAAGCTCATTGCGCCATACCGGATTCTCGTCGTGCGCAGCAAGCAGGTCACGGCCGACACGCTCAAGGCTTCGGAACAGCTCTCACTCGTTCTGCGCGCCGGCGCGGGCGTGAACACGATTGATGTCAAAGCGGCCAGCGCGCGCGGCGTCTATGTCACCAACTGCCCCGGCAAAAACTCCATCGCCGTCGCCGAACTCGTTTTCGCGCTCCTGCTCGGCATCGACCGCCGCATCGCGGACAACGTCGCCGCCCTCCGCGCCCACAAGTGGGACAAGAAGGAATTCAGCAAAGCCGACGGCGTCTTCGGCAAAACCCTCGGCATCATCGGCGTCGGCCAGATCGGCGTCGAGGTCACCCGGCGGGCCATCGCGTTTGGCATGCACGTGCTCGCGTACGACCCGCTCCTCAGCCCGAGCCGCGCCAGGGAGTTGCACGTCGAACTCGTCCAGCCTGACGAAATTTACACCCGCGCCGACATCATCACGATTCACGTCCCGGTGACTGACCAGACACGCGGCATGATCAACCAAGCCGCCCTCGCGAAGATGAAACCCAACGCCATCTTCATCAATGCCGCCCGTGGCGAAGTCGTTGACCAACCCGCCCTGCGGGCCGCGCTCGAAGCGAAGAAAATCCGCGCGGGCCTTGATGTCTTCAATCCCGAGCCTGCCGAGGGCACCGCCGATTTCGCCGACCCGATTCTTGACCTGCCGAATCTCTACGGCACGCATCACATCGGCGCATCCACCGAGCAGGCGCAGTCGGCCATCGCCGAGGAAGCCATCCGGATCGTTGAGACGTTTGTGAAAACGGGGGTCGTCCTCAATTGCGTCAACCTCGCCAAACGCACGCCTGCCAAGTGGCAACTCCTAGTCCGCCATTACGACCACGTCGGCGTTCTGGCTTACGTCATGGACAAAATCCGCCACGCGGAGATCAATATCGAAGAAGTCCAAAACGTCATTTTCGAAGGCGCGACCGCGGCGAGTTGCCGAATTCAACTCGACAGCAAGCCCGGCGACAAACTTCTTTCTGAAATCAAAGAAGGGAATAAGGACATTATCGGGCTTGAGTTGCTGAAAATTGGCGATTGACCGATGAGCCGCCTATTGCGTCGTGGAAAATCGCAATGCTGACCGCAACAGCAAAGTGTGCGAACGCCTCAGTCAAGAAGGGTTCTTGGTTTCGTGCGAGGAAGTCCTTGCCAGGAGGCAGTCATTCGCGGTAAAGTAGTAAACATGATCCATTCAAATACTTTTCCGGTTCCGTCATGAAAACGCTTGTCATCGCTATCGGCGGTAACTCACTCATCAAGGATGCCCAGCACATGGGTGTGCCAGACCAGTACGCCGCCGTGGTCGAGACCGCGCGGCACATCACCAACCTCATCGAACGCGGTTTCCGCGTCGTCATTACGCACGGCAACGGCCCGCAAGTCGGCTTCATCCTGCTGCGCAGCGAACATTCGCGGGGCCTCTTGCACGAAGTGCCGCTCGATTCCATCGGCGCGGACACGCAAGGCGCGATCGGTTACCAGATTCAACAGGCGATGGGCAACGAACTTCACAAGCGTGGCGTCAAGAAGTCCGTCGCCACCGTTATCACGCAGTCGCTCGTGGACAAGAACGACCCTGCGTTTCAAAAACCGACCAAGCCCATCGGCCAGTTCTACAAGAAGGAACAGGCCGACGACCGGATGCGCATCGAGAAATGGACGATGGTTGAGGACGCCGGCCGCGGTTGGCGGCGCGTCGTCGCCTCGCCCCAGCCCATGCGGATTGTTGAGGCCGACGCGATTAGGCGACTGGTCGAGGACGGTTTCATCGTCGTGGCGGTCGGTGGTGGCGGAATCCCGGTCGTGCAGGACGAACAAGGAAACTTGCAGGGTGCTGCCGCTGTGATTGACAAGGATCTCGCGTCAGCGGTGCTGGCGAAGGAAATCGCGGCTGACCTGCTCGTCATTTCCACTGCCGTCGAGAAAGTTTGCCTCAACTTCGGCAAGCCGGACCAAAGGGCGCTCGACAAGATCACCGTCGCCGAAGCGAAACAATATATGAAGGAAGGCCACTTCAAGCCCGGCTCGATGCTGCCGAAAGTTCAGGCATGCATCACATTCCTTGAGGCCGGTGGTACCGAAGCCCTCATCACCTGTCCCGAAGTTCTCCCCTCCGCTCTCGAAGGCAAGACCGGCACGCGCATCGTGCCTTGATTCACTCTGCTTTAGAATAGAGCGCGAGCACCCGCTTGTAGTCTGCTGGCGTGTCAATGTCGAAGTGCAAACCCGGATCGTCAATGTCGCAACTCGCGGGCTCTTCCGGCAGGCTTAGCAGAAATTCCCGGAGGGTGGAGCAGCCGGCATCTCGCAAGCGCAGGAACGCTTCTTTCGACAAGATGACCGGATGACGCAGGCGACCGGTGTAACGGGGTTGGCAGACGCTCGTCGGCTGTTTCGCACTGAACGCCAGCAGCGCCTGCAAAGTTTCCGGCCGCAAGTGTGGTTGGTCACCCAACATAATTGCCCAGTTCGTTAACCCCGTCACCCAGCCCGGCCACTGCGAGGCGCAGCAAATCGAGCTGAACATTCCCAGCTCTGGCTGCGGATTGAGAATCCGGTTACCGGCTGGGAACCCTAGATGGTCCAGTTCGGCTCGCATCCCATCGTCCGCTGCGGCGCAGACCACTGCGATTTGGCCGGCACCCAGTGCTTGCCATATGCGGATTTGGTGTCCCAAGACCGTTGTCTCGCCCCACGGCATAAGGAGCTTAGGCCGTCCCATCCGGCTGGAACTGCCGGCAGCCAAGATCACAACACCCACGCGTTGCGCCGGGAGGTTCATCTTCTTCAGGATAATGGATACCGGTCGGATTTGCGATTGTCATTTTCCGCGTCATGCGGTAACAAACCGGTGATGGCCCTTCTTATCCAGAACGGTGAAATCGTCACCTCGTCGGAGCGGCTCGTCGCGGACATCTGGTGCGAGGACGAAACCATCACGCGCATTGATCAGCGTATCACGCCACCGCCGGGCGCGGAAGTCATTGATGCTACTGGCAAGTTCGTCTTTCCGGGGTTTATCGATCCGCACGTCCACGTGTACCTGCCGGTCATGGGCACGGTCGCCAAAGACACCCACGAGACTGCCAGCCGGGCGGCGCTCATCGGTGGCACGACGACATTCATCGAGATGGTCTGTCCGGTGCGCTCGGAAGAGCCGTTGCCGGCGTTCGAACTCTGGCTCGACAAGGCGCAGGGCCACAGCGCGTGCGACTTCGCCTTCCACATGAGCGTCACGCGCTACGACGATGGCGTCGAAAAGCAATTAATGCAAATCGCCAAGCGCGGCGTCACCAGCTTTAAGATTTACCTCGCGTACAAGGGCGTCGCCGGCCTCAGCGACGAAGAACTCTTCAATACGCTTCAACTCGCCAAGAGACTGGGCCTGATTACCACGGCGCATTGTGAGAACGCGGATCTGATTGCCGCGCTTCAGAAGCGACTCCTCGCCGAGGGCAAGACTGGCCCGGAGTGGCATCACGAAAGCCGGCCACCGCTCGTCGAGGCCGAAGGCGTCCATCATCTCTTGTCGCTTGCCCGACTGCTGGGCGCACCGGTCTATGTTGTTCATGTGAGTTGCGAAGAAGCGCTGCAGGAAGTGCTGGCCGGCCGGCGAAGCGGCGTCAATATCTGGGCCGAGACGTTGATTCAGCACCTGCTGCTCGATAGGACCTACGCCGAGCGTGCAAACTTCGAGGGCGCGAAGTTTGTCATGTCACCCCCCTTGCGTGACAAGTGCAACCAGAACCCGCTGTGGAATGGCCTGCGCGACGGTGTCATCAGCACGCTTGCCACCGATCACGCACCGTTTGATTTTGCAACGCAGAAACGGATGGGCACCGGTGATTTCACGAAGATTCCCAGCGGCCTGCCGGGGATCGAAGACCGCGTGAACCTGCTCTACACCTATGGCGTGAAACGAGGGCGGCTCGACCTCCATCGATTCGTGGATGTCGCCAGCACGCATGCGGCGAAGTTGTTTGGTTTGTTCCCGCGCAAGGGCACGATCCAAGTTGGCAACGATGCCGACCTCGTTGTGTACGACCCCAACTACCGGGGCTCAGTGTCGGCAAAGACGCATGCCATGAACGTGGACTACAATGCGTTCGAAGGCATGGTGATTGAAGGCCGTCCGTCCATCGTCACGGTTCGTGGTCAAGTTGCGGTGCGCGACGGCAAATTCGTCGGCACGATTGGCCGCGGCCAATTTCTCCCGCGGACGCCGAATCACTTCTGAGACGATTGGTGGAGGGCTTGTCCGACACCTACCCGAATCGCCGCGGCCACACCCGCGTGAAGGAATTGCCCGCGGCTGGCGTTAACGTCGCCATCGGCCACGACCCGATCATGAACCCGTGTTATCCGCTCGCGGCGGCGGACCCGGTGCAAGTCGCGTTCGAAGCGGAGAAGAATTGGCGTGACAAGCAAGTGGAACTGGCATAGTTGTCATCCGAGAATGGGTGCTGCAACCGCTGCGGGAAGTTTCGAAACAGCGAGTCAGAATCTGCGTTGGCACGTTTTTGGTTGACAACCGCTCGCGGCGCGGCACCCCAAGCGCAGTCAAATCAGCGTTGCAGAAGAGAGGCATTATGTCTATTGACCTTGAGAAAATACTGCGGCCCATCGAAAACACCATCCCGCCTTTTCCGCCGAAGTACATGAAGCTGGCAGGCGGCGAGGAGATGATCATCCGCCAAGTAAGCCGTGAAGAGATACCCGACATCCTGCCGCACGTTGAACCCCTCCTTCACATCGAGCGAGACTATTACGACATCGTAGCAGCCCGGCTTTACAGTGAACTGCTCGCTTATTATCGCTATCGTGTTCAGGACGAGTATGTCCTCGTGGCGCAGATTAATGGCGAACTGGTCGCGGTGGTCAACGGCCGGCTGCTAAGCAAGGAAGTTGGCATGTCGTACCACACCCTCGCGTTGAGGCGCGGCTTGCGGGTGGGCGCCCACGCCTTCGCGGCCAAGATGGAGTACCACTTCGACATAATCGGACAGAAGGAAGTGCTCATCGTCGCCGAATCACCGATCGGGTTCCGCCGCTGGATGATCGAGTATAGTCTGGAGAAACGCTTCCACATTCCGCACGAACTCGGCGGCGTGCCGTCCTGGGCCCTGACGAAAGAAATGTTTGACAAGGACCGGTATGCGCTGGTCGTCGGCCGGCGGCCGGTGCCGCAAGATCTGCTCGCGAAGGCGCAAGCTGCGATTCTTCCTCCGACCGACCCGCCGCGCGCGCCGGCCGACTTACTGGCCGCCACGCGGTCGATGTATGACTCGACCGGCACCGCGCTGATGGCGCAGCGCTGGAAGCAGGAAGGGATGGACTGACCGTGCGCGAGGTTTACGTCGTCGGCATCGGCATCACAAGTTTCGCGTGGCTGCCGTATCCGCTTAGCGAAATCGCCGCGTACCCGGCAATGGTCGCGCTGAAGGATGCCGGGCTGTCCAAAGTTGATCACGTTTACGTGGCAAACATGGGCAGCGCTTGGTTGAATCACCAGACCGGTCTGGCCAGCGCCGTGGTTGACAGTCTCAGCCTCACCCCGGTAGGCGCGGAAGTGATTGAAAACGGTCCCGCTTCCGGGGCCTCGGCGATCAAACAGGGGTTCCTCGCGGTCGCGTCTGGCCTTCACGATGTTGTGCTCGTGACCTCGGCTGAGCGCCTCCGTGAAGTGAACAATCTCGAGGCTACCGACTTCGTCGCATCGCTGACGCATCCGCTGGCCGAGTACATCTACGGCGTGACCCTGCCGTCGTTGGCCGCGATGTTCGCGCGCCTCTACATGCAGAAGTACGGCGTGACCGAGCGGCACCTCGCGATGGTCGCCGTCAAAAATCACGACAACGCGCTGCTGAACTCCTTCGCGCACCTGCATGAGAAGATCACGCTCGACGGCATCCTCGACTCACCGGAGGCGATGACCAACAATCCGTACGTCGCCGAGCCGCTGCGGTTCTTCGACTGCTGTCCGGTCTCTGACGGCGGCGCATGCATCATTCTGGCGTCGGCAGACGTGGCTAAGAAGCTGAAGAAACCGCTGATCCGCCTGGCTGGTGTCGGTCAGGCAACGGACACGCACTGTATCCACGAGCGCGCCGAGCCGACCGACCTGCTGGCGGTGCGCGGCGCCGCAGCGCAGGCGTTCAAGATGGCGGGCGTGGCACCGGGCGACGTCGATGTGGCCGAATTGCACGACGCGTTTACGATCCTGGAGATCGTCGAGAGCGAGGAAGTCGGTTTCTTCAAGAAGGGCGAAGGGCACCACGCCCTTGAACGCGGCGAAACGCGCCTGGGCGGGAAATTGCCCATCAACACCTCCGGCGGACTCAAGGCGAAAGGCCACCCGCTCGGCGCGACCGGCGTCGCCCAAGTGCACGAAATCATCCTGCAACTGCGCGGCGAGGCTGAGAAACGGCAGGTCGAGGACGCCAAGATCGGATTCACGTGCAACTTCGGCGGCTTCGGCAACAACGTGGTTTGTTTCGTCTTCAAACGGGAGAACTGAACATGGCCCTGGAAATCTACGCTTACCGGTGCCGGAAATGCGGGCAGTTGCATTACCCTTTCCGCATGGTCTGCAAGAAATGCGGCAAGAACGGGCCGCACGAGTTCGACACGGTGCCGTTGCCAAAGACCGGCAAGCTCGTTACGTTCACGACACTCCACAACCTTCCCCCGGACTTCAACGTCGCCAAACTCGCGCTCGGCGTCGTCGAGTTGGAGAACGGGATGCGGATCACCGGCCAGCTCAAGATCCCGGCGCCAAAAATCGGCATGGCGGTCGCCGGCCGCGTCGAAGTCGTGCGCGAGGCCGATTACAACAAGAACTATGGAATAGTCTTCTACCCGGCATGACGCTGATCAGCATTGGAGATCAAGTCGCGGGAGGCACGTGCCGTTTCCACTCCCGGTTCAACCGGGCTGTCAACTTCACGCGCGCCGGCCGGCTCGTCTCAGTCGTCACCGAAGACCGTCCGGCTTCGTCAACCAGAGCAATGATCGCGGTTTTGAGAGAGCATGATCCGAATAATTGGGAGCACCCGCGAAGGGTGGAAATCAAACCTGAACATATGGAGGAAGAATAGATGAAGAAAGAACCGCCTGAGAAGGTCTCGCAAGAGGTTGTCAGCTTCAATGTTAACGAACTCGAGCCACTATTGTCGGCCCCCGCGATGCAGATCCCGCCGTTCGAACCAGCCGTTGTCAAAGTAAAAAGTGGGGAGAGGATGCTCATCCGTCCTTTAAGAAAAGAAGAAGCGCCCTTATTCCTGGCCTACGTCAAGAAGTTAATGGATGTTGACCATGATTTCTACGACATCGTGGGAGCCCGGGTTTACGCCGAAGTTCTCGGTTGGGTAAGGAATCGCTTGAAAGATCCCTATCAGCTTGTCGGACTGATCGATGGGCATGTGGTGGCATTCTGCAACGGCCGACTGATGAATGAAGACATCAATATCAGCCTCCACAGCATGGCCTTCAGGAGAGGCTTGCGGGCCGGGGCCATCATGTATTATGCTAAGTGTGAGTATTGTTTCGAAACCCTGAAGCAGAAGGAGTTTTGGGCGACCTATGAGAGTTATAACGGCCTGAAGCGATGGTGCATTGGGATGGCCCAACCTTCTTATCCCTGGCCGGATCAGCAACATGAATTAGGAGGGGCCAAGGTCTTCTACGTCACGAAGAAATACTGGGATACCACGGTTAAGAAATACCTGGAGGAGATGATCCAGACAAAACTGGAAAGACCGGTTCCCGCTGAACTATTGAAGCAAAACGAAAAATTTGTCATGCCGGAAAAGCTGGAAGAAGAATGACCGATGTTCCCACGGGCCAGCGCAAGGTTCGGGACCCGAAGTTCGATATGGAGGTTCGTGGGAAAGTCGAAGTGACATAAGAAGCTGAGTAAAACCAGAGCTATGGAATGGTGTTTTTACCTGTCATGACGCCGCTGAGCATTGGCGACCAGGTCGAGGAGGGGGTCTACCCGTTTCACTCCCGGTTCAACCGGGCTGTCAATTTCAGGCAAGGCGACCGGTTGGTGTCAGTCGTTAACGAAGAAATCGGCGACGGCCCGCTGAACATTGTCATGCGAAACCTGCACGCCGTTCGGACGCAGAAACCGCTTGAGATCTCCGACGGCAAGGTCATCTTCGAAGGCCGCGAGTTTTCCTTTACCGACCGGCACAGATATTGTTCCACTCTCGAAAGTGGAACCGCTGTTTCACCGCGCTTCCGCTGCAACCTGTCCTTGTTCGGGGAATTGCTCCAAACGGCTTCGCACCCGAAGAGTCTCGCCTTCCTTTTGAATGACAAGAGGACGCAGAACTTCCGCTCAGGCTTCGAACGGACGTTCGTTAAACAAGTGAAGCGCAGTGTCGGCCAGATCTTCTCCGGGGACCGGCTGAACGGCGTGCGAACTCTCAGTGGGTGTGGTCTCGGCTTGACCCCGAGTGGCGACGACTTCATTGCCGGGCTGCTGATCGGATTGAACCTGCGGGGAACGGGCTTCCGCGGTTTCGCCGAGCAGGTCTTTGCCGCGGCCCGGTCGGACAACATCTTCTCCAACACCTTTCTCGATCTCGCCCGGCGAGGCCTGCTCTTCGGCCGCATGAAAAACCTGATCTTCGCGCTGGTGCACGGCGACGCGGACGCGGTGAGAGGCGCGACCGGCGGGCTGCTCGCCGTGGGCGAAAGCTCCGGCGCTGATCTGGGAACAGGATTTGTCCTGACAGTTTCCGGGGGGGTTGGCGTTTTATGATCGTCGCAGGTCAAATCCGCCACGGCGCGTACTTCGACTCTGTCACGCTGATGCGCGTCGGGAAAGAATTGACCGGTCTGCCGGGTGTCATCGATGCCGCCGTCGTGATGGGAACGAAATCGAACAAGGCGATCCTCAGCTCCACCGGCCTGCTGGTTTCCGAATTCATCGGCGCTGGTGATGCCGACCTGTTGATCGCGGTGAAAGCCAAGACGCAGCGGGCGGCAGGAGCGGCTTGGGCTGCAGTCGATGGCTTGCTGAAGAAAACCGTCCATACCGCCGCGCCACCGACGGAGACGCGCCCGGCAAGTTTGACCGGCGCGCTCGACATCCTGCCCGATGCCAATCTCGCGCTGATTTCAGTTGCCGGCCGCTACGCCGGCGCCGAAGCGAAATGCGCTCTTGAAAACGGCCTGCACGTCATGCTTTTTTCGGACAATGTGCCTTTGGAGAAGGAGATCGAACTCAAGAAGTTTGCCCAAAAAAGGGGGCTATTGGTGATGGGGCCGGATTGTGGCACCGCGATCATCAACGGCGTGCCGCTCGGCTTCGCGAACGTTGTCAACCGTGGCAATATCGGAATCGTCGCCGCTGCCGGGACGGGACTGCAAGAGGTGAGCTGCATCATTTCGAACGAAGGTGCCGGGATCTCTCAAGCTATTGGTACCGGTGGCCGTGATGTGAAGAAAGAGGTTGGCGGCATCATGTTCATGGAGGGCCTGAAAGCACTCGCGAGAGATAAAGACACGCGAGTAATCCTCCTTGTCTCAAAACCACCTCATTTGGAAGTCCTGAACCGCATCACGAAACTGATCAAGACGATCCGCAAGCCCGTGGTCACCATGTTCATTGGTGCCGAGACAAGAGGGCGCGGTCCGTCCACCCTTGAAGAGGCCGCACTGGCGGCGGTCGCTTTGGCGCGGGGCAAGAAACCCGAGGAAGTCCAGAAGCGGCTCGCGGCGAGGGACGCAGAACTCCGTCGGATCGCAAGGCGCGGAGCGGGAAAAAGGAAGAAAGGCCAGAAGTACGTACGCGGACTTTTCAGCGGTGGCACATTCTGCGCCGAGGCGCAGATCCTTTTCAGCCGGATGATCTCAGGCGTGTACTCCAATGCGCCGGCTGGCAAGGCGAAGCAACTCAAGAATTCCCTGAAGAGCCAGAAGAATACGGTGGTCGATCTCGGCGAGGACGAATTTACCGTGGGCCGACCGCATCCGATGATCGATTACTCGTTGCGAAACCGGAGAATTCTCGAGGAAGCCCAAGATCCGGAAACGGCGGTGATTCTACTCGACGTTGTGCTGGGATATGGGTCGCATCCGGATCCGTCATCGGAACTGTCCGGGGTCATTCGCGAAGCGCGCAAGAAAGTCGCGGTCATCTGCTCCATCACGGGCACCGACAAAGATCCGCAAAAGCGAACCGCTGTTGAGAAATGCCTCAAAGAAGCGGGCGCCATCGTGCTGCCGACCAACGCGGCGGCTTCCAAGCTGGCCGGTTATATCATCCAAACGCTGGGAGACAAGTGAAGTCTTTGAACAAGTTATTTGAAAGCGAACTCAAGGTGGTCAACCTCGGGCTCTCGTCCTTCAAACAGGCGCTGGACGATGTCCATGTGCCGGCCGTGCAAGTGGATTGGAAACCACCGGTGGACGTCGATCCCAAGCTGCTAAGACGGGTGAAATCGATGCTACCAGAGATCGAGAAGGCCAACGCCAAAGCCACTCAGATCATTTTAAACGGGATGCCACAGCTGATCGGCATGGAGCGGGCCATCGATGTCATACCGGGGATGAAGCCAACCATGCTACTTCACGCAGGACCTCCCATCACGTGGGACCGCATGTGCGGACCGATGCGCGGCGCGGCCATCGGCGCGCTCTTGTACGAAGGCCGGGCGAAGACAGCCGAAGAAGCTGCGCAACTCGCGGCTTCCAGTCAAGTCGAGTATTCGCCCTGCCACGAACACAGCACCGTCGGCCCGATGGCCGGGGTTACCTCACCGTCCATGCCGGTCTTCGTCTTGAAAAACGAGGCATACGGCAATTCCGCCTATTGCACCATGAACGAAGGGTTGGGAAAGGTATTGCGTTACGGTGCCTACAACGAGGCGGTGATTCAGAAACTGAAGTGGATGGAGAACGTTCTGTATCCAACCCTGAAGAAGGCCATCGCCAAACTCGGGCGGATCGACCTAAAGAACATCATCGCCCAAGCGCTTCACATGGGCGACGAAGTTCATAATCGTAATCGCGCGGCCACGTCGATTCTTTACCGGTCGCTCGCGCCGGCAGTTGTGACCACCTGCGACGACGCCGGGACCATTGCCGAGGCGCTCGAGTTCATCAACCGCAACGACCACTTCTTCCTGAATCTTTCGATGCCGGCGTCGAAGGCGACCCTCGATGCGGCGCGCGGAATCAAGAATAGTAGTATTGTGGTCGTCATGGCACGCAACGGCACCGACTTCGGTATCCAACTTTCGGGCACCGGCGATGAATGGTTCACCGGGCCGGCAGACGCGCCAGACGCGCTGTTCTTCCCCGGGTACACCAAGGCGGATGCGAACCCGGACATCGGTGACAGCGCGATCACGGAAACCAACGGGCTCGGCGGGTTCGCCATCGCGGCGTCGCCGGCCATCGTCCAGTTCGTCGGGGGCAATACCGACGACGCGATTCAGTATACGCGCCAGATGTATGAAATCACCGCCGCGGAAAACAACGTTTACCAAATTCCATACCTGAACTTCCGCGGCTCGCCGACGGGGATCGATGTGATCAAGGTCGTCGAGAAGAACATCCTGCCGTTCATCGATACCGGTGTTGCCCACAAAGAGCCCGGCGTCGGTCAGATCGGCGCGGGCGTGTTGAACGCGCCACTGGAGCCGTTCAAGAAAGCTTTCGAAGCATTCGCAAGAACTTTGAAAAAGAAATGAGAGGAACAAAATGAACACGAAACAATTCCTGCAATTCATGGACAAAGTGCGTGTGTACGATCTAACGCAACCGCTGAGCATCCATACGCCGCCGTGGCCGAGCTACATGCCGCTGGGAATCCAATACTTCAAGCGGATCGCCGGCGCGCACATGGGACAGGGTGCCAACGGCCAGATCATCACCACCAGCAACCACGTGGGGACACACATGGATGGTGAGATCCATTTCCACGCCAGCGGCCGTTCCATCGGCCAAGTGCCGATAGAAGAATGGATTGGCCCCGGCGTCGTGGTCGATATTTCAAAAGAAGTCGGCGACTATGACCTCTATTCGCCGGAAACAATCACGCGGAACGTCGAGGTCAAGAAAGGCGACATCCTGATCATCAATACCGGCTACCATCGGTATGCGTGGGACCAGAAAGGGTCCGACGAGGTACGGTATTTCGTGAAACATCCCGGCCCCGGCCCCGGCTTCCACGACTGGGCGCTGGACATGAAACTCAAATGGATCGGCGTTGACTGCGGGAGCGCCGACCACCCGATGAACACGATCATCCGCAACTGGCACCCGGCCCGTTTTGCGGAAGCTGAGAAGAAGCTCAGGGTGAAGTACGACAAGAGTTGGGACGAGATGTTCCCGCAGGATGAGTACTATCAGGTCATGCACCTGAAGTTGTTCCCCAAGAAACTCGTGCATGCCGAGAATCTCGGCGGCGAAATCGACAAGGTCAGCAATCAGCGTTGCTGGATCGGTTGCTTCCCGTTGCGTGGCATCGAAATGGAGTCTGCGATGTGCCGCATCGTGGCACTGCTGCCACCGCGCTGAGGTAACTGCCATGGCCATCGCCCACCAATTCGGCTACCTGAAGCCAAGCACGCTGCGCGAGACAGTCAAGACGCTCGCCCGGTACGGCACGCGCGCCCGGGTGCTAGCCGGTGGCACTGACCTGATCAGTCTGATCGCCGAGAACGTAATCGCGCCGGACGTTGTAGTTGATATCAAAGGAATGCCCGGCCTCGACAGGATCGAATTCAAGAACGGCGTCCTCACCATCGGCGCGCTGGTCACTTTCAGCGACCTGCGGGATTCGCCGGTCATCGCGAAGAAGTTTCCTGTGATCCGCGAGATGACCGGCTGGCTGGCCTCGGTGGGCATTCGCAACCGCGCCACGATGGTCGGCAATCTTTGCTCGGCGGTGCCGTGCTGCGACAGCGGGCCTGTCCTGCAGGTGTACGACGCGGCGGTGCTGGTCGCCGGCCCCGCCGGCCGGCATCGCGTCCCGCTGGGTGACTGGTTCGTCGGCCCCCGCCAGACGGTGTTGAAGCGTGGCGAGATCGCGACCGGCGTAGCGGTGCCGCTGCCACGGCGGAAACACGCCGCCTGCTTCGTCAAATTGCGCCGGTACGAGGGTGAAGACCTCGCGCAAGCCAGCGTCACGGTGCTGGCGTTGGCTGGCAGTCGCTACCGGGTCTCGTTCGGCGCGGTCGCCCCCCGGCCGGTGCGCGGAACGAAGATCGAAGCGCTGCTGGACGGCCGGCCGTTGTCGGAGACGCTGCTCCGTCAGGCGGTGGCGCTGTTGCCGGAGGAGATTGCGCCGATCACCGACATCCGCGCGACGAAGGAATACCGGATGCAGATGGTCGGCGTGATGCTGGAACGCGGTTTGCGCGCCGCGGCGGCGCGGCTGGCCGGCAATGGCCCGGCGTACGGGACGAGTTTAATCTAGGAGATGGCGATGAAAACAACTGTGACAGTGGCCCTCAACGGCGAGACGCGCCGCGTCGATGTGGCGCCGAACGAAATTCTTCTCGATGTGCTCCGCGAAAAGCTCGGCGTCACCAGCCCGAAGATCGGCTGTGAACGAGGCGACTGCGGCGCCTGCACGGTGCTGTTGGACGGCAAAACGGTGCGGTCCTGCCTGATTCTCGCCATCGAGGCCGACGGCCATGAAATCACGACGGTCGAGGGGTTGAGCCGCGACGGGTTGACGCCGCTGCAGCAGTCGCTGCTCGAGCACAATTCCTTCCAGTGCGGATTCTGCGCGCCGGGCATGGTGTTGTCGGCCACCGCACTACTCGCAAGGCAGCCGTCGCCGTCCGAGGAAGAAGCAAAGGAAGCGATTGCCGGCAACCTGTGCCGGTGCACGGGTTACCAACCTATCGTCGCGGCCATCGTCGCGGCCGGTCAGAAAGCGAGGCAGCGCGCATGACACCCCTCAAATTCGTGGGCACATCGCCCCGCCGCATCGACGGATTGGAGAAAGTCACTGGGGCCGCCACCTACGTGGACGACATCCCGTTCGGTCCGAACCTGCTGCACGCCGAGATTGTGGAAAGCCCGTTCGCCCACGCGCTGATCGAGCGCATCGACACGTCCGCGGCGAAGAAGATTCCCGGCGTCGTTTGCGTGGTTACGGGGAAGGAATTCCCCTACCGGTTCGGGTTGTACATGCAGGACCGGTTTATTTTCCCGACCGACCGGGTGCGATTTGTCGGCGAGCAGGTCGCTGCAGTGATCGCGCGCGACCCGCAAACAGCCAAGCGCGCGGCGAAACTGGTAAAGGTCGTATACCGGGAACTCGAGCCGGTCCTTGATCTGGAGCAGGCGCTGCGGGTTAACGCGGTGCTGGTGCATCCCGACCTGGGCAACTACACACGTTGTCCGTGGTTTTTCCCGCAGGCCGGCACAAACATCGCGCATCGGCGCAAGACGCGGAAAGGCGACGTCGAGAAGGGTTTCCGCGAAGCCGACGCCATTTTTGAAGACACCTACACGGTGCCACGCTACGCGCACTGCGCGATTGAGCCGCACGTGATCGTCGGCCTTTACGATTTGTCCGGGCGGTTGACGCTCTGGTCGGCCTCCCAATCGCCGTACACGCAGCGGAACGTCTTCGCGCAGACGCTGGCGCCACTGGGATTGACGCACAAGGATATACGGGTGGTGACGCCCTACGTCGGCGGCGGGTTCGGCGGCAAAGCGGGCGTGTCGATGGAGATTATCGGTGCGGCGCTGGCGATAATGGTCAAAGGACAGCCGGTGAAAGTGCGCTGGTCACGAGCGCAGGAGTTCTACAACACCTACCAGCGGCAAGGAGTGATCGCGCGCATCAAGCTCGGCGCAAAAAAGGACGGCACCATCACGGCCATAGAGCACACGCTGCACTGGGATGCCGGCGGCTACGTCGAGTACGGCGCGAATGTGGTCAACGCCGTCGGTTTATCCGCAACCGGGCCGTACCGGATTCCGAACGTGAAAATCGATTCGGTCTGTGTTTACACAAATCTGCCGCCGGGCGGGCCGTACCGGGGGTTTGGCTACTCGGAGTTTCATTTTGGGCTGGAATCCCACATGACCGGGTTCGCGCAGAAGCTCGGCATCGACCCGGTCGAGTTTCGTCGGCGAAACGCGATCCGCGAAGGCGACACGCTGGCCTACGGCGCGGAGATGAACCCAAACGGCCTGCGCGAGGCGATCGACCGCGTCGCCGCGGAAATCGGCTGGGGCAAGAAGGAAGTCTCGCCAGATCCGCGCAAGGCCATCGGCAAAGGTTTCGCCTGTTTCTGGAAGGCGCCCGCGATGCCGCCCAACGCCGCGTCGGCGGCGTTCATGAAGTTTAACGAAGACGGCAGCCTGAACGTCAGCGTGTCTGGTATGGAAATTGGCCAGGGTTACCTGACGGTCATGGCGCAAATCGCCGCCGAGATCCTGACGGTGCCGGTCGAGAAGATCCGGATCGAGTCACCCGACACCGACCGCAACGCCTACGAATGGCAGACTGTTGGCTCGCACGTGACTTGGGGCTGCGGCAACGCCGTCCAGGCCGCCGCGCTAGACGTGCGCGGGAAAATGTTCGCGGTCGTCGAACGCGCCTTGGGTTTTGCGCGTGACACGCTGTACCTCGAAGACGAGAAGGTCAAATGCCGGGCACGCCCGGACTTCGCGCTGCCGTTGCGGGACTTCGTCATCAGCGGCATCCAGACGCCGCATGGCAACTTCATCGGCGGTCCGATTCTCGGCAGCGGGGTGTTTATGCCCGAGTTCACTTCGGCCCTGAGCGATCCCGAGACGAGTCAGGGCGGACATCCGAATGTGCATTACACGGTCGGTGCCGCGGCGGTGAAGTTGGAGATCGACAAGCAGACCGGCAAGATGCGTGTGCTCAAGGCGACGCTGGCCGTGGACGCCGGCAAGGCGATTCATCCGGAGCTGGTTCGTGGCCAGATCGTCGGCGGCATGGTGCAGGGGTTGGCGACGGCGCTCTACGAAGACATTCGGTACGACCTGAAGGGGAAACTGTTGAATGCCAACTTCACGGACTACAAAATCCCGACCGCGATGGACACGCCGTTAGAAATCGTCCCGATCATCGTGGAGGTGGCGCAGCCGGATGGCCCGTTTGGGGCGCGTGGGATTGCTGAACACACCATGATCCCCGCCGCTGCGATCGTCGCCAACGCCGTCGAGGACGCGGTCGGCTTGCGGCTCAAGACCTTGCCGATCACCGCCGAGAAGGTTGCGCTCGCGCTGGCCGGCATTGCTTACGACGACGTCAAGGGCGCCTACATGGGACTGTGCTTCGCCGGCAAACCTGAAACGTACGCTTTTTGTACAAATGCGGCCCGCCGCAGCCGCTGAGACGCTGCCGGCAGCCTGTGATTGATCGTCCCAGCCGGGCCGGCTTGAGTTGCGCCACGCGCCGGGCTTTCACTCCGCCTTGCCGCCGTAGCCCTATGCCTTCACGGCGAAGGCGGGTCCGCTCGCCGCATTTCGCCCATGCCGACTAACTGCGCTTCACGCCGCTGGAATCCTTCTATATGCTTGCAACAGCAACCTTGCCTGTACCCTCTCGCCTTGCTAATTTCGCTAAGCAATGCCCGTGACCGGCTATGAATCGCGATCACTTTACACCCCCATGAATGACATAAAACATCTGTTAGGACCGATGCGTCTTCCTTTCCTGGTCTTAACCCCTGCTTGTGTTGTATTAGGGCTTGGTACTGCTATCTGGACATCGGGACAGGTTAATATCCTTTACTTCATTATCGCGCTTATTGGCTCAATCGCTGCACATATAAGCGTCAATGCATTCAATGAGTATTTCGACTTTAAGAGCGGTTTAGATGCTCGGACAGAACGCACTCCATTTAGCGGCGGCAGTGGTACTTTGCCTGCAAATCCCACCCTGACCCGTCACACTCTAAGAATAGCGTTAACAACATTCACCATAACAGGATTGATAGGCTTGTATTTTCTCCGAGTCAGGGGTTTATCCCTTCTACCCCTCGGCCTCCTGGGGCTTCTGCTTATATTTGCCTACACCCCCTGGATGACCCGTAACCCGTGGTTGTGCTTGATTGCCCCTGGCATTGGTTTTGGTCCACTGATGGTCATCGGTACGCATTTTGTTCTCACGGGCGAATACTCGTGGACTGCTTTTATCGCATCACTCGTGCCATTCTTTTTGGTGAACGATTTGCTGCTATTAAACCAGTTTGCAGATGTTGAAGTAGATCGGAGCATAGGCCGGAAACATTTTCCAATTGTCATTGGCAGACAAGCCAGTAGCCTTATCTATGGTTCGTTTCTGCTATTGGCTTTTGTGTCCATTGCCTTGGGCGTCTATTTGGGATATCTACCGAAGTTTTGCCTCATCGGATGGTTTGCCTTTGTCATCGCTGTGCCTGCCTTTATTGGTGTCTACCGGTATGCCGATCATATAGAAAGGTTGTTGCCTTATATGGGACTAAATGTGGTGATAAATATCGTGACTCCTGTGCTGGTTGCCGTGGGTTTGCTAGTCAGGTAGCCACTCATTAATTCCATCAGCTTGTCGAAGAAAAGGAACGGAGACTAAAGGAGATATTTGGCATTCCAAGGGAGGAACCGCCGCATGAACCGGAGCATGAACTGTCCGCAGAAATGGTTCCTGACGCCATGCCCGGCGCTCCGACTGAATCAAACCAAATCAAACCAAATAAAACCGTGGATGATTTGGAACGCCTGCAACGCCTTTGGCGGAATGCTGCTTATAGCGATCCTGTTCGCCTTGTTCTCAAGCCGCGCCCACCTCGCCGCCCTCTTCGCCTCCCTCCTCGACAAAGCCTTTAAGGGCGAATTATAGGGCAGAACCAACCTGCCGGAGTTCGGCTTCGACGATGGGGCGGTACTTCATGCGCAAGTGACGGGAAGCTAATGCCCCTTCGAGGAGTCGCTGCACAAGTTTCAAGTCAGCGGGTGCTGGTCGCCGCTGGAAAACCGCCTATTACGGCATCCTCGCCGGCATTTTCGACTCCGTCTCTTGTGCCGAGCTTGTACAATGGCGGAGCTAGCACGACTTGTGCTCTGAACACTGTGGCAAGTTTATATGTCCATTCAACATAGAGAATCTGCATGCTCTCTGCTATCAGCAAACAAATCGCTCCGGGACTGAAGGTCGTCGAGCTGAACCGCTCGGGACTGAAGGAACTTTTCATCACCGCCACGCCGCGCGATGGCGACGATCTTCGCCCCATGTTCGAAGACATCCATCGTGTTGTCGATGAGGCCGGCGCGACCATCGTGACAAAGCAAGTCTTCGGAATTCCACACGCAAAACCGGCGGGACTGGCTGCGTTGAGGAGCGTTTGGGACAAACCGGATTGGCCGGTCACGTGGCTGGCAGATGGAAGGAGCATGGACATGAACTTGACAGGCGTGCAGGCGCATGCGGTCAAAGGCGTGACGGTGAAACGAATCGAGATGAATGGACGAGTCGTCGGCAGTGTGTTCGATGACGGTTTCGCCCGACACTGTCATCTGGGTGATTTGCGGTCGAAAGACGGGTCGGCGTCGCCTGAGCGGCAGGCGCGCGATACGTTCGAGTTCATGGAGGTCGCATTGCGTTCCGCTGGCATGAAGTTCACCAACGTGGTGCGCACATGGTTCTACCTCGATCAGATTCTCTATTGGTACGGCCGGTTCAACAACGTGAGGGACCAGTTCTTCCGCGAACGGAACGTGTTCGACGGCCTCGTGCCCGCCAGCACCGGTATCGGCGGCGCCAACGCGGCGCAGACCGCGGTGATTGCCGAGGCGTATGCCGTGCAACCCCACGCCAATAGCGTGGAAATCATGGCCGTACCGTCGCCGCTCCAATGTCCGGCGCTGCAATACGGGAGTTCGTTCAGCCGCGCCGTCGAAGTGGAGATGCCCGACTATCGGCGACTATTGATCTCCGGCACGGCCAGTATCGACTCCAGCGGCAGGACGGTTCATGTCGGGGATTTGCCGCAACAGATCGAGCTGACCATGGAAATCGTTGCGGCGATTATCGCGTCCTGCAGCATGAGTTGGGGAGACGTTACTCGTGCCGTCGCCTACGTTAAACAGGGCAGCGACGCCAACTTATTCAAGGACTATTGCGCCGCTCACCGCTTGGATGATCTGCCAATCGTCACCACGGAGAACGACATTTGCCGCCGGGAATTGCGCTTCGAGATCGAGGTGGACGCCTGTCAGGGGCGATAAAAGTTTTCGAGAAATCATTACCCCGTCTAAGGTTTTGAAATCACTGTCTCGCTCCTCACGATGGCGGTCCACTCGACCCGCTAGGGTGGATGTGATATTGTGACATGAGTTCGAGCGGACGGCGCGGAAACGGCCATGGCCAGTTTGTACATTTTGTCAGGCGCTCAGGAAGGCGAAGTCATCGAGTTAACCGGGGAACATGTGACAGTCGGGCGGGCGCGGGACAACATGGTCTACCTCGAGGATGATTCGGTGTCGGCTTATCACGCCTTGATAATCCGCGATGGCGGCGATTACCGACTACGCGATCTCAATTCCACCAACGAGACATGGGTCAACGGGACGCGCATTGTTGAAACCAAGCTGAACGACGGCGACCAAGTGCAGTTCGGTTCGGTGGACGCGCGTTTCGAGTTGGCCCCAATTACCCAGTCCTTGCCGCAGATACCGACTGTGGCGGAGGCTGTCTCCTCCTCCACCTTCGGGTCTGTTCCACCGTCGGATCGTGGACGCGCACACAAGATGGGCGTGTTGGCATGGGTCATTGTCGGCATAAGCGTCGTGGCCGTGCTGGCGTTGTTTGGGCTTGTCAGGTTGGGAAACCCAAGAGCGGCTGGAGTCAGTGCGCAAAGAACTGCCGCGCCGGTCTCCAACGTCAAAACCGCCATCTTGGCGGTCACGCAAATGGCGCCTCGGACCGAAGAGAAGCAGCCCAAGCTCGCGTCTGTGAAGGTCGCTCCTGAAACGCCGGTTCAGTCACTCGGGGAGACTCAGCAACTGCAGGTCATGACGGGATCCTCCGTCAACACACAGAACGACGTGACCCAGTCCGGTGCCGCCGCGCCAAGCGCGGTGATAAGTCCCTTTGAAAGTCAGGCCACCAAAACGCCACGCAGCCAGATCGATGAACTGGTTTTTGGCAGATTGGAGAAATTGGGTATTCAGCCCGCCAATGCCAGCTCGGATGCTGTGTTTGTCCGACGCGCTTATCTGGACATGATCGGCACGCTGCCCGCCGCACAGGAGGCAGAAGAGTTCCTGCATGACCAGGACCCGGACAAACGCCGGGCATTGATCGATCGGTTGCTGGAACGCGACGAGTTTAAGGATTACTGGTCGATGAAATGGAGCGACCTACTGCGGGTCAAGGCGGAGTTCCCCATTAATTTGTGGCCCAATGCGGCGCAAGCGTATCACCGCTGGATTCGGACTTCCATCAAGGAGAACAGGCCATACGACAAGTTCGTCCGCGAGATGCTCATAGCCAGCGGCAGCAATTTCCGGGTCGGCCAGGTCAACTTCTACCGCGCCATCCAGAACAAGGAACCGCAGGGCATCGCACAAGCCGTGGTTTTGGCGTTCATGGGCGAGCGAGCTGAGAAATGGTCGAAAGAACGGCAGGCGGGCGTGGCGGCGTTTTTCTCGCAAGTCGGGTACAAGTCCACGGGGGAGTGGAAGGAGGATATCGTTTTCTTCGATCCCGGCAAGGCGACCAACTACATGTGGAAAGCAGCGATGTTTCCTGATGGAACCCTGACCAAGCTGACCGCCGGCCGCGATCCGCGTGAGGTCTTTGCCGATTGGCTGATTGATCCTAAGAATCCTTGGTTCACACGCAACATCGCGAACCGTGTCTGGTCATGGGTACTGGGACGCGGCATCATTCATGAGCCGGACGACATTCGGCCCGACAACCCACCGTGCAATCCCGAACTACTGGCTTACCTGGAAGAAGAACTCGTTTCATCACACTACGACCTGAAGCACCTCTATCGGTTGATCTTGAATTCGAGAACGTACCAGCTTTCCTCCGTCCCAAATACTACGAATCCAGCGGGCGAGGTCAATTTCGCGTACTATCCGCTGCGCCGTCTCGACGCGGAGGTGTTGATTGATGCCCTGAACCAGATCACCGAGACGACGGAGAAGTATTCCAGCGCCATTCCGGAACCGTACACTTTCATTCCAGAAGGCCTGCGCTCGATTGCATTGCCGGACGGCAGCATCACAAGTCCGTTTCTTGAAATGTTCGGTCGTTCGCCGCGCGACACCGGCCTGGAATCGGAACGCAATAATCGTCCCACGGTCGATCAACGATTGTACCTCCTGAATTCGAGTCATGTTCAACGCAAGCTCGAAGAAAGCCCGAAGCTGAAAGCCATTCTGCAATCCAAGGGCACTCCGCGCGAGATCATCACCGGGCTGTACCTTACGATTCTCTCGCGTTTCCCTACGGATGAGGAGTTGAAGATCGTGAAGGCGTATTTCCAATCCGGCACCGTGAGAAGGCGCGACGCAGCGCTGGATCTCGCGTGGGCATTGATCAACAGTGCAGAGTTTCTCTACAGACATTGACAACAGGCAGGATGAGAAGATGAACAGAAAACGAGATTCAGAAGGCGTCTCCGGCATTGGCGGCACGCCGATTTCCCGGCGTGAGGCAATTCGCCTGGGCCTCTACGGCGCGGCAGGATGGTTGTTCGTCGACAGCTTGAGTCTTCGTGTTTTGGCGGCGACGCAACCGGCCACGGCTGTGTCCAGCCCCAAAGCCAAAGCGGTGATCCAAATCTGGTTGTGGGGCGGCGCATCGCATTTGGACACCTTCGATCCAAAACCTGAAGCGGGCAACGACTATTGCGGCCCGTTCAAGACTCCAATCGCCACCAACGTGCCTGGAATCAAAATCTGCGAACTGCTTCCATTGCTGGCGAAGCAGGCCGACAAGTATTCGCTTATCCGCAGCATGACCCACGGCAACAATGGCCATGAAACCGCGGCCTATATGGTTCAGACCGGGTGGCCGCCCGGCGGCCGGGAGGTATATCCGTGCGTCGGCGCCGTGGTCTCGCTGTTCAAGGGCTACCGCGCCGGATACAAAGGACTGATTCCACCATACATCGTGGTGACCGAGCCGCAAGGACGGTTCTCCGAAGCTGGTTTTTTGGGGTCGCGCCACAAACCCTTTGCCACCGGCGGCGACCCGGCGAGGACCCCATTCGCCGTGGAAGGCATCATCGCCCAAGGCATCTCCGAGCAGCGGCAACAGGGCCGGCGCGACTTATTACACAATCTGAACACGTTGGAGCACGTCATGCCCGGCGATGTGCAGTTGGCAGCCTCGGACCAGGCCGAGAAACAGGCGTACGACCTGATTCTTGGCGATGCGGGCAAGGTGTTCGACCTCTCGCAGGAGAAAGACGAATTGCGGGAGAGGTATGGCCGCAACACGTTTGGGCAGTCATGTCTCGTGGCGCGGCGGTTGGTCGAAAAGGGGGTCCCATACGTCACCATCAACAACCAAGGCTGGGATACGCACAAGGAGCATTTTCAGACCATGCGCCGTAAATTGCCGGAACTGGACAAAGGGTTGGCGATGCTGCTGCAGGATTTATCGGACCACGGCTTGCTCGACAGCACCATCGTCTGGTGTTGCGGCGAATTCGGTCGAACACCGAAGATCCAATGGGAAGCGCCGTGGAATGGCGGACGCGGCCATTGGGGCAATATTTTCTCCGCCCTGGTTGCAGGCGGCGGATTCAAGGGCGGCCACGTTGTCGGGGCGTCGGATGCGAAAGGCGAACAGGTGAAGGAACGCCCCGTGTATCCGGTTGACCTTATCGCCAGCATGTATGAATTACTCGGCATCGATCCCAATGCGAAACTGCCTCATCCACTGGGGTTGGATACCCACGTGTTACCCACTGCTGCGGATGGCGTGAAAATGGGCGGACGCTTGAAGGAAATCATGTAAACGGCAGTCGGGCTTGCCATTGTGTCTCGCGGAGACGCGACCCCTATGTGTGCACCGTGCGGAGGGCTGACCCGGCGATTACTGGCGGAACTTTTCGAAGAACTTGTGATTTACCTCGAATGTCCTTCTCGGAATCAGTCCTGGTTCGAGTTGTTCAAACACCTCGATCGGCTTTTCCCCATCTACGAGCTCGACGGGAGGAACACCGTCTCTTCGAGCCTCTTCAAGTGTAAAGGCACCCGTGTGACCGGACCTCTTTTCCCAAGCCAGGGTTTGTGTTAGCCCGAGGCCATTCATTTTGAACTAGGGTTCTGAGTTTGTCCTTTCCGGGTCGGCGCGGCAAGTGCAAAGGATAAAGTCAGAGCAGTCCCTCTTGGCTGCTACGTATTCCCAACCCTCTGAGAATCAAATTGACACGCACAAAACTGAGGTCTAGCCTCAATTACGAATGAGGACGGTTGGGTAGTTTGTCTTTTGCCTCTGACTTTGTCCCATTAACTATGTTAGGGGGCATGAAGCGCATGAACATAAGAAAGGCATTAAACAGGCAGATTACCAGTCCAGGCACTGATGCTGGGATTTCTATTGCTATGGGTCTGGCATGTTTGATCATCGCAGCAATTCTGCTTTTTGGACGGCGGCCGGCAGGCGCGACAATCCCGGGATTAATAGGTGTAATCAATATTTTCAGTGGTTGGCGAGCACGTCGGAAGATTGCAGCCTCAAAAGATTCAGAGAGCAAGTCACGCAGTGAGCGTTATGCCGCCTAACCATGCGCTTCAGCCAACGCCGCTAACGCGGCGTGGCTGACCTTTATCGTTAGACCGCTAAATCGCCGGGTCAGCACTCACCCGTAGCGGAGCGTCCCACGATTACTGCTTGCGCGGCTGAATAGTCCTTGCAGTTCGAGAGACTTACAAATATCTCGGTCACTCCACGCACCCGTGCCAACGCCGCGCCTTTGCCGTGCAGCACCGCGTACGGCTCGCCGCTGTCCTTTTTACAAATCTCAAGGTCTTTCCATCCAAGCTGCTTGCCGATGCCTGTGCCGAATGCTTTCGATAATGCCTCTTTCGCCGCGAACCGCGCAGCAAAATGTGATTCCGGGAACTTCATCTGACGGCAGTACGCCACCTCATCGGGCAGAAAACAGCGGTTCAAAAACCGGTCGCCGAATTTTGCCAACGACTCGCGTATGCGCACTGTCTCGACGATGTCCACGCCTGTACCAAGGATGCCCACGCCGTTCTTCACGTTCCACCCCGGTAGCCGGACATAACCTTCAGCATTTCCATAACGGCTTGACGTAATCCGACAAATACGGCGCGTGAGATGATGGCGTGTCCGATGTTGAGTGTATCAAGGTGTGGCACTACGAAGATGCCCGGCGTGTTCTCGTATTTCAGCCCATGACCGGCATTGACGCGCAAGCCGCGTTCGTGCGCTAGCGTTGCCGCCGCGATCAGTTTGGTCACCTCTGCCGCTTTTCCCGGGCCGTGCGCGTTGGCGTAACTGCCCGTGTGCAACTCGACGTAATCCGCGCCCACGTCAGCCGCGGTCCTGATCTGTTCAATGTCAGGATCGACGAACAAACTGACGACAATGCCAGCCCGCTTCAGCCGCGCGATGGTTTGCTTCAATGATTTCGCGCCGGCGATGACATTGAGTCCGCCTTCAGTGGTGAGTTCCTGCCGTTTTTCCGGTACGAGACAAACTTCGTCCGGGCGGATTTTCTCGGCGATCGCCACGATCTCCGGCACATCGGCCATCTCAAGGTTCAACCGGGTCCGAATCATCTGCCGCAACTGCCGCACATCGCGATCTTGGATGTGCCGCCGATCTTCGCGGAGATGCACGGTGATGCCATGCGCGCCCGCGGCTTCCGCTTCCAGTGCCGCGCGCGCCAGGTCGGGTTCAGGCGTCATACCGACGGGCACAGTGCGAGCATCAGCGGCGGACGCGGTTTTGTACCGTACTTGCCGCAAGGTGGCAATGTGGTCAATGTTGACGCCGAGTTTGAGCATGACGGACACAGACTACACATTCCGCGCCGTGTCCGCAATTCCCGGCTTCGGTGGGCCCCCGCGCAGCGGCTTGCGCCCGCCGTCGTTGTCCCGTATTCTCGGCACATGCCTCCGCAACAGCATTTGGCGAAAGTTTTAAAGCACGCTCAACGATGGCTCGTCCCGAAGCCGGGCGCCACTCCCGCCCAAGTGCTCAACCTTTACCGCCGATTCCTGAAAGTCGAGGAACACCGACTTAGACTCCGGCATCGGGCAGGCGCCAACGGGCGTACGATCACTCGTGGGCGAGCGCAGTTGCTGGACGTGGTGTTGCAACATTTGTTCAAGAATGTGGACGCCACATATCGTCTAGAGCACCCCGCCGCAGTTACGCCACTGGCGTTGATTGCCACCGGCGGTTACGGTCGCGCCGAGCTGTGTCCGTACTCCGATGTCGACCTCACGTTCCTGCACGATAGCCCGGCGCGCTCCGGCAAGAACCACCCGCACCTCGAAGCCGTCGTCAAGAAGGTGTTGTACATGCTTTGGGACCTAGGGCTGAAAGTCGGTCATTCCACTCGCACGATCCGCGAAGCCATCCGACACGCCAACGCAGACATGCAGTCCAAAACCGCGCTTATTGAATCGCGGCTGATCGTCGGCGACGAGAAACTCTACGGGCAGTTCCGTAGACGACTCATTACTGAATGCGTCCGAGGCCACGAAAACAACTACATTGCCGAACGCATGACCGACCAACGCGACCGCCATCAGAAATTCGGCGACTCGGTTTACATGCAGGAGCCGAATGTCAAAAGCGGCTGTGGCGGTCTGCGCGACTTCCAGAATCTGGTTTGGATCGCCTTTTTCAAGTACGGTGTCACGACGCTCGGCGAATTGCGCCAACTCGGTTTCCTGGAGGCCTCCGAGCAGAACGAGCTTGAGAGTGCCTACGATTTCCTGCTGCGTGTCCGTATTGCTCTGCATTATCTGACCAATCGCGGCCGCGACATCATGAACCTAAATATCCAAGCAAGACTTGCCGACGACTTTGGCTGCCGACAAGCCGACCGGCTCCGGCGCATCGAGGCGTTTATGCGCGAGTACTACGTCCACTCCCGCACGATTTTCTTCCTCACCAGCGCCCTCGCCGAACGTATGGCATTGGCTGGTGCGAAGCCGTCGCGATTTGGCGGGTTGTTGAGACGTCGCAGGCGCAAGGTCGAGGAGTTCGATGGCTTTACGTTGGTGGACGGCCGACTCAACGCGGCGTCGCCATCGGTTTTCAAACAGGATCCGTTGCGCATGCTTCGCGCCTTTGCCCACGCCCAGCAGCGTGAAGCCGATTTCAGTCCCGAACTGCGCACCCAGATCCGCCAGAACCTAAAATTGGTCAACCGCGCCTTCCAGCATTCGCGCGCGGCGCGTGACACGTTTCTCGGGGTCCTCCGGCACAAGGGCGAGGTGGCGCGCATTCTGCGGCTGATGCATGAGACTGAAATCCTCGGCAGGTATCTCCCCGAGTTTGGCCGCTTAACTTGCCTTGTCCAACACGAGTTCTTCCACCGGTACACGACCGACGAGCACACCTTGCAGGTCATAGAACACCTCGACCGAATCATCGACGCTACTGCGCCACCACACGCCAACTACCGCCGGATGTTCCAGCAACTGGAGCGTCCGCACATACTCTATCTGGCGATCCTGCTTCACGACACTGGCAAGGCTGCCAATGTGCCGCACCATGTCGAGGCCAGCATGGACGCGGCCCACAAGGTCGCCCGCCGTCTCCGACTTGAAGCGGACGAGACCGCGCTGCTGCTGTTTCTTGTTCGTGACCACCTAAAGCTCGCGATGCTCAGCCAGCGGCGTGATATTGATGACGAAGCGACCATTGCCGCCGCCGCACGCATCGTTAAAAACGATGTCAACCTTGACCTGCTGCATCTGTTCACGTTCGTGGACTCCGCCGGCACAGGTGCTAAAATGTGGTCGGATTGGAAGGAAGCGCTTCTCTGGGAGCTATACAACCGCACCGAACAGGAGCTGACCGGCGCCGAACGCGCCCAACACATCCTCGCCCGCCGCATCGAGCAGCTCTACAGCGAGGTCAGCCGGAAACTCAGCAGACAACTTCCCTTGGAGGAAATTTATTCCCACTTCGAGTTGATGCCCGCCAGCTACTACATCAACACCAGCGCTGATGAGATTTCGCGTCACCTCCTGCTCATCCACCAGTTCCTTGAACGCCAGGCGACCGTCGAGCAACCCGAAGACGCTCTCGCCGCCGTCGTCCAATGGCAGGCGTTCCCCGCACAGAGTCATTCGCGGCTGACCATTTGCACGTGGGACCGTCTCGGCCTGTTCTCCAGGATTTGCGGCGCACTCTCCTCCGCCGAACTCAACATCCTCAGCGCGCACATTTACACCCGCGGTGATCAGGTTGTCCTCGACATGTTCGATGTTTGCGACAAACATCTGGAGGCGGTGACCGACGAACCCACCATCAAAGCCGCGGAAACGATGCTCCAGCGCAACTTGACCAACCGTGAAACGATCCAGTTCCCCGGACTGCTCGCCCGGATGCGCGCGGCGCGGCGCGACCAGCCGCAAATCGGCGAGGTTCACATCCCGACTGTCATCGAATTCGACAACGAGATCAGCAAGAGCCGCACCGTGATCGAAATCCAGACCGAAAACCGGCTGGGACTGCTCTACACCATCACCCAAACGCTGGCCGATCTCGGCCTCGACATCAGCTTTGCCAAAATCTCCACCGAGAAAGGCGCGGCGGTCGATTCGTTCTATGTACAGGATCAGCAAGGCCGGCGGATCATTGAGACGGACCGGCTCGAGTCGATCAAAACCACATTCGAATCGGCCATCGCCCTGCTCGCGAGTTGACCGTTGCCACTGCTTTTCAACGTTCGTCTCCACTCCGAAAGTCTTCGGGGCAAGTCCTTCTGACTTTTCAGGACACCGGCATCGGGATTTCCCCGGAAACACAGAAGAACCCTTCCGCCCCATTCCTCACTACCAAGGCACGCGGCACCGGTCTGGGTCTGGCCATCGTCCACAAAATCGTCGAAGCCCACGGCGGCGCGAGCGAAGTCGAAAGCGCGCCCTAAAAAGGAACGATCTTTCGAATTCTTCTGGCAGTGTGAAGACACCCCGAACGTCGGACTTCAACGGCGCTCCTGTCCGCACCGGATTTCTTTACAGCATGTCAGAGCGCTAGTGTTGCGAGGCAGGCTTGCCGTATAACAGCTCTGCAGTTATCCTGCCACTAATGAAGTTCGCGGCAAGAGATGAACCGGTTCGTGCTGCAGGCATTGGCGCTGGCCCCGCTCCGAGCGGGGCTTGCGCGCGAAGACTGGAACTTCCGGTGATTTGAATAGTGTGAACATCCAACGCTCAACACGGACAATCTTGATCCTGGCGCTGGCCGTGGCGGCGATCACCGTTTGGGTCCATTGGCCATGCGTCCACGGCGCGTTTCTCAATTGGGACGACGATTTATATCTGAACGAGATCACCCGCCATCCGCGGCTGAGTTGGCAGGCAGTCGCATGGGCTTTTTCGACGATGCTTCCTTTTTATTATCATCCGCTCACCTTCTTATCGCACGTGGTGGATCATCAGTTGTGGGGGATGAATCCATGGGGATGTCATCTTACGAACCTTTTGTTGCACGGTCTCAACAGCGGTTTGGTCGTGCTGGTTGCCTGGTCGCTGCTGGAAAACGTCAGCGCGTCGTTCGGCGAACGAGTGGCGCTGGCGAGCGGCGTGGCATTGGCGTTTGGGCTGCATCCGTTGCAGGTTGAGCCTGTGGCTTGGATCGCGGAGCGAAAAACAGTGCTGTGTGCGCTGTTTTCTTTGTTGAGCTTGTATGCGTATCTGCAAATGACGCGGCAGAGATCGCGTCGCGTTTGGTGGTGGGGGACGACGTTGCTGTTTGCAGCGGCTCTGTTGGCCAAACCGATGGCGATGTCATTGCCGCTGGTGATGCTGGCGTTGGATTTTTGTCCGTTGCGACGGCACGAGACCGTCGGGTGGTGGGCGCTCTGGAAGGAGAAAGCGCTGCTGATTGGGCTGAGCGTGATCGATCTTGTGTTGACCGTGATCGGCCAGGCGCGTAGCGAAGCGGTGATGGCGATGGGCGCGCACAACGTGGGAGAACGGTGTTTGGCGGCGTCGCGCGGATTCATCTTCTATTTATGGAAGCTCATCTGGCCGGGATGGCTTTGTCCGTTTTATCCGTTGGGAGGAATGATGACGCTTTTGCGGGCTGAGTATCTCGTGCCGGTGATTCTGGTCATTTTGATCAGCGTGCTGGTTTTTTTGCTCAGGAAATGCGCGCCTGCGTTGTTGGCAGCTTGGTGGATTTACCTTGCGATGCTTGTTCCTGTTTCGGGTCTGATGCAGGTGGGTTCACAGGCGGTGGCGGACCGGTTCATGTACTTGGCGATGCTCGCGCCTTTGTTGGTGCTGGGATGGGGTGGCATCTGGCTGTGGCGACGCATGCGTGCTGCGGGTCGACCTGTGTTCATTCTGCTGGTGTGCAGTGAACTGATCTTCCTGGGCGTCAGGACGCACCGGCAGATTCCAGTGTGGCACAACAGCGAAACGCTGTGGCGCGCGGTGATCGATCCCTTTCCATGGTCGTATGTGGCGCAAGGTCATCTGGCGCTGGCGCTGGCGGAGCAATGGCGTTTCGAGGAGGCGTTGCCGCACGCGCAGGCAGCCTTCGCGGGCGCTCCCGATTATCCGTTGGCGCGCGGCGTGCTGGCGGACGTGTGCTATGAATTGGCTGTTGCGCGCGTTGAGCGGCGGCAATTTGCAGAGGCGCTGCCCTTTGCACAAGAAGTATTGGAACTGAATCCCACAAATTCATCTATTCGTGCGACGATCGGGCTGATTCATCTTAAGACGCGCCAGTTTGCTGAGGCGGTTCCAGAACTGCAGGACGCCTTGCGGCAGAATCCTGAGTTGTCCGCAGCACGTTACAACCTGGCTTGTGCCTACAGCCGGACCGGGCGATTTGTGGAAGCCTACGAAACGCTGCAAAACCTTCTCCTTGCTCAGCCACAGTTTGCCCAACTTGCGGCGCGTGACTCTGAGTTCTCCGGTCTGCGAGCCGATCCCGTTTTCGGGGGTCGCTTCAAGGCGTTGGTCGCCGGGACGCGCACGCAATGAACTCGACGGACACGAAACTACGACACTCCTGGCTTGCCCACCGGGGCGGGCTCGTCCTGGCAGCGGTGGCGATCGCGGTTCTGACGATCCTTGTACATTGGCCTGCAGTGCACAACGGCTTTGTGTATTGGGATGATCCGTTTTATCTCAGGAAAGCTTCGCAGCTTAAGCGCATCTCGCTTCCTGCGATCGAATGGGCTGCCACGGCATTGCTGCCTTTGTATTACCATCCGTTGACGTGGCTCTCGCACCTGCTCGATTTCCAGCTTTGGGGTTGGAATCCGGTGGGCCATCACGCCTCCAGCGTGTTATTGCATGGACTGAACGCAGGTCTGGTCTGCCTGTTCGTCTGGATGCTCACGGGAACGCTGGGGAATCTCTCCAACTCGACACGACTAACGATGGCCGCAGGAGTCGCTGTCGCCTTTGGGATTCATCCGCTGCAGGTCGAGTCGGTGGCGTGGGTGGCGGAACGCAAGACGGTGTTGTGCGGTTTTTTTTCGCTGCTGTGTCTGTGCGCCTACTTGCGGGCAGTGAGTGTCGGCGCGCCCGCCTGTGTGGCCGTAGCCACTTCGGCGCGGCGAAGGCCCGGCGGACGCGCCCTACCAACGACAACCGAGCGTCGCTGGTGGTGGGTAATGACAGCGTTGTTTCTGTCGGCGCTGTTATCAAAGCCCATGGCGGTGTCGCTGCCGCTCGTCATGCTGGTGTTGGACTTTTATCCACTGCGCCGTCAGATGCGCTGGAGTTGGTGGGCGCTTCTGAAAGAGAAAGCGGTTTTGTACGCGTACTGCGTGGCATTTGGAGTCGCGACGATCATCTCCCAGTCCCGCGCAGGAGCGGTCACGAACCTGGCTGGATTCGGTATAACAGCGAGATGCGTTGTTGCCGCGCGCAACGTCATCTTCTATATTTGGAAGCTGATCTGGCCGTCGTGGCTATCCCCATACTATCCGTTGGAAGGAGAAATCCCCCTGGGCGATCCGGAATTCGCGTTTTCGGTGATCAGTGTCATTTTCATCTCTGTGTTCGCGTTTTGGCTGCGTAAGCGAGTGCCTGTAGTTTGGTCTGCTTGGTGCGCTTACCTGGCGTTGATCGCGCCCGTGTCCGGGCTGATGCAGGTCGGAGGCCAAGGGGCAGGTGATCGGTTTATGTATCTCGCGATGATACCCGTCCTCTTACTGGTGGCGGCAGGCTGTGTCTGGTTGTGGCGAGACTTCAGTTTGAACGACCGAAACGCGTTGGCCCCGCTCCGAGCGGGGCTGGCTGGATTACTGGGGTGTCTGCTGCTGTTTTATGGATTCCAGACGCGAGGTCAAATTACCGTGTGGCATGACGATGAAACGTTGTGGACGGCGGCGGTCAGGTGCTTTCCCACCTCCGTTCTGGCGAATTGGAAGCTCGCTCAAGCGCTGATGATGCAGAAACGGTACGAGGAGGCGCTACCTTATGCACAGAAGGCGACGCGCCTGAATCCGACGTTCGGCCCGATGCGCGCGACTCTGGGCGAGGTCTGCTTGAGAACGCATCATGACCGCGAGGCGATCACCGAATTGCAGGAGGCGTTGCGGCTGAAACCGGATATGGACGACGCCCGGTACACTCTGGCATGTGTGTACAGCCGGTTGAACCGACTGGACGACGCCTATCGAACTCTTCAGGAGTTGCTCGCAGTCGAGCCGTCGTATGCCCGTCCGGCAGCCACAGACGAAGAATTAGCCAATCTGCGCGACAGCCCCGAGTTCTCCGTTCGTCTGCGCGTCCTTCTGGGCGGAGTTGGCGCAAAGTAATTTTGATTTGTGGGCAGGCTGACCCTATACTCCTCGCGAAGGTACGTTATGGAAATACCATCCAAGCTCATTGATTTCCTCAATAAAGGGAAGGTCTGCTACCAGATCATACATCACCCTGAAGCATTTACTGCGCAGGAGTTGGCGGCAATCGAGCATGTGAAAGGCAAGTATCACGCAAAAGTGGTCATGGCGAAGATCAACGGTGGACTTGTCATGGCAGTGTTGCCCGCGGATCGCCGATTGGACTTGGAAAAGCTTGATATAGCCACCGGCAAACGCACTGCGCTGGCGACGGAGGCGGAATTCCAGGCGGTTTTCTCCGATTGCGCCGTGGGAACAATGCCGCCCTTTGGCAATCTGTATGGTGTGCCGACGTATGTGGACAAAAGCATGACCGAGGACGCGTTCATCATTTTCGAGGCGGGCACCCACACCGATGCCATCAAGATGAGCTATCCGGACTACGCGCGACTGGCGACCCCGATGGTGACGATCTTTGCGGTGAAACTGCGCTGAGAGCGAACTCCGGAAGCTCCGACAGTATTGGGTATGGCAGTCTCAAGCGTGGTATTCACGCTGCGGGCGCGTTCTTCACGCGCGCCTGCGTTGCGGGATGCGGGAAACGTGAGGAAATCGGGTGCATGAACCATGGCACGACCATTGCTTTGATGGAAAACAGC
>Ga0182027_10000152_pt1 | contig 109449 bp, 119 predicted proteins | sample 712E1DmetaG_FD_121300 | JGI IMG/M metagenome (GOLD analysis project Ga0182027, IMG submission 121300) | Permafrost microbial communities from Stordalen Mire, Sweden - 712E1D metaG (Illumina Assembly) | ecosystem: Environmental > Terrestrial > Soil > Wetlands > Permafrost | place: Sweden...
ATCTTCATTATTTATTCTGTTCGCCAATTTTGCGCGTATCCTCTGCTTCTCTTCCCAAGATAAAACAGCCGACTTCCCCACCGGCCAATGCAGGACAACTTTCGTGGATGTTTTATTCACATTCTGCCCGCCCGCGCCGGAAGATCTGGCGAAGGTGATTTTGAGTTCGCTGTGAGGAATAAGCTGTTTCATTTTGTAAATAATTTTTATTAATCACTAGTCATTTGTCTATGACCTTTTGGGCAACTCGCGAACACACATTCATGATATCCGTCATGACTAAAATGATCGAAATAATTACTCCAACAATCTCTGCAGTAAACAGCATTACACTCCTTGCATATAAAACCAAACATATCCGGATCCATTTCATTTAATTTAGCAGGATTTGCGGTTGAAAGCATTCTTACATCCTCAAACATCTGTTTTGTGACCGGTGTTATGCCTACGATAACACTCAGTGTATTTGAGAATCCTTTTATTCGTAACGCCATGCCGTCGTCATTTTTTCCTAAACTCGTATTAAAGAGCAACTCTATGGTTGCGGCAGGTCTTTTGCATTTAGAACATCCAAAAATTATCGGTTTGTAATTTCCGAGTTTTGCCTTAGTAAGCATTTTATCTATAAAATCATACATAAGCTAAAGATGCCGTTTTTATAATAATATCAGCCATAAAATAAGTGGCTGATATTATTATATCCTATTTTTGCAGGCATATCAATTTTCGTTGACAGCTATTCGGCTTTATTTTCAGCGGGCGCCGATTTCCAGACAAGCGCTTTATTTTGCTCGGTGAACTGTTGGAATGAAGGCAAATTATTCCGGCACTCCGCCTGGAATAAATCCAGCATGGCGGCAAACGAGCGCTTTTCATATCCGCACTGGCAGGCCGCAATTCCAATCAGGGTTTTACCCGAATCTTCATCGCTGCAAGTGCGCCATTTTGTCAGTATTGTTGACGCGTTTATCTTATTGGCTTCCATTGTCATCGCACCGATACATTCGGCCGGATACAGGCCAAATGAGGCTCTTAAAAAGATAATCTCGTTTTCATTGTTGTAGACTTGCAGATTTGGACTGTGTGGATGGGTTGCGGTCAGATGATCATACGTATCGCCTTTACCGGAAGTGTCCTCAACCGTAAATCCGCAATATTCCAAATGCTGTATAATTAATTTTGTTGTTGCATGTTTCATATAATTGTTCTGTTAAAAATAAAAATCTTTCCGCGCCAGGAAAGATTTTTTTGCTCAAGAAAACAAAAATCGACTTTTATCTTTCCCGTTTGGGCTAGAATTAGCACCTTCTTGAGGAGGTCATCCCCAAGGGTTGCTGACGGGTCGCAGGGCTAGTTCCCTCGCCGTTCTCTTGATAATTAACTGTAAATTGTACTTATATATTACCCTATAAACAGTAAAATGTCAAGAAAAAGGCATTTTTTAGCCACATATTTTATCCGTTCAAATCGGGAAATAACATCACCACACGCATCCCACCAGCTTGTTGGATTTCTCCTCATCTGCCATGGCGCATTGCCAAAGCCTTGTCCGTGTGTTATTCCCCGAAATGAACGGATAATTTGTTTCTCTCTGCCCCGGGGACTAGCCGGAACACTCGACCGTAAAAACAAAAAAGCGGCTAAGAGATTTCACCAAAAGATATTACTATCTCTTAGATTGAAATCTCCCAACCGCTTTGGTTAGTCGTTTATTTCATATGGCTTCCGACAGATTTCCCCGGTTGCCTATCCCCTATCAAGGGGAAGAAATATACGGCGCAATTACCCTTACGCTTCGGGTCTGGTTGTAATGATCACAGTTGTAATATAGCATAAAAATGAGGGTTTTGTCAACCCTTTAAAATTTTCTGAAAATTATTCCGTTTCTACTATAATGACTTTGTTACCATGCTTTCTAAATTGATTCCCCATAATTGGTCCAAGAACGACGAACACCATACTAGTAATAGCAGCGAGTTCAAAACCATTCCCCATCGGCATATCACTTCCCGAATGAGAGAAGGATGACAACCCGGCACCGAGTCCAATAATTACGCCACTTATCAAGATACTAATAACCATCAAGATCCCGGCGAAAATAGAAAGACCAACCGCCTTATATCCGGTAAACAAAATTACAACAGCTAAAATAAGTCCAATAAAATATCCAAATGTGAATGGGAGTATCATCGCCCACCCTGGAAAACTTTGACCATCGGTGATCATCCATGGCATACCGTATGCAACGATAGCCAGAATAACCAATATTGCATATATAATTCTTGATACTTTCATACAAATTAATGTAAGTGAATTAATAAATAATAATCAAAAAAGATAAACTAGATTACACTCTTTAACACCCTCAATATCTCCACCATCGCCAACGTATCCAATTCGCAATATTTTAGCAAATTATCATAAATCTTCTTCGCTTTTTCTTTTTTTGTGGCCGGGTCGATCATCAGGCGCCAAAAATTTGACGCTGTCATGCCTTCGTGAATACTTAATTCGTCATATGACAACTTCGGCACCAGCACGGGCAGAACCGCTTTGAGCGAAGCGCTGTTCTTAAAATGTCTGTCCACATAATATCCTTTCTTAAACGAATTCATCAAATCAACCATTCTACCATTTACATCTATAAAAAAATTAGCAGATTCCGGGTATCGTTTGCCCATTTCTTTATTACACCCGGCTTCAAAACCCATATTCCAGGCGATAACGCAGCCCTTGGGCCCAATAATTTTTAGCAGAGAATCTGCAAGCACTTTCGTCGGATCAGAAAATTTATCCCATAAAAATTCATAATGTTTGACCTCTGCATCCGGCTTTTCTTGCACATGCAAGGAATACTGAAAAACAATACGCTGGTACGGCCTGTAACCGTCAAACAGCGGTATGGCCGGGCTAAAGGTTTCATAATCCAAAAAATACAAAGGATATTCTAACTCACTCAATTCTTCTTCGATTCCTTTTTTGTCAATAAACACCTTATTTGTTTTAACTGCTTCGTGATGTTTTTGAGCTTTAGCCGCTGTAATCATTTCTGCCGGTACGTCTTCAAGCCGTAGCACACCCATGTCCAACAATTTGTTTAGCTTGTCTTTACTAAAACTAATATCATAAATAGAATGTTCCGGCAGACCGCGCCAACAATAATCAACAAAAGCACAGGTATATTCGTCATGGCACTGCTTTAAAATTCGCGCTGTTGGTTCAGCTGTCTGTGTTAACACTTTCCACGCCGTTTCTATCTGATCCCGGGTTTCATTGGCTATTTTTTCAACCTCTTCAGATACGTCTTCAACTGTTAGTAATTTTTTTGGCTCAATTTCGCCATGGCGTATGTAACTGTTATTAACGTGGATAACATACGTCTTTCCTACCTTTAAGCCGGAATCTTTAATACAAACATTTTGAAAAGCGAGATCATAAATATAAATGTCTTTTACTTCTGTGGCGCTTTTGACTTCATACAGATCCCAATGATCTGTCTTGCTATTAAATACAATAATATCCGATCGACAAAATAAATTGTTAACGGAAAATGTCGGCTGAAATATCGCCGGCTTTTTAGCCGATACCAGTTTGCTCGTTTTAACTATGGCCTTCTTAAAGTCGCCATCTTTGGCATCTACGCCATTGGGAAATAACAAATATGCATACTCCTCCACTTCATACCCGTCGTCGAATTTTCTTTCCATTTCTGATTCAATGTCTTTTGGAATTAAATCCTTGCGGTTTTTGTATAGCCAAAGATACTTGTAGCATTGAAGATGGCGAAGAAAATCGGATTTTGTTATGTTCATATTTTTTTTAAAATCAATACGCACCAACACGTTCTCTAACACCATGATAATTTTCAAATACAAAATTGTAAACTATTCTACCTTTCGCATCACAATCACGATCGGTATAAGATGGTGCGGGTAACTCACTGAATAGTAAATCAGATATAACCGATTTTACACTTGCCCGACGAGGTTCGAAATCCCACCAACCTGGCTCAAGTTTATCCTTTAATTTTTCCAACAATTCTTTTGCAACTAAACGAACCTTAGCCGTTTCGTCAGGATTCAATTTTTCCTTGCACAATAAATCAAAAATTGCCAGCTCATCTTCTGATAAGCCTTCTTTCGCCGCGCGTTGTTCTTCCTCATTTAAATCTTTAGCTAATTCCATCAAATCATTTAAAAGCTGGTCAATATCGTGAGCACCGCTGTTATATTCCTTAAGAAGTGAATTTAATCGATCCATAAATTTAGTACGTTTTCTGTTGCGACGCACCATTTTTTCAATTTTCTCTTTTAACTCAGCACCTAAACTTTCGGCTTCAATATTTTTATTATCTAGATTAGCGAAAAAATCATGAAGTGTGTCTGCGTCAAGTAAACTCAAATCCTGTAATCGCCTGTGTTGTGTGATGACATATTCACCGGCTTGAATAGATCGGTCAAGCAAATCCTCTAAATCTTTTTTCACTTGTGACACATCCACACTAGCCAAACCAACATCGCGCACGCGTGTCGCAATCACTCGTATTGCTGTGACTTCTTCATAATAATCATCAGCCGCCGGATCGGGTAAAACAGCTTGATAGGTATTTTGAATATCAGAGGCAATATTTAAAAATTCTTTTTTCTTCGTTTGCTCTCCAACAATCGTATTGGTGGCATGTTCAATCAAGAGTAATTTTTCCTCCGCCGATGCAGAAATAATCTTTTTTAAATTAACATTTTCACCCTTCAAAAATTCTTTTCCAATTTTAAGTGCACGAACAAGCTCGCCAACCAATTCATCTTTATTTCGGATAATCGCATCTCCGTCAGTAGTCGTGGCGTAGATCGCCAATGCTTTCTCAATATTTCTAAATACACCGATATAATCAACAATCAATCCATTTTTCTTACCAGGCGAAACTCGATTGGCGCGTGCGATAGCCTGCATAAGTGTGTGATTTTTGAGCGGTTTATCAAGATACAAAGTTGAAAGATTTGGCACATCAAAACCAGTCATCCACATAGCGCACACAAAAATAATTCGCAAATTACTATCCGCCTTTTTAAATTCCCCTTCTAAATTACCATGTAAAATTCGCTCACGAAGTGGTCGTATGTCTATACCAAATGGCTCTAAATCAGCAATTTCATTTTGACTCTGACTTACCATTACCGCCATATCAATATGTTCAAACTTCGTAATTTTATCTTCAATTTTGTTTCGCTCGTATCCGTCATTTGCCCGGGCTAAATCCATCCGCAATTTGCTTAAGTAGCGATCCCACTCAGCGCGTACTTTAGTATACATTCGAAATGCCGTTTTCTTGTCAATAGAGACCACCATAGCTTTCCCGTCGTATCCCCGACCAACAAAGTGTTCCACAATATCTCTCGCAATAGCATTCAAACGATCCTCACGTGTTACTAAATGATAAAACGTCGAAAATTCGTTTTCAATTTTTTCTTCTTCCTCATCGTTTACTTCATAAAAATCCATTACTCTTCCAATTTCTTCTTCAAGTCGTTCATTTACATTTTTTAATCGCGGTACCCGATTTTCATAATACAAAGGTACGGTTGCACCATCACGCACAGAATCACCAAAGTTATATTGAGATACATAGTTACCAAATGTTTTGCGTGTTTTTTCTTCTCCTTCAATCAGCGGTGTACCTGTAAAACCAATAAATGAAGCATTTGGCAGAGCCCGACGCATGTTCTGAGCCATACGATCATACTGGGTACGATGCGCCTCATCTGTCATAACAATAATGTCATCACGTTCAGAAATTGCATCCGGAATATCTTGAAATTTTTGGATAGTAGTAAAAATCTGGCGATGATCTGCCCGTAGTAAATCCTTCAGGTGTATGATTGAATCTGCGCGGACTTCTTGTTCGTAGACCGCGCCAACAGTGGCGAAATTTTTGTATACCTGTCGGTCTAAGTCACGCCTGTCAGTGACTATTACGAAAGTGAAATTGCCCTCTACTTTACGAAGAACTTTTTGTGATAGATAAACCATGGAGAACGATTTACCAGAACCTTGAGTGTGCCAAAAGACACCAAGCTTGCCTTTATTTTTTCTCCGATCAATAACTTTTTGAAAGGCACGATTAACGCCATAATATTGAAAATAGCGAGGTACGATCTTATTGGCTTCGCCAAGCGATTCATCATATAAAATAAAATTTTCAAAGATGTCTAACATTCGTTGTTTGTCACACAACCCGCTAATAAGGGTGGCAATATCAGTCTTTGGCCGATCAGCTTCACTCTTGATTTTTTTCCATTCATTAAAAAATTCAAATGGTGCATTAAGTGAACCGAACTTATTTTCAATTCCATTGGAAATAATGATTCCCATGTTATACCACAGCAATTTCGGAATTGTGTCTTTATAATCACGCAGATTATCCCGATAAGCGTCTACTAAACTTTTATGAGATGCTTTGAGTTCAAGAAGCAGAAGTGGAATACCGTTTACAAACAGCACTACATCCGGTCGCCGTGTATATACTTCACCCACAATCCAGAGCTGCGAGACACATAAAAAACTATTATTAGCTGGATTTTGAAAATCAAAAAAACGAGCGGTTTCGATTTCATATTCCCCGTCCCTGTTCATTACTTGCACGCTTGCACCATCGCGAAGAAGCAAATATATTTCTTTGTTGGCATTCACTAAAGACATCTGCGAACGATCAAGTACAATTTGTTCTACCGCTTGATCCAGCGACTCTTTAGGCATATCTGGATTCAATTTTTCAAGCGCTGGCATAAGATACTTTTTGAGTACCACTTCGCCCCGGTGTTCACGGCCCAGCAGGGCATCATTTTCGTCCGCGAAACCATTGATATGACATTCCGAATCAGCCCATACTTTTTTAATGAGTTTGATGACGGTTTGCTCGACTAGACTGTCTTCGGTGAATGGGTTCATAATTATCCCTTATTTTGTAATATAATAGCCTGAACAAATGATCTACCCTTATCATTTTCGATTATCTTAATGGCTGGGGTAGAAGAAAAAGTTATCATCATTGAATGATGATAACTTAAAACTAAATCCTGCAACTTTGAATCATCCTCAAGATCAATTATCTTGAGTCCAATATCCTTGCATTTACTTTTATTTAAATGTCTACTATGCGAAAGACTTATTGAATGATCACAAAGCTCATCAGAAATTCTTTTTATTTCAGGAGTACTTTTGCCCATGCGATCTTTTAAAGATTGCTCTAAAATTTGACGTGACCACGCAACGGCCTTTATACATTCCCCAATAAAAGATGGATTATATTTTTGTAATACAAATTGCCATACAGCTAATTTAGATTGATCCTCTTTAATTTCAGCATGCGCTCTGTTGAACTCTTCAATAACACCATGTGCAGGAATTCCGTTATATTGTGGATCTACCGGACCTAAACTAGAATGGTTTCCCATCACTATTTCTTTTGATGAGCAGGCTATCATAGTACCACCAGACATAGCTAATTGTGGAACAATCACTCGAAAATCATCAAACTTACTTTTAATATAATTAATAATTGATTCTGTCGCTGCAACATCACCACCTGGGGTATGTAAAATTAAATCTAAACCACTGTTAAAATCTAGACCATCAAAAGCAGTCATAAAACCATTCATATCAACGTCGTTTATTGATAGGGCCTGTCCTATTTCTGGTACATTTTTTTGCAACCAAGCACTATAATATACAACTGTATTTCTTTTGGTATAAGCAGATATTTTTTTAAGATATGATTTTCTAGTAATATCAAAAGTAGATCCTAGGTTATTTATTTCTTGCTGAATTTGGTTCCAATTTGCCATATATTAAATATTGGTGTTAATGGTTGTAAAGATATTGGGCGACGCAGTTTTATTTTCAATTTGCTTTTCAGATAATAATAAATATTTTATATTATTTTTTTGAAAATCTTTAATTGTCGCAAACATTTTTTTTATTTGATATTTATTTGGTATTTTAGTTTTATTTTTACCCAGTACTATTTTCATAGTTATATTATTTTAGTTCTCGCCTCCCTGTGACTAGCTGGGGAATCAACAAAACACGTGTTTTGGTCAAAACATCATTTTGTTTAACTAATTTGTCTACCTCATTAATTGCAGGTTCACACAATATGGCAAATTCTTTTAATAACTTTACGTCCGGTATCAGCACTACAAATTCTAAAATCGCCGCTGGCTTAAGGTGTAGTACATTCGCGCCATTCGCTTTTTGTTTTGTTTTTTCAGTAAAATGATAACTCGACAATATCTCATACAAAAAACTGTTCGGTAGCACATCAGAATTTATTTTCACTACATCTGCAGAAAATGTGATTTTTCCATCAATTTCTGGCACGCGAGCTGGGCGTGCTATGACCGCTCGATCATTAGTCATATCCGTAACTGCCACTACGATATCACCAGCGCTTAAAGTTTGGTTGTCATTTATTAAACCGGAAAAATATTTTGCTCCGTCAAATCGAAACCCACCGCCACGGTTAAAACTTTTCAGATTTACTATGTAATAATCACCAACAAAGTCGTCAATTTCCTCACTAGAATACGAGCATCCACGGACAATACTTGCCACTTCAGCAAGTGTTTTTACCTCCCATCCTTCCGGAATTTTGCCATATTCAGTACCAGAATCAATCAGTTTTACTTTTTCATGAGTCGGAAATTTAAACTTCACAAACCACTCGGTATAGAGTAACTGTGCCATTTCCTCCAGCGCCTTGATGCGCTTTTCGTTGTTTTCTATCAGATCGTCGTACGCGGAGATGACAGAAGCAACGCGCGTTTGGGTTGGGAGGTCCGAAGTCATCGGTATTTCAAAATTCTCCACCATTTCTTTATTTAGATTTGGTTGAGCACCACCTCTTGCTTGAGAAATTAAATTTTGTCTATTTTGGAACAATGAATAATAAACAAAACGCCAGTCTGCTTTTTTAGGATCAACAACAAGGGCGCATATTGCCTGATTTACTGTGGCAGGTTTTTCCAGCCACCCTAGTTGACCAGCATTAACACCATACATCGCAACCAAAACAGTATTGGCAGGATAAAATTTCGCGGATGAATTTTGCAACCCCTCCTCAGTAATTTTTTCTTCAGTATCTGTAATTCCTTTTTCGAGCAATTCTTTAGATTTCACCCAAAGGTGCCCTCCAGTATCAGTAAAATAGTCAGCTCGTTTACGTGACGGCGTTCCTCCACTTGCAACCTTTTCGCAGACACTCTTAATTTTTGCAGATTGAAATGTACTCATAAAATTTGTTTCCAATCATCCTGAATTTTCTTTTCCAACGTATGAGCTTCACCGGTCAAAGTGTTAAATTCGTCCATTAGCTCTTTCATTCGCACATTGAAATCAATGTCGCTGATTGGCTTTTCTACAATATCGATATAATCCCCTGAGTTTAGCGAGTATCCCTTTTTTCGCACATCGTCGAGCGACACAACCTTACATCGTCCCTTTATATCTTCGTATTTTTCTTCTCCTTTTTCTTCGCGATATCCGCGAATAATACCGGCAATTTCTTGGATTTGTTCATCTGTCCAGTCATTGTGGGCACGATCAATCACTCGGAAAATATCTTGTGCGTTTATAAACAAAATTTTATTTTCTCGAGCCGTACCCTTCTTTCCTTTATCAAAAAACCAAAGTGTGCAGGAGAGTGCCGCGTTCATGAACATATTTGGACCAACCGAAACCATGACATCAACGAATCCTGCATCAACCATTTTTGTTCGAATTGTTTTTTCAGCGTGTCCTGCGGATCCGGCTTGATTCGACATAACAAAACCGGCACGGCCCTTGTCGCTAAGTGCTGCGGCAAACATTTGCATCCAGAGATAGTTGGCGTTTGAGATTTCTCCTTTGCCGGTGAGCGGTAAGCCATAATTGAAACGCTTGTCGCCTTGGAGGCGCGCCGGGTCAATGACGATTTGGCCGTTTTTGTCTTTGCCTTTGACATTAAATGGCGGATTGGCCAGCACAAAGTCAAACTGACCGATGCTTTTATGCGGGTCTTCATAAAAAGAGTTCGCCAGCTCAATCTTGCCCGAAAGGCCATGAATAGCGAGGTTCATTTTGGCCACGCGCATATTGTTGGCGCCTTTTTCTTGGCCATAAATACCGACTTTTTCCATAATCGGGCGCTTGTCTTTTTGATGACGCGCCACGAAATTGGCCGACTGCACAAACATTCCACCAGAGCCACAGGCCGGATCAAAAATCTTGCCATGATAGGGTTCAATAATTTCGACCAAGAGCTTGACAATAGATTGTGGAGTAAAGAACTCACCACCCTTTGATCCTTCAGTGCGCGCAAACTCGCCCAAGAAGTATTCGTAAATTTCACCGAAAGCATCGCCCTCGATATCATCGGGGATTTGATTGAAATTTTTGAGAAGTGTGAGCAGAATTTGGCTGTTTTCTGCTGGTTTTGAAGAAAGGATCGAGTAATCCTGCGGTAGAATGCCTGCTAATTCACGGTTTTCCTCTTCAATCCCCTTCATTGCGTCATTAATCGCCTTACCAATATTTTCACCCTCGGGTAAATTCATCAGGTATTCGTATCCGGCATATTCAGGGATGTACGGCACACCACGTTCAATATAATGAAAAGGTTTGATTGGAATTTTTCTTCCAGTTCCTGTTTTTGCGTGCTGTGCATCTAATTCTTTCTTAGCATGTCGAAAACGTACGTCAGCAAATTTAAGAAAGATTAAACCTAAAATAGGTTCTGAAATTTCATTGAGTTTTAGCGAGCTATTGGCGCGCAATTGCTCCGCCGCCGCCCATAGTCTTTCGTGAAGTGCTTTACGATTATTAAATGTCATAACCAATGTTATAATTTAAACATGATTCTTATTCTATAACTGTGTCTTATCCCTCTATTTCGTGCTAGCTGAATATCACGTAATAATTTTTTACTCCTTCCAATGCGTCTTAGTGTATTCAATTGTTTGCTTTTTATTCAAAGGCTGAGAAGACGCTGATGCCCGAATATAGAACTCATCATCGTTCACATAGACTGGTTTATCACTTCTTGATAATTCAACAATACAAACATCTTTATCTTTAATATTAATAATTTCACACTGAACAAATTGATGCGTACCCTTACCAATATAGTGATTTATTATTTCAATTAAATGCAATCTAAAACCATCCCTATTTTTCTTTTTGAATGTATTATAATCATTCTCTAGGCCTAGCAAATTTCCATTGTCGTCAACACCGATAAGAAGTGTTCCACCATCGGAATTTAAGAAGGAAGAGATTGTCTTGGCGATTGCATGCTCAATATCTTTATTAACACCATGTGTTTGTGAATCAATCCGCATTGATGACTTAAACTCAATATACTCGCCTTCCCCTTTTATTATTATTTTTTCATAATCTTTATCAACATCAATCTGTTTCTTTTCAAGCGGTTGAATACTACTAATTCCTAACAGATTCTTAATTTCAACTAATATTGTTTTCTCTCTTTCCGAAATAAATTCTTCATAATCATCTTTATTAAAATCATCGCGCATCAAAATATCAACTGCTTTTCTCGATATCATATGCGATTCAAACATTTTATATACCGTATCCTGATTTTTTGCTTTCTTTAGTATATTTTTTAAATATACATTTGGCATTTCGTCATTTATCATATCCCGATTCGTCGCATCAGCTAAGGGGGTCCGATTAAGTATATTGTTTATTAATTTATCACCTTTCATTTTAATCCATGTTTTTGGCACAATATGATGATCGTGTAGGTTAGAAAATTCAGGTAAATTAAATGTTCCCCAATCTTTTGCACCTTTCAATATTAATAAGTTAAATATTGCAATGTAAACAGCAGACCGTTCATTATTTTCGTCTTTTAAACTAAAATGATTAAAATCATTTATAAACTGAGTAACAACTCGTGGAACAGCATTATCATCCTTGAACCATTCCTTCATATCCATAAAATCTCTAGCCATCTGTGATTCAACAGCACTAGAATAATTTTGTGTGAAGACGGATGTCCAATACCATTTTTTTATCTTTTCATTTACAGCTAGTTTATCGGCATAGTTTCCCACATCTTTTTCTTTCTGCAAAGCAGCAAATATCGGGATCATTGATGGGTAGGGTAAAAAACGTGAAGAAATAGCGCCGTACATTTTTGTACTCGCTAAAATTTCAATACCTTCTTTTATTTTTTCAACTGATACATTCCACAGCTTATCAAACTCTTCTTTAGAATCTATCAATACAACATCCTCTCTAGAGCCATCAGAAGTCCGAATAACCTTTCTTGTTTTTGGTACTAAATAATAAAGATAACTTGGAGAACAATAACCTTGCTTCAATATAGACATCACCTGTAGCACTGCTCTTGCTTCAATAATATCGCTAAATTCATTAAATTCCTTGTTCGATTCTCGCCAATATTTTTTTAAAAAAATATTTTTTGGCGTAAGAATAGCATTTAATAAATCAAAAATATCAAGATTTAACCCGGTGCTATTAATTTTCGTAAAAATATCACATACTTTTGCGACATCAATTTTTTTATCTAATTCGATATAACTAATTTCGTATTCGTGTAATAATTCATCAAATAATTTTCGTATCTTCACCTTTTCATCTGTTACATCTTTTATCCCTTTATTCAACCAATATTTTTCGTACCCTTCCAGCCAATCTCTATAATCATCTTTCTCGTTGGTAAATAAAGACAACGGAATTATTTTCTTTTCAAACTGCTCCTCTTTATCTTCGTATAATTTTATTATATTTTTATAATCCCATTCGTAAAATACCGTCTCTTCATAATTTTCATTTATATATTCATTCAATCTTATAAAGAAAAAACATCTTTTAGATCTATTTGGATATTTTTTATTTGGAGCAAAAAATGCATAATGCAGAGCGCTCAAACGCTGCTGCCCATCAAGCACAATATGTTCTGGCTTGGAAGTGCCTGCAAATGCGTATAATGGTTCACATGAAAGCGAATCGACATTTTCCGGACTTGCATGCCATAGTAACAAAGTTCCAATAAAATAATCCTTGATGATTGACTCTATTAAGTCCGCAACCGCCCAAGCAGACCATTCAAATTCACGCTGAAAATTAGGTATCACATATCGACCTGCCTGTATTTCCTGAAGGATATGGTGAAGTGAATCCTTGCTTGGTGTTTCCATTTTTTTCATACGATTAATGATATTTTATAATATTGTTGTTGCATACTAAAATTGTCTAAATTTATTTTTTGTATACTTTTCTCCACCTCCCCAACCTCGGCACACCCAACGCAAAAAACCAGGCCATAAAACCAGGAACGTGCATTTCTTTGAGTTTTTCTTTTACCAATTTTTGCATCTTTTCGGGCGTGTCTATTTCCGGACGGACAAACTGGCCGTTTTGAAAACAATACGAGCAGTACAAGACCGACTTGGTGCCGTCGGCGTTTGTTCCTCCGCCTTGCGGGTCTTTGGTAAACGGCATGCCGCAGCTTTGACAGAATTTGTTTGTTTGCATAAGGTGTTATTTATAAACTTCAAGTGAACCGGAAAACGCCGTTACCTCGGCAACCTTTTCGTCCGAATACGCGTCGTGAACCTCAAAATGATTATAACCCGTAATAGTATGCTTTAGCATGGCAATTTTCGCCATAAAATCTTTTTTGAATTGAACCGTTTGTGAATACCACGCTTTATCAACATAAACAACTGTGGCTTTATCTGAAAATTCATAGGTAGTAACCAGTCCGGCTTCTTTACTCAGTTTTATAAAATCGTCCAGTTCTTTTTGTGCAGTTGCCTTATCTTGTACATTTTTAACTTGTACTTCATTCGTTTTAGTCGTTGTGACGACTGTTTTCTGTGTTGAGGTATTATTTGTTGTTTCATTTTTATTTGCCGTTTTTTGTAAATTTTCTATGTTATTTGGTGAATTAGATGAGCCAATAATATATAAGACAAAAATAATTATTACCCAAAAATACCACCTTTTATAAAATGGTTTTTTTATAATTTGCGAATCTGTGTTTTGTGCCATATTGCGTATTTATTAACAAAATTAAAAATACATCATTGAGGCCGCTGGGATATATGATCATTTGGCAATTTTCTAATTCTTTTCCAACTCACCCAAAACAACACGCCGATAATAATAGCGCCGAGAGACACGGGATTAAAAGCCCACATCCCCTGGCCTCTGGCAACAATCGCCCAGATTATATAAAGCACGGCCAGAAACCAAAAAGCAATCGCACCGACCAAAGGACGGCGCCAGGCGACAATCAGGATTATAATGATAGCAAAAACGGGTATGTTGTGCATGAACAGTCCCAAAACCGTGCCCCAGAAACCCAGATGCTCGCCAAAAACATCCATGGAAAACATGGAGAGGAAAATGATAAAAAGGATGGAGAGGATCCGCGGGAGCCAGCGGAGGAATGAATCGGATTTTTTGGACATAAACTAATTTCTAATATATATGCTATACGTCAAAAAGGTGGCGAAAAAGACCCAGGCGGCGTAGGGCACCAGAAGCCATGAGGCGAATTTGGAAACAGGCCAGATGTAGACAATGAGGGCGACTACGGACAGGCCGAGCAGGAAGGCTTCAAAAATGGCCGGGCCGGCGAGATGCAAACCGAAAAACAACAGACTCCAGCCGACGTTTAAAATCGCGTTTAGGATAAAAAGCTGGGAGATCGCAATTTTTCTCTTCCCCCATTTCGCGTTATACGCGATGAGCGCGGAAATTGTGGCTAAGACGAACAAAATTGTCCAAACCGTGCCGATAACACTGCCGGGCGGGGTGAAACTTGGCAGATGCAGTTGTTTGTACCATCCCATGCCGGCGGATGTGATGGCACCGCCGACAACGGCCGTGACCACGGTGAATAACGGGATAGCTACGAAGTTTGGTTTTAGGTTCATATTATATAATATTTTACTCTTTTTGGCGGGTTATTACAATAAATTGGCGGGCTAACTCCAATTCACTTTGTTTGAGACAAAGTTCACCGCGTAATAGTTATTATCTTCCTTGGCGGGATTTACAAAATAGACCAATTCGACGTCTCTTAAATGTCCCTCGATTTGTGCTTTGGCTGTAAAACCGTCCTCCAACAGATTTGCCGGTTTATTGCCTGAGTGCGTCTTGTCTTTGAATAATTTTTTCATAACCAGCAAATACAGCATGTCATCGTCCGGAAAATTCTTAAACTCCCCTTTATCATTCATCACGATGTCGTTGAAATCGGCCTGCAGCGCTTGTTTTACAAGATTAAGCTTCTCCCTGTGTATATCTTCCATGTTTTCTACGCGCATATGTTTATTTATTTAAAATTTCCTGTAATTGTTTTGTAGCGTCGGGAGCTTTCGATACAACCGGACCTACCCCGGTGTTTGCCAGCACCTCGGTATCAAATACAAAAGTTCGCTTTCTTTCCTCGCCCCTGGCCTCGCGGTTTATTCTGACAATGTCAATATCATATGTCGCCATTGCCCTCATAATTTGTTCTTTTGTCGGTGATTGTCCGACTGGTAACCGGCGCAAGTGCGCCCGGCGAGCCAAAAACATCTTCTGGGCGTCCCCTTCCTCACCGGCGCTCTCTTCGATTGCCTTTTCCGTGCATCTTATTTCATGCAGATGGCTCAAGATAACATTCTGTAAGAATGCCCCATTCGGACCGAGATTAATTCCTGCCTTTTTTCCGATTTCCTGCAATGCGAAATACTCATCCAAAACCGCCCGGTATTTAAAATTACCGATCGGTATGGTGACGATGGTATCGCGTTTTTTCTTTTTATCCATTTCAAAAAGGATATGGCTAAAACCAAGTTCCGTCAGCACAGGGTCATCAATATCAATCCGGTCTCCCCGGGGACTTAACAGATATTTCGTATTATACCGCATGTCGGTTTTCGTTTGTTCATTAAGATCATCTAAATCCTTGATTTTTTGTTCGTCATGCATGGATTCCGGAACCAGGTATGAAAGGGTTTTCCATAATTTTTCCGATTCGGCGTTTGGAGCGCCTTTTGCATCGGAATTTAATTGTTTTATGATTATTTCTTTGATGATGTCGGGATCCTGGACAACCAGATTCCGACCGTCCGGAAAACTTAAATTCGGCAAACCTCTTTCATTTGCAATACTTTCGTTAATTATTACGCGCAACGGCGTATCCGTTAGGGTCAAGTTTAAAGGCCATTTATTCATTTCTTCTTCAGAAGCGCCACGGGTGCCTGTCGGGATTGAATCGTAAAATCTAATTAACGCACGGAATCTCTCCGGATTAGTACTTCTTGTCTCCCTAAGAATTTTTCCATACTCTTCATTTCCTAACTGGCTTGCTACCGATTTCCTTTTTTCCTCAACCAAATCGTCATTCTTAGAAAGTCTGGCAAAAATATCATAAACAGTGTCTATGTCAAGCGCTTTTTGCAAGGTATCATCATCGAGATCAAAAAAAGCGGCCGATAAATTTATTGCCGGCTTGGTACTCGGAGCATACATCTTTGTTTGAAAACCCATTATCTCAAGAAATTTTCTTACTACGTGCGGATTGCTGCTTTGTACTCCCGCAAGGGTAAGATTGTACAAAAAATTAACCGTTGACTTTATATCCTGGCAACGCCCAAACATTTTTGTCAAAAGATTTTCAGCGATGCCTTTATAAAGATCATTTTCAGTGTATAGTGTCAGCCATTTTTGCATCACCTCTGCCGACGGTGGAAAATGTTTTATTTTTACTCTTTCCAGCCCTTTTTCTACATCCTGCTTAAAATTTTCTATCTTGTACGATCCGACTTCTCCCAGCATTTCCAAAGCATCAAAAAATTCCGGGAGGCGGTCCGGATTATCAACAATGTCTTCGCTGATTTTATCTATCAGTTTGCGGCGTTTCTCCGAATTTAAATTCTGAAATTCAACCGCTTTGTCGGCCGCAAATGATAATTCCGGCGTGGAGAGAAATACCGATTCTTCTTCGGTTTTTGGCGCCCCCATTTTTTCCATATCTATACCCGGTTTTGTTTCTGACATATTATGATATTAAATTATGTTTTTTTAAAATAATTTGTTTTGCTTCATTGTATTTTTGTACTTTTTTTAAATTGAAAAATTTATAGACGAAACTCGGGAGCCAGGAGCTGATGCCTTGGCGTGTGCCGACTGTTTTTTTGAAAAGGACTTCGGGAATGAATATGCCGTTTTTGTTTTGTTCGAGGAGGGTGAGAAAGAGATCCCAGTCTTGGAAGCGGTGGAGGGAGGCGTCGAATGGACCGGACGGAGATCCTGAAACAAGTTCAGGATGACAATTGGCGGCTTCAGGATGACAGAGGGCAGAACGGCGGATGAGGGAGGTGGTGTCGATGTAGTTTAATTTTTTTAATAGGTTTGCGTCAAAGGCGTGGCTTTTTATTTTCTTCCAGCCGAATTTGAATTGGGAATAGGAATAACTGGCTTCGGGATGATCTTGTAGGGCTTTGTACATTTTTTCAAGCATATCAGGCTTGGCGATGGTGTCGGCGTCCCAAAAGATAACATAATCCCCTTTTGATTCGGCGAAACCGCGGTTGCGGGCGGAGGCGGCGCCGTGATTGGGTTGGGTGATAACGGACAGAGATCCTGAAACAAGTTCAGGATGACAATTGGACGAGGGATGACAGGTGGCGATGACAGAGGAAAAATTGTCGGTACTGCCGTCGTTGACGATTATTATTTCTGTGGGTTTGTAGGTTTGCGCAAAAATTCCATCAAGGCATCGCTTTATGGTGTGGGCGTGATTGTATACGGGGATGATGACGCTGATTAATGGCATAGATAAATTGCTGAGATACTGAAACAAGTTCAGGATGACAAATTACAACTTTTTTATCTGTTCGGTCCAGTTGAATTCGCGCTGGACTCGCTCTTTACCTGCGTCGCCCATTTTTTTGGCGTATTCTTTGTTGGTTAACAGGTCGGCAACAGCGGAAATGACGCCTTGGTCCTGATGGATATCAACCACCATGCCGGTAACGAGGTGTTGCACAACTTCGTCCACTCCACCCACTCTTCCGGCCACGGCCGGCAAACCGCTCGCGGCCGCTTCGGCAAACACCGTCCCCCAGCCTTCTTCGGTGGTTTCATCGGGATGGGTTAAAAGCACCATAATGTCGGAAAGTTTAAAATACTTCGGCAGATCGTTATACGGAACCGCGCCGATAAAACGCGTGACGTTCTGCAGATAATTTTTTTGTATCAGTTTCATCACTTCGGCTTTCTTCGGGCCGTCGCCGATGATGAGCCAGACCAGATTTGGAACTCTTTCCAACATTTTCGGGAGTAGTCTTATCATGTGTGGGAAACCCTTGCCTTCGGCGATTCGCGACACCGTCAGAACGACTTTCTTACCTTCGAGAGCCAGTTGCGATCTTAATTTTTTTAATTCATTTTCCGGAACCGGAGCTGAAAAAATATCGCCGGGGCAGGGATAAATCACGCGGATGTCTTTGTTTAAATCTTCAAATTTTGATTTGAATTTTTCTTTGAGAAAATTACTGTTGACCACGATTTTTTGCGCGCTTTTGCAGATCATCTTCAATTTTCCTTTTTTGGAGCCTTTCGTTCCCAGTTCCAGATCGGTGCCGTGGAAAAAAATTGTGTATGCGATGCGCCTCATCTTGCCCACCAGATAGGCCACGTATCCCACCGGCAAGGCGTGGTGCACGAAGATCTGTTGTATTTTTTCTTCTTTTACGATTTTGCTTATCTGAAAATACATCCGTATCCATTTGGGCCAGAAAAAAGAAAAATACGGTTTCTTGCGGATTGTTTTCCAGGGATTTCTTTTGTCAAAATCGGCATCCCCCGCCATTTTGGGAGCATACACAACCACATCCTGCGCCGGCAAATTTTTCGCCAGATTGTATGTATACGACGCGATGCCTCCGATCTGGGGCGGATATTCAAGGGTGATTATCAAAGTTTTTGGCATATGGTTTGGCGTTTCACTTTTTAATAATTTTACTTTTTATTTTTAATATTTTTTCCTTATCAATTCCGCCGGTGATAAACAGCAGGGCGAAATATAAAACCGCACCGATGGGAATGGCAAAAATGAAACTGATTTTGAAATTTAGGAAATATACTACCACGCCCATTAAAACCGCCGGCCAGAAGGTCTGGTTGAAATATTTTAAGATGTTTTTGAAACTGATATCAACCTGTCGGCTGGAAAAATAGTAACCGCCCGCCCACAGGAAAAAGTTGCTGATTAAGGCGGAAATGGCGGCGCCGGTTATACCCAGTCGGGGCATTAAAATTAAATTGGAGATTACATCTATGATAAGGGCGCCGGTGATTAAACCGGTTTGGATTTTTTGCTTGTTGGTTGCGTTGAGCAAGGCGCCGGTGATGAGCGCGAGGAACCCGAAGACTAAACTTACCAGCAGAATGCGCAGGGGCATCACGGACGGGGCGTAACTGGCTGTATAGACGCGTTTAATAACCGGGTCGGCCAGAACAATCAGGCCGATAGCCAGCGGGAAGACGATGGTAAATAAGTACCTCCACGATTTTTCAAACAATGGGCCGATTTGCGGTTTGTCGGAAACAAACAAACTGCTAAAAACAGGATAAACGCTCGCTGATAGCGCCACCGGAATGAACTGGAAAGCAAATGTAATTTTATACGGTACGCTCCACCAGCCCAGTTCTTTGGCGGTCAGCATTTTGGACATCAAAAGCGAATCGCTGTATGAATAGAGACGGCCTATGATGCCGGCGATGGCAAACGGCAAGGCGGTGATTAAAAATATTTTAAAAACTTTCTGGTCAAAAACAAAATTGAATTTTAAAGAAAATACTTTTCTGACAAAGAAGCCCGAGTACAAACAATTTAAAAAACTGGGTACGGTGTACGCGATTATGAGCCAGACCAGCGGCCAGTGATTTAACAGGGCGATGGTTCCGATGATCAGAGTTATGAACTGCGCGCCGACTATGCCGATTGATTCGTAAATAAGATTTTTTCTGGCGCGGAAGACGCTGTAAAAAACGGTTTGGATGTTGTCAAAAAACATTGTTATGCCGGACAAGTAAATCAGGTCTTTGGTGAGCGCCGGGTAATTTAAAAGGTTTACAAAAAAAATAACCAGGGCGTAGGCTCCGAGGCCAAATAAAATTTTTGTCAGCAAAACGGTGTTTAAATATTTCTCGGAATTCTCCGGATTACGCGAAGTTTCGCGGGTTAAAACCGGCGCAAAACCGAAATCAGCGACCACGGTGAAGATGGTGGTAAAAGTGATGGCAAAAAAATATGCTCCCGTATTCTCCACTCCGATCAGCCGGGCAATCAAAACAAAATACAGAAATGAAATGACTTTCTGAAGAACCGAGGCTGACGTTAAAAATGTTGTGTTTTGGGCAACAGTGTAGGACATATTTGACACATATATTTTACTCTTAAATATCGCCAAAAACAATAGACCGTTTTTCCGCTTTTGCGCAAAAAAACACCCCCGAATGGGAGTGTTTTGAAGATTGTATTTAGCGTTTTGACCACTGCGGTGCGCGTCTGGCTTTTTTCAAGCCCGGTTTCTTTCTTTCCTTCACTCTGGCGTCGCGGGTTAAATATCCCTGGGTTTTAAGTGTTTTTCGCAATTCTTCGTTCCATAGCACCAAAGCTCTGGCGATTCCGTGCTGTACGGAAGTGGCCTGGCCTTTTAATCCCCCACCGTTTACCTTTACCGATACGTCAAAGGTCTTTTCTTTGCCGACTGCCTTTAAAGGCGCCTTGATAATTTCCTGCCATTCAAAAAACGGAAAATATTCCGCAAAGGGTTTGCCGTTGATAACGATTTCACCTTTACCCGGAGTCAATCGGACTCTGGCCGCGGCTGTTTTTCTTCGGCCCACTGCGCGGATTTGTTCGCCTTCTGTTTTCTTTGAGTTTATTTTTACCATAGTGATTACTTTTTAAATGATATGCGTAATAATCTTCCGGTGCGCAGTTTGTTCTTCGGCAGCATTTTCGTTACGGCTTTTATCACCGCTTCTCCCGGATTTGTCTTCATGAAAGTTTTGGCAAGTTTTGTTTTTAAACCGCCCGGGTACATGCTGTGGTGTCTGTATTCTTTTTCTTCGGCTTTTTTGCCGGTAAATACTACATCGCTGACATTTTTAATAACAACCTTATCCCCGTTATCAAGATGAGGGGCATATGTTGGTTTGTGCTTACCCATAAGAATCATGGCGATCTGGGTAGCTAAACGCCCAACGGATTGACCGGCGGCATCTAATTCAATTTTTTCTCTTTTTGTCGGCATAAAATTAATTAGGTCCTGAAACAAGTTCAGGATGACATTATTATTAAACAAATTCAATAACGGACTCTTCCGCGCCGTCGCCTTTTCTGGGTGTTAAAGACGTGGTTCTGGTGTATCCGCCTTTTCTTTCTTTGTAGCGGGGGCCGAGTTCTTCCATCAATTTGCGGATGGCGTTTTTTGTGTAGAGAACTTTCATTATTTCTCTGCGGGCGGCCAACGTCTGGTCTTTGGATTTGGTGATCAGTCTTTCCACCAAAGAGCGAACGGCTTTTGCTTTGGCCTTTGTGGTTTTTATTTTTTCGTACAAAATCAAGCTTTCAGCCAAATTTGCTAAAAGAGATCTGCGCGCAGCTGTTTTTCTGTCTAAAGTAATTTTATTTTTCTGGTGTCGCATAAAAATGGAATTATTTCTTTTTAGCAGCTTTTTTAGCTTTTGGCTTTTTTACGAGTTCAACTTCCTCTTCGTCTTCATCTTTTACTTCCTTCTCATGTTTCTTTTCTTCCACAATTTCTTCTTTTTCTTCTTTGACTTCCTTCACGGCCGGGGCCGGTGCGAACACTTCGCTCTCATTGGAGTTGGAGAGAATCAAAGAGAAATGGTCCATCAAAATCTGGGTGGATTGTCTGATCGCTTCTTCCGGAGTGATGGTTCCGTTTGTTTCAATATTTAAAGTCAGTTTTTCGTAGTTGGTGATATCTCCGACGCGGGTGTATTCAACGCTGTAGCCGACGTCTCTTATCGGAGTAAAAATTGAATCGATGACGATCGTGCCGAGGTCATAATGCTTTTTGTCTTTTTCTTCAACCGGCTTGAAGCCGCGTCCGCGTCCGACGATCAATTCCATTTCAAAATTCTTTGCGGATGTGAGGTGGCAGATCACCATGTCTTTGTCAAAAATTTCGGCATTGGAATTCTTTTCAATGTCGCCGGCGGTGACAACGCCCGGGCCTTTTTTTGATATGTTTAAAACAACCGGTTCGTCGGTGAAAACCTTGACCGATAATTGTTTGAGATTGAGAATGACTTCAACCATGTCTTCTTTCACGCCGTCGGCGCCGGTGAATTCGTGCTGTACGCCTTTTACTTTAAAGGCTTCTACGGCAGCTCCGGGAAGTGAAGACAATAAAACGCGTCGCAGAGTGTTGCCCAAAGTTGTTCCGTAGCCGAAATAACAAGGTGTAACCACAAGAGATCCCTTGTTTGGCGTCTCGCCCGGCAAAAATTCCACTTTAGACGGCAGTAATAAATTTTCCATACGATTAATTTATTATCGAGGGGAAACCCCGCTCCTTTTTAAATTATCTTGAGTAGAACTCAATTATAGTTTGGGCGCTGAAACCGGTTTCTCCGGCTGTCGGTGTGTTTAAGATCTTTGCCGAAACTTTCTTGGCGTCTATACTCATCCAGGATGGGGCGTCCACTTTGGCCAGCCTGTCGCTGATCTTGTCGAAAAGCGTGCTGGTCTTGCTTTTTTCTTTAAGCGCGATCACTTCGCCGACCTTCACTCTGTAAGACGGGATATCAACTTTCTTGTCGTTGATGGTGATGAGGCCGTGGGAAACAAGCTGTCTGGCGTTTTTTCTTGATTTTCCCAAACCCATTTTGTAAACAACGTTGTCAAGTCTGGATTCAAGATAGGAAATTAAAAATTTGCCGGTGTCTCCGGTTTTCTTTGAAGCTTCAACGACGTAATTTGCGAACTGGCGCTCGCGGAGGCCGTAAATTTCTTTGGCCTTCTGCTTTTCAGCCAACTGTTTGCCGTAGGCGGACTGCTTCGGGCGTCGTTTGGCGTTTCCGTGCACTCCCGGCGCAAAATTTCTTTTTAGCAACGGGCATTTTGGTCCGGAACATTTTTCTCCCTTTATGAAAAGCTTGTCCCCGGCCCTTCTGCATCTTGAACATTTGTCAGTAAATTCAATAGCCATACTTTTTTAATTACTATAATAATTCAAAATTAAACTCTTCTTTTCTTAGGCGGACGGCAGCCGTTGTGCGGGATCGGGGTGACATCGCTCACTGATAAAACATTCAGACCGTTTAAGTTTAAAGCGCGTACTGCGCCTTCACGGCCTCCGCCAATGCCTTTGATAAAGACATGAACTTCTCTTAAGCCGTAAGCGGCGATTTTTTCAACAAGATCTTTTACCACCATGCCTGCGGCATACGGAGTGGCTTTCTTCGGTCCTTTGAATCCAACCTTGCCTGAAGAAGACCAACCCAAAACGTCGCCGTTTGGATCGGCTATCGTGACGATGGTGTTGTTGTATGAAGCCTGGATGTAGGCATTGCCGTGAGTAACCTGTCTCACGATCTTTTTCTTTTTGGTTTTTCCGGCGATAATTTTTTCAGCGGCTTTCGGTTCCTCTTTTTTGGGTTCCGTGGCCACGGCGCCGGCGGCTGTATTTTGTACTTCTGTTTGTGTATCGGTCATAATAATTTTTTACGTCATTCCGAACTTGTTTCGGAATCTTTTATATTTAGGAGATCCTGAAACAAGTTCAGGATGACAGTTATTTATGTCTTCTGTCCTGCCGGTTTGCGTCCGCTGCCCATTGTTTTGCGGGTGTTGCCTCTTACCGTGCGGGAATTTGTTTTGGTTCTTTGTCCGCGGGACGGAAGATGTTTCATATGTCTGATGCCTCTGTAGCACTTGATGTCTTTCAGGCGTTTTATGTTAGCCATTATTTCTCTTTTTAAGTCGCCTTCGGTTTTGTATTCTTTTTCGATAATCATCCGGAGCTTGTCTTCCTGTTCCGGAGTTAAATTCTTGGTTCTGATGTTTTCGTCAATCTTGGCTTTGGCCAAAATTTTCTTTGACAAAGTCGGGCCTACGCCAAAAATATAGTTTAAGGCCACTACGATTCTCTTTTCTTTTGGTATGTTTATACCTGCTACACGCATATGTAAAAACTTAGATTAATATCAAAAATTATCCCTGGCGTTGTTTATGTTTGGGATTGCTGCAAATTACGTGGATTCTGCCTTTTCTGCGGACGAGCTTGCACTTCATGCAAACTTTTCTCACCGAGGCGCGTACTTTCATAGTATGAATTATACGTTAGTTAAATTTGAGTTTAAAAAATACCAACCACTGCCGCGATATCAACGCCCGAGAAGCTATTTATGCCGGACATGTTACCGTTGGCATAATAGGCCCAAGCTACACCGCAATGGTTGATGCTTTTTGGTTTTATTAAATTGTTCACTCCTAAGCTAGAATCTATACGTTATTCTGCCTTTTGTCAAGTCGTACGGGGTCATTTCCAGTTTTACCGAGTCGCCTACGCCTAATCTTATCTTATTTAAGCGCATTTTACCGGCTAGATGGGCGATGATCGTCTGACCGCTTTCAAGTTTAACCTTGAAGGTGGTGGCCGGCAACAACTCCTCAACCGTACCTTTCATCTCAATTATGTCTTTGTTAGCCATTTATTTGAAAATTAATGTTTATATAATAATTGAAAAAACTAAATTAGTCAAGCCCTTTTTAGCGCAGGCAGAGCTACCTGTGTATAATTATACACCCAATACTGGTACAAAAAGAAATTCCAGGCTCCAGCCAGCGCCACATTGGCAATTCTTGTTAATAAATAATTGATGTGTATTATTTCGTTAAAAAACCACATCCAAACAATGGAAATCAAAAAATTGATGACGGCAAGGATCAAAAAACGGACAGCCTGTTTGCGTGTAACGCCCTGTGATTTAAAGGACCAATATTTGTCCAAAAAGAATATGTAATTTAAAAGAAAAATCTGATTGATTACAACCGCTATAACCGGACGCATCCCCAAATATTGATTAAGAAGATACAAACTTCCTACATCCAAAATAACCACACTGAAACCGACGATAAAATACTTTATGAAGTGATCCCGCAAGGACCAGAGTTGGTCGATTATTTTTTTGAACATTTTCGCAAAAATTAGGGCAAAATACGAGTATAATTGATATATTATAACACATGGAAATACCTTGACAAGAGACTAATTGTGTGTTATGATATTTGGCTTAATGTAGAGAAAAATTGTTTGATTTGAATTGAGATTCTGATTGATCCCGTCCTGAGGTTAAATTAACCTTGGGGAATCATGGGGATCTCAACGCACATTGACATTGAGAGGAGACGCACATGCGTACGCTCACGACCCTGAGCCTGACCGTTTTCGTCCTCGTCGCCGGCTGCAACTACAACACCACCAACACTCTGGCCTGCCCGGAGCCGACCGCCCTCGACGGCGGTGCGACCCCGCAGACCGATGCCCAGGCGCAGACCGATACCAAGGTCGACAGCGGCTCCGATTCGGGAACTGACGCGCCCAAATGTCCGGTGCTTGTTCCGGGCGACATGTTCAAGGTCGCCAACTTCACGATGAAGTACATCGTCAGTCAGGAAGGAAAGGCGATGTATTTCCCGTTTCCGTTCTCCACCCCCTCGGATGACGACGGTGTCTTCCACAGCTGGCGAGACAGTGATCTGGGCTTGACCACAGTCAGCCAAGACTGTTTTGACTGGATGGCCGTGTCGAATCATTACCCGGCGGGCGTCAACTTGCGCTCAGGGTCATTCATTGTCAAGAGGCCACTCAGCGATCAGCTGTATGCGGTTCTGCCAAACAACACGCTCGCGAAGATCCCTACTGAAATCGCTGCGGCGTTATACGCTCCGGCGTATTCCGATGGCGTGAACGACAGCCCGGTAGTCATTCCTGATTACCTCTGGCCGAATTTTGTGAACAGAGGGCCGGATGTTATCGACGCCCATGTCCACCCAGGAATGATATTCATCATTTCTGGTGACACTGCGATCTACTACGCTCCAGACGGAACTGTCCGGGAAGTGACCGACACAGGCTTCACTGCCAATCATTTCCAGCGACGGTTCGTGAGGCAGGTCGCTCTGTCGGCCACCCAGGGGATGTCTTTCGGCGAACCAATCGACGGACTAGTACCGTCGATCGCCGATCCAACCCAGGGCGGTTAGCTCTTTTCAACCCGGCCTTTCACGAGGCCTCAACAATACGACCCCGGTTCGCACATGCGTCTGGGGTCATTTTATTTTTACTTGAAGAAAATTTTATCTTCCAATTATTCCAATACCGCTTTTATTCTTCTCACACCCGAACTTACCGCTTCTTCTTTTATTATTTTGAATTTACCCAGAACGCCCGTGTGTTCAACATGCGGGCCGCCGCAGATTTCTTTGCTGAAGGTGATGGCATTGGGATGGGCGTCGGGAATTTGATCCGGATCCCCCACCGAATAAACTTTCACTTTGGCTCCATATTTATCTTCAAACAAACCCATCGCACCGATTGCTTTCGCTTCCGGAACGGTCATTTCTTTAAAACTGACAGGGTAGTCGGTTGTGATGGCGGAATTTATAAGATCCTCAACTTCTTTTTTTTGTTCGTCAGACATTTTCTCGGGATGAGAAAAATCAAAACGCAGGCGTTCTGCAGTGATATTGCTCCCCCGCTGTTCGACATGCGTGCCCAAAACTTTTCGCAAGGCGGCATGAAGCAAGTGAGTGGCGGTGTGATATTTTATTGACATCTCGCCGGTGTCGGCCAGACCGCCCTTGAATTTCTGTTCGGCGCCGGCGCGGGATAATTCCTGGTGGCTTTTAAACGCTTCTTCAAAATCATTAACATCAACCGACAGGCCTTGTTCGTTAGCCATCTCGAGAGTCATCTCCAGTGGGAAGCCGTATGTGTCGTATAATTTAAAAGCCTGCTTGCCTGAAATTTTATCCTGCCGTTTTCCGGTTTTTTCAAAAGCGATTCTGAAACCGTTGATAAGTTTATCAAATTCTTTCAGGCCTTGCTCAATTGTGTTCCTGAATTTGCTTTCTTCCTGGGCGATTTCGGTTACAACAAATTCGCGGTTGCGGACAAGTTCGGGATAAACATCGGCGAAAATTTCTATTATTTTTTCCGCGATTTGCGAACAAAAATTTTCACGGATGCCAAGCTGGCGGCCATGGCGGACGGCACGACGGATCAATCGGCGCACAACATAACCCTGATCAACATTGCTGGGCGCGATTTTTTTGTCGTCGCCCATGATCATGGTGGCCGTGCGGACATGATCGGCGATGATGCGCATTGATTTTGTTGAATTTATATCGGCCGCGTATTCGGCGCCGGCCAATTCCTCTATTTTTTGGATTATCGGCCAGAAGGTGTCGATTTGAAAAACATCCGCGTAGCCGTTTACAACGACTAGCGTCCGTTCAAGACCCATGCCCGTGTCAACATTTTTTTGTTTCAACGGTTCGTATTTTCCGTCCGGGGTTTTGTTGTACTGCATGAAAACATCGTTCCAAATTTCCAGCCAGTTGTCTTCGTCGGTTTCCGGGTTGCTGTTTTCGGGCGGAAGTTCTTCCTTGCCCATCCAATAAAACATTTCCGTATCCGGACCGCACGGACCGGTTTGTCCGGCAGGTCCCCACCAATTGTTTGATTTTGGCAGATACGCGATCTTGTGTTCCGGCACGCCGAGCGATTTCCAAATATCTGCCGACTCTTCGTCTTTGGGCGAATTCTCGTCGCCGATAAAAACGGAGACGGCCAATTTATTCGAGTCCAACCCGAGCCATTTTGGCGAAGTTAAAAATTCCCAGCTCCATTCAATGGCTTCTTTTTTAAAATAATCGCCGAGAGACCAATTGCCGAGCATTTCAAAAAAAGTGTCATGGCGGTTGTCGCCCACTTCATCTATATCCTGCATGCGCACGCATTTTTGCACGCTGGTCAGGCGTTTTCCTTCCGCGTGTTTTTCGCCCAGCAGATACGGCACGAGCGGATGCATGCCGGCGGTGGTGAACAAAACCGTCGGATCATTTTCCGGGATTAGCGAGGCGGACGGAATTATTTTATGTCCCTTAGACGCGAAAAATTCCAGATATTTTTGACGGAGTTCAACGGATGTAATCATACTTTATTTTTACCTAAATCTTTAAAAACATCACGGAGGGAGACGAGCGCCCAGACGCTGTTTAGTATTACGAAAGGATAGCCTTTGATGATAAGGCCATACGCAACAAGCAAACCTGAACCGATCAGGTTGCAAAAATCATAACTAAGATCTTCATTTTTCCAAACATGAAATTGTTCCAGAACAAACGCGAGTAAAACCAAAAACGCGCCGACTATTCCTAATATGGTTGTTAACATAATTATTTAATTACTTCAAAAGATAATGGATTAAGAGTACCTTCTTTATTTTCTAATGTTACATAACAATCCTTAGTAATCGTTTTAACTTTAAACTTTTGACCAAGGTATTCTACCTCACAGCCTATTTTTATTCCCTTAGATTCGATGCACATAAATCTCGTGTATGTATCAGCACGTCCGGATGGCTTAAATACCGTAAAAAATTTAAGATTATGCGGTCTAATACCAGATTCATCCATCAACTTTTGATACCTTAAAAAAGCATCTTTTTTAAGGGTTAAAGCAACCCACTCTGAAATTGAATCTTTCATCAATTCCATTAAATTGATTTTTTGTTTAGGGTCATATTTCCGGATCCTTTCTAATCGCGACATCGCACCAGATATTATTTCATTTTCTTCCTGCTGGAATCTTTGTTTTAAATCATTGGGTATTATTGAATCTAAATTCAACATCATGAACGCATCCCTTAACGATTGCGGTTCTTTTTCAATACTCATAAGCATGCTATTTAATTTCTCCACCTCCCAGGCACTCCCCTTTTTTATAAAAAACGGCGAATTGGCCGGGGGTGACTGCGCGCTGCGGTTTGGTAAAAACTATAATTTCTGGATTCCCGCTTTCGCGGGAATGACAAATTTTTGCTTTTTGCAAAGGCTGTCTGTGCCTCAGCCTTACCTCACATTGTAACGGAAATTTGGGCTCGTGTCCACTGATCCAGGTGATATTTTCAAGTGATATTTCCTTTTTGTACAACAGCGGGTCGTCTTCGAATCCGACAATCAGTTCATTTGTTTTCATATTTTTTTCCACGACGTAAAGCGGCTTATTGTCTTTGTTTATTCCCAATCCTCTTTCGCCGATTGTATAAAAAGCCAGGCCGTCGTGCCGACCGATAATTTCATTTGTTTTTGAAAAAACAATATTGCCCGGCGCCGGTTTTATTTTTTTCTGCAAAAATTCTTTCATCGGCACTTCGCCCACAAAACAAATTCCCATACTTTCTTCTTTATGCGCAGTCGGCAAACCGAATTTTTCGGCCAGTTTTCTGACTTCGTCTTTCGTGTAATCGCCGATGGGAAATAAAACATCGGCCAATTGCTTTTGGTTTAATTGGTGAAGGAAATATGTCTGGTCCTTATTTTTATCTTTGGCCTCCATTAATTTATTATTTTTCAGGCGCGCATAATGACCGGTGGCGAGTTTTTCAAAACCGAGTTCATGCGCCTTGTCCATCCAAACCCCAAATTTTACAAATTTGTTGCACAAAACATCCGGGTTTGGCGTCCGGCCGGCTTCGTATTCTTTATACATGTAATCCAGAACGAGTTTTTTGTATTCTTTTGTGAAATCCAGTTTTATCAAAGGTATTCCGATTTTTGCCGCCACCCGCACGGCATCGCGGTAATCGCCGGTCCAGCAAGATTCCATATTGTCTTTCTCGTCGTAGTTAACCATGAAGGCGCCGGTTACGTCATAACCTTCGCGCACCAAAAGAGCCGCGGCAACCGAAGAATCGACACCGCCGGACATGGCCACTAAAATTTTGGCTTTATTCCTAGGCATATTTAAAAAGCATACCAAGTTTTGTCTAAAAATTCAAGATACTAAAACTCCCCCGATTGAGTCGGGGGAGTTTCTTGTTGATCGGTTATTAACCGTTGCGTCTTGCCATCATGCAATCTCTGCAGTAAACCGGCTTGTCTCCAGTTGGCTGGAACGGTAACTCGGTAATTTGAGTTCCGCATTGAGCACAAGTTGTGTTTACGCTGTACATCTGTCTTGGTGCGCGCGGGCCTCTGCTGTTGCCACCGCGATCGTTGGGACGATCCTGGCGGAAAGCTCTATTGCATTCTGAGCAATAGACAGGGCGATCACCTGAAGGTTGAAAAGGCAATTGTGAGATGTGAGCTCCGCACTTTGCGCAAGCTAAATCAACATCGTACATTTGTCTTGATCCATCGAAAGCCATAGTATTTTGTACTTGTTGTTCCCAAAATGTTTTTTGAGAAACTTAATTTAGTCGACCACCGCTTTCGCTCCTGCGCGCTTTGCGGTAGAATTTTGGGAACAACTTGGCTTAACCGCCCCGCAAAAGATCACAGGTTCGTTTTGCTGGGGTTGCCCAAATTTATTAATGCCAGTATAGCACAAAAGTGCATCTTTGTCAACACTTACGGCTGATCATCGCCTATCTTCATGACTCTGTCGGGATAAAGTTTCTTTTCCTGTTCCGAATTATTGTTTTGTTTAGGCGCTTCCTGAACCGGCGGAGCGGGTTGCGGAGCCGGTTTTGGCTGAGGTTCTGTTTTCGGCTGAACTTGCGGCGGCATTTGCGGTTTCGGCTGGCGCGGTTGTTCGCGATTTTGCGGATGCGCCGATGCCGGCGGCTGTTTCGGCTGCATGGCTTTGGAAAGGCTTATACCTTTTTGTTCGGGATCGACCAATAAAACAGGCTTGCTTTCTTTAACGTTCAAATCCCCTTTTGACTTATTTTTTTTATCTCTTCTGTTTTTATTATTGCTATTTTGATTTTGACCCTGCGGTTTGAAATCCTGTCTTGGCTCGCGTTTCATTTCTTGTTTTTGCGGGTATGGTTGCGGCTGAATTTTCGGTTCAAGTTTCGGTTCCGGCTTTTCCTGCGGAATAATTTCCGCCTCCGGTGCCGCCGGTATATTTTCTACAACCGCCGGCTGTTTTTTTTCATCTTCAAAGGTTGTTTCGCTTTCTTCATCTTCCATATCTCCGCTGTCCGATGTTTCCATTCCGCTCCAGCGTATTATTTTATCTTCAATCTTATCCCGGTTTGTGGCATATCGCTCTCTTGATACCTTTATCACTTTTTCGGCGCTGCCGGTCACCGTTCCGATCGGCGGCAAAGTCACGGCGCTGAACGGCGATGAAGCGACGCCGTCTATCATTAATTTTAAATATGTCTGGAATTTCGGCAAATTTACCAGGTCTTCTTCCAAAAATACCGGGGCGAATTCTTTCGCCAGAATCTCGGCATCGGTCGAACCGACCCGGAATGTGATGATCGTACCGACGTTGCCGATGATGGCGGCCAGGACTGTTTCATCGAGCTGTTCCATGTATTGATGAGCCATTGTCAGATCGAGCCTGTATTTTCTGGCTTCGGACAAAATATTCGCAAAACTTTCGTTGGCAAAATTCTGGAATTCATCGACATAGAGGAAGAAATCTTTTCTTTCATTTTCCGGCATATCGACGCGTTCCATTGCCGCGAGCTGAATCTTCGTAATAATCATACCGCCGAGCAGGCGCGAATTATCTTCGCCGATCCTGCCTTTTGACAGGTTGACTATAAAAATTTTACGAGTATCCATTATTTCTCTGATGTCTATCTTGGATTTTACCTGAGCGACTATATTACGGATAACGGACGCGGACAAAAACTGGCCGATTTTATTTTGCACCGGCGCCACCGCTTCCTGCCTGTACTTGTCGCTATAGTTTGCAAATTCAGTTTCCCAGAAAGATCTCACTACCGGGTCTTTTAAATTTCGCACGACTCTGCGCCTATACGCGGCATCCGCCAGAAGACGGTTGATGCCCAGCAGTGTGGTGTTGGGAAATTCTATCAAAGCCAGGATGGTGTTGTTTAATATGTACTCCATGCGGGCGCTCCAGACATCGGGCCAGATTTTTTTGAATACGCCCATGAGACCGGAGGCGACCAAATGTTTGTACGCGGGATTGACCGTTTCAAGAATATTAAAGCCGATCGGATAATCCATGTCCGACGGATTGAAATAGACCACGTCGTTGATGCGGTTCGCGGGAATGTAGTCGATTATTTTTTCGGCAAAGTCTCCGTGGGGGTCGACGACGCCGACGCCGTTGCCGGCGTAGATGTCGTTTAACACCATGTTCTCAAGCATGGTAGTTTTGCCCATGCCTGTTTTACCGACAACATACGTATGCCGTCTTCGGTCGTCCAGTTTAATTCCAAACTTCCGGTTCTGATTCCGGAAATTGGTCATGCCAAAAAAATTGATTTGGGGATCAACTTGTATCGGCTCCTTTGCCGGTTCATTGGGAGTTTGGTCTTCTCTAATTACATCCATAGACCTAATTATACCAGAAAATTTAATTCGTGACAAAGTGAATAACGCTAGCTGAACGCTTCCACGGTATAAGTCATCACTTCCAATCCCGGTTTTTCCCAGTCGTGTTCTTCCAGACCGGCTTTGGCGCACAAAGAGGATAAGAATTCTTTTTTATCGGATATTTCTTCCCAAACCTGCGGAAGATAAGTCGCGCTGTTTTTTTGTCTGCGCAAAATTACGCCGTCGGTGCCGGGTGTGAGTTTGTTCAACAAATCATCCGGGGATGAAAATTCCAGCGTCTGGGGTTTGGACAAAATTGAAATTTCTATATCTATATTATTAAATTCTTCTTTTGTGAGAGGGGTAAATCTGTAATCATTAAAGGCCGCGGCCACGGAATTTTCTATGATATCAAGATAAAGCGGTTGAATGGCTTCGAGATGCCCGATGCATCCGCGCAGTTTGCCCGCGATGGTGAGCGTGACGAAACAGGGCTGCTGTTCTTTGAATTTATCCGACGGCAATTCGTCTTCGCCTATTTTTAAAATATTGCCGGTTATAAAATGATCATCAATGGCCCAGCGGGACAAACCGAGCATGTATATTTTTTCTTCTTTTGAAAACATATGAATAAATTAAGAATAAATTCCGGCAATTTTGTTTCCGCATTTGCCGCAATTTCCGTTATTTAAATTTTTAATTCCGGCTCTCATGTATTGCCTCTTGATCAAAAGTTCGTTGCATTTCGGACAATATGTATTTCCGTGTTTGCCGGAATCGGCGTTGCCGATATATACATAATTCAATCCTGATTTTTTTCCGATTTCATAAGCCTCCAGTAATTTTTTCAGATTTGTCGGATCAACCGTGTCCATTTCGTAATCGGGATGAAACGCCGACAGGTGCCAGGGCATGTCGGGGCTGATTGTGGAAATAAACTCGGCGATTCTTTTTAAATTGTCGGATGAATCGTTGTAATTGGGAATTATCAAAGTCGTGATTTCGGTCCAGACGCCCGCTTCAAAAAATCTTTTTATACTGTCCAGAACCGGCTGAAGTCGCGATTTGCAAATTTTTATATAGAACTCGTCGCTGAATGATTTCAAGTCAATGTTTATCGCGTGGATGTGCGGTGAAACATAGTCGCAGGTTTCCTTTGACATATAACCATTGGAAACATAAACGCATTTTATGCCGGCGGTTTTTGCCTGTTTGGCGATATCGATTGCGTACTCGGACCAGATGGTGGGTTCGTTATATGTAAAAGCGATTGAGGGCGCGTTTTCTTTCACGGCCATTTCAATGACGGCTTCGGGGCTTAAGTATTCAATCCTGTCCAGAAATGATTTCCAGCCGGGCGTTGATGCTTTTCCGTTTGCTTTTGATATTTGCGAGATATCCCAGTTCTGACAGAATCCGCAACCTAAATTACAGCCAAAAGTTCCCAGTGACAAAATTTTTGTTCCGGGCAGAAAATGATAAAGCGGTTTCTTTTCAACGGGATCCACATTAACCGAACATGGCTTGCCGTAAACCAGGAGCTCCAGTTTGCCTTTTTTGTTTTCGCGCACCCCGCAAATTCCGGTTCCGCCTTCGGGAATTACGCAATAATGCGAACAGGCCAGACACTTAACCTGGTTGTTTTGATTTTGGTATAAATCGGGCATAAATAGCAATGGATTTATTATACCATACAATCAAAAATATATTTACAAATAAAAAACCGGTCGCCTTTATGCTGCCGGTTTTTCATACTGATCCGCGGGTACCGCCCAAGGGGTCAGGTTTTGGCTTGTCTTCTTTTTTCATAGTATTTAAGACAACTCCGGTTTAGCCTCCTTTAATTTATCCTCTTTCAGTTTGAAGTAGTAGGTTGTCATAACCGTGCCTAAAGCGCAGCCGAGCGCGTAAAGCATGACAACTTTCCAATCATTAATATTGTGCAAAATAGTCTCCAGGACATAATACCAGATAAAAATATTAATAATTGTTACTACCCCGCTGGCAAGGATCCGAGTTTCGGCAACAAGTTTCGTCCATGTCGTAACTATCATCATTTCCATGATTCCGACAAAGAAAAGTATCATATGCGTAATGTTAGCGATTCACTGCGGATCGGGGTTTTTAAGTTAAAATCGACCTTTAATATTAAGAACAAAAATGCGCTCCCGGTTAAGTGAACGCAAAATTGTGCTTATATTATGCCAAAAAAATCGTTTTTTGTCAAATTTTTATCGGCAAGCAGATCTATTCTTTTTCGAATTTTTTGTTTAATTCATCTACTTTTTCACTAATAATATCACTTAGTACATCCGCTGTAACGCCACCTTGTGCATTCATTATTTCTACAGCCGTATCTATTAATGATTGAGCGTTTTCCTGGGCTTCGGTCGGATTTTTTAACAAATCAAAAGCCGGGCCGGATAAACTTGCCAGCTCTTCAGTACCCCCTCCCGACTTTCTTGTAATAGCCATAACATATTCTCCTTCATTACTTCCCGCCGGAAAATTAGGAGCAGCATCCAATGTATCTCCTTCTTCTGTTGTCGCAAATATAGTTTGGCCTTCCGAATCTGCTTGTTCTCGTCTCAATCTTGATACGCCGTATTTATCTCCCTGTTCTTCGGCTTTTTTTATCTTTTTATCTAACTTTTTGGGGTGCCAGGAGGCATACCCTTCTTGATCCGGACCTAACTCTGTACTCATATTATATAAATTAGTAAATTAACCGATATTAATTATAAATCATGTTTATTAAACCGTCAATTAAATTATTTACAGGCCGACCAGAGTCCGAGTTTGGCATCGCGAGCCTGTTGTTCCGCTTTTAAAAACACCGAACTTAATTTTACATCCGGCGGAATTGTCATTATGGAAGCATAGCCATCCTCGACCAATTTTAAATTCACAAAAGTTCCGTCTTCAAGATAAACAAAACGGAGCAGACGGCCATATTTGTCGGTTTCGGAAACGTCTTTTTCCAGGCGGACTTTTTTATTCAAGACCAATTGTTTGTTATATGCTGAGGCTTCTTTTCCGAAACACTCCACGGGTTTGCGCGGATCAACTGTTTCCGGGGTATTCATGCCGATATACCTGACTTTCTCGCCGGTGTCTATCACGATCGTGTCGCCGTCGACGACGCGGGTGACGGTGTATAGAGGCGAGGAAGTAGAAACGACGGGTGTAGAAATTACAATTGTAGACGTGCCACCCGTTATTTGAGTTTGTAAATTATTATATGTTTGCGGGATGTTGTAATAATTAAGAATGGCTGTAACAATCAAAATAAGACAGCCGCAAAAAATTGAAATTATTTTTTTCTTTGTAAACATATACTTCGGATAAACCTTCTCCTGGTAATTTTTTTGCGGGTTTGACCGCCTCAGCGGTCACCCCGAGTCCTCGCGGACGAGGAAAGCAAAAAGATTACCAGGAGAAGGTTTATTAGGATAGTATTATCTAGTTAAAGGGATCGCTTTTATTAAAATTAGGAATCATTACCTGCTGGCTTTCTTTGTCTTGTACCCAGCCGTTTTTAAAACCGAGATCTACAAGTTTATCGTAAACCTTATCAAACTCTTCATCCGTGAGCGCGCGGTTTATTTCCGGAAAATTTTCCGCTTTATGCATCGGAAAATACTGGCTCATTAAACTCATAAAAATATTTTTGTCTATTTTTGATAAACTATCTAAAATCGCAAAACTATTTTCCAAATTATTTGGCAAAACAAGATGCCGGACGATTACGCCTCTTCCCTGCTCCGTATCAAAATTTCCAACCTGATCAAGCATTTCCAATATCGCTTTTGTCGCGATTTCTGAATATTTCCTGATTCCGGAATATCTGAAACCGATTTCATCGTCCGCATATTTAAAATCCGGAAGGTAAATATCAATCAGGCCTTTCATCTCTTTTAGAATTTCCGTATTTTCATACGCGTTTGAATTCCAGACTATGGGAATTTTTAAACCCTGCTCACGGGCCAGCGGAATCGCTTCTTTAATTTGTTTCCACCAGATTGTGGGTGTGACCAGATCAACATTTATTGCGCCTTGGGTTTGCAGGTCAATCATCATTTTTGCAAGTTCGCCAACGGAATATTCTTTGCCGATCCCCTCTTGCGAGATTTGAAAATTCTGGCAAAAAACACAACGGAGATTGCACCCTGAAAAAAAGATGCCGCCGGCTCCCTGATTTTTATTTCCGGCCAGCGGCGGCTCTTCACCGAAGTGTTTTCCGAACCAGGCGATTTTTACCTTCGGGATGCCCATATCGGCTTTTTCGTATTTACCTGAGATACCGGCAATTGCGGTTTTATATTGTATTTTGAAGCTGGTTTTTTCTTTTTTTTCTTCTCTCGCTCTCTAGCCTTAACTTCTTTGACAGCATTCTCCCCTTTAGCCGAATCCCAATAATCCGATAACGGCAACTTTTTTTCATCTATAACTAACTGGCCATTATCATCAATTTTTACGGCTTCCATAACTTGTGCCATGCTTGCTACCCGAAACGCATAACCAACAGACCCTTTGTCGGGGCGCTGAAGATACAAATCGACAATGTTAGGCACTCTTCCTTCTTTATAAAAATTATCAGGCTCTTCTTTAAAATGCTTGCCGCCGCTTTTAAATTTATTTCCTCTTTCCAAATAACCAAGCTTAATCAAAAGTTCCGCCAGATCGCCCGAACCGCCGGCGTAGCTTATTAAATCCAGCCCCCACTGTCCAAATTTTGCAGCGCCCCTTCTCAACTCGCTTGTACCCGCAATAATATTATTTTCTTCGCCATGAAGATTTTCTTTAACGCCGTGGCTGGCGGCTGTTTTAGGCATTACCTGAAAAATGCCTCTGGCACCTCTGCTTGATACTGCGCCTTTGCGGCCTCCGCTTTCATTGGCAGCGACTGCACGGGCAAGCTCGACCGGAACGCCATTTTTTTCACAATATTTTTCAATTAAACCGCGCCGCTTGGCGGATTCAAAATTACGAAAATATTTTAAAACGTCTTCCTTTCTAAAACCAAATTTTTTAACAAAATATGTCTTTCCTTCTTCTTCCAAAATTTTATCAAAGGCTTCGTGTTTATCAACAGGAATTTCACCTAACAAAATATCATACAAGCGCTCCATTTTTAATTCTTCGCCTTCTTCGTATTCGTCCTCCTCAATTTCAGTATTACCCGGTATTATTGTCGGCTCATTTTGAAATTTTTTACAGCCCGGACAGACAGCGACAAAGGCAGCCAAAATAGCAGCTGCCAGTTCAGGACGTATTTTGCGATGTTCAGATTTTTCCGGCTGTTTTAAAATTTCAGGCGACGCTTGTTCCGCACTTTCCGCATGAAAACCGGTTTCTCCGCGCATATTATTTTTTTATAAATTATCGCGCACAATGGCCCAGGCGGCCAACGTCTGCCCGTCCCAAATTTCCCCTCTTTTTATAATATCTTCAAACTCATCCGGGCGTCTGTAAATCAATTCTATATCTTCAGATTCATCCAAATTTTGTTCGCCTACCCTTTCCAATTCGCGGGCAATGAAAACATGGGTTGTGTCTTTAAACAAACCGTTCAAACCATCAAACTCCCCAATTTTTATTATATCGGAACTTTTATAACCGGTTTCTTCCAGAAGCTCGCGGACGGCGGCCGCAGACGGCGTCTCCTCCGGACCGGATAATCCTCCGCAAGGAAACTCAACGCTTCTTTTATCCCGTAAATACCTGAACTGAACAGTCAGAAGCAAACGCCCGTCATCTAAAATTGGTATTACCATGGAACATCCCAACCCGGCCGTTTCACCGTAATAATAGTCGCCTTCTTTTCCGCTGGGCAGTGAATATTTATCATGCACATATTTCCACCACGGATTGGCGCCTAAAATTTCGGACGATACTTTTTTTGATTTTTCCATACTATTTAAACAACTCGGCCACCGCCTTCACGTCAACTCCTTCTCCGTTTTTTATAATCGAATGCATTGACCCGCCGCCGTCATTATTCCAACGCGGGATTATGTGCCAGTGCGCGTGAGCCACGGCCTGACCGGCCGCCAAACCATTATTTATCCCCATATTTACCCCATCCGGATGTATAATTGTCTGAATACGTTCAAGCGTGTGTTTAAGCCCGTTGGTCATTTTTACGTAATCCTGTTCAGACATTTTTGAGATATCGTCAAAATGTTTTTTGGGAATAACAATGGTATGCCCCTTGGAACAAGGATGTATATCCAAAAAAGCAAGAACATTCTGGTCTTCAAATACGGTGTAACTGGATATTTCGCCTTCGGCTATTTTACAAAAAAGACAGTCCATATGATTTATATTAGTTAATTAAATTATTGTTATTATATCTTAAAACCACAATATCTCCAAACAGATTATAGTTGCCGCCTCCGTTTAACAATCCTTGCTTTTTAAAATCACTCATATTGCCGACAAACCAGCAATGATCCGATTTGGTCAAACCCAACGCTCTGTCTAATAATTGTCCATTAATATTATTTTTCATCTGCGCCAGCAATTCAACCCGCTCCGGCTGGGCGAAATATTGATTTATCGGAAAGCCTCCGCCGACAATTTCCTTGGATGAAACCGCTTCGAGCGCCAGGAGCGGATAGGTATCGGCGAGAACGCAATGTTTGGCCGACGCCAGTTCATTCTGCCAGATAAAATTCGCGGCCTCATATTGGTCCGCGCTTACGCTGGCCGTGTCCGGGCCCAGCGAATATGAAGCCGTAATTGCCAAAGAAAAAATGAATACGCTCAAAATTATTGCCGTCAATTGAGAAAATTTATTGAACACTAAATTTATCCAAGCGTAAAAAAACATTATTAGGAAAAATAAAGCGATAACACCGTCCAATCTTCTGGCAAGAACATGCTCCCCCGCCAGCAAATACAGGGAGATAAAATAACCGCCTAAAAGGCCGGCAAGCATTACCACAGCCCATTTGGAAATAATTTCATTTTTTCTCCATGCTATTATCAGGCCGTAAATTACGCCGGCAATAAACAGAAGCGCAAACACAAAAATCCACCATCGCCACTGCGTGAAAAAGTTGCCGACAAAGGCGTAAGATGGGGTTTGGTTAAAAATAATATTTCCGGTTGTTATGTCGTGTGGCCTCGGACCCGACGCCAGATAATATCCTGTGAAATTGCCGGCGAACTGTTTGATTTGGGAAAATATATTTATTTTTCCGAAATTGCCGTAGCCGGTTACAAACTCAATGACAGGAATGAATAAAATGGCGATTGGAATAATGATTATGGCCGGCTTTAATTCATTATTTTTACATCTCAACAATACTTCCGCAGTTCCCCATGCTAAAACAAAAAGCACGGCATACAGCGCATAACCGAACAATAAACCGGCTCCGGCTATAGCCAGAATCAGAATCTGTCCTTTTCTGGACTCCTGCAGCCTTTTTAAAACCAACATGGTGAACAACAACCAAACAAGAAAACCCCAATTGACTGGCAATGTGAATGATCCGCCCGCCTGAAAAGCGAAAGGCAGGAATCCGAGCCAGGCGAAAAATAACGCCTGTTTTTTGGCAAAACCGAGCGCCCCGGCGATTTCAAACAACAGAATCGGAAAGACCAGAGACCAGACAATCGGAATAAGCCAGGCATTTACGGACAACAGTGAAACCGACAATAATCTGGATGCAACCGCGCTTACCCCCCACAATTGGCTGTAAGAAAATTTACCCGGATCGAGTTTGCTCAAAAAAGAACTTTGGTCATAAAGTGTTAAATCAACCGATTTTTGCTGAACTATCCGCGCTTCCGTGGCCATATGCCGCCACTGATCCGCCCCATATATCAACTCATGGGTCAACGGAAGATAACTCAACATCAAAAAAGAATGCACGACCAACAAAAATAAAACCGCTTTGGCTTTCAGTTTTGAGAAAATCAAAAATCCCAGGATTAAAGTTGAGAAAAAGAAAATATAAATATATCCCGGATCGATTGTTTGCCAGGGAGTTGTAATAGAAGCGCCAGTACGCGATTTAAAAAGCAGAAAAAATCCGTACAAAACCATCAGCAGATAGATAAATACCCAGACTTTGGCCTGCGGAACTTCCTCCAAAACCTCCAACTCCGGCTTTGGTTCTTCCGGTTCGTTCTTTTTGGCTATTTGCGACCATTGTTCCAGAAAAAAATACAAGGCTCCGTTTATAAAAAAAATAGCCGCGATGCCAGCGGACGTCAAACGGGAAAAGATTATAATCGGTTCCAAAAGCCAGCTTAAGGTTATAACGCCCAAAAACATGCCCAAAATTTTTATGCGGAACGCCTTATGCGACAGATTAAAAAACTTTGCCAGAATTGTGCGGGCGCCCCTGGCAATATAAAATAAATAGACCAGCAATAGCAATAAACCAAAACCACCGCTCCCCCACCTGGAAATGTCAAAATAGACCAGAACACAGATCGCGAACAAAAAAACGAGGTTTTTAGCTATTTTTTTATAATCCATACGCTTTTTTACATTATATCCGAACAATGACAATATATCAACAAATTACCCACCTTTCCTCCACTTTTTTCCTTGCATAATTGACGGGTCTAATATAATATATATTGACCAAAACTTATATATGCCGAGTGATATAATTCAAATTGAAAAAGTGCCGCCGCAAAGTATTGAAGCCGAAGCGTCTCTTTTGGGTTCCATACTTCTGGATAAAGATGCAATGTTGAAAATTGCCGATATAGTCCAGCCCGAAGATTTCTATAAAAACGGCAATGCGCAGATTTTTGAAGCCGTTTTGGAGTTATACCAAAGAAACGACCCCATTGATCTGCTCACAATAAGCAACCGGATGGCGGAGAGAGGTCAGCTGGAAAGCGTCGGCGGATACAGTTATCTTGTATCGCTCACAAATTCGGTGCCGACGTCGTCACATGCGGCCAACTACGCCCATATCATACACAAAAAAGCCACCAGGCGCAGATTGCTAGCGGCCGCTCAGGAAATCAGCCGGTTTGGTTATAACGAAGACGAAGAATTGGATGTGATGCTGGACAATGCACAAAGACAGCTTTACGGAGTATCCCAGAACTACATGAAACAGACTTTTACTCCGATTCGCGGAATTTTGGCCGAGGCTTTTGACAGAATTGACGAACTTCACAAAAACAAAGGGCAGATGCGCGGCACTCCCACGGGTTTTGGCGAACTTGATAATTTGCTGGCCGGATTGCAGAAATCAGATTTGGTAATTTTGGCCGCACGCCCCAGTGTGGGAAAAACTTCGCTAGCTTTGGATATCGTCCGGCATGTCGGCGTAAAAAGAAAAGTGCCGGTCGGTTTATTCTCGCTGGAAATGAGTAAGGAACAACTGGTTGACCGTTTGTTATGTTCCGAAGCGAACGTTGATTTGTGGAAAATGAGAACCGGACGGTTGAGCGAACGACCCGAAGACGATGATTTCCCCCGCATCGGCCACGCGATGGGCGTACTTTCCGAAGCTCCTATTTTTATTGATGACCAGCCGAACAACAATATAATGCAGATAAGAACAAAAGCGCGCCGCTTACAGATGGAACATGGGCTGGGCTTGATTGTAATCGACTACCTACAATTGATGGAATCGCACGGAAGCCAGGAAAACCGCGTGCAGGAGGTTGCGGAAATCACCAGAGGATTAAAAGGCATCGCCAGAGAATTAAGCATTCCGGTGCTTGCCTTGTCACAGTTGTCGCGAAGCGTTGAACAGAGTAAACCGGCTATCCCGAAACTTTCTCACTTGCGCGAATCGGGATCTATCGAGCAGGATGCGGACGTGGTTTTATTTATCTACAGAAAATCAGCCGACCGCAACTACAGGTTGGAAGATATCCCGCCGGATGAGAAATTCATCGCCGAAGTGCATGTGGCCAAACACCGCAACGGTCCGACCGGAATGATAAAACTAATTTTTGACGAACAAAGAGCGTCCTTCCGAAATATGAGTACGCAATATACGGCCGATGCCGGCGCAAACGCCCCTGTAACTTTGAAACCGAGATCAGCTTTTACCCAACAAAACCGGGAGCCGCAATTTCCACCGATGTAAAATTAAAAATCATAATCTAATTATTAATTGAAACTTACTCCGCGCGAACGGAGTGAATTTCTTTGAGAAAATCATATGTCAATGTTTTCCAAATTAAAACAGTTTAAGGACATGCGCGATCAGGGCAAAAAATTGCAAGGCGCGCTGGCCGGCGAATCCGTTACCACCCATAACGGCGGAGTGGCTATTACAATGGACGGGAATTTGAATATTAGCGCCGTCGCCGTTGATGAAGAACTTTTGAATGCAAGTAAGAAAGAAAAATTGCAAAATGCCATAAAAGACGCCCACGGCGACGCTCTTAAAAAAATGCAGAGAATAATGGCGACAAAAATGCAGGAGATGGGCGGCTTCCCCGGATTAAAATAAAATATGTACTCAAAGTCAATTAATAATTTGATTGACGCGTTTCGAAAACTTCCAAGCGTCGGGCACAGGACCGCGGAGAGGTTTGTTTTTCATTTGTTAAAATCAGGGAAAAAAGAAGTGGGAGAACTTACTCTGGCTTTGAAGGAACTGATTGATAATGTCAAAAGCTGCGAGGTCTGCTGGGATTTCAGCGATGAAAATCCATGCCGGATATGCGCCGACAAAACCAGGGACGCGGACACCGTTTGCGTGGTCGCCGATTCCCAGGACATACCCGTCATTGAACGCACAAATGCTTTCGGCGGGCTTTACCATGTTTTGCGCGGAGTGATAGAATCGGGCGATGAAAACAGCGCCGAAAAAATCAAATCGCAGGAATTGTTTTCAAGGGTTAAATATCGGAAAACAATTAAAGAAATAATCCTGGCTTTCAATCCGGATCTTTCCGGTGAAACAACCATGCTTTACCTGGAAAATGAATTGAAGAAAATAAACCCGAAAATCAAAATTTCCAGACCGGCCCGGGGTCTGCCCGTGGGTAGTGACATTCAGTACGCGGATGAAATTACACTTGGGAGCGCATTAAAAAATAGAACAACAAAATAAAAAAAGAAAAACAAAAAACCAGGCAATTGCCTGGTTTTTAAATTTATATATTTTTACGCGATTTTCACCTGGCTGTATCTCTGTCTCTGTCCGTGGGCCTTGTGATAGCGAACTTTGCGTTTATACTTCTCAACCAAAAGGGTTCTGGTTTTTCCCTGTTTCTCAAGGACGGCCTCAACCTTAACTCCGGAGAGATAAGGATTGCCTATTTTAACATCGCTGTCATCATCGTTGGCAGTAAGTAGTACCTTGTCAAAGGTTATTTTTGAGCCTTCTTCATCGGGCAATTTTTCTATTTTTAAAACATCGCCGGTTTTAACCAAATATTGTTTTCCACCGGTGGCAATAACTGAAAGCATATATAAATAATAATTATTTCAAATGTGGGGCTTAATATACATTAAAATCAAGATTCTGTCAAATATCACGACAGGCTGGCTGTGAACAGTTTTTTCGCTTTCCTCGCCCGCGAGGGCTCAGGGTGACCGCTGTGGCGGTCAAACCCGCTCAAAAACTATTCACAGCCAGCCTGTCTCAGATCTTTGAAAAACCCACCGTATCCCCTATTTTTACTCCCGTTTTTTCCACAAAACCGGCCGGGAGTTCCAAAACAAAGTTTGAGGGATGGCTTGAAAAATACGGGGTAAGTTCGGCTTCGGTTTTTCCCGGTTCCGGCTGTAGATTTGGGGCAATTTCCACAATTTTTGTCCTGTCAATCCAAACAATATCCAGAGGAAATTCCATGCTCCTCATAACCATAGCATGCTCGCCCTCGTCAGTGAAAACAAACAACATTCCCTGATATTTCCCCATATCTTTTTTGTTGCTCCAACCCTCGAAAAGATGTCCAGGGGTATTTGCCACCAGAACTTTAATTTCCAGTCCGCCAATTTTAACAATGGCCTTCGGCCACACATATTGATAAATGCGGAAAATAAGAGCAATCACCAATATTGACGCGAATACGATTAAATGCCATTTTTTTAAAGGTTTTGATTTTGACATAATTATAACGGATTTTCTTTTTTTACCAGCCAGATGTTAATGATAACCATCAGCAGAACCAGAAAAGCAAGGGCCATTAATTTTTGCCTACTCTGCAAAAATAAAGTTGTTATTCCAAAAATGGTTGCAACCGAATAAAGAAGGATTACGGCCTGCCTCTGGCTGAAACCGGCATCGACCAAACGAAAATGCAGATGCTCCCTGTCACCCTTGAATATGGAATGTTTTTTGCGGACGCGGACCGCCATCACCCGGATAAGATCCAAAATCGGTATGGCCATGACCAGCAGGGCCGTGGCGAATTTTCCGCCGCCTATTATAGCCAGAATACCCAGAATAAATCCCATAAACAAACTTCCGCCTTCGCCCAAAAAAATCTTGGCCGGATAAAAATTGAAAAATAAAAATCCGAGACAGGCGCCGGCAAAAACAGCCGAAAGCAAGCCGACGTTGGGCTGAAAATATTTTGCCGTGTTGGTAAGGAACAAAATCATGAAAGCGCCGATGGTGGCGATCCCTCCCACTAAACCGTCTAGGCCGTCAAGAATTTTCGTGGTGTACATCATGCCCATCAGCCAGAAAAAAATTAAAATTTCAGCGAGAATAAAAAAATTGCCGAGGTTGATTATGCCTCCGCCCAAAGGATTGGTTACCTTCTCAAGTCCGATTCCAAATAAGATTGCGACCAAGGCCGCAACGGCGGTTATTGCCAGTCTGATTTTTGCCGAGAGCTGTTTTACATCGTCAACCAAACCCATGATTATTAAAATTGAACTGGCGATGAAAACTCCGATGAGTTTTGTTTTAAAAATATCTATGCCGTAAATCGGATGCATCAACAAATATAATACCACCAGCCAGAAGGAAACGTAGACGGCAATGCCTCCCAGCAAAGGAACCGGGGTTTTATGCGTTTTACGCTGATCGTCCGGGATATCAAAAATTCGCAATGCGATTGCGATTTTTCTTACCGCTAAAGTCAATATTACGGACAGCAGAAGCGCCGCGACGAAATAACCAAAGTACGTAAAAAACATAATTTCATTCTACCCTTATCTCTCCCCCGTTGCCGACCACTATAGTATCCTTTCTGTTTAATTTTTTTGCAAGCAAAAGTTCCGCCAGTTTATTTTCAATTCTTTCCTGCAAAGCGCGCCGCATCGGACGGGCGCCGAATTCAGGATCATAACCGGCTTTTGCCAAAAATTCAAGCGCGCCTTCTTCAAACCTCATCTGGATTCCTTTGGTTTCCAAATCTTTTGCCACTCTCTTCAGCATTAATTCCGCAACTTTCTTAATGTCTTCCAATGTTAGCGGCTTGAACATCACTATGCCGTCAAAACGGTTTAAAAACTCCGGCCGGAAATATTGTTTTAATTCTCCGTGAAGTAATTTTTCTTTTATAACTTCGGAAGACAAGCCGTTGCGCATTTGCTCCTGCACATACGACGTGCCGGCGTTTGAAGTGGCGATTAAAATAATATTGGTGAAATCAACCACGCGGCCGGTGCTGTCGGATAAGCGCCCGTCGTCCATGACCTGTAAAAATAAATTTAAAATATCCGGATCGGCTTTTTCAATTTCGTCCAGAAGCAGCAATGAAAAAGGACTGCGCCGCACGGATTCCGTGAGTATGCCCGTTCCCTTGGCTCCGGGCGTGCCGATTAAGCGGTAAATGCCGGATTTATCCTGGTATTCGCTCATGTCTATGCGGATCATCCTGTCTTCACCGCCAAAATAAACTTCGGCGATTGTTTTTGCCAGTTCGGTTTTGCCGACGCCGGTCGGCCCGAGGAATAAAAAGTTCGCAATCGGTTTTTTAGTGGAACGAATTTCGGCGCGCGCCCGGCGCAAAGCGTTTGCGACCGAACTGACGCCCTCATCCTGGCCGATAACCCGTTTATGCATTTCTTCTTCAAGGCGCAGGAGCTTTGACGACTCGTCGCTGGAAACGGTTGTGACCGGAATTTTTGTCTTCTCACCCACGACTTCGGCCACCTCTTCGGCGCTCACCAAAGAATTGGCGCCTTTTTTGTTATGCGTCTTGCTTGCGGCTTCAGTCATAACTTCAAGTGCGCTGCCGGGCAGATTAATTTCGTGGATAAATTTTTCGCAAAACTGTACGGATTTTTCTATCGCGTCATACGAAAAAAATACGTTGTGCTTGTATTCGGTTTCCCCGACTTTCGATTCCAAAACCTGTATGGCCTGATTTTCGTCCATTTCCGGTATTTCAACTTTTGTAAATACGTTTCCCAGCGTGGAATTGGAAATATGCTGAGCGAATTCTTCGTTGGTGGTTGTGGCAATCGTTAAAAATTTGCCGCTGTTTAAAAATTCGGCCAGGGTATCGGCAACATCAAGGCTACCCTGCGATCCGCCGGCCGATACGCCGATAATTTCATGTATATTGTGGATAAATAAAATCACGTTGCGCGCGCGGGAAATTTCATACATTATATTCCGCAATCTGTCCACGGCTCCGGCGGGCGTTGTTCCCGCCAACAGCGCCGAGACACTGAGTCTAACCAGTCTTTTATCTTTTAACCGATCCGGAACATCCTCAACCACCATGCTCTGTGCAATTCCTTCAACAACCGAACGCTTGCCGACGCCATGATCCCCGACCAAAAGCACGTTATGCTGGCCGCCTTCCACGACCATATAAATTTCTTCCATTTCTTTTGAACGGGCCACGCACGGGCTCAAATGTCCGAATTGGGCGAGCAATGTCAGGTCGTCGCTGAATTGATTGAGGTAAGGCGTAGCCAAAGCCGTCATGGCCTTATCCATACCGTATTTCGATCTGTGGCTCGCGGCCCGGCTGAATTTGACATACTGCCTGTACAATCTCTCTCGTATTCTGGCCCATTCAACCACATTGACCATTTTTTGATTGTTGATATTCAAATCAAATAAAACCTCTTGGACTTTGGGAGATTCCTTCACAACCGATAAAAGCAATTCGGTAACGCTGACATAGTCCTGGTGCGCGGAATACGCTTCTTCGTAGGCCTTAAAAATGACCTGCTGTAAATCCGCGGAAATGAGCGGCATTACAACCTTTGTCGCTTTTTCCTGCTGAGGATTAAAAGTTTTTTCAAGCTGTAATTCCAAATCTTTGGACGGAATTCCAAGCCTGATGAATACGTTTGCGATTCTGTTGAAAGTTAGCAAGGCCAAAAATAAATGTTCGGGTTCTATGACTCTGGCTCCCTTGGTATCGGCCAGCTTGTACGCTTCACCCAAAACCATCCTGGCTTCTTCTGTGAAAGCCTCGGCGATGTTATGCCGGTTTTTACGCGGCACTCTTTTCACCTGATTCCATACATTTATATTAAAACCCGCGTCTTTTTCCGGTTTACTTGAATCGTATTCAAAACTTTCCACCATTCCCGCGAATTCTCCCTGCCGGATAATCCGGTACCACAAATAAGTAAGACCGATTACGCCGAGCAAAAACAAAACCGATATCGGCGCAGTCAGGCCGTTTATAAAATTCTTATAATCAAAATTCGGAACGTAATTATAAATTCCGCTTTTATAGACAAGGAACCCGCACCAGATCCAGCAGGTAAGCCAGAACGCCAGCGCGGTGATAATTCTGATTTTATTGAGTATCCGCCTGCCTTTTTGAAGCGAAATATGATAGCGCGTTAACGGGTAGCTCCAATATAGCCATTTGTTGCGCAAATAAATTCCCATCTGCATGCCTTTGCACTCGCCGCATTTGGAAAAACCCGAATAACCGGTTGATTGGCATTTCGGACAGGTAAGAATATTTAAATCGGCAGATTTTTTAAAATCCATATTTACAACGCATTGTGCGGACCTCCTTTAAGTGCGGAGGCGGCAATCAAGCCGTAAACGACGGCGACCGGCAACAAAAGCCACAATAAAAATAAGATCACGCAAAATATCAGATAAAATATCAGCGCTATGCCGCGGAAAATAACCTGCACCAGGCGCATGAAAAAGCTGACTATCCGGCCCTGCCAGTCGTTCTGCCCGAACATCGGGACAAAAATATTCGCAAGCCACAAGCCGGGCGCGAGCGTCTGGTTTCCGCGCTTTAACAAATCAAAACACCATTTTGCGGCATGAACCATCCCCTTCGTGTACCACCAAATGGGAAAATAAATAAAATCAAAAATGGTTTCGAGCAAAAGGCGTTGGAAAACAATCAAAAACATATTTATATGGTTGTTTTAAGTATACCACAAAAAAAACAAACTAAAAAGACGGCTATGCGCCGCCTTAATTTAATTGCTAATACCCTATTTCTTCGCGACAACCGTATCCTTGACGCCCATATACTTTACTCCGGTCGCTTCAATCATATTCATACTCGCCAAACGGGTTTGAATATTGTTGATAGAACTGTAATCGGCTATTTCGATCTGCGTACGCTGCATGTCCTGTTCCAGCGCGGCAACCTGATTTTCCATGCGGTGCATTTCATATCCGCTGGTTGTGGACGAAGTTGTCTTTAATATGTAAGCCGAACCCATCACCACTATAACTCCCACCATAACAATCCGGATAGCCTTTGAATCTATCCATGCGGGCAAACTTAAAAACTTAATTGCGTTGACCAGCCTGTTATATTTATATTGAATTTGCCTCCTAATTGACATATGAATTTTTAACGTTTGAACGAAAGGGATTCTTCGCTTCGCTCAGAATGACAATCGCTCAACAATTCTTAATTTTGCGCTTCTGGACCGGGGATTTTCCTTGGCTTCCGCATCGCCGGCTACAATCGGTTTTTTTGAAATTATTTTTATTGCTTTATTTTCCGCCGAACGAAAATACTGTTTTACTATCCTGTCTTCCAGAGAATGGAAAGTGATAACCGCGAGCCTGCCCGATGGGGTCAAAATATCCACCGCCTGGGGCAATGCGCTTTTTAGATTTTCCAATTCTTTGTTTACGACTATGCGCAAGGCCTGAAATACTTTTGTCGCCGGGTGTATGTCGCCTATTCTCGGCACCGCTTTGTCGGTGTGCAAGATATTTCTGTAAACCTCCAGAATCACTTCAACCAGCTGCCAAACTTTTTCAAACGGTTCATGCTTTCTTTTCTCCGTTATCGCTTTTGCAATTTCATAGCTAAATTTTTCTTCGCCGTATAATTTAAATATTTTATTTAATTCCTGCTCGTCGTAAGTGTTTAAAACTTCTCCGGCCGTAAGCGACCCGTTCTGCGCCGTTTCATATCTCATATCAAGCGGCTCATCCGGCAGGTTAAAGCTGAATCCCCTGCCGCGCTCTTCAAACTGCGGAGATGACCAGCCGAGATCCATCAAAATTCCGTTTATTGGATTGAACTTATTTTCTTCAACAACCTTTTTTAAATTTACAAAATTTTCTCTGACTAAAATTGCCCTGTCTTCAAATCTGTATAAAAACCTTTTTGCCCGCAATACCGCTTCGGTGTCGGAATCTATACCTAGCAGTTTTCCGTCCGGCGCTGTTTTCTCCAAAATTTCCTCGCTATGTCCCGCATCGCCCAAAGTGCAATCCACAATATTCATTCCAGGTTTTAACTGCAATGCCGTGATTACCTCCTTAAGTAATACTGGAACATGTCTCATACTGTCATCTTGAACGTAGTGAAAGATCTCTGTCCGTTATACCGTATTAAACCCCCAATTCTCCCATCCTTTCCGCAATCGCGCCGCTTTCGGCTTCTGTTGTTCCTTTATAATTGGACCAGTTGTCCTGATCCCAAATTTCTAATCTATTGTAAAGACCGGCAATGACAACCGATTTTTTTAAACTTGCAAACTGTCTTAAGTATTCCGGCAAGATAGCTCTGCCCTGCGTATCAAGATCGACATCCATAGCTCCGGCCAGCATCAGGCGCGAAAACGCTCTGCTGTTTGCCTGGCTTATCGGAAGCGCGGCTAATTTTTTCGCCAGCTTCTCCCATTCCGTTTTGGTGTACAAGAACAAACAATTATCAAGCCCGCGCGTGACAACCGCGCCCTTTGCCAGTTCACGCCGAAACTTGACCGGGATCGCCAGTCGTCCTTTGTCATCCAGATTGTGCGAATATTCTCCGATGAACATATGCTCATTGTCATCCTGAACTTGTTTCAGGATCTCTTTTGATTTTGGGGATGCTGAAATAAATTCAGCATGACACGGACACTCTCCCCACTCTTCCCCATCTACATCCATTTTACACCACTATAAAACACAAGTCAACAAAACACCCCATATTAACTTTGATAAAATATGGGCTAAGGTAAAACAAAAACCCCGCCTGGTTGGCGGGGTGTGGATAAGTTTTTATTCAAGAGATCCTGAAACAAGTTCAGGATGACATTATACTTCAACTTCCAGTCCAAAATTAACAACCGTCGCCTTCACTCCCAGATCGCCGGTCAAACGGCTGGCCAATGCCTCGGATGCGGCTGGCTCGCCGTGATTGATATAAACTTTTTTCGGAAGTGATGTCCCCCCGCCCACCCAGTCAAGCAATTTATTCTGATCGCCGTGCGCGGATAACGCGCCGATGGCTCTTACCTGGCAGTGCACCGGAATTTTTTCTCCCAATATTTCCACCGGCGATTCACCTTCCAAAATTTTTCTGCCCAAAGTTCCCTGGGACTGATATCCGACAATCAACAGAGAATTTCTTTTATCCGATAAATACCTCATCGCGTGGTGGACAATTCTTCCGCCGTTCATCATGCCGGCACCGGCAATTATTATTTTCGGTCCCGGCATCTGGTTTATCCGTTTTGATTCTTCTTTTGTTTCACACATCGTCAGCCCCGGAAATCTGAACAAATCATCGCCGTTTTTAAACAGTTCCGCCGCTTCTTCGTCGTAATACCTCGGATACTTTACGTATACCTTGGTGGCGTTGATCGCAAGCGGGCTGTCCAAAAAAATCGGTACGCGCGGCAATTCATGTTTTCGGTCAACTAAATCATTCAAATCATAAAGTAATTCCTGTGTTCTTTCCAATGAAAAAGACGGTATCATAAGCACTCCGCCGCGGCCGATTCCGCCGCGCACCAAATCTTCTATCATTTTCTGCCTTGTATCGGTGGATTCATGCAACCTGTCGCCGTAAGTCGATTCGCAAACCAAGGCATCCAAATCGCCCGGAAGAATTTCCGTATCCCTTAAAATCGGAACATTCACATTGCCGATATCGCCGGAAAAAACGATTTTCTTATTTTCCCCTTCGAACAAAACGAAAGCCGAACCGAAAATATGCCCGGCATCAAAAAATTTAAATTTTAAATCGTCAAACAATTGAAAGCTTTCTCCGTAATCAACGGCTTTGAACTGTTGCATCACGCCGGCGATATCCGTGCTGGCGTATAAAACTTTTCCGCCGAATTTACGCTTATTGTATGTCATCACTTCCAGCGCGTCTTCCAAAATCAGTTCAGTCAACTCAATAGTGGCCGGCGTCGCATAAAAATATCCGGTATAGCCGCCCTTGATAAGCAAAGGCAATCTGCCGACATGGTCAAGGTGGGAATGGGTTATAACCACCGCCGATAATTCCTTGGGATCAAAAGATAAGGGGTTGAAGTTTTTCTCTTCGTTAAATTGCCCGCCCTGAAACATTCCACAGTCAACAAGAATTTTTTTGCCGTCCGCCTCAAGCAAATTGCATGAACCCGTTACCTCCCTGGCCGCGCCGTAAAACGATACTTTCATAGATATTATAAGTCTAATTTATTATGTAAGATAGTATAACACGCCCGTCAAAAGCAACAAAACCTTTATACACACCCGCGCCAAAATATACTACCCAAAAACGATATTCTCTGCTACAATATTATGGTTATAAGCATATATGCGACGCAATCTTGAGAACATAGAAATCGTTGAGCCGCCAATTGAAGAACTAACAAAAAAATACTCCCGGTTTTCAACCATAAAACGGACCTGTATGGCGGGTTGCGGCTGTCTGGTTGTTGTTTTGATAGCGCTGATAGTTTTCTTAAAACTGGCGATGGGAACGGGACCGCAAATTCTCAGGCAGGTTCCAAGTGAATTTCCCGCCGATATTCCGGTTTATGATAAAGACAACATAGACCAGATAACTTTCGTTTCCGGAGATTATAAAAACAGAGGCATAGAAATCGCGGCTTTTTTCCCGAAGATAATTCTGTCTCCCCTGTTTCTTAGTTTGGACAAAAATCAAATCGCTCCGTCTTCATCGGATGACACCGGAGTGATCGCTTCGGCAAAAAATTTATGGAAAATAATAAAAACACCGGTAAGCGATCACAGGGATACCATTCAGATAGAATGGAAAAACCTTGATGCCGGACCCGCTTTTCTGATTGACTATTACAAAAAAGAACTGGGAAAAAAAGATTACACTATAGATGTTGAAAGCGAAGGAGCGGATTTTAAACAATTTTCATTCAGCCGGGGAGGTATAACCGGCTCGCTGTATGCGCAAGGAAACGAGGACGTAAAACCGGGAGCGGATTACGTCACGCTGACGGTTAATTTGGATCCGAGTGCCGCGGTGACAAGTACTGCGGCAACAACCACACAACAATAACTATGCTTTCAAAAATATTAAATGGCCAGTCGAAATCGATCACCGGCGCCGCGATTATCCTCGCGGCCGCAACTTTAGTAAGCCAGATAGTCGGGCTATTGCGCGATCATATTTTCGCCCATTATTTCGGCGCCGGCCCGGCCATGGACGCCTATTATGCCGCCTTTAAAATTCCGAACCTGGTTTACAACCTGCTCATCGTCGGCGCTCTAAGCTCCGGTTTTATTCCAACCTTCACCAAACTTTTCACAAACAGCGACGATAAATCGCCGGCCTGGAAACTGGCCAACAATGTTTTGAATATCACGGCCATTTGTCTGGGCGGTTTAAGTTTGCTGGGTATTATTTTTACACCGGCCATTACTCCGATTATCGCTCCCGGTTTTTCTTTCGCCACAAGGCAAATGGTAACGACTTTTACCAGAATAATGTTCGGTTCCACTTTTTTGCTTGGTCTATCTATGGTGGTGGGCGGAATTCTGCAATCTTTGCGCAGTTTTGTCCTATATTCTTTGGCTCCGATTTTTTATAACGTCGGTATAATTATAGGCGCGGTTTTTTTGGTGCCGGCCATGGGTATAAACGGACTGGCTTGGGGCGTGGTACTGGGTGCGGCTTTGCATCTCAGCATGCAAACTTACAGTTCATACGTAAACGGCTACAGATGGAAGTGGATTTTGAACTGGAGAGACAAAAGCACTAATTTAATCTGGAAATTAATGGTGCCAAGAACGTTGGGCCTGGCCATCAGCCAATTCAACCTGATCATTGTCACAATTTTGGCTTCGCTTCTGCCTGTCGGCAGTGTCACAATTTTCAATTATGCAAACAATCTGCAGGGAGTTCCGACCGGATTGATCGGCATCCCTTTTGCACTGGCGGTATTTCCGGTTTTGTCGGCTTCGGTTGCCAAAGGAGACAAAGACGAATTTATAAAAAATTTATCTTCAACAATGCGCCAGATCATATTTTTAATCATTCCGATTTCAATTGTTTTCATGCTGGTGCGCGCGCAAATTGTGAGAGTGGTTTTGGGCAGCGGCGAATTTGACTGGACTGCCACCATTCAAACCGCTGACGCTCTTGCCTTGTTTTCTCTGAGCTTATTTGCCCAGTCGCTTATACCGCTGTTTGCCCGGGCTTTTTACGCGCTTTCAAACACAAAAACTCCATTTATTATCGGCGTCATTTCGGAATTATTCAGTATAATCGCGGCATTGCTCCTGATGAGACCACTGGGAGTTTCCGGCCTGGCTTTAGCGGTATCAATCGGTGCTATTTTAAATTGCTTAATGCTGGCCGTTGCTTTGCGCGGGGTGTATAAAACTCTGGACGGAGAAAGAATTTGGGCCTCATTTCTCAGGATAATAATAGCGGCTATTCCGATGGCTATAATAATACAGCTTCTTAAATATCCGCTGGCGGAAATTTTTGACCAGACTCATTTCTGGGGTATATTTGCCCAGGGCGCCGTTGCCGGCGTGGCGGGCTTGGCAATTTACGTTATTATATGCTATATATTGAAGGTACCGGAACTTATACAACTTAAAGACAGCTTGCAAAGACGCTGGCTAAAGTTCAAGAACGTTACGGTTGTGGAATCGATCAGCAACAACGAATAACCTAAAAAAATGTCAATTGAAACGGAAAAAATCAGAAATTTTTGCATAATCGCTCATATAGATCACGGAAAATCAACTCTGGCCGATCGTTTTTTGGAATTTACCGGAACCGTTTTAAAAAGAGACATGAAAGACCAGCTTCTTGACTCCATGGATCTGGAACGCGAAAGAGGCATTACCATAAAACTCACGCCGGTGAGGATGGACTATAAAAATTATATTTTGAATTTAATCGACACTCCCGGACACGTGGATTTTAACTACGAAGTTTCCCGTTCCCTGGCCGCGGTTGAAGGCGCCGTACTTTTGGTGGACGCAACCCAGGGCGTGCAGGCGCAGACTATTGGCAATCTGTATCTGGCAATCGATCAAAATCTGACAATTATACCGGTTATAAACAAAATTGATGCGCCGATGGCCAACATCGAAAAAACCCGGGCGGAAATTATCCATCTCATCGGCTGTAAATCGGAAGATATTATCCTAGCCTCCGGAAAAACCGGACAAGGCGTTGAAGATATTCTGGAAGCCATAGTTGAAAGGATATCTCCGCCCGAAGACACTTCGCACAATGACACGCGGGCTTTAATTTTTGATTCCGTTTATAACGACTACAAAGGCGTTATAGCTTCCATCAGGGTCGTGGACGGAGAATTAAAAAAAGGCGATAAAATTTTTTTACTGGGCACGGGAGCGGACGCGGAAATTCTGGAAATCGGATACTACAAACCTAAGTTCAAGCCGACTGAAAAACTGAACAACGGAGAAATCGGATACGTGGTCACGGGTTTGAAGGAATTAAAGGAATGCCGCGTCGGCGACACCATCACGACAATAAAAGGAGAAATAAAAGATATCACCGCGGAGGCCCTTCCCGGATATAAAGAAGTTAAGCCGATGGTATACGCCGGCATTTTTCCGAAAGAAGGCGACGAATATCAGATTCTCCGCGATGCCATAGACAAATTAAAATTAAACGACGCTTCCTTGTTTTACGAACCCGAGCACTCGCTCGCCCTTGGCTTCGGCTTCCGCTGCGGATTTTTGGGATTATTGCATTTGGATATTTTTCAGGAAAGATTGCACCGCGAATACGGCATGGAAATAATCATCACCGTTCCCAGTGTCGCATACAAAATTAAAACAAAAAATAACAAAGAAACGATCATCCACAGCCCGCAGGAAATGCCCGACCCCAGCCATCTGGAACAGACTCTTGAACCCTGGATGAAACTGGATATAATCACGCCCAAAGATTTCGTCGGCAATGTAATGGCTTTGATATCCGAAAGAAAAGGAAAATATATTAATACGGAATACTTAAGCTCCGATACCGACCAAAGAGCTATGCTTCATTACGAGATCCCCCTTGCCTCGCTGATAACCGACTTTTATGATAAACTTAAGACGGTAACTTCGGGCTACGCGTCCATGAATTACGAATTTAAAGATTACGAAGAAACCGACGTAGTAAAATTGGATATTATGGTGGCCGACGATCCGGTGGAAGCCTTGTCAACGTTGGTTTGGCGCGACCAGGCCTACAAAGTAGGTAAAAAAGTGGTTGAATCGTTAAAAGATTCCCTGCCCAGACAGCAGTTCGTGGTTAAAATACAGGCGGCCGTGGGCGGAAAAGTAATCGCGGCCGATCGCCTGTCCGCTTTGCGCAAAGATGTTTTGGCAAAAATGAGCGGCGGCGACTATACCCGCAAAATGAAGCTTTTACAGAAACAGAAGAAAGGCAAGAAAAGAATGGGGGCGCACGGCAAGGTGGATATTCCAACCGAGACTTATTTAGCGGTCTTGAAAAGATAATAAGGGTTATGGCGATAAATTATAAATAATTTCATTTCACTCACTCATTTCGCTTATGAAACCAAAGACAGCAAAACGTTTGTGGATAGTCATATCCCTGATTGGCATTCTGGCAATGCTTATGTTTACGTTATTGCCGGCATTTAAATAAACCAGGGGGAAACGGATAATTTATGCGGATTTTAAGAAAGTACCAACTGGACATTATTTTTCTATTTTTCGCTCTAACCGCCATTATCTGGACTGCCTTTTTTGAACTTAATTATTCCGGCGTTGATCCGCACGATTATGAATGGCTTATTGTCGGACCAATAATTATCTTATATTCCGCCTGGATCTGGAAAATAAGGGAAAAAATAAACATATCGGAACGGAGAAAACCTACCGGAAAAAGTCTTGTGTATTGGATAATTCTTGGCATTCTTATTTTCTCCGGATATATAAGTCCCATTTCCATCAATGAATACTTGTCTATAAATATATTCTTTATAATTTTTACCATCTTTCTTGCCGATTCATACTGGGATTTTAAAAAAATAACCGTGAACGAAGTGACTAATACAAGATAATATGCCAAAAAAATGGAACCTGCTCCCGCCTCCCCCATCCGATTTTATTAATTCTCATCCCGAACTTCCTCCCATAATCGCGCGCCTTCTTTGGAATAGAAATCTTTACACTCAGGAACAGATAGACGAATTTTTAAACCCGGATTATTCCCGGGATATTCATGATCCGTTTATTTTTAAGGACATGAACAAGGCCGTTGAAATGATTTTCAAGGCCATATCCGAAGAAAAAAATATAGTCGTGCACGGAGATTACGATGCCGACGGAGTTTGCGCCTCGGCCATAATCATAAGCTGTTTAAAAAAACTCGGAGGCCAGAATGTCAATGTTTTTATCCCCCACCGGGAAGAAGGATACGGATTGAATCCCAACACCATAGAAACTTTATTCAAACAAAAAACGGATTTGATTATAACATGCGACTGCGGGGTCAGCAATTTTGAAGAAGTTGCTCTGGTAAAAAAGAAAGGAATGAAAATTATAGTAACCGACCACCATACCGTGCCTAAAAAATTGCCTAAGGCGGACGCGATAATCCATCCGCTGGCGGACGAAAATTATCCCGACAAAGGCTTGTGCGGAAGCGCTGTTGCGTTCAAACTCGTACAGGCTCTGCTCAAAAAGCATTCCGAAAATCATGACACCCTTTCGGACGGCCAAAACCATGAATCTTTTGAAAAGTGGATGCTTGACCTGGTTGCGATAGCCACAATCGGAGATATGGTTCCCCTGCTCGGAGAATCAAGGACTCTCACCAGATACGGGCTCACTGTTTTGAATAAAACGCGGAATATCGGATTGAAAAAACTTCTTATCGTCGCCGGAATCGCCGATGAAAACGGCCAGCCAAAACGGGGCGCTTATGACGCATATTCCGTGGGATTCCAGATTGTGCCGAGATTAAATGCCGCCGGCAGAATGGATCACGCAAACTCGGCTTTCGCCCTGCTGATGGCTAAAGACGAAAAAGAAGCCGAAACTCTCGCTTTGCAGCTGAATAAAAATAACATTGACCGGCAGAAACTCACGGATCAATATGTGAACGAGGCCAGGGAGCAAATCAAAAAAACGGACCAGCAAAAAAACAGTGCGATTTTCGTGGTGGGAAAAGATTGGCCAGCCGGAATTCTCGGGTTGATTTCGGGAAAAATCAAAGACGAATTTTACAAGCCGGCCATTGTCATGAGCGAGATAAACGGCGAGATCAACGGATCGGGAAGAAGTATCAAGGAATTTAACCTCATTGCCGCCCTGCAAAGCATGCCGGAATTATTTGAAAAATTCGGCGGCCATCCGCAGGCCTGCGGACTCACTCTGAAAGATAAGGATAAACTTGAGGAATTTAAAACCAGACTGACCGAAAAAGTTTCCCTTCAAACAGCCGCGATCGAACTTATCCCCCAGATTAATGTCGACGCCGAAACGGATCTCGACGATGTAAATTGGAAATTATACGATCTGCTTCAAAAATTCGAGCCGTTCGGACAGGCAAACGAAGAACCGGTGTATATGGCCGGCGCCCTGACGATCGTGGGCATCGAGCCCGTCGGACAAGATGGAAAACACCTCAAATTAATGGTTAAGCACAACTCGCATGTAACGAGAAAAACCATCGGCTTCGGACTGGGAGATGCAAACCGCTATACGGAAAACTGGAAGGAAAATTTAAAGTCGGGCGATAAAATCGATATGGTTTTTACGGTAGGGGTCAATGAATGGAACGGCAACAGAGAATTGCAACTGACAATAGAAGACATTAAAAAAACGGTCCCGAATTAATCGGGACCGTTTTTTTTTATCAAATTTTATGCGTTCTTTATTTCCTTTTCCAGATCACACCACTTCTTTTTCAATTCCTTTATCAGCGCAGTTTTCATATCCATGGCCATTTCTTTTTTGGCTCCATATTCTTCCACCGCACGCTCAACCAGCGCATCGTACATTTCTTTCGTGGGACCTTCCAACTGTTTAAGGCTTTCTTTAAGCTGTCCGTAAAGATCTTCAACATGTCCCTTTATTTTATCCCTCATCTCCTTGCCTTGGGGAGTGACATTGAGCCACATTAAAGCGGCACCCAGCAAACCTCCTAAAAAAAGTCCTTTTTTAAATGTTCCCATATTGGTAATGATTATATTTAAGGACGACACACAGCCCATTATTTTTTATTGAGCCGGGGTTGCGCAGCCTGCGCCTCCTGAAGCCGCTGCCGTGCCTGCCGTGGTTCCAAACCCGGCGGAAGTCGGCGTATTGCTCAATGTTGTCTGGCATTCGCTGGGCGGATTCGTAAAGCTTGCGCATATTGCCTGCTTCACGTCCTCCGGGGTGCGGTTTGCCTGCGCTTCCGCGCCGTTGATAATCAAAGTCGGAGATCCCTGAACCCCGTACTGGGTATTCAAATCGGCGTATATCGGATACTGGGGGTATTGCCCGTTAACCCATGTGCTCTGGTCGTTGTACTTGTCTATAATGCCATATTGCTTGTTGACACTGGCAACACAGCTGTCGAGATTCTTTGTATTAACGCCGGCTGATGCCAAACAGGCCGCATAGTCATCTTTACCGGTAAAACACTGCAAATAAGGTATATACTTATCGCTTTGGTCTTTTTCTATGCAATATTGCCTGGTATTTTCTTCTACTTCTTTCAATCCGTGCATTGAATAATCCACGAATTTAACGCTTATGTCGGCCTTGTTTTTAAGTAAACTCCAAGCCGGTAAATACGCTTTTTCCATTTGCAATCCATACGGACAGTAAGCCATCACAAATAATTCCACTTTCGGGCGATCCGACTTGGTGACGGTCGCGGCCGGGGTCTGGGTTGGTGTAGTAGCGGCGGGATTATTAGCCGCAACCGGCGTATTGCTGTTATTCGCCTTTGCGCTGCTCCCTTTTAATGCATAGACCCCCATGACCACAAAGCCAAGGGTGCCGATTACTAAAATTCCGGCTACAAGACCTACTAAAAGAGCGCTTTTTGGCTCAAGACTTTCGAAAAATGTTTTTTTACCTTCCACCATAAGATTAAATGATTGAATAAAATAAGAAAAATGGACTTTTCTCATTTATGAGATTATTAAAATTTATTTATTGGATTTATGACATATTTCATTATAAACCATTAAATATTTATACGCAAGTTGTTTTTCCGCCCTCGAATTTCCGGTGGGACCGACTGGCGCAGAGTTGTCAAGATCTCCGATTTCAAAAATTTTATCCTTTAAATCATGGTGTCTTTTAATAAAAATTCGATTAAATTCCGGCGTGGAATCGAACACCACCGCATCCGCCAGTTTGAATATCTTCGGAAAATAATACGAATTGTAAGCCCCCACGAACACGCTGAAAAAATCCGCCACTTTTACGTCTCTGTAATAAGTCAACGCCAGGGCTTTATTCGGATTCGACAACTTCCACCGTAATATTTTCCCGGCCGCTCCCAAAAAAGGACAGTGCAGATGTACGATGTCAAAATCGGAAAAACCGGAAATAGCGTCGTCTATATTTTCAGTCGTAATCAGGCTGTACGAAGGCGCCGCTTTTCCGCTCACGCCCCTCTCGATTTTTTTTGTAACGGTTCCGTAATTCAATGTCAAAGCTTCCGTTTCAACTCCGATGGAATTTAGTCCCTCCACCAGCTTGAAAGCGGCCGACTTGATGTCGTCGAAATATTCAAACGCCGCGGGGATAATGTGCAATACTTTCATACCAGCCGCTCTTCGCTTTTGATTAAAGTTATATGCATATTCGGCGACGGAATCCCGGAAAAAATCATCGACTCAAAATATATCAGACTGTTTACCGTTTTTTTTAAAATACCCATGCCTTTGCCGTTCAATCCGGAAAAATATTTTTCGTTATTCATCTGGCTGATGCCCTGTTTTTTGGCCGCACGGTCCATAAGCGAAAAAGATGCAACACCAACAATTTGTCCTAAAACGTGCTCGCTATACCGGATTTTCGATTCCTTAAAACCGAACGAGTGAAACAAACTCAGAAGATTTTTTCTTGAAAAATAATTGATATGCCCCGCATATTTTTTCGTCAGATCCTTCTTGATACCCAATTTCCTCAACAAGTTCCACAGCGAAAAAAAGTCTCCTTCGCACGGCACGAAACAATAAAAAACTCCGCCGATTTTCAGTACTCTTTTTATTTCTGATAAAATACCGTTCACATCATCCACGTGTTCAAGTACGTCAAACACAAGCACGGCGTCAAAAAAACCGTCTTTATACGGCAGCCGGCTGCTTTCGCTTAAACTATAAATGATTTCTCCGCCGATTTTTTTAGCCGAATCTATGGCCGACTGGCTGATATCGCATCCGTAGCATTCCAAACGCGGCTTTATTTTTTTTATGCCTCTTATAAATTGCCCGGCGCCGCAACCGATTTCCAGAACTTTTCCGCCGTTTGGATTTTTTTCCAGACTCCTAAGGGCCTGCCGCAACCTGAAACTTGCGGGAGAACTCCAGGACAAACCCGCTTCCCCTTCTCCCCAGACCGATTTTTCGTAGTCGAATGGCATAACTATTTTTTAATGACATCTTTGTACACAGCCTCCAATTTGTCCGCATGACTAGTCCAGCTGTAATTCTCAATAACTTTTTTTCTGCCGTTTTCCCCCATCTTTTTTCTTTCTTCCGGCGATAGCGAAAACAGGTGGCCTAATTTTTCTGCCAGATCTTCGGCAGAGCCTTTTTTAAACAAAAATCCGTTAACCCCATCGTCAATTCTGTTTCTGATGGCCGGAATATCGCTTCCGATGACGGGCAATGCGGAAGACATCGCTTCGGCTACGACCAGGGCGAACGATTCGTAATCCGAAGGCAGGACAAAGCAGGTTGCTATATTGTAATAATCGGCCACCTGTTGGCTGTTGGCGCTGGCTCCCATAAATTTAACCCGCGATTCTATTCCCAAATCTTTGGCTATTTTTTTATACTTTTCCAAACCATATCTTCCCCCGACCACGACCAACATTGCATCCTTATCATTGATAATTTTCATCGCCTGCAAAAGCAAATCCAGCCGCTTCAGCTGAATCGGATTGCTGACGAATAAGACAATTTTTTTTCTGTCCAAATCCTGCAGGTCCAAATCCGCCAAATCGGCGCTCATCGGCTTGTATAATTTCGTGTCGACTCCGTTGAATATTTCCACTAAATTTTCAGGCTTAACATTTTTTCCGAAACGGACCGTTTTAAAATATTCAGAATCAACCACGATGACTTTTTTTGCCCGTGAAAATATAAATCCCGGCCAGAATAAATCGTAAATTTTTTGAAATACCGACTTCATGCCCGTTGTTTGCGCGTCCATGTGATATGTCACGACAAAAGGTATTTTTTTAAAGCAAAGCCATTCGGCGCCTCCATAAAAAGGATAATGCAGGTGCACGATGTCGAAACCGTTCAAACGCCAGAGCATCTGGGGAACTATGCCGGCATCGCCGTATTTGAAAATCGCCTTCAACCTAACCACCGAAAATGGATAAATGGCATCGTCATATCTGGTGTCCGGATATTCCAAAGTAAACACGGTGACATCGTGTCCGCGGTCGGATAACAAATCCGCTTCGTTCCAGCAAACGCTTCCCATACCGCCCAAGTGCGGCGGAAAAGTGGATACAATGTGAGCGATTTTCATACTACAAATACAACTTACTTCTTTCTTATCTCATCAAGCGTAACTTTTCTGACAATTTTTGTCATATTCCTGTTCATCTGCTCGATTTTTATCATCAATCTGAAAATTATAAAAAATAAGGACACGAGCGCGAGATAAACAACCAAGTCGGCCCCGCGGCCAATGCCTAAAAATTTTGCAAAATACGAAGTTGAATTCGGCGTTATCACGACGATTCCCGCCAAAATCCAAAACACCGTCCACATACACATTCCTCTCAAACTCAAATCCCCTTCGCGGTATCTGCTCGCAACCCGGAATACGGCGAAAATAAAAAACAGTATCAGTAAAATTTGAATTAAAAGCATATTCAATATTATTTTATAAAACGATCCTGAAAAAGATCCATGATTATTTTAGCCCCGCCTTCAATGCCCTGCCCGTATTCTTTATAAATGACATGGACGGGAAATTCCGTAAATTTTAAATTATTATTTTTAATCTGTCTGACGATATCGGAATTATGCGCCATCCTGTCCTGAACGATATATATTTTTTCCAGAGCATTGCGGGACAAAACCCTGAAGCCGTTGTGCGCGTCCGTTAATTTCACGCCGGTAAAAAACCTGTTGATTATTTTGCTTACGGGTAAAACTATGTTCCTTTTTGTCCAGGGCAGACTTGACCGGGCATCGAGAAAACGCGATCCCAAAACAACATCCGTTCCGGTTTTTTCCATTTCCCGGACGGCGCCGGCTATATCATCGGGATTAAACTGGCCGTCGGCGTCAAAATGCACTACAACATCCGCGCCTTTTAAAATAGCAAATTCATCGCCGGTTTGCAAAGCGGCGCCCTGCCCCCTGTTTATTTCATGCCGCAGAACGTAAACTCCGGAACCTTTGGCCGTTTCATACGTTTTGTCGGATGACCCGTCGTCCACAACGATGATATTTTTGAACCCGTGATTAAAAAGGCCGCTTATAACGCGACCTATATTTTTTTCTTCGTTGTAGGCTGGAATAACTACAAACAGCATATTTGATTTAACCCTTGAAATTGCTATCAAACATCAGCGCTTCTTTATTCGCAATCGTGTAATCAACCGTTTTCGCCAAACCGTCCTGCAGGCGCACCAAAGGCATCCATCCCAAAACATCCCTGACATAAGAAAGATCCGGAGCGCCTTTTTTGGTCAAAAACAAAAGCGGTTTTTCAAAAACAATCTTTGAAGCGGAATTCGTCATTTCAATAATCATTTTCGCCACATCGGAATACTTGACGACTTTATCGTGCCCCAAATTTACAATTTTAACTTCCGGCGGACTTGACATCAGCCTCGCCAGACCGTCAACGACATCGGTTACATAGCAAAGCGAGGTGGAAAAATTTTCATCGCCGTATATTACAAGTTCGTTGCCTTCCAGCGCGTTTACGATAAAATCCGGAATTAGCTGGCCTTCAAACAATTTCATGTGCGGACCGTACACCGTGAATATTCTGGCAATCTTCGCGTCCACGCCGTAGACCTGGCGATACGTTTCAACACATGTTTCCGCGAAGCGTTTTCCTTCGTCGTAACAGGCGCGCGGCGACAAGTGGTCGGTGATTCCCTGCTCCGCTTCTTTAAACGCGTGGTTTCCGTCGACGGCATTGCCGTAGACCACGGAACTGGACGTAAAAACGTATTTGGCGTGATATTTAACCGCCAAATCAAGCGTGTTTATCATGGACGAAGAATTCGCCCACAATGTTTTCATTTTTAATTTTTCAAAATCCCGCGGGCTTGTCGGGCAGGCCAGATGATATATTTCCTGAATGCCCTGAAATTTTACCCTGAACTTATCCAACTCCTCGTATTTATCAAGGTCGATAGGCTGGTTTACGTCGCATTTAATAAATTCAAAATCGGGATACTGCAATAAATGCTTGATATTTGCCGGCTGAGAATTTGAAAAATCATCCAGACAAATAACCTTGGCGTCTTTCAGAATGCGCTCGCATAGATGCGAACCCATAAATCCGGCTCCCCCGGTTATTATCACATTTTTTTTCTCAAAAATTGGTGTGTCCATAGGTGATGTAATTATTTAATTTGATGTTATTTTATCATTATCAGCCAATTTTTACAATGCTTTAATTATCGGCCGGCGATCGAGTAATATGTGCCGATTTTAGGCAAATTAACCTGTTTGAGCATATTGCCCTTGCCGTCGACCACCGACCCGGCGCCGGTTTTAGTGTTATACCGCAGGATAGCCTCCCCTTTGGGACTGACGGCGAAAGCCCAATTAATATTTTTGCCGGTTTTCCCCAAATCGGAACGAGACCAGCTTTGGCTGGGCATATCGACGACGATCTGCTGATCGCGCCCGTTGGCGCTTACCGCCAAAATGATTTCTCTGGCGCCTCCCCAAACCCTGCCCGCCGCCAGATCATAAATATTGTTCACCCCGCCCAAACTCCAGGAATTGATTATTTTCCCCGCCCAATCCAGAGATTTTAATGTCAATTTATTTTTATCGATTTGAGCCACAACCAACTGCTGGCCGCTTAAAAGTTCCCATTTGACGGGAGATTTTATCTGTAATTCTTTCGTTTTAATGCCGTCGGAAGTGTAGTTCAAAAACTTAGACATGCCGGACTTGGAATTTTTCTGTTCAATGACGATGCCGGCCGTGCCGGTATCGTCGAATCCGACTTTTATGGCGCCGGGTTCCCATGTTTTTGTTTTATCGACGGGCAAAGCGAATTCATTCAAAAACAAACCGCTTTCGTTCCAGATGTGAACGTAATAATAATTGCCTCTTTTAATAAGGGCGACCAGTTCTTTTTTTCCGTCGTTGTTGAGATCGGCCACGGCTAAATTTTTAATATCGGCGCCGGTGATTCTGGCTTCCTCCGATTTAATGTTCAAAGCGATGCTATACGAATAAATGACGTTGTTTTCAAAAGAATACAATTCATTCAATTTTTCTTCGGGAACGCTGAGGCTGGCGACCGCGGCGGCAACCGCTTTTCCGGCATTGAGGCGTCCATAGCCCAGCTGTCCCGCTAAAGTCGGATTCGCGGCGTCAATGTCGTCGGCTGTTTTAAGCAAATCGGAAATTATTTCTTTGGCGCCCCAATCGGGCCGGACGGATTTGATCAAAGCGGCGGTGCCGGCAACCAGCGGAACGGAAAAAGAAGTTCCGTACCATCCTCCGCCGAATTTATCTTTATAGCCCAGCTCCGGAGCATAGCGCTGGGTGCTGTAAATATTTTCACCCGGAGCGGCCAGGTCGACACAGCTTCCGTAATCCGCGAAATCGCTGAGCTTGTCGTTAAGGTCAACCGAGGTTACGCCGATTATCCAATTTTCGGAACTTCCCGTATCGCTGCAAATCGGATATTTTTTAATTTTTGTCAAATCGCTCTTGCCCTCAACGGCATTATTTCCGGCGGCGGAAACTATCACTATCCCCTTTCGGTATGCGTTCAAAAGACTTTGGTCCAAAACCGGATCGCTTACGTCTCCGACAAAACTCAAACTTATTATATCCGCACCGTTGTTTGCCGCGTAGTCTATCGCCTTGGCGACATCGGTCAGAGATCCGCTGCCGTTATTTTTGATCGCCCGCAAAGGCATTATTTTTACATTCCAATTCAAGCCGGTCCCGTCCAGGCCGTTGTTTCCCGCCGCGCCTATCAGCCCGGCCAGAATAGTGCCGTGCGTGACGGCTTCGGGATCATCGTCTTTGGATATCTGTGAAATGCCCACGTCGTTATTGTTTTCAACGAAATTCCATCCGTTCACATCGTCTATAAACCCGTTGTTGTCGTCATCTTTTCCGTTGCCCGGAATTTCTTTTTGATTTTGCCAGATATTGGCTTTTAAATCTTCATGCCAAATATCAACGCCCGTGTCTATGACGGCGACAACGACGCTATTTGAACCCGTTGTCAGATCCCATGCCTGCGGAGCCCCGATTTTAGCGTAAATAGGTTCCTGATATAAATATAAAGGATCGTTCGGAACTTTCGCGTAAGCAAAATTACCGCACGAAAATAATGCGGCCAATACAAAAAAAATCAGTAAGGCGCTTGATTTTTGCCTTAATTTATAATACAATTCAGGCATATCTGTATATTATATAGCAAAAATTAAAATTAGGAAACCCGTCTGAAATCCGTATGCTGCGATTGAAACAACTTACTTTATTTCTCGGCGACATGTCAATGCTCTACATTGGCCTTTTTATAGCTCTCTACATCCGCTACCTTGAATCGCCGGGATACCGGTTTACAGAACTGCTGGCGCCGATGGGAGTGCTGTTCTTTGCCGGCGCGGTTGTCATGTTTATTGTCGGATTATACGATATCAGCCGGACAAAAAATTCATGGAATTTCTATCAAAAAATAATACTGTCCGCGATCGTCTGGCTCGTTCTGGGAATTATTTATTTTTACGTCAAGCCGAACACAACCATATCGCCAAAAACAATTCTTCTTTTAACTTCATTTACGGGTTTCGGCTTGCTGGCTTTGTGGAGATTTTTTTACAACAAATACATCTCCACGACGATATGGCGGGTAAACGTCATTTTCGCGGGCGTAACCGACGAAGTTAAAGAACTGATAAAAATTATCCGGGAAGAACCGCAAAGAGGCTACTATGTTTCGGGAATTATTGCCGACGCCCAAACCTGCTCAAATATCTTTCCCGATATACCCTGCGGGTCGAACATATCCGAAATCAACGCGCAAAACAATTCTCACCCCGCCAATCTTATCGTAATGTCCCCAGGCCTCGCTTCAAATGAAGACTTGCTCAAAGAATTATATAAAAAATTATTTCAGCAGGTCAGCGTTATCAGCCTGGCCGATTTTTATGAAGACGTAATCAAAAGAATACCGCCGTTCACTTTCTCAGAAGGCTGGTTCATATCGAACCTGCGCGAACAGGAAAAGAAAATGTACGACCGCTTCAAAATATTAATAGATTATCTGGCCGGCATTTTATTGGGTATTTTTTTTGCGGTTACTTTTCCCTTCATAGCACTGGCCATAAAATTAAATTCCAAGGGACCAATTTTTTATTGCCAATACAGGATCGGAAGACAGGGAACGCCTTTCAAAGTCTGCAAATACAGGACCATGAAAGCGCTTTCGGCCGACGGAGGCGCCGAAACGCAAGGACCGCAATACGCTTCAAACAACGATTCGCGCATCACAAAAGTGGGGAAATTCCTGCGCGGCAGCCGGCTTGATGAAATACCCCAGTTCATTAATATTCTGAAAGGAGAAATGGCCATCATCGGCCCCCGTCCGGAACGTCCGGAATTTGTCGATCAGCTGACGGAAAAAATGCCGTATTACGCTTTAAGGCATGTCATCAAACCGGGATTAACGGGCTGGGCCCAGGTGCATAACGCATACTACGGAGATCTGGGAGAAAACCTGCAGAAGCTCGAATACGATTTATATTACATCAAAAACAGAGGCTTAGTTCTGGACATCTCAATATCCCTGAGGACGATAAATATCCTGGCAAGGATGATAGGAAGATAAATTATTTTTAAGTATTTTCGCCGTTTACTTTCTTCAGAGCAGCTTTTATAAGCCCGACAAAAAGAGGATGCGGATGCAGGGGCCTTGATTTGAATTCAGGATGAAATTGCGAACCGACGAAATAAGGATGATTTTTTAATTCGATAATTTCCACCAGATCGGATTCGGGATTGACACCGACAATCTTCATGCCGGCGTTTGCGATTCTCTCCCGGTATTCATTGTTGAATTCATAGCGATGTCGGTGCCTCTCACTGATTTTTTCATTACCGTAGGCTTTGTAAACCTTGGATCCTTTTACCAGATCGCAATTGTAGGCTCCCAATCGCATGGTTCCGCCATATTTATTATTCTTCACATTTTCAGCCTGTTTTTTATTGATATGGATAATCGGATCCGGTGTGTTTTGGTCTATTTCCGTTGTGTTTGCCTGCTTTAAACCCAATACGTTTCTTGCGAATTCAACGCACGCGAGCTGCATGCCATAACATAAACCAAGATAAGGAAGATTGTTTTCTCTGGCGTATCTGATAGCCATCATGATTCCTTCCACCCCGCGGGAGCCGAATCCTCCCGGCACTATTAAAGCGCCGTAATCCGACAGCTCTTTCAGTTTTTCAGGATTTTTTTCATACTCCTCGGAATCAAGCCACGTCAATTCCGGAAGCGCTCCGTTAAACCAGCAAGCATGCTTTAAGGCCTCAATTACGGAAATGTATGAATCGGCCAAAGTGAATTTTCCGGTTCCGAAATATTTGCCCACAACCGCGATCTTTACGACCACTTCCGCTTTTTGCTGTTTGCGGACAAAACCATACCATTCCTCGCCGTCTTTTGCTTTTGCTTTCAGCTTTAATTTTTTTAACAGAAGATTGCTGAAATTTTGTTTTTCAAAAAGACCCGGAATTTCATAGATGTTATTTACATCGGGGGCGGCGATCACGTCTTCTTCGGAGCGCAGACCGCAAAAAAGAGCGAGTTTTTCGCGCCTGGGCTTATCAAGTTCAAGCCGTCCTCTGGCGATGATGAAATCCGCCTGTATTCCGCTGCTGTTGAGCGTCCGGGCGGCATACTGGGTGGGCTTCGTTTTCATCTCGCCCAAATGCCCCGGTATCGGCAGATAACTGACCAGAACAAAAGCCACGTCATCCGGGGTTTTTAACTTCATCATGCGGGCCGCTTCCAAAAATAAAATATTTTGATATTCGCCGACCGTTCCGCCTATTTCTATAATCATCACATCGGCTTTGGCCTTTTCCGCCGCGGCCTGGATTCTGCCCACAACCTCCATCGGAATATGAGGTACAACCTCCACGCATTTTCCTTTGTAGTACATGCTTCGTTCTTTTTCGATGACGCTCAGATACACCCGGCCGGTGGTCATGTAATTTATGGAGTAAATGTTTGTGTCCAGAAATCTTTCGTAATTTCCGATATCCTGATCCGTTTCGTCGCCGTCTTCGGTTACAAACACCTCGCCGTGTTCGGTGGGGTTCATTGTTCCGGCGTCAACGTTGATATACGGATCTATTTTTATGGCCGAGACGTGCAAGCCTTTATTTTTTAAAATTCTGCCTATTGAAGCAGCCGCCACTCCTTTCCCGACTCCGCTCAAAACTCCGCCTATAATAAAAATATACTTAGTCTGGCGCATAAGTTGAAAAAATTATTTCCCATTTTTAATTATTTATTTAAGACTACTGTTACCGTTATTTCCGCTTCCAATCCGTGGCGGAATTTTATTTTTGCTTTATACTCCCCCGCTTCTTTAATCGGCTTCACCGTGATCTGATTTTTATCAACATTAAAACCGGCTTTATGCAAAGCTTCGGAAATTTTTTGCGGACCGACGGCCGCGTATAACAATCCTGATTCGTTTGCTTTTTCCTTTAAGTTAACCTCCCAGCCTTCAAGCCTGTCGGCCAGGGATTGCTGTTCGCGCAAATCGATTTCATCGTTTTTGCTGGCTTTAGTCTTTCTTCCTTGTAAATCCTCCAATATTTTCTTTGTAGCGGTAACGGCCAGATTCTTAGCGAACAAATAATTGCGGGCGTAGCCGTCGGAAACCTCCTTAACATCGTCTGTTTTGCCTAATCCCTCCACATTTTGGATCAAAATTACCTTCATATCTTCAAAACACCTTGATTTATGAACAATTTTACTATATCATTATACTACAATTAACCTGGAAACGGCAAATGCAAATTATTCCCTTTAATCATATATGGAAACAACCGAAGACACAAAATTTAAATCCGGCTTTATAACCTTGATCGGACGGTCGAATGTCGGCAAGTCCACTTTGCTTAACACGCTTGTCGGCACTAAAATCGCGGCTGTTACGGACAAACCACAGACTACCAGAAACATTATACACGGCGTGATTAATTATCCGCAAGGCCAGGCGGTTCTGCTTGACACTCCCGGTGTTTTTAAGGAAGCGAGAAGTTCCTTGTCGGGAATATTAACCCAGCGCGTGCGCGAATCATTGCAAAATATAGATTTGATAATTTACGTCGTCGACCCGACAAAAAGCCTCGGCTCCGAAGAGAGGGCGACGCTCGCATTAATCCGAAATCTGGAAATTCCCAAACTGCTGGTGATAAATAAATCCGATTTGCCGGACCGTGAAAAAAAATTTCTTGAAAATTATAAAGAACTGGCCGATCAATTTTCAGCCATGTTTGAATTGTCGGCTCTGCACAACAGCCACATCCAGCCGCTGAAAGATAAAATTATCGAGCTTCTGCCGGAAGGCGAAGCTATTTATCCTCCCAACCAACTTACCAACGTGGACGAGAAATTCTGGGTGGCGGAAATTATCCGCGAAAAAATATTCAAGGCTTTGAGAAAAGAAGTTCCCTACACCACTCATGTTGAAGTTGAAGATATAGAGGAAAAACCGGACATGTTTGTGATAAAGGCCAATGTTTTTACCAACGACAGCAGATACAGAAAAATGATTGTCGGCGCCGGCGGCAGAGCTTTAAAAGAAATAGGAATAGCGGCGCGCAAAGAGCTTGAAGCGGCCCTTAACAGAAAAGTTTTTCTTGAATTGGAAGTTGAAGTTGACAAGCACTGGGAAGCCAGACTGTAATAAAAAAATACGGGAAAAATCAAGGTAGAACCTTGATTTTTTTGTTTATATGTGATATAACCATTCCACAGAGTCAGCGGATGGTCCGCTGCACCTCAGATCATCCCTCTTCTAGGGATGGGAGGAAACAAATGGGACAGAAACCAAAGATCGTTCTGGAACCGAGCGATGTGGTTAATCTGGACTTCGAGATCCGCAGCGATTCTGCCGCTCGCGAAGCGTTCATGCGCGACTCGGGAAAGGCGTTCGCGCGCGAGAGCAAGTTCGAGAACTGCCTGTTGCATGTCGTCTGGCAGATCCAGCACGGCACCGGGCCGTCGAAGGTGATCGCCGAGATCGCGGCCAGCCGCTTCCCCGACGAACTCCTCGCCGAGGCGCTCCGCCAGTACAAGCTCAAGGGCGAGGAAACCACCCGGTTCTTCTTCCTGGCCCTGCTCCGCGGTCCCGCGGAGTGGTGGGGCACCTACGGCTTCAAGCCGGAGGTTATCGCCAAGGATTTCACCTACGGCGACATGAGCGATATCATCGCGATCGTCAGGAAGCACACGGCTGACCTGAAGGCCTCTCTCCTGCTCCAACTCCCGTGCTGGGATGTCTTCTGGAACCACAGCATTCAGAACCCGATCGCCCGGAACCGCCCGGACTTCCTGCTCGCCTGGGACGACGTCAAGAAGTCTCGTCATGGCATCAGGCTCGGCAACGGCATGCGCGCCTGCCGGATGTCGTACAAGGGATTTCAGATGGCCGTCAACCAGCTCTACGACACCATGGAGTCGGCCGGAAAAATCGGCCAGCTCCCCTTCGGCAAGAAGATCTACGATCACCCCTACGCCTGGGATATGATCCGTGATCTGGAGGGTGAAGAGGGCTTGCCCTTCAATCTCACCCGCAACCGGAAGAGGTTCATAGAGCTCTACATCTACTTCCGGCATCGCCAGGCCGCGATCAAAACCAGGCGCACCACGCTCGCCCAGAGGAACAAACTTCTCACCAACTAAACCCTCCTTCCTTCCGAACGGTTCCGCGCAACCCGGTCGGAGACTCCCGCACCTTCCCGCGCTAATGAAGCATCGGCACCCGCCGCGCTTCTAAATTCTCGCCTCAAAGGACCATCCTTGAGGCACACCAAAAAAGCACCAGCCAAAACTGGCGCTTTTTTGTTTATCTTCGCTAAAATAAGCAATTATATTGACAAGTGCATTAATTTGTGCTATCATTATTTGTTAATAGCGTGAAATTTTGGCTATTTTGTAGCCAAAAATTCCGCTCTAACATGTTCGTTGAAAAAGGGAAAAAGTGGACAGAATTTAGATCGCAAAAAATTGTGGTTTAAATTCTGTCCACCTGGACAAAAACAAAGGGAGGAGCGATGACTATTCTGGTTCTGGCTGTGATTTTCTGCGACATTTTCGCTACCGTCGGGTTCGTGCTGGGGTACGTCGCAACCCCTAACCTGAAGGTCGGCTCGGTCCTGCTCGAACAGATGGGGTCGCCGGGAATATACGGCATCGTCAAAGTGCCGAAAGAGCCCAAGCGCTCTATCTTCACTCGCACCGTATTCGCCTTCACGGCGATCGGCGCAATCATCGGCGGGGGCATCGGCGTCGTCGCCGGGCTCGCTTTTCGTCTGCCGTGGGGGTAAACCATGTCCATCTCGATCCTGATAATGAGCGCCTTCGCGGGTGTCGGTGTTCTTGCCGGCCTCGTCAAGGCCCTCATCTACATCCTGCCGAACAAGGAGGGTAGGGATTGGTTGCGCAACGGGGAATACATCGTGCGCCACTACATCTTCGTGCACGTGTTCTACGGTGGCGCGATCGGTGCTATCTTCGGCATGCTTGCGGCTTACCTGAAAAGCCGCTAGGGTATGCAGGCCGTCCCTCTCTCCGCACAGGTTTTCCCATCCCAAAACGAACAAAGAAGCCCCCGGTGCAACGCCGGGGGCTTATTTATTTAATATCATTCAATTTTATTTGGCTGTTGATGTGGTCGTGGTTGCGGCAGGAACGCCAGTTAGTACCTGAATCGCTTTATCCAAAACTTTATCTTCGCCGACTTTTTCCGTACTCCAATCCACACTAACTTTAACATCCGGGGTTATCCCCTCTTTATTTATATTTTTTCCATTCGGCGTAAACCATTCGGCCACGGTTAATTTCAAAGCCGATCCGTCAGGAAAAGTTTCATAATCCTGCACCGAGCCTTTTCCGAACGTCTGCTCCCCTACCAAAACGGCATGTTTCGTATCCTGTAAAGCGCCAGACACAATTTCGGAAGCCGAAGCCGAACCCCTGTCCACCAAAACAACGGTCTTCATTCCCGCCAGCCTGTGATCGCCGATCGTATTGTGACTGTTATTCGCTCCGTCAACTCCTTTTTCGCTGACTATGACTCCGCTTTTTATCCATTCGCTGGCCATGTATACCGCCGCGTCCAAATAGCCTCCCGGATTGCTTCTTAAGTCAAGAACCAAACCCTTGGCGTTATTCGCCTGCACCTGTTTGACGGCCTTATCGAATTCAACGGTAGTATCTTCGTTGAATTGCATGACGCGGATGTAAGCGATGTTTCCAGGCTTCATCAAAAATGTGACGGAAGGAACATTGATTTTCGCCCTCGTGATTGTTATGTCTTTCGCTTTGGTCAGGCCGTCTCTTGTGATAGTCAGTTTTACAACTGTTCCCGCTTTGCCCCTGATTTTTTCCACGGCCGTATTAATATCCATTGAAAAAGTGCTGGTGCCGTCTATGGCCAGAACTTTATCGCCCGCTCTCAAACCGGCTTTTTCGGCCGGGGAATCGGACAAAGGCGCTATAACCGTAAGCTGATTATTTTTCATGCCCATTTCCGCCCCGATTCCTTCCAGTTCGCCCGATAAATCTTTTGAAAATTCATCCGCGGCTTTGGGCGGAAAATATAACGAATAGGGATCGCCGAGAGACATAACCAAACCCTGAATGGCGCCATAAAGCATATCGGTGTCCGTGACGGGCTGTTTTACGTAATTGGCTTTTATCTTATCCCAGACCTGCCAGAACTGATTAAAATCAACGCTGTCGGAATGATTGATCGCCCTGTTTAAATCGACAACCTTGCTGGCTTGCACGTTGCCCTGATTATCCGTTATGTTTTTCCTGACGTACATAAACCGGTCCACCATAACTCCGAGCCCGAAAGAAATAATAAATAAAATTATGGAAAGATATATTCCGATATATTTATGCGCGCGTGTTTTTATAGGCGAGTTTTCCGTCATAGAAATTTAATTATTCGTTAATTTTTTTAATATCGGCTCCGGCTTTATTTAATGTTTCATAAAGATTTTCGTAACCTCTTTCGATCACATACGTGTTCCGCAATACCGAACGCCCGGATGCCGCCAACATCGCTATGAGTACGTTTACGGCCGGCCTTAGAGCCGGAGGGCAGATAACTTCATTGGCTTTAAACTTGGTCGGGCCTTCAACCCAGACTCTGTGCGTATCGATTAAGGTTATATCGGCGCCCAATTTTTTAAGTTCAAGGCTGTAAATAATCCTGTCTTCATAAACCCAGTCGTGAACCAGCGTGCGCCCTTTGGCTTTTGCCAAGATGGGGATAAACAAAGGAAGATTGTCTATGTTCAAACCCGGAAACGGACGGCACTCAATTTTATCCGGCAAAGCCTTTAAGGCGCTTGGAACAATTTCGATGTCTCCGATTTCAAATTTCCCGTTTTTTGACTGCCGCCTGTTGTTTATTTTGTACTTCTGCCCCATTACTTCAAGCTTGCATAATTCAAGGTCTAAAAATTCCAGCGGGCAATTTTTTACCGTTAGATGGGACCCGGTGGCTATGGCGGCGGAAATATATGTCATGGCCACGATCGGATCGGGCATCACCGGATAATTTGATACCGGCTGAAGTTCTTTGACGCCGTCTATCTCCAAAGTCGTGGTGCCGATGCCGCTGATTTTTGCTCCAGCCCGGGTCAGAAAATAGCACAGGTCCTGAACCATGTAATTGGCCGAAGCCATTTTGATAACCGTTTTTCCCGGGGCCAATACCGCAGCCATTATCGTGTTCGCGGTCGCCGTGTCTCCCGATTCGTACATCACGATCCTGGCCGCATGAAGCTCTTCATTATGAACATCGTAATATTTTTCATTTGATTCAACGTTGACACCCAATTTTTCCAAGGCCAGCATGTGCGGGCGGGTGGTTCTGTTTCCCAGTTTACAGCCTCCTGATTTATATAATTTAAAACTTTTTTCCCGCGCCGCCAAAGCTCCCATTAAAAAAAGGGACGCCCTGGTTCCTTCGCAGGATTTTTTATCGATGTTCGCCAGATCAAATTTTCCGCTTGCATCCAAACTTATTTTCCCTTTTCCTTTTTTTTCAACCTTCACGCCCAGGCTGGATAAGATCTCAAGCGTGCGCTCAACTTCTTCGATTTCCGGAACGTCCGTAAAACCAGACACGCCTTTAATCATTATTCCCGCGTATAAAATATAAAGAGCCGCATTCTTTGCGGACTGATTTTCAATTTCTCCGTGCAATTTTTTCCCGCCGTTTATTATTAAATATGGCATATTTTCTTTGACTCTTGGGCAGTTATAAGCTAATATATTAAGCAACTATAAGTATACTAAAATTTATTATTCTTGGCAACAAGCGGGCCGATGCCAGGCAAAGCATAACATGGAATACCCGGGCACAAAATTTATCCATCCCATCAGATCCTCAATGCTAATTTTTTTTATAGCCGCGTTTTTGATTATTTCCCCCATGATTATTTTATACACAGCCGGCTACAGATACGACTGGCAAAACGGATTCCTCAAACAAACCGGCGCCATAAGTATAGATATACAGCCGAAAAATACTGTGATTTATTTAAACGGGATAATGCTGAAAGATAAAATGCCGGTCAGACTGAATAATATCGCTCCGGCAAAATATTTTCTGAAAATGTCGGCGCCCGGGTATTTTGACTGGACAAAATACATCGAAGTGCAGAATAAACAAACGACTTACATAAAAGAAATAAGCCTGCTTAAAAAAACGGACCCGCAGATATTAATCAAAGAAGACATGGACAATTTCGCGCTTTCAAAAAATAACGGCTTCATACTTTATACGGTTAAAAATAATGGCGGCGAGGATATCCGCCTGTGGAACATTAAAGGACAGAAATCAACATTGATACGGCATCTTGGCCAGCAGGCGCCATTGAACCTCGAATGGTCTTCGGATTATTACGCTACCGTCAGTAACTTGAATCCACCCTATTCAAATCTGATAATAATAAATTCGCAAAATCCGTCGGAAATAACAGACCTCGCCGCGGGCGCGACCTCCACAATAACCAAATTTGAGTGGGACGATTCCTCCGGACAACTTTATTACGGCACCAAAAATGGAATTTATGCCTTCTCTCCGGTCGGCGGACAAACCGCCTTTATCGCAAAAAATCCCTATCTGGACTGGTATATGGAAAACAGCCAGCTTTGGACTTTGCAACTTGACACTACGACGAAAGCATATGAAATTATAAAAGACGCGCTCGGATTCAAATCGGTTTTTAATTCGCTGGATCCTGCCGTTCCGGACGCACCCGTTAAAAACCCGAAAGACTGGCGGATTCTGGCTGTGCGCCAGGATAGTGTTTTGCTCAAAGATACCACCCAGTCAGAAATGGCCATGATCACGGCCGATAAAATTTATAATTTCTCCGGAGATAAATTTTTAATATCCAAATATAACGATTGGTGGCTGATGTGGACGCAGTGGGAATTGTGGTCATACAGCCAGGGACAGGATCCTTATCTGCTTAACAGATCGGGCGAACACCTTAACGATGTATTCCCGCTCGACCAATACAACACGCTCGGACTGATATGGGAGAGCAAGGCCACGGCGCTATACCCGTATTACCTGGTAACCCATGATTTGCTGGATCAGAAAATTGATGCGGCCGCGGCCGATACGGATAACAAAATATTATATTTTACGGCAAAAATAAATGACGAATATGGAATTTGGAGTTTGAATTATTAAAAAGATAAACGCCGCGTCTCAAAGGACGTTACGCGGCATGATTTCGTTAAATCATATGAAGCTAATAACCTACACCGATGGCGGAGCGCGCGGAAATCCGGGGCCGGCGGCGGCCGGGGTGGTGATAAAAAATGAAGCCGGAAAAATACTGGCGGAGTACGGTGAATATCTGGGCGAACAGACAAACAACCACGCCGAATATTCCGCTTTAATTTCGGCGTTAAAAAAAGCGAAAACGCTCGGAGCGATCGAGGTGGAATGCATTTTGGATAGCGAACTGGTTACAAAACAAATGAAGGGCGAATACAAGGTGAAAGAACCGGGATTGCAAAAATTATTCGTACAGGCTTACAACGCCGCCGCTCAATTTAAAAAAGTTACTTACAAACATATTCTGCGATCAGGAAACAAGGAAGCAGACATGTGGGTAAATAAAATTTTAGACGGAAAAAAATAATATTTTAAAAAAACAGTCCCGGTTTGTTCGGGACTGTTTTTTGTTTATGCTGTTTATTGCGCGGCTGATGTGGAAGTGGTTGTCGCCGTAACTTTCTTTAGCGCCACTACTCTGACTGATGTTGTCTTATAGACGGTACTGGTATGTGTATTTATCAGACCATTTACGGTCACGGCATCGCCCACATTCAAATTAGCGATTGTGGGAGTCGTAACCTTGGCAATCTTAATCTTAGTTGTACTGTCGAGCATTACGGTTAAAGTGGTCTTTCCGGAAGTCATCACCAAACTATTGCCGGCGGTATCGATGGAAGTGATTTTACCCGTCTTCAAAACAGTGACGTGAATCGAGTTGTCTCTCACAACCTGGGCTGTTACGGTGCCGTCTTCGTTGGTTTTAACAACCAATCGGAAAGAGTCGCCTACCTGCAGTTCGCTCAAAGCCGCTTTAGCGCCGTAAAATCTGATTACTTTTGTGGTGGTGGCGATATTTACGGTTAAATCAGAACCGACGGTTGGGTAAATACCGGTCCATTTTTTAGCTTTCTTCGGCAAAACATTGGCGACTTTTAACACCATTGTTGTCGGAGCGCTTGTTCCCGCGAGACTTGTAAGAGTACCGGTGACGGTAACCGCCCGGCGGACAAATTTTGCTTGTACAACAGGAGTTGGCGTTCCTGAGGATGTAGTTGTTGCCTCATCCGCCATGGCCGGAGCCAAGGCCAACAATGATAGAGCCGCGACTAATCCAACGATAAATATTTTTTTCATATTTAGTTTAAATTTAGATTGTGAATAATTTTTACCTGCCCGACCTTTTTTACAGGCGTTGTTAATTAATTTAAATTTATAGTACTTGTAGTTTGCTCTAATCTTTTTTGGACAGACTGTAAATTATCCAGCCTGTTTTGCAGCTTGAATTTTCTGTTTTCAATTCCTTTTTCCATCACACCTTTTATTTTTGTCCGCAAACCGGGATTCTTAGATTGAATTTTTTCCAGATTGGTCTCGGCTTGTTTTATCTGATCCTCGGTTTTTTGTATCTGAATTTCAACCTGGTCGGTTTTTTGCGCGCGTTTTTGTATGACAACGGCTTCGGCCTCGCGTCTTTTGATTTGTTTCAGATAAAAATTGGCTTTGGCCTCCGGGGTGATCTGCACTTTTTCTTCGACTTTTTCCAGTTGCTGTTTAATCGGATATAAAGGCGTGCCAGTGGTGACATCAGGGCTGGTATAAGCATACGCGCCGGTTCCGGCGGTGCCGACCACCAATATTGTCACCGCCAAAGCGGCCGCCAGCTTAAATTGTCTTGTTTCAAACCAGGAGTGACTGGTGTTGGTTTCAACATGCAGCCTCGCATCCAGCTTAGACCACAAATCCGCCTTGAATTTCGCATCCGGTTTTAGCTGATCTTTAGCTTTCCATAAATTGTATCTGATTTTGAAATCCATATTTATATATGACCCGAAAGTTTTTTTATTGCCCTGTGAGCCGCTACTTTTACCGCCGTTTCGGTCATACCTTTCATTTCCGCTATTTCTGAATAACTATACCCGAAAATATAGTGAAAGGTTACAATCTCACGGGTATTCCCATCCAATTTTTCCAACAATTCATAAACCTCGTGCCGGATGGCGTCTTTTTTGCTCACCGCTAAAGCTAAATTAAGCCAAAAGCCATCACCGGCCTCATCTTCATCGTCGGGCAAGCCGCTCATCGGTTTTTTATCCCGCCAATGATTGATAATATGATTTTTGGCTATGGTCATAATCCATGCCGACTGGCTTATTTTCGGGTCATAGCCGTCAAAATGCTCCAAGGCTTTCATAAAGATTTCGGAAACAAGGTCTTCGGCCAGTTCTTTATTTGCGCCCACGCGAAAAAAGACAAAGCGGTAAACTTTGTCTATGTGTATACTATAAAAATGCTCAAAGTCTTTTTTACCGGGCATACAAAAAAGTATACCAGAGACGGTATACTTTTTCAATTCTTATTATAATTCACTCTTAAGTTCATCCAGAAGTTTTTTTGCGTTTTTACTCACTCGTTTTGGTACTTTTATTTTTATCTTCACATAATGGTCTCCCCTGTTGCTTCCCTGAAGTTGTTTGATTCCCCTGCCTTTAACTCTTATCAACTGGCCGGATTCGGTTCCTTCCGGAACCAATAATTTTATCAACCCATCCAGAGTTTCAACATCTATTTTATCTCCCAAAACCGCCTGCGGATAGCTTATTTCCGATTCGGTGTACACGTCATATCCATCGCGGTTAAACCCCTTGTGCGGACGCACGTGAACCTGAACATACAAATCACCGCTCTGGCCGCCGTAGGCTTCAGCTTCTCCGTATCCTTCCAGTCTTATTGACTGGCCATTGTCAATTCCGGCCGGGATTTTTATTTTTACGGTTGAATTTTTTGTTAACACGCCGTTTCCGCCGCAATGTTTGCATTTTTTAACGGGCTTTTCTCCGCGGCCATGACAATCCGGACATACGGCCACTGTTTGCATTGTGCCTAAAAATGTCTGCTGATTTCTCATGACCTGGCCCTGGCCGCCGCAGGTTTTGCATTTTTCTAGTTGAGACCCGGGCTCCGCTCCGTTTCCGCCACAAACATCGCATTTGCTTTGCTTGCGCAACGATGTTTCTCTTTCAACACCAAAGGCTGCTTCTTTAAAATCAATTTCTAAATCAACCTGAATATCCCGGCCCCGGCTTCGGCCGCGTCTTGACGAACCTCCGCCAAAACCAAACATGTCTCCAAAAATATCTCCCAGATCAATTCCGCCAAAATCTCCGCCAAATCCGCCTTGCTGTCCGCCCTGGCCTCTGGCCGCTCGCATAACATCCTCCCAGTTCATGCCCTGGCCGAATCCGCCCTGCTGTTCAAAATCAGAACCAAATTGATCATAACGCTTGCGTTTTTCCGCATCTCCCAAAACCTGATACGCCTCGTTGATTTCTTTGAACTTGGCTTCGTTCCCGCCCGGTCTGTCCGGATGGTGTTCCATCGCCGCTTTTTTGAAAGCTTTTTTCAATTCATCTTGCGAAGCGTTTTTATCAACGCCTAAAATTTTATAATAATCCTTTGACATATTTTATTTTCCGAACAATTCGTTTTTTTCCTTCGTAATATCGTCCAAAGCTTCTTGTACTTCTTGCGGACTATTACTAGTTTCAGCATAACCGATAACCACACCCAGTCTATTTCTCATCCAGTTTGCAAAGTAATCTTCTGATTCGTTTGCAGGTTTAATCTGATTAACTTTTTTGGTCAAATTTTCCGCTCTTATTAATATTTCATCCAACGAAGAATCATCTCCATTTTTTACTTTAATCAGCACCGATTCAAAATCGGCATGTAGTTTTTTATAATCAAACCATACACCGATACAAGACATTGTTAATTCTTCCGGATTAACACCTGCCAAGGTGGCGTCTTGTTCGCCCCTGACGTTTTTTGCATGTCTGATATCTCTTCTAAACTGCTCCATCTGCGCCACCATCTCTAAATCATTAGTTTCTCCTGTCATATTTTTATTATTAATAATTTATTTTTTGTCATCAACCACTTCGCCCTCAATCGGACCTTCGTCTTTTTTCGGTTCCTGATCGCCCGGATTCGGATTGGCTGCGCCCGGAGCCTGGCCAGCCTGATACATTTTTGCACCGACAACCTGCGCGGCCTTGGACAATTCATCCGCGGCTTTTTTTATCGCTTCCAAATCGTCCTTGTCTTTAACTTCCTTCAACGCTTTTAAAGTGTCATTCACTTTATTTTTCTCATCGTCAGTAATGGCGATTTTCTTTTCTTCAATTTCCTTCATCATTTTTTCGGTTGTATAAATCATCGTATCAGCCAAATTTCTGGTTTCAATAAATTCTTGTTTCTTTTTGTCTTCGGTGGCATGCAACTCGGCGTCTTTCCTCATTTTTTCAACTTCGTCTTTGGACAAACCGGAAGAAGATTCAATGCGGATGGACTGTTCTTTGTTGGTGGCCTTGTCTTTTGCCTTTACATTCAAGATGCCGTTGGCATCGATATCAAAACTAACTTCAACCTGAGGAACTCCGCGCGGAGCCGGCGGAATGCCATCTAAAATAAAGCGGCCAAGAGTTTTGTTGTCGCCGGCCATCGGACGCTCTCCCTGCAAAACATGAATCTCCACAGCCGGCTGGCTGTCGGCGGCGGTTGAAAACACCTGTGATTTTGAAGTCGGGATGGTTGTGTTTCTGTCAATCAATTTGGTCATGACTCCGCCCAATGTTTCAATACCCACGGAAAGCGGCGTTACATCCAAAAGCAAAACGTCTTTTACATCGCCGCGCAAAACTCCGCCCTGTACGGCCGCGCCGACGGCGACCACTTCATCCGGATTTACGCTGATGTTCGGTTTCTTATTGAAAAACTTTTCCACGGCCTGAAGTACCAGAGGCATGCGGGTCATGCCGCCGACCATTACCACTTCATGCAAATCATTCGGAGTGAGTTTGGCATCGTCCAAAGCTTTTTGAACAGGGCCCAAAGTTTTCTGCACAAGCTCGCCTACCAACTCTTCCAACTTTGATCTGGATAATTTTATCACCAAATGTTTCGGACCGTTTGAGTCGGATGTAATAAACGGTTGATTGATTTCGCTTTCTTGTGCTGTTGAAAGTTCAATCTTGGCTTTTTCGGCTGCCTCTTTAATTCTTTGAAGGGCCAAAGGATCTTTGCTTAAATCAATTCCCTGGTCTTTTTTGAATTCATCCAAAATCCATTGGATAATTACCTGATCAAAGTCATCGCCGCCCAGATGTGTGTCGCCGTTTGTTGATAATACCTGAACGTTGTCGGGCGCAACTTCCAAAATAGAGATATCAAAAGTACCGCCACCTAAATCATAGACGGCAATTTTCTGTTCGGTTTTTTTGTCAAAACCGTAGGCAAGCGCGGCCGCTGTCGGTTCATTCACAATGCGCAAAACATTTAAACCGGCGATAACACCGGCGTCTTTAGTGGCTTGTCTTTGTGAATCGTCAAAATATGCAGGCACCGTAATTACAGCTTCGGTAATTTTTTCTCCAAGCCTTTCTTCCGCATCGGCTTTCATTTTTCCTAAAATCATAGCCGAAATTTCCTGTGGAGAATATTCCTTACCCTGCATCAGCACCTTCACTCCGCCGCCGGCATTCACAATCTTATACGGCATGAGTTTTAAGTCGCGTTGCACTTCCGGATCCTCAAATCTGCGGCCAATCAAACGCTTGATTGAATATAAAGTATTTTCCGGATTGGTGACGGCCTGTCTTTTGGCCAGCTGGCCCACCAGGCGCTCGCCTGATTTTGAGATAGCTACAACCGACGGCGTAGTGCGCGCACCTTCTTTATTTTCCAAAACCTTTGGCTGGCCGCCTTCAATGATGGCCATGCATGAATTAGTTGTACCCAAATCGATTCCGAGAACTTTTGACATAGTGTTTAATTATTATATAATTTATTTAAATTTTTTTGATAAATTGGCAAACCCAAGCGCTTTCCATTTTCTGACATTCGATCAAACATATAGTCAAGCTTCACTCTGGCTCGCTCTGGACCGTGTTTTGTTAAATACCAACCAAAATTATCTGTTAAATATGAGAGGCTGTCGGCGTCGCGAACAATATTTGCATCTTCGTCTCCTCCAACCTCATGATTCTCAATCAAATATTTAACTCGCTTTATTTCGACTTCATCAACCTCATATTTTCTTAATATTTTTTCCACCACTTCCGCTCCAATTCGCGCGTGCTCTCGCTTAGCAATTAAATAACTTGGAAAATCTTCCTTAATCATTTGATCTTTATTTATCTTATTTGGATTTACACAGCGTTCAATATCATGAGCAAAGGCAGAAATTCTCATTACTTCGTCTGCATCAGGTTTAAGTTTCAAAACCCACTCAAGAATTCCTTCCGCATGTGGCAATTCCTTTCCGTCTTTATATGCTAAGATAATATTTCTAACTTCCTGTTGAATTTCCCTAAAATTTTTCATATCCTACTTTATTATCTTTTTTTACCACCTTCACTGCAATCTTCTTAGTAGTGGTAGTTGGTTTTGCTTTTGGGGCGATAATTTTTAAAACTCCATCCTGGAATTCTGCACTGACTTTATCTTCATGCACAGGTGTCGGCAAAGCCACTTCCCTGTAAAACGCACCGCTGCGGATTTCCTTGCGGTAATAATTTTTTTCATCAACTTCGTGCTCGTTTTTTGATTCTCCTTTAATCACCAACATGCCTTTTTCCACACTCACTTCCACATCTTCCGGCCTAATACCCGCTAAAGGTAACTCCACCACCACATCTTTTTCGGTTTCATACATATCCATCGCCGGCACAAACGCATGAAGGGTTGAACCCGGCATAACCGGAAAACGATTCATTAACTCGTCCATCTCGCGCAACATGTCCGGCATTGGAGACCAAGGAATGATAGCCATAAAAAATATGATTAATAAATAAAACTACTTGGAAATTATTACTTTCGCGGGACGGACAATTCTGTCTCCCATTTTATATCCGCCCGACATCTCTTTTACAACTGTGCCGGCAACATATTTTTCGCTTTCTTCCTCGCCGATCGCTTCATGAAATTTCGGATCAAAAGTTTCACCGACGGTTTTTATTTCTTCGATATTATGCGATTTTAAAACATCGCCGAACTGCCTCATTATATGTCCGATGCCTTCGGACCACTGCTTCCAGCCGTTTTCTTCGTTCATCTGTTCTCTGTGCGCAAAAGCCTTTTTGAAATTTTCGTAAACGGGAATAAACTCTTCCAAAATTTGCAATTCGCTCACCTTCACCCAATCTTCGCGCCACTTCAACATCTCTTTCTGCAAATTGCTGTAATCGGCCAACGCTCTCTGCCAGCCGAGTTTATATTCTTCGGCTTCCAATTTTAATTTTTCAATATCCAAATCCTGTTTTTCATTTTCCTGCTCAAGTTCTTCCTCAATTTTATTTTGATCGTCTGACATATTATTTAAATAATTTCCATCGCTTTTTTAATTAATCCAAAATTATGTTTATAATCCATTCTCTTGGGACCGAGCATAGCAATCAGACTGTCCCTATTTTTTCCAAAACGAGCCGATAAAACACTCAACATAGAACCAAAGGGATGCTCGTCGCCGATAAAATATTTAGGTTCATCATTCGCTTTATCAAAAAAACTTTCCAGACATTCTTCGCAGTGGTCAAAAACCTGCGAGACATTTCCAGCCAGTCCCAATTCCTGAAATTCCGGTTTGTTAAATAGATTGGACAGGCCGGTATAATACACTTTTTCAAGGGAAAAAGCGATGATTATGGTTTCGTTGGAAAGTTCAACCAAAGCCTTCGCCAAATTCTTTCTGGCAAGCTCATAATCGTTTTCTTTGCTTAAGGCGTTTTCCAGAAAACCGCTATCGCGTTTGGAAATTTTTCCCTTGTCAAAATCAAGATGGTCAATATAATACCTATACCCTTTTTCCGTCGGTATGCGCCCGGCCGAAGTGTGCGGATGGGTTAAAAAGCCTTCCTCTTCAAGCGTCCGCAATTCGTTTCTAACCGTCGCCTCGCTAAATTTCAAACCTTCTTCGGAAACCAAAAATTTAGACCCCACAGGCTCCGCGTTTTCAATGTAGTTTTCAACTACGAGATTAAATAGTTCTTCTTTGCGTTTGTCTAAATCCATATTATCACTCTATCTTTATGAGTGATAATATATCACCCCAAAAAATCCGTGTCAAGTGCACTAAGCACCCTTCCGGTTATTGTTTCTGAGCGGGTTTGACCGCCACAGCGGTCACCCTGAACCCTCGCGGGTGATGAAAGCGAAGAAACAATAACCGGAAGGGTGCTGGAGATACTTAAAAGCCCCCTTATTCAGGAGGCTTTAATTACAATTATTAATTTTTACATCGCTATCTTCCCTATCTCGCTAAGCAGCACATTTTCCACGTATATGCCGCGCGCATAAAAAATTCTCTCCAGCTCATTTTTCAATTCGGTTTCCACCGCATCTCTTTTTACGGCTACTATCTCTTGATAATCAAATTTGGAAAAAACCATGCGTATGCGGCTGCGGATGGTGGGACGGACAATTTTTGAAACAAAATCCTCGCCGATTGTCTGCCAGATGGAAGGTATCTGGTGCATGTCCAAACGCAATAAAATCGTTCCTTCGACTCCGACCCTGTGCCCGTCTTTGGTCACCGCGGCAATCGGAATATCGCCCAAGGCTTTTTCGTTGTCGGTATTAAACTGCCTTGAAATATTATATTCCAAAGTTTGGGTGTTGAATAGTTTCGCCTTCTGCCAGAACGGAATTTTTAAATGCAATCCGGGAGTCAAAACCTTTTTTAAGACTCCCCTGCCTAAATCGTAAACACACGCCACGTATCCGGGCGGAACATTGATAAAAAGCCCTTTTAGGACATCATCCATTACGAAGGAATACATCAACTTATCTAACGAGTCACCGGACATATGATTTAGCGAAATCATGCCCGATTCAACAGAATCGTGCCGAGCAGTGTCCTTTGAAGCTCGGCTCACGTCCTTTGAAGCGCGGCGTTTAATTATGTTTTACCGGAAAAAATATTTTACGCAACAGCGATATGGTATCAGAAAAAATCATTGTTGTCAAAATAAACAGCGATTTTACCATTGGCAAAATCCAGAGCGCGCCAAAGGTAAAAAGAGGAAATAAAAACAAAAAAGTCGCCTTTGAAGGCTCCCAATGCTTGACTTTTCTATTATCTATGTAAATCGAAACAAAGAGATATAGCGCGGCTATGCCCGCCCAGATGCTGTCATGTAATTTCCCCACTTCAAACCCGTAAAAATTGGTATTGATTTTTCCCGGAAAATCGATCCAAGGATACAAAATCTTAACCACTCTGTCGCCGTTGATACCCCTTATAAACACTTGATAAAGCAAGACCAAAACCAGCAACTGAATGCCCAGGGTAATGGCTTTTGCCCAGGGAGAAATTCTGTTTTTTCTCATGATTTTTCTGATTTCTTCGTTTTGCGCCACTGGATCGTTTTTAAAAACTTTCGTTGCATTTTCCGCTTCTTCTTCCATTTTTTGCTGTCTTAAAACATCTCTTTCCGAAATTATCGTTAAAGGCAATAAAATTAGGCGCAAAAATATAGTGAGCCAAACAACGGCCCAGCCTAAATTTTGATGAGCGATATTGGAATAGATCCAAATCAAAGCGTTAAAAAGCGGCTGATACAGGAAGTAAGTCCAAAAATAACTTAGCATAATAACTAAATTATACTACAAAACAGCCTAAAAATCAATAATCTAGTTCCATCCCTTGTCTCTCATGGCCTGGCCGACTCTCTCCACGGCTAAGGCGTATGCGCCCATGCGAACGTCTGTTTTGTACTGCTCCTTTTTCTCCCAGACCTGATTAAAAGAAAGTACCATTATATCTTTCAACTGCCTGAGTACTTCCTCTTCGCTCCAATAGTAATTATACGCGTTTTGAACCTGCTCAAAATAGCTGACCGCGACTCCGCCGGCGTTTGCCAGAATATCGGGAATGACAACTATACTGTTGTTGGCGAGTACTTCGTCCGCATCGGGAGCAATCGGACCATTAGCCAACTCGATCACCAGGTGCGCTTTGACTTTCTGCACATTTTCCATAGTCACCGAATTTTCCAAAGCGGCCAGAACCAGAATATCAACTTCCTGTTCCAGAATGTCGGTTTCCAAATTTTTTCCGCCCGCAAAATTCAATACGCCTCCTGTTTTTTCCTTGTGCTCCATCAAACTTTTAATATCCAAACCTTTGGCGTTGCCAGCCGCTCCTCTCGAATCGCTCACGGCCATAATTTTATACCCGTTTTCAGACAAGATTTTTGTCATATTCGCGCCCGCGTTTCCAAAACCCTGAACGGCAACCGTTAAATCCTTTTTCAATCCGACTTTTTTAACCGCTTCACTCAAAACATAAAACCCGCCCTGAGCTGTGGAATATCCGCGTGCTTTTGAACCGCCGATGCTAAGAGGCTTGCCGGTGATAACTCCGGGCGCGTGATGGCCGACGGATTTTTCATATTCGTCCAGCATCCAACCCATAATTTTGGGATCGGTATAGACATCCGGAGCCGGCACATCCAAATCCGGGCCGATAAATTTATAGATCGCTTTCATATACCCGCGGGAAAGCCTTTCCAATTCTCCGGCGCTCAGCTCTTTCGGATTTACAATCACGCCTCCCTTTCCTCCGCCGAGCGGTATTCCGACCACGGCGCATTTCCAGGTCATCCACATGCTCAAAGCCCTTACTTCCGATTCGTTTACACCCGGATGGAATCTTATGCCGCCCTTATAAGGGCCTCTGGCATCATTGAATTGGGATCGAAATCCCCGGAATATTTTTATCTGGCCGTTATCCATCTTCACCGGTATGGACACCTCCAAAAATCTATGAGGCGCTTTTAATTGCTCGTAAATATTTTCCTCCAAATTTATGAGTTTATTTACTTTTTCCAGCTGTTTCAAAGCTCCTGCGAATGCGTCGTTAGACATAATTCAAGAATTAAGAATAAATTAAATTTCTAAAGTAAAACCGTCCGTTGTCGCCACCGAATTCGGAAAAACATTTTTGGCCGTCATTTCCGCTTTTTTCCGGATATCCAAATTCCAATAGCCGTTGGCTCCAAAATGCATCAGGGCAAGCTGTTTGACTCCGGCCTTTTTAGCTAATTCCCCCGCTTCTTCCGGGCTGGTGTGGCCCCAGGCCGATTCTTTTTTATGCGTAAATCCGCTTTCATGAATCAACAAATCGCAATCCTTCGCCAGTAAAAAATCGTTTTCGCAGATAGCCGTGTCCGAACAATAGGTTATAACCTTGCCGTCCAGACGCATGCGGTAACCGAAAGTCAAATCAGGGTGCTTTAATTTTCTGCAAACAAATTCAAATGGTTCTTTATGGTTGCCTTCGCTCAAACCTACCACTTTTGTTTTAAGACTCATTTCCTTTAAAGGCATACTAAACGGATGTCCAAGAAATATTTTAAAATATTTCATCATTTTTTTAGGAAATAAAATCGTCAGGCCCTGCTTAAAATCGAATTTCGGCAAAACATGCAGCCCGCAAATGTGGTCAATGTGGAAATGGGTGATAAACAAATACACTGGCTTGTCTTCCGTAATATATTTATCCGCTTTGGCTATGCCGAAACCGGCATCAAGGATAACGTAATATTTTTCAGTGTCCAGCAAAATAGACGTCGTATTACCGGTAGCGCTGTCAAACCACCCGTTAGTTCCCAAAAATGTTATTTTCATATAAAAATCACTTGCCGGCTTCCGGCATTTTTAACCATTTATTTGTTGATAAATGCCAATCGGCGACTTCGGTATTCTGCAATTCGTTCCATAACTGTTTGGCGGATTCGGTATATAGTTTTTCATCGCAAACCATCTTGCGGAAACCGGCCCATTTCTTCGGCAGTTTGGAACCGCGTTCTTCCAATTCTTTGAGTTCGAAATCAACATCCATATTGTCCGCGTCTTTTACGATTTTCGCTTCAATAGTTTGCCGGTCTTCAAATTCTTTTAAAATTTCACCGTAAAAATCCTCAAGGCTGGTGCTGTTAAAAATCTCTTTTGCGGCTTTGTCTTCGTCGGCAGAAACGTACAATTTTTGCACGTAGCTTAAATCGGAAACTCTGGTCTCGGCCATATCGTGCACAAGCGCCATTTTTATGATTTTTTCTTCATTTTTAACCCCTTCTTTCCTGGCGATAATCAAAGCCAGCCAAACAACTCTTATGGTGTGATCCAAAACATTGGCACAGTCCATGCCCAGATGCTGTCTCCAGCCGCGCTGCACGTTCCGCATTGAACCGACCTCAAACAAAAACTCAATATCTTTCTTGTTAAAACCCATACTACAAATTTATTTTAGCGTTAACAATTATATCTTGAATCAAAAATATATGCAAACAACGGATGATGCGGCCGAACTACTTCTTTATCTTAAAAAAACAAACAGAAGAATCGCTACTCCCAGCAATAAGCGATACCAAAAAAATACGGCGTATCCGCGTTTTTCCAGAAATTTAAGCAAATATTTTATCGCGAAAAATCCGCTTATTGCCGAAGCCAGTATTCCGACCAGAATCGGCGCCGTAATACCTTCCTTAAAAAGGTGTGGCAATTTTATAAGCGCGGCGCCGGCAATAATGGGCGTAGAAAGTAAAAATGAAAATCTGGCGGCGCTGATTTTGTTCAATTTTCTGGTCAGGCCGGCGGTGATGGTTGCTCCCGAGCGCGATACTCCGGGAATAATGGCGACTGTTTGGGCCAATCCGATAATTATTGAATCTTTTAAATTTAATTCCTTTAAATCTTTTCCGCCTTTGAAATTTTTATCGGCCCAATATAAAAGGATGCCGGCTAAAATCAAAGTACAGGCAATTAAAACCGGCGACCGGAATACGGTGTCGGCTTTGCTTTCCAGCAAAACTCCGAATATGGCTCCTGGGATCGTGCCTATAACCAATAAAAACAATAAATCGTTTTTCCAGCTCTTCAGGCCGTTGGTTTTTAAATTTTTGTAAGTTGAACCGAAAATATTCAGCCAGTCTTTCCAAAAAAACGCCAAAACCGCCAATAGCGTCCCGACGTGCAAGGCGACATCAAAGGAAAGTCCGGGATCAGGCCAGCCGAGAAAATATGGAACCAAAATAAGATGCGCGGTTGAAGATATCGGCAAAAACTCCGCTATTCCCTGAACAATGCCTAAAACCAGCGCCTGAAAAATAGAAATCATACAAATTAATATATAAAATGAATATATAAGGCTGACATACAGTATACCAAATAATTGTTAATACATCCAAAATATGATATCTTAAAAACATAATCCCAGCAATAATTTACCGAAAAATGTCACGCTTTACCCGGTTAAAATCTGCGGTATTGATTACATTATTGATCGGGTCTTTTTTAATTGCCCCGGTTGTTTCGGCGCTTACAATAGAAGAAACTCAAACTCAATTGGAACAGGAACTGGCCGATATAGAACAGCAGATCGTGCAATACAGCACCGAACTGACAAAAACACAAAGTCAAAAAGCGACCCTCGCGAATAAAATCAAACAACTGCAGGTAAAACAAAAGGCTCTGAACCTTCAAATTAAAGAAACCTCGTTAAAATTAACGGACTTAAGCGGACAGATTATCACCGTGCAAAGCGGCATCGATTCCAATTTAGCCAAAGAAAAGGCGCTAGACGTGGAAATGGCAGTAACTTTGCGCCAGATAAACGACACCAAGGACAATGTACTGCTCGCGCTTTTTTCCACCAACGGTTTATCGAGTATTTTTAACGAGATTCAAAATTATTCAATACTGACGGGGGCGCTAAATGACCTCCAGGACCAGCATAAAAATATCAGGCTTAAATTAACCGATCAGGAAACGCAACTGGAGGGCCAAAAAACCGACACAGCCAATCTTTTGCAGATAAAATCCATCCAACAGCAGGGATTGGTAAGTTCGCTGGGAGAACAAAACCAACTGCTGACAAAAACCAAAGGATTGGAAAGCAACTATCAAACAATGCTTAGCGACAAGAAAAAACAAGCCGCTGAAATAAAAAGCAGGATTTACGATTTATTCAACACCGGCTCGCAAATCAATTTCGGACAGGCCGTTGATATCGCAAAATGGGTATCGGGGTTAAACGGAATCAGGCCGGCATTTTTGCTGGCGGTTCTCACCCAGGAATCGAATTTGGGGAAAAATGTCGGTACCTGCAACCGAAGCGGCGACCCGCCGGAAAAAAGCTGGAAAGTGATTATGAAACCCGACCGGGACCAGGATCCGTTCCAGCAAATCACAAAAGATTTGGGAATGAACGTGGATACCACGCCTGTTTCCTGTCCGATGCACGACAAAAACGGCAACCAGATCGGCTGGGGCGGAGCCATGGGGCCGGCGCAATTTATTCCTTCAACTTGGATGGGATATAAAGATAAAGTCAGCGCCCTCTCCGGAAAAAGCCCGGCGAACCCTTGGGATATCCGCGACGCCTTCCTTGCCGCCGCCGTCAAACTTAAAGGCGACGGCGCCGACGGAACCGATGACGGAGACTGGAAAGCGGCCATGCGCTATTTTGCAGGAACAGTGAATCTTAAGTACCGCTTCTACGGGGACAATGTTCTGGCCACCACAAAACAATATTTATCCGACATCGCGGAACTGCAGTAATCATTGACTCTCTTCGCGTTATTTGATACAATTGCGCACTATGAACCAGGAAGACGTAATACTCCGTTTCGACAAAGTATCATTTAACTATGATCAAAACAAACCCATTTTGGATGAGGCAAATTTTTCCGTACGTAAAAATTCAAAAATTACCATAATGGGACAAAACGGGGCCGGCAAAAGCACGATTTTTAAACTGATCACGGAAGACATCAAACCGAACAGCGGCGGCGTGCACGTCGGCCTCGGAGCGACCATTGCCATCGCGACTCAGGTGATGAAGCGCGAGAATCTGGAAAAAACCGTGGAAGAATTTTTTACCGCCGCTTTTTCAAAAACATCGTATGATCTGCCGAAAAAAATAAAAAATGTTCTGGAGGTCGTCCATCTGAAAGCGCCATCCGATAAAAAAATAAAAGAATTTTCCGGCGGACAGCAGGCTCGCCTTCTGCTCGCTTTCGCTTTGATTCAGGAACCTGACATTCTTCTTCTGGACGAACCGACAAATAATCTTGACGCCGCCGGCATTGAACATCTAACGGCGTTTTTAATTGAATACCCGAAAACCTGTCTGGTTATTTCCCACGACGCCAACTTTTTAAACGCCTTCACGCACGGAGTTTTATACCTCGATTCCTACACGCATAAAATTGAACAGTACGTCGGAGATTATTACGAAGTGCTGTTTGAAATTGAAGCGCAAATCGAACGCGAACGGGCAAAAAACGCCCAGCTCAAAAAAAGCATTCAGGACCGCAAAGACAAAATAAATTTTTTCTCGCACAAAGGCGGAAAAATGCGCAAGCTGGCAAGCAAACTGCGCGATCAGGTGGAAGAAGCCGAGGATAATATGGTTGACGAACGGCAGGAAGACAAAACAATCAATGACTTCGTTATCCCCGCTCAAACCGATATTGTCGGCCCGGCGGCGGAAATCAGATCGGTCGGCGTGATGATTGATCATGAACCCGTACGAAAAACATTGGTATCCCCTATTTCAATCCGTAAAAAACAAAAACTTCTGGTGAAGGGGCCAAATGGCATCGGCAAGAGCACATTCCTGGCCGCACTGGCCGCCGGAACCGAAGAAGGCGCAACGATTTCAAAAGATATAAAAGTGGGATACTACCGGCAGGATTTTTCCGGACTTGATTTTGATAAAACCGCCTACGACGCTCTTGCGGAAATGATGCACGAACCCTGGAACCAGGAAATTTACGCCACCGGCGCGCAATTTTTATTGTCATCCGAAATATTAAAAAATAAAATCGGCTCGCTTTCCGAAGGCCAAAAAGGGCTTTTGTGCTATGCGAGATTTGTATTGCAGAAACCCGGCCTGCTAATCATGGACGAACCGACCAATCACATTAATTTCCGCCACTTGCCGATTATCGCCAAAGCGCTGGATGATTTTGAAGGCGCGGTAATTTTGGTGAGCCACGCCTACGAATTCGTTGAACAGATTAAAATCGACCAGACTTTGGATTTGGGCGCTTTGTAATCAGAAGTAATTTTTCTTCTCTTGTCAGTCTTTTGATTTCCGCCTCTCTTTTTCTGCCGGCGGCAATAGTTTTAAATTTCCGGGAAAAAACAAGTTTCACCGGCCGGCGCACCCGCGTATATTTGGCGCCGTTTTTGGTATTATTGTGCGCATGGATTCTTTTTTCCAAATTATTGGTACAGCCGGTATAAAGTGTATTGTCGGCGCATTCCAAAATGTAAACAAAATAGGACATGACATTAAAAAACATTTTTTAGATTGTTTTGCTGATATAATAATCCACCGGCGCGAAATCATCGGTTAAAACGGGCATATCCGCAGCAACCGAATTTTTCCAAATGTGCTGTAAATATCCGTTTAATACAGGATCGGAATCGCTGATTTTTTGTTCATCCTTGGATTTTAACGCAACTAAAATAATATTTTGCACCAATCCCCCGTTTCCGGGATCGCTGACGGGAAAAAGATAAGTTTGGGAAAATACGTTCTTATAGGTGGCATATTCCGCGCGTAAAAATTCGCCCTTATCTCCATTTATTGCAGAAATTATATTCAAAACTACGACGCCTTTATCGCTTAAGGCATTATATTCTTTTTGGACAGCCTCTTTTGTCGTTAACTGATAAGGTAAGGAAAACTGCGACTTGAAAGCGTCGCCGAATATGACGTCATATTTTTTTTGAGTTTCATTCAGATAAACCCTGGCGTCTTCATGGTAAATCGCCAGCCTCGGATTATCTTTCAAATTGAAATATTTTTTTGCCAGTTCTGTAACCATCGGATCTATTTCAACGACATCAATCGTTGAACTGGGGTATTTAAGCAAATAATCTTTTGGATACGAATATCCGGCACCGCCCAGCATTAGGGCGGTTTTAAAATCCGGATTGAAATGCTTCGCTAAATCATAATATTTGGTGTAGTCGTAAACCAGACCGTCTTTATTAAGAAACATGGCCGAACTGTTTTCGTTATTGATAGATAATGTGCGGATATCGGCCTTAAACAACGGACTATAGCCTTCATAAATCCAGATGCGATTATACGCCGTATCCACATCCACTAATCCGTTTTTTCCCAATAATAAATTAAATCTATCGAGCATGGCCGCACCGAGAATTATAAAAATAAGAATAAATAATTTAATTCTGACAAACTTTCCTGTATAAAGAAACAAGGAGATAACAAGCAGGGTTGCCGTCAAAATAAGCAGCAGCTTGTTTGTGCCAAAATGCGGGATCAGATAAAATCCGGATAAAAATGTTCCGACTATACTTCCTGCCGTGGAAATCGCGTAAAGATTGCCGATTGTCGATCCGGACGTGCTCAAGCTGTCCAGTCTTAGTTTCGCCGTATAAGGAGAAACCATACCGAGCAAAACGCTCGCCGGCGAAAATAAAATCAGAGAAGCTATTATGGATGAGTACCGGATATCCGGAACGCTGACTTGTAAAAAAATAAGCAAAAAAACTTTTATGCATGTTGTCAAACCGATGAAAACCGCAGCGGAAAAAATTATTAAAGACAATATTTCAAAACTGGATTTTTTATCGGAAATTTTTCCGCCGAGATAATAGCCCAGACTTAAACTTCCCAGAATAATTCCTATCAGGCTTGTCCAGACAAAAATTGATGTGCCAAAATACGGCCCCAAAACCCTGGAACCGACGAGCTCGAATATCATGACAACCGCACCGCAAACAAATACCGCTATTTCCAGTATGTATTTATTTATTTTCATCATACTTATTTTTTATTTTTTTATTTCTAAAAAATATTCTGACAACCAAGAAAATCAAAAACAGTAAAAGCAGAATAATGGCTATTTCGTCGATGATACTTGAAATATAATGCCATTCATCGCCCATCACAAAACCTATGCCGGCATATAACGCTACATAGACAAGCTCCCCCAGCCAATCAAATGCCAGAAATTTTTTATAAGGCACTTTTGACAATCCGGCCAGCACATTCACAGCGGATCCCAGGCCGGTAACCAAAAAACGTGTTAAAAAAATAGTGGAAAGAGCGTATTTTGAAAAATAATTCTCCAGTTCCAAAAATTTTGGGGATCTTAAAATCCTTTTGAAACCGATACGGTTCAGCAAATCCCGTCCCCACCGCAATGAAATATAATAACCCAGACCGTCGCCGATAATACTGCCGAGAAAACCGACGGCGATTATTTCGGAAAAATTAAAATATCCCTGGGCGGAAAAAGCGCCGGCCGCTATAATAAAAGCCGTGGCCGGCAAAGGCAACACAAATGCCGCCAGCAATGACACCGAAAACAGGGCGAGATATTTATAGAGTAATAAGAAGGAAAGAAAAGCTGCCAGCATAATATTACTTCGCTTTCGGCATATCAAGATAATCTTTCACGGCCTTTTTTACCCGGGCGATAAACATCGCGCGGTCAAGGCCGGCATTTCTGGAATATTTTGCCAGAGTGATATCCGGATAACTGCTATTGGAAATTTTTAATTGGTTTTGTAGATAATCGGAGGGTAAATTAAAAACAGTATCAACATAGCTGAAAGTCATCCAGGAATCGATAAAGTCAACATCCTTATCGGTGATACTATTGGTTTGTTTTAACCTGTGCAATAACTCTATTAAATTTAACCGGTTTTGCCCAAAATTGACACTGCTACGGGCGATTCTGAAGTCACGGGCCAATAAAAATATTAATATCGCCAACAGAGCGACTAAAACGGCTAAAAGAATATAGCCGATAACTGTTTTTTTGTCCTGCTTATTTGCATTCTTGTCTTTTGGCATAATATTTGAAATTGATGCGTAAACAGTTATTATATATTAGCACTTATTTCAGGCCACAGCAATTCCCGACTCCTTAAATTAACAGATATTAAAAACGCGATTTGAATCGGAAATACTTGACATTTAGCGTATTTTATGGTAATATCCAGCGTTATTTCATTCAATTTTTTAAAAAAAAGAGATATGAAAAAAATTGTCCTCGCGGTAAGTGTGATTTCGCTATTCATAGCGATAAGCATAATCGCAAAAGCGCCGGCACTCGGAGCGGTTAAACAAACTGCTCACGTTGCTAAAACAATTAAAACCGAAACAAAGCAAACAGATTTGGTTATAGAATCGGTAAAACTTTCATCCCCGACAGTTGAAGGCCCGATTACAAATCAGGTAATGCTTTATGGATATGTCCGCAACATCGAGACCGGCAAGCCTTTCCCGGGAGCTTTTGTCGGAATAATTTATTCCGGATTCAAACCCGGCATGGAAATTACCGGAATTTCCAACGCAATTACGGACAGCGACGGCAGATACGAATTTCGCGTAAACCCGGATTTTTATCCGTATATGAGCGGCCAATACACAATTTCAGTAAGCGGTCCGAACAGTCTCGGATTAACATTGTCAAACTATTCCGTGTTTGTACGCGACGATGAACAGATGAAAATTGACGTGACAAAAACACAAAGGCTTGATATAAATCTTTACAACAGATCGACATATTCAAAACCTATGCCTGACGCGATTATCTACGGTAAGGTTTTGGATAAGGATACCGGCCGACCTTTGCCAAACGCGGAAATAGCAATATATTTTAAGGGCCACATGGGCAGTTTTATTGCCAACACCAACCAAAACGGATTTTATCAAATCAGCGCCACCAATGGCGGATTTGACGGTGGCTACACGCTGAACCGATTTTTATCGGGAGCTCCGGAATTCGGTTCAAGAACAAACCCGAGCGTTGACTTTTTTGACGTAACTGTTTTCGGACCGAACAAGACCGTTATAGGAACTTTAATGCAGTATCCGGAACAATCGATGGCTGGAAAAAGGGAAATCAATTTCCAAGTCCCGATAAATAAATAAAAAAACCTATAACACAAAAACACCCGCTCGGGTGTTTTTGTTTTGTGCGGAGAGGGAGGGATTTGAACCCTCGATACCTTTCGGTATACATGCTTTCCAAGCATGCGCCATCGGCCACTAGGCGACCTCTCCAAGCTGTAATTTCCGCTTAATCTTATTCCAAAAAAAGGCAAAAGTCAACCCGGTAATAATTGCGATCATTCCCCACTGCGCCGGTGTAAGATAAAAATACCGCAAATCGCTGTAAGGCAAATCGGTTGATCTTAAAAAATCCAGACAAAATCTTGCCGCGGCATAGACCATGAAAGACAGGCCGGCAACCAATCCCCAGCGGATTCTGATTAATTTTTTAAATAACGCTAAACAAATAACGAACAATAAAAATCCGAGCAAGGATTCCATCAAACCGAGATCAAATCTTGCGCCTCCCGGATAATTTACGGCCAGAAAAAAATTCGTCCGTATGCCGGGATGGTCGTTAATCATATAACAGCCGATGCGGCCAATCCCCCAGCCCAGCCACAAACTCACCGCGCCCACGTCAAAATACGGCAAAAGCTCTTCGTATTTAAAATGTTTTAATTTCGCAAAAATCCAGACAGCCAAAAACGCGCCGGCGAAACCGCCCAAAGAAGACGCTCCGCCCTGCCAAATTTTTAAAATATCTCCCGGATTTTGAACATAATAAAGCGGTTCATAAAAAACCACATGAAAAACGCGCGCCATAATAAACGCGCCGATTATCGCCCAAGTCGCCAAATCCAAAATCACCGCCCCGGAAAGCAGATATTTTTGAGCCAGTTTATACGCCAAAATTATTGAAACGAGAAGCCCCAAAGAAACCCATAGTCCCCACACCTGAATTGGGACCGGGCCAATATTTATTGTGCTGGCACCAAAATATGGAAGCATGTCTATTTACGAAATGAGTGAGCAAAGAACAGGCTTGCCTGTTCTTTCGAACGAATGAGTAAATATATCCGCAGGGTTTATTTTTTTATATACTGCAAAATATCGTCCGGTCTGTCTATCAACCTCAAATAGTCTTCATCAACCTGAGAAATCGTTTTAAATTCATTGTGTAAATTATGTATGACATCAAGAAGGGGTTGCCAAAATTCTTTTCCATATAACAATGTCGGAATGGGAGCGACTTTTTTTGTTTCCTGCAGAGTGAGCATTTCAAATAATTGATGCAGGGTGCCATAACCGCCGGGAAAAAACACGAACGCTTCGCTCGGTGCGGTGATAATCAGCTTGCGCACAAACGGGAAGAAAAATCCAAGCGATTTTGTCATATAATTATTCACGCGTTCTTTGCCTTCCACGCGCATGGTTATTCCTATGCTTTCTCCGTTTTTTTCAAACGCGCCCTTATTGGCCGCTTCCATTATTCCCGGACCGCCGCCGGTAATTGTAATATACTTATTCTCCGCCAAGATCTTTCCCATTTCATAAGCCGCGTTGTAATATGTTGTGCCCGGCAAAATGCTTTTTGTGCCCAAAATCGTGACGTCGCGGGAAATTTTTGTCAGGAATTCAAAACCGTCAACCAGCTCGGCCATGATTCTGAAAATTCTCCAATCCAGCCCGCCCTGGCACAACGGACTGTTCTCGCCCACTTTACAAAAATTGGGACGGTCGGAGGATGTTTTGATTATCTCAAACGCTTCCTCGGCGGTCTCAACGATGTGCCATGTATCCAGATCTTTTTCATCTATTGAATTTATTTCCTTGGATGATTTGGCCCTTAAGAAATTAACCACCGGCTGCCAGAACTCGCGCCCGACCAAAACGATGGGCATTTTTTCCATATGCCCTTGTTCCATATAATCGACAACTTCAAAAAATTCGTCGAAGGTTCCGAACCCACCTGGAAAAAACACGAAAGCGCTGGCGGGCGACGTAAGCATTACCTTGCGTGGGAAAAAATAATAAAAAGCGATAGCTTTCTTTACGTACGGATTGACGCGCTGTTCAAAAGGCAGCTGAATGTTAAGACCAACAGATTCTCCGCCGCTTTCAAAAGCGCCCTTGTTCCCCGCTTCCATTATTCCCGGCCCGCCGCCGGTAATGGTGGTGAATCCGTTTTTTCCCAGAAGCCGTCCCAATTCTTCAGCGATTTTATAATATTTGTTATTGCTTGGTATGCGGGCGGACCCGAGGATGGTAACTTCTTTTGAAAATTCCGCCAAAAACTGGTAGCCTTCCACAAACTCCGTCATGATTTTAAAAATTCTCCAGCTGTCGCGGTAATTGACGACTTCACCGGCGGTAACAAGCGGCGGCAAAATGGCTGCGGCCGGCTGTGTCTTTTCTTTGATTGCTTTTGGCATAGACTATTTTATTTCTAAATTATGTCCTACTCTTAAAATAATTTCTTCTTTCAATCTGGGCCCGATAATCTGCACGCCCACCGGCAAACCGGAAGAATCTTTTTCAGCAAAAACATTCAGAGCCGGCATACCTGCAACCGCCGCCGGAGAAACCATCACGTCGGCCATATACAAAGCCAGTGGATCGTTTATTTTTTCTCCGATTCCAAAAGCCGAAAATGGCGAACTTGGCGTTATCAAAGCATCAACTTTTTTGAAAACATCTTCAAAATCTTTTTTAATTAAAGTCCGCACTGTCTGGGCTTTTTTATAATACGCATCATAATAACCGGCGGATAGCGCATAGGTGCCAATTAAAATACGGCGCTTCACTTCTTCGGGAAAACCCTGTTCTCTGGATTTTGCATATAAGCTATATAAATTGCCGCCGGAAACCCGGACTCCGTATCTTATACCGTCGAGCCGGCCGAGGTTTGAACTGTCTTCGCTCGGCACGATGATATAATAAACCGCGATTGAATATTTTGTGTAGGGCAAACTGACATCGACAATTTTACAACCGAGTTTTTTTAATTTTTCAATTTGCCTGAAAGTGATTTCCTTGACCTCGTCGTTTAATCCTTCAAGTTCGAAATATTCCTTGGGAATTCCGATTTTTAATCCTTTTATATTTTCTTCAATTTCTTCGGGATAATTCGGAACAGGATCAGAAACGGTGGTCGCGTCAAGCGGATCGTTCCCGGCAATTTGTTCCATAATCAGAGCCGTATCAAAAACCGTTTTTGTTATCGGACCGACCGTGTCTAAGGAAGAACCCATCGGCATGATGCCGTATCTGGAATTGCGGCCGTAGCTTGGACGCAAGCCGTCCACTCCGCAAAAACTCGCCGGCTGACGGATTGATCCGCCGGTATCTTCGGCAATGGAATAAATGCACATGTTATCGGCCACGCTCGCGGCCGAACCGCCCGATGAACCGCCGGCAACTTTTGATAAATCATGCGGATTGCGCACCGGACCGTACATGCTGTTTTCATTGCTGGCTCCGTGCCCGAACGCGTCACAGTTTGTTTTGCCAATCAAAACTCCGCCCTGCCCGCGAATTTTTTTGATGACCGTGGCATCGTATGGCGGAATATAATTATCTAAAATTTTCGCCGAACCCGTCGATCGGATTCCAGCGGTGCAAATTGCGTCTTTTACGGAAAATGGGATGCCAGTCAAAACCGTTGCCTCACCTTCGTCAATCAACCCGTCGGCAATTTTTGCGTCTTCTAGAGCCCCTTCTTCGTTTACGGTTATAAACGCGTTTATCTCTTCATTTCTTTCCTTAATTCTTTTCAAGCAGGCTTTTGTTAATTCAACCGAACTAAAATCGCCCTTTTTCAAGCCTTCGGCCGCTTGTTTAATTGTAAGTTCGTTTAGGTTCATAGATTAAGCGTCAGTTTCTTCTTCAAAGACCGCCGGCACAACTAATTCGTTTTCCCGCACCTCCGGCATCTGCTCCATTAATTCTTTTTTAATTTCACTATCTCTCGGAACATCTTCGCGCACAACATTCTCCAAACCGGTTACCTGCGAAGTCTGCTCAACGCCTTTTGTATCAACCTCGTTTAAAATTTTCATGTATTCCAAAACATCGGAAATTGTTTCCGCATGGCGCTTTTCTTCGTCGGGGGTTAAATTTAATCTTGCCAAAACAGCAATCTTTTTAACCTCTTCAATCGATATGCTCATAATGCAAATATTTTACTTTAAATCCGCAACTTTGGCAAATTTTTGAACAACAAACTAAGACAGATGCTACAACTCTTAGACCCTGCATTTTCTCAATTCTCTACGCATCTTTCCGTAATCCGGAATGGTCTTCGCAACCAGATTCCAAAATCTTTGGGAATGATTCATCTCGCCCAAATGACAGAGTTCGTGCACAACCAGGTAATCGGCCAGGTGATCGGGCAAAAAAACAATTTTATAATTGAAGCTTAAATTGCCGTTTTTTGAACAGCTCCCCCATCTGGTTTTTTGATTTCGAATATTTATTTTTGCGTACTTGAAATTATAAAGAATATTGAATCTTTTTACCTTTTCACGGACCAGCGCGTGGGCATGTCCTTTATTTGTCACGTATTCTCTCCTGCTGCCTTTTAATTTAGGAACAGACCCTCTCTTCTGAACTCTTTCCAGGCTTCGCAAAATCCAATCCGTCTTTTGCGCGACAAACCTGTGAGCCAGAATCTCCGGCAAAAATCTTGGTACCGTTACCACCACCCCGGATTCATGGCTTACGGTTATCCTTAATCGTCTGGCCAAATTGCTTTTGCGCAAAGTGTAGCCGATCTCCCGTCCGCCTATTCTGATAATTTTAGACAAACTTTTCTGTTTCATACCAAATCAAAGTATCGGTTAAATAAAATCATGCCGACCGGGCCGGCATGATTGCTAATAATCACATGGAAATTACTGCACAAGAATCGAAGCCGCTCCGCCCCCGTTGCAGGTTATGTAATATTTACCCGTCTTGGACGGCGCGGTAGCGACGGCAAAGCCGTAGCCGGCGATGTTGTACGTCTGGCCGGAAAAAACAAGTTTACGGGAAACGCTGTCCCTGTTGTCCATCATGAATTTTTTGCCTTTTGTCAAACTTAAAGAACCGGGGGTGCCATGGCAATTTAGAAACTGGAAATAATACCCCGAAGTTTTATATATTTTTATCGCGTCTATATATCTTTGGGTGGCGGAAATAGAGGTTGAGGTGGAAGGATTTTTGTAAGAAACCGGGCTGGTTGTTTTTGCTTTAGGCACAACCTCCGCCGGGCTTGAGGATGCCGGAGTTGAGGAAGAAATGGGATTTATGGTTGAGTTTGAAGGCTGGGTGTTTACCGCCGAGTTGGTTATAACATTCGGCGCCGGCGACGGGGAAGAAGAATTTTTTCGCCAAATCGCATATACAAGAACCAGCGCGACCAGTATTATAATCATAATAATGATATTCCTGTTCTTCATATATAAAAATGTTAAGATTAACGTTTATATTTTAACAGAATTTTCGACAAAACACAAGTATTTTAAGAATCGGAAATTTTAAAAGGATTGAAATTCGTGCCGACGTCATAGTAATCTTCGGACTCCTCCCTTTTCAGCCATTTCACTATTTTATAGGTCAGCGGAGTGAACAAAACTTCCACGCCGGTTTTAAAAATATAATTGGAAACCAGAACGCTCAATAGCAAAAAATTCGGGATGACACCCCAAAAAGCGACCAGTACGAAGATGCACGTATCAACCAATTCGCCCACCACGGTTGAGCCTATCGTTCTCGTCCATAAAAATCTACCTTTCGTAAATATCTTCATTTTGGCCAGGACGAAGGAATTGGAAAATTCCCCGCCGAAATACGCGACCAGGCTCGCGAACACTATCCTGAAAGTGGCGCCCAAAATTTTATCGTAAGCGTCCTGATTATTCCATCCGCCGGCGGCAGGCAAAATTCCCACAATCCAAAAAGTCAGCGCCATCAAGGCCGTGCAGAAAAAACCGATCCATATCACTTTGCGCGACCGCTTATATCCGTATACTTCGGTGAGAATATCGCCGAAAATATAGCTTAACGGAAAAATTATTGTTCCGCCGTCAAAAGTAAAGAAACCCAGATTCAATATTTTGGTCGAGGCGATGTTGGATATTATCAAAATCGCAACAAAGAGCGCCGTGATCGTATCCAGATGCCTAAAAATTTTTTGCGGGCCGCTCATATTTTTTTTAAAGAGCTATAAATGGATTCAAAACGACGCACGGTTTCATTGAAATCATGCGCTTTGATTATTTCCAAACTCTTTTCGCTCATCTTTTTCCGCAAATTTTCATCTGATAAAATTTTTGTGATATATTGAGACAAACCGCCGATGTCTTTAGGCTCGAACAAATAGCCATTTTCGCCCGGCTTCACCAATTCAGGCAAAGCCAAAAAATTTACGGCAATCACGGGCAGGCCGGAGGCCAACGCTTCCAGCGTAACGATACTTTGCAATTCCGCCATCCCCGCGATTACGAAACAGCTGGCGATGGGATATAAATTCGGCAAATCCTCGTCCGGAACAAAACCGATAAATGAAACGGAATTTACAATTTCCAATTCCCGGACCAATTCCTTTAAAGACTTATCCATACAGCCGACTCCGGCAATGACAAAATGAAAATCGGTATTTTTTAAAGCGACCGCAACCGCCCGCAACACATCGTCAAGTTTTTTTTCTTCGTCCAGCCTGCCCACGTAAAGCAATACTGGTTTATCAGGAATCGAATATCTTGTTTTCAGATATCTTCCGTCATTGTTTTTATTAAATCTTTGCAAATCAATACCGCACGAAATCGCCGTCACCGGCCTCGCAAAACCGATTTTTCTAAGTTGTTGGATGGCGGTCTGCGTCGGTGTCGTCGCAAAATCAATTTTATCAAATACTCCGCGGAGTTGTTTCCATGCAATTTTCCATACCAGCTTTTCCGCCGGCGCCGGCAGATGAAAATAATGAAGCACGTTTTCCGGCAAAAAATGGCTCGTTCCAACCACCGGGACACCCATGTCTTTCGCGGAAAGGTAAACGGCATCGGATGTCAAAAAATGACCCTGTATATGCACGATGTCGGGCTTAAAATTCTTCATCACTTTTTTTATTTTCATTTTTAAAAAAAATGGAAACGGAAGCCGGAAATTATTAAAAATTTTAAACGGAAACGAGGCCGGTCCGAATATTTCCACGCCTTTATGTTTAAAAAATTCGGAATGAAGCCTGCGCGAAGCGGCAATAACAAGAATGGTGTGTCCATCTTTTTGAAGCGCAGAAGCCAAACGCTGGGCAAAATAGGCGGCTCCGCCGATATTTGGATAATATGTATCTGTGGCTATGATTATTTTCACACAATCTTATCGATGTTTTTATCGGAATATTTTCCCAGATAAAAATATCCGATTATATATAAAAGCAATAGAAACAATGAAATCAATGTGCCGTACCACAAATAGTTGTTAAAGGTATCAAAGGCTTTTCCAAAATAATATCCCAACAATAAAAATATCAGAGTTTTCGGCACGGTAGCGATAAGGTCGTAAAATAAAAATTTGTAGTACTTAACTTTGGCCAAACCGGCTGCGATTATAAAAGGAACGCCGGCCACGTGAGTGATTTTTGATATGACCAAAGTTTTGCCCGTATGCCGTTCAAATAATCTTTCCAATTTTTCAACGTGGGCAAGCGAAATATGCAAAAAATGCCCGTATTTTGAAACTATTTTTGATCTTCCCCAATAACCGATTCCAAAATAAACAAAATCGGAAATCACATCCCCAACAACGCAGATAATATAAACCAGCCAGATATTCATGTAACCGTGGGCGGACAAAAAACCGGCCGCCATTGTAACCAACGGACCTTCCACGGCTATCAGGAATAAAAGAATACCGTATCTATACGCTATCAGCCAGGCAATTATTGTTGCTGAGGACAAAAACATATGAATAATTATATACGCGGGGCGTATTTTTGTCTATTTCACAAAGCTGCCTTCAATACTGCCTCACGTCTTTCTAGCAACCTGTATTCCAGCCACGTGAATAAAATAATAAGGATGTCAAAAACCGAAAAAACGACCATCCAAACCGAATGGCCATAACTGTACCTGTACATCTGATATGCTATAAAAAGGAGGAAAACCACAATCGCCACGGGATACGCCCAAAGTTTATGCTCGCCCAGCAAAGCCACCAAAATAATTTTTATAACGCCGTGAGAAACAAGATAGATGAAGCCGAATATCCGGCTGTTTAACGAAAAAGAATGTGCCGCCTGAAGCAAATAATTTGATACCAAATCTTTTGGATCTTCCGCAAGCTCGTTTTGGGTTAAAAAAACCACCAGGCTGTTTATTTTTGCCGGGCTGATCAGCAGTAATAAAGTCCCGCCGATTATTTCCAGAGCTCCATTTATGCCCTTAAGAACTATACCGACATCAAAACTGTAATTGATGATTTTTTCCCCGATATTCATAAGTCTTTTACAAAACTTACGGTAATCTTACCATATTTACCCTTTTAGAACAAAGACATTGCTGTTTTTCAAAACTTTTTTATCAACTCTCAAAGCGACTCTTTCTCCCTTTGCGCCCTTTTCAACTTTTTTATTCTCAATTTCCATTGAGCACACTTTTTGTTCAAGATAAGTATGGGGGCCTTCAACAGCTATACTGTCCCCTATTTTTAAATCTCCGTGATTCAAATAAATTTCCGCCACACCGATTTTCTGATAATAGTGCACTACGACCCCCGCTAAAACTTTTTTAACCACAGAAGCATTGTCGGCTTTTTCATAACTTATTCCTTCTTTCCCAGGTTTGCTGAAATAAAAACCGGTTGAATACCCGCGATTGTATACTCCCAATAAATCTTCTTTCCATTTTTTTACTTTATCTTTTGTATACGTGCCGTCAAAATATGAATCCACGGCTTCTTTGTAGCACCTGGCCGTAGTTTGTATGTATCTCGGATCCCGTCTTCTGCCTTCTATCTTAAACGACATAATCCCCGCTTTTATCAATTCGGGAACATATTCAATCATGCATAAATCCTTGGCGCTTAAAAAATATTTGCCTTCCACGGCCACCTGATTTCCTTCCGGATCGGATAATATCCATTCCTTTCTGCACGGCTGGGCGCAGTAACCGCAATTGGCGGACGTGCCGTATAAATAACTGGAAAGCACACAGCGTCCGGAAATGGCCATACACATCGCTCCATGCACAAACGATTCAACCTCTATTTTTGTATTCTTCGTCATTTCCTTGATTTGTTTTAAAGACATTTCTCTGGCCACAACCACTCTTTTAGCTCCTAGTTTTTTATAAAATTCGGCGGTTTTCCAGTTTGAAACGTTTGCCTGGGTGGAAATAAAAAAAGTTAATTTGTATTTTCTGGCCAAATCAATAATGGCCGGATCCCAAACAATAACCGCATCAACTTTTGCCGACTTGGCTTTTTTAATAAGTGCTTCGGCTTTTTGCAGATCATCGTTATAAATTACCGAATTTACGGTAAGATAGGCTTTGATTTTATAGCCGTGGCATTTTTTTACAAACTTTTCCAATTCACCCGATTTTATCGCATTGGCATTTGCCCGCAGACTTAAATCAGAAACGCCAAAATATACCGCATCGGCATAATCTTTGCAGGCTTCCAAACTGGACCAGTCGCGGATCGGACACATTATTTCCGGTTTTTTCATACCTTAATTTCCTTTACGCCGCCGGGAGTAAAAATATACGCTTTGGTAAATGTAAGGTCTAATTCAGAATTTTTTTCATTTATTATTTTTTGCAATTCATCAGGCGTTATTGTAATATCCTCTTTAACACGGCCAATAGAAATATGCGGCCGCATATTTCTATCTTCAACGTCTTCAAAAATTCTAAAACTTTTTGTAGCTTCCAACAATTCACGGTGCAAAGATACGAGTTGGGGCGAAATGATCTCGACCATTAATAATTTCTTTTCGGTATCAGGCCTTTTTTCCCAACTGCTGAATAATTTTCCCGTGCGGCATCTAAAAGGCAAATATTTTTTATAAATCTGTGCCAAAACCGGTCCAATTTTTAAAATTTCCTCAGGCGGGTATTCGTCAAAATATCCAAGGTATCTGCAGGATATATGATGCGGTGTCAGCTTAGGTAAAAAATATTCTGCCATCGGCTCAATTATTGACCTCAAGGCCTGAGTTTCGAGTTCCGATAAACCATAAAGACCGGTTCCGTAGAAACCTATTTTTGAATCGGGGATATTATAATCTCTCGTCATATTACGTGATATTATAGCTGTAAATAGCAAAAAGGCAATACTAAAACAAAAACATCCCGACGGAACGGGATATTTTTCATCTTAAACGTACAAAAAATATGCGCTTAAGACGGATGGAGTGTACGGACTCCAACCCTCCTCTTCTCCTTGCTTGGGTTGATTCGCCCGTACGCGAATGTGAATGAACGATTGCGTGTCCTACTTGCCGCGGCGGGACAGGAACTCTCGGCCCTTGCCGACGTTGGTGTTGATCGGGACGTTCTGGGCGCAGAGCTTGCACTCATTCTCGGGCCAGGCCTCGAGCGGAAGCACGAGCTCCGAGTAGAGCTGGGGAGCCGCGCCGGTGATCCCGAAATCCATCGCATTGATCTGGCCGCGATTGCAGAGGGCGCCGATGCCGACCACCGTGCCGCCGCGCTCACGCACGGCCCGCACGATCTTCTTCACGGTGCCGCCGGTGGTGATGACATCCTCCACCACCAGCACGCGCTTGCCTTCGACCAGCTTGTCGTAGCCGCGCTTCAGGACGAAGGCGCTTTCCTTGACGACCAACTCCTCGCCAGGACTGAATCTCTCACGCTTGCCGGCGAGGTCATACCAGGTCTCATTCTGGTCGGCCTTAAAGATGGCGTATTCTCTCCGCTCGGCGTAGACGCCGGCGACGCGGTAGTGGAGCATCTGGCTCAGGTGGTACGCGGTCCACTGCGAGAGAATGACGCCGCCCACGGCCGGGCCGGCCACCACCTCGGGCTTGAGGTCCGCGAGGTGCTTCGCGATGTTCTCGCAGATGCCCGAGACGAGAAGTGTGTGCGGGTAGACGGCGTCCTTGTTGACGTAGGCGCTGCCGTGCTTACCCGACGTGTAGATGAAATGACCGCCGGTGAGGATGGCGCCGATATCGCCGAGCGCTTCGAGAAGCCCGGAGATGGCCATCTCTACACCTCCTGCTTGGCGGGGTTCAGGCACTTGCCGATCATGCCGCTCAGATTCTGCACCGCCTTGCGCGCGGCTTCGTCGAAGTCGGGGCCCTTGGACGCGAACAAGATGCCGCGCGAAGAATTGATGATCATGCCCTCGCCGCGGTTGTTGCGCCCGGCCTTGACGGTGGCCTCGAGGTCGCCGCCCTGCGTGCCGATGCCCGGGATGAGCAAGGGCATGTCGCCCACGAGCGCACGAACCACCGCAAGCTGGCTCGGGAAAGTAGCGCCCATCACCAGCCCGCAGTTGCCGCTGCTGTTCCAACGCTTGGCGACAGAAAGCGCCACATACTGGTACATCGGCAACGTGTGCACGTCGAATCCGTCCAACTTGCAGATCCCCCAGTCGCGGAGCACGTTCGGCGCGATGGTTGACGAGTCCAGCAACTGACGGAATGCCGTCTGATCCAGAAGGACCGGCATTTCCTGAAGAAACTCCGCGCCCTCGTTGGACGTGTGGCAGAGGACGATGACCCCGCGATTGGGGTTGTCCATGAACGGTTCGAGCGCCTGCATACCCGCGTACGGGTTCACAGTCACCGCGTCCGCGCCACAGGCATCGGAGATGAACCTGGCGTAGGCCTTGTTGGTGTTGTCCACGTCGCCGAACTTGGCGTCGAGGATAACCGGCACCTCCGGCGCGATCCGGCGGATCATCTCGCAGGTTTCGAGCAGAAGCCTGATCCCGTCGCCGC